>Ga0316205_10001671_pt1 | contig 26500 bp, 25 predicted proteins | sample 3monthpyrite_MG_FD_204941 | JGI IMG/M metagenome (GOLD analysis project Ga0316205, IMG submission 204941) | Microbial mat bacterial communities from mineral coupon in-situ incubated in ocean water Damariscotta River, Maine, United States -... | ecosystem: Environmental > Aquatic > Marine >... | reverse complement strand
AAGAGCAATAACCTTATTCTCTATAAATGCCTTGCTGGGGTTTTTTTCTAAATCGGTGGCAAGAAACTTTTGCTGCGACTTCACCATATAGTCTTCGGCGTGATCTCTTAATGAAATAATAAGTTGAAGGAGTAATACATAGAGATCTTGCATCTGATTGATGCTATACCATAAGAACTTCTCCTGCTTATCAAGATCGCCATGTTGGCTTTGATTAAACGCATAAATGGACTGTAAAACTTTAACCCTGATATGTCTTCTTGTAAGCATATTTTAAAGAACTTTTATAAAGAAATAACGCACAAGAATGGTCTCTTGTGCGTTACAAAGATACTATTTAAATAAAATTATTGCTCTTTTTTTCTTGCATCAATACGCGATTGAGCAATATCAAAGGCTGCTTGATGTGTGGTAACCCCGTTGGCCTCAGCGTTACCAAGAATTTCTAAGGTTGTATTGTAAATGTTTTCAGTTTTACGGATAATCTCTTGGCGTCCGTAATTTTCTAATTCAGCATATACATTTATAATTCCTCCAGCATTGATAAGAAAATCTGGGGCATAGATAATTCCTTTTTCCCGAAGCACTGCTCCGTGTTTAGCTTCATCGGCCAATTGATTGTTGGCAGCACCAGCAATCACTTTCGCTTGTAATTGATTGATAGTTTCATCATTGATGGTTGCGCCTAAGGCACACGGTGCATAGATATCCATTTTTTCGGCATAGATATTATCTCCTTCATAAATAGACACACTATACTTGTCGCGTACTTGTTCTAAACGCTCTCTGTTGAGATCTGAAATAAAGACTTTAGCTCCTTCATTGGAAAGGTTTTCAACCAAGGCTTCTCCAACATTTCCAATTCCTTGCACATAGACAACTCTATCTTCAAGAACGTCACTACCATAGGTAAATTTTGCGGCTGCTTTCATTCCCATAAAAACACCATAGGCGGTAATTGGAGATGGATTTCCAGCACCTCCTATAGCTTCAGAAATACCTGTCACATATGGAGTAACTGTGCGTACCAGATCCATATCACTGGTTTCCATACCAACATCTTCTGCAGTAATATATTTCCCACCTAAAGAATGTACAAATTCTCCAAAACGTTTCATGAGTTCTGGAGTTTTATCGGTTTTAGCGTCACCAATAATAACTGCCTTTCCTCCTCCAAGATTTAAACCAGTTATGGCCGATTTAAAGGTCATTCCTCGAGATAGACGTAACGCATCATTTAAGGCGTCCCATTCACTATTATATTGCCACATACGAGTACCTCCCAGAGCTGGGCCTAAAACCGTATTATGAATTCCTATTATTGCTTTTAATCCTGTATCTTTGTCGTTGCAAAAAACAACTTGTTCGTGATTGTCAAAGGACTGTTGTCCAAAAACTGGGGCTATTTTTTTAAGTTCATTCGAATTAACTACATCAGTCACCATATACGTTTTATGTTTTATCCATCCCGTAAAAAGGACGGGCAAAATTAGGAGTTTACTAACTATTTCGCAAAAAAATAGTTGTTAAAATAAGAATTTGTTAATAAATAATAACACCCCAAATGAAAGAGCTCAAGTACGTTAACAGGTATTTTATTAAGTATAGAGGGCGACTGCTTTTAGGACTTATTATTACCGTTATCGCACGGATATTTACACTGTTTGTTCCGGTAAAAATTGGAGACTCTATTGATGCCATTAGAAGACATCTGGATGGTGCAATTACCTACGAAGTATTGAAGTCTGAATTATGGATGAATATCCTATTGCTATTGGGTGCTGCTCTTCTCTCTGGATTTTTCACTTTTTTAATGAGGCAAACTATTATTGTGGTTTCCAGATATATTGAATTTGATCTTAAAAACGAAATATTTGAACAATACGAAAGACTCTCTCTTGGTTTTTACAAACAAAACAGAACAGGAGACCTTATGAATCGTATTAGTGAAGACGTTTCTAAAGTTAGGATGTATGTTGGTCCAGCACTCATGTATAGCGTAACTACCATCACCTTATTTGTAGTGGTAATAAGTTATATGTTTTATAAAGCGCCCTTGCTCACCTTGTACGCCATTGCCCCACTACCGGTGTTATCTATTGCTATTTACAAGTTGAGTGTTGCCATTCATAAACGAAGTACCGTTGTGCAACAATACCTTTCTAAACTTACAACCTACACACAAGAGAGTTTTAGTGGAATATCTGTAATTAAAGCCTATGGTATTGAACCCCGTACCTACAGTAATTTTTCTGAATTAGCCGAAGGCAGTAAAGAAAAGAATATTGATCTAGTAAAAGTTCAGGCGCTCTTTTTCCCTCTTATGATATTATTAATTGGAGTGAGTAATATTCTGGTAATCTATATTGGAGGAAATCAATTTATCAATGGTGAAATTCAAGACCTAGGTACTATTGTAGAGTTCCTTATCTATGTTAATATGCTCACATGGCCTGTCGCCATCGTGGGTTGGGTAACATCTATGGTTCAACAGGCAGAAGCAAGTCAAAAAAGAATCAATGAGTTCTTAAAAGAAGAACCTGAAATAATTAATCATGCAGATGAAGTTTCCAATATTCGTGGAGCCATCTCTTTCAATAATCTTACATTCACCTATCCGGATACAAATATTACCGCTCTAAAGAACGTTTCGTTTACTGTAAACCCTGGGGAAACTTTAGCCATAATTGGGAACACTGGATCAGGAAAATCTACCATCTTAGAATTGATTGGTCGCTTATATGACGTAGAAGAAGGTCAATTAAACATTGATTCCGTCCCTATCGCCAATCTGCATCTTGAAAGTCTTAGAGGAAGCATTGGTTATGTACCACAAGATGCCTTTCTATTTAGTGACACTATCAGGAATAACATTAAGTTTGGCAAGGCGGAAGCTACCGAAGAAGAGATCATTGAGGCTATAAAAAATGCAGTGGTTTATGATAACATTATTGGTTTCAACAAAGGACTGGATACCGTGTTAGGAGAGCGTGGAATTACGTTGAGCGGTGGTCAAAAACAACGCGTATCTATAGCCAGAGCCATTATAAAAGACCCCCAAATACTATTGTTTGATGATTGTCTTTCAGCAGTAGATACAGAGACCGAAGAAGACATTCTTCAGAACCTAAATCGCCTTTCTAAAAACAAGACAACAATTATTGTTAGTCACCGGGTTTCTTCAGCAAAAAATGCAGACAAAATTATCATTTTGGAAGAGGGAAATATCATCCAGCAAGGAACTCATAATGAGCTAGTAAACAAAGAAGGATACTACAAAGAATTGTATGCAAAACAACTTTTAGAAAAAGAAATGTAAATTTTAAGTTGGGTTATTTGGATTTTTTTTAGATTTTTGGCAAAACGTTAACAAAAATTAAAAACCATGAGTGAGCAGTATACAATGGAGAAAGAAGAAATATTTTCAAAGGTTATGCGTGCTGGAAGACGTACTTACTTTTTTGATGTAAGGGCGACAAAGGCAGGAGACTACTACCTAACGATTACTGAAAGTAAAAAGTTCACCAACGATGATGGATCTTACCATTACAAAAAACATAAGATATACTTATACAAGGAAGACTTTATTGAATTTAGAGATAATCTTCAAGAAATGATCCAATACATCATAGATGAAAAAGGAGAAGAGGTTATTAGTGAACGTCATCAGAAAGATTACAAGAAAGATGAGGATACCGAAAGCACGGACACTACAGAAAATGAAGAGGCAGATTCAACTTCCAGTTTTACCGATATTGATTTTGACGACATATAAATAACACTTCCAAATAAATTTTAGTTAAACCGCCCCAATTTTATGGGGCGGTTTTTTTATATTTAGGCAAAACTTCCAACCCTCATGAAAAGTTCTCTCTATTTTCTTGTTTTCTTATTTTCATTATCCGTTACCGCCCAAGACTATGTGGTAGATTTGGATTATTATCTACCTAACGATGTATCCTATAACCCTAACATCCCCACACCTAAAAGTGTGGTAGGCCACGAAGTAGGTGAATGGCACATCTCACATGATAAACTCGCTCAATATATGTACGCACTCGCCAATGCAAGTAATCGTATTACTATTGAAAGTCGGGGAACCACGGCCGAAGGACGTCCCATTTTGTTGTTAACCATTACAGCTCCAGGAAACCATAGTAATATTGAACAAATAAAGGCAAACCATGTATCTCTTACCGAAGCCAATTCCAATTCATTGAATACTGGAAATATGCCAATTGTAGTGTATCAAGGGTTTTCTATCCACGGTAACGAACCCAGTGGTTCAAACGCATCATTGGCTGTGGCCTACTACCTAGCAGCCGCTCAGGGAGCTAAAATTGACGAATTACTTAACAATACCATCATCTTATTTGATCCTTCCTTTAATCCTGACGGTCTACAACGATTTGCCTATTGGGCGAATGTTCATAAAAGTAAAAATATTAACCCTGATCCCAACGATCGAGAGTATAGCGAAGTGTGGCCGGGAGGACGTTCAAATCATTATTGGTTTGATATGAATAGAGACTGGTTACCCGCACAATTACCGGAAAGCCGGGCCCGCATTAAATCATTTCATCAATGGTACCCTAATATCTTGACAGATCATCACGAAATGGGCACTAATGCGAGCTTCTTTTTTCAACCAGGAATTCCATCGAGAACCCATCCATTAACACCTCAAAAAAACCAGGATCTTACTGGTGACATCGCTAAATTTCACGCACGTGCCTTTAACAAGCTTGGAAGTTTTTATTATACGGAAGAAAGTTTTGATGATTTCTACTACGGAAAAGGATCAACCTTCCCTGATATTAATGGAAGTGTTGGTATTCTTTTCGAGCAGGCTTCCTCTAGAGGACACGCTCAAGAAAGCGACAACGGTATTTTGACCTTTCCTTTTACCATAAGAAACCAATTCACTGCGGCACTGTCTACACTGGAAGCAGCAGTATCCATGAGAACGCAAATGCTGGATTATCAAAGAAAATTCTTTGCCGATGCTAGACAAGAGGCATCCTCTGGCGGCGCTATCGTTTTTGGTGATGAAAAAGACGCTTCCAAGACCTTTCATTTGGCCGAAATACTCAACAGACACAAGATCAAGTTTCACGAATTGAAAAGTGATTTTTCCTCGGGAGGCAAAAACTATAAAAAAGGATATAGTTATGTAGTTCCCATGAATCAAAAACAACATCGTCTTATTAAAGCAATGTTTGAAAAACGAACTACATTCAAAGACAGCCTGTTTTACGATGTTAGTGCATGGACTTTTCCGCTCTCCTTTAATGTCGATTATATTGAAAATGCCTCAATGAGTCGTGCCGGTGCCGAAGTAACATCATTTGCAATGAATACTGTTACCCCTCCAGGCACATCCAATTATGGATACCTCATGGAATGGCATGACTACTACACGCCAAAAGCCTTGAACAAGATTCTTCAAAAAGGACTTCGAGCAAAGGTAGGAATGCGTCCTTTTTCCGTAGAAGGAAAATCCTATGATTATGGAACCATTCTTATTCCGGTTCAGAATCAAAAACTCTCAGCGAGTGAACTAGGAGCTTTTCTCAACGAAATTGCCACGGATTCTCATGTTGCAATAACTTCGGTGAGTACTGGTTTAACGCAAGGAATTGATCTAGGAAGTAATCAATTTAGAGCATTAGAAGCACCCAAGGTTGCCATTTTAGTTGGTGATGGCATCAATCCGCATGATGCCGGTGAAGTATGGCATCTCTTCGATACTAGATATGACATGCAAATTACTAAGATCGATACTCGCAACTTTAGCTGGACAGATCTAAGCAGATATACCGATATTATTTTACCTGCCTCGCGTGGGGGTCGTGGCCTGAAAAAAAGTGATGCCGAAAAACTCAAAACTTGGGTACGCAATGGGGGAACTCTCATTGGCTATAGAAGTGCTGGAAGATGGTTAAATAGTAATGAACTATTGAAAATGGATTTCAAAAGCAGAAAAGATTCTACCAACACTATTTCCTATGAACAGCGAGGTAACTATTTTGGGGCTCAGGTAATTGGAGGTGCTATTTTTGAAACTAAATTGGATCGTTCCCATCCTATTGCTTTCGGATATAAGAATGACAAATTACCTATGTTTAGAAATACAACATTGTTTCTTAAAGCAGATGGAAATAGTTACAACAACCCCATACAGTATACAAATAATCCATTGATGAGCGGTTATATCTCCAAATCCAACTTGGATGATCTAAAAAACACAGTACCGTTTAAAGTTGGTGGTATGGGCCGCGGGCAGGTGATTTATTTTACCGATAATACAAACTTTCGAGCCTTTTGGTATGGAACGAACAAATTATTGATGAATGCCATTTTCTTTGGTGACGAGATGTAAAAAATAGTGATGAGCAAAAAGAAATCCGTGGGTATTAATTGGCGATACGCTTTTGGGGAAATCATTCTCATTTTCTTAGGTATTACAGCGGCTATATCTTTTAATAACTGGAATGAATCTAAAAAAAGTGCTAAAATCGAAATACAATCGCTTCGAGAAATTAGAGAAGCGCTTCAACAAGATTTGTACGATATTGAAGAAAATGTGATTGGATTTCAAGGTAGAGTCGCGCTATATAAGTTATTGACAAACCATATTGAGGAGAATCTTCCAATGTCTGATTCTCTTGAAAGATTAATGCCAGAAATTAAGGGACTAACCACCTTCTTCTCAAATAATGCTGCCTATGAGACATTACGGTCACGTGGCATTGAAACAATTACCAACGACAGTATTCGTCTTAAAATTTCATTGTACTATGACCTTGAACATAAACGTATCATTTCAAACGAAATAGAGCATCACCAACATTTCAAAAACTACATCAAACCCCTGTTATTGGAAAAATTTGATCTCTCCAATTTTCAAATAAAGATGGTTGATTATGACCAATTGATGAATGATGTTGAATTCGCTCGAATTATTTATTGGGCACAACGAACAGATAGTTATATGCTATCACTTTATATTAGAATAGAAGAAAAAGCGAGACAGCTGCTGTTAGATTTAAAACAAGAAATAGACAGACTTGATTAAATACAAAAGAGAATACCATGAATGATCCTATAATTGTTGAACACTATTTTGATGTTCCCCGGGAAACCGTATGGAAGTCTATAACTCAGCATGACCTAATGGTACAATGGTATTTTGATAATATTGAATCTTTCGAACCTCGGGTTGGCTTTGAGACTTCCTTTACAGTTCAGGTAGAAGATCGCATTTTTCCACACCATTGGAAAATCACAGAGGTGTTACCTGAGCGAAAGATTTCATATGATTGGAGGTATCCCAATTACCCTGGAGAAGCCAACGTCTCCTTCGATATACTAGAGGAAAACGGTCAAACAAAACTCACCCTTACCTGTCAAGGAATTGAAAGTTTCCCACAGGATATTCCAGAGTTCAACCCAGAAAGTTGCCGCGCTGGTTGGAACTATTTTATTAAAGGAAATTTAAAAGACTTTCTAGATAAAAAGTAGTCACTAAAAATAAATACTATGCCACTGAAAAAGATTCTCCTTTTATTGTTCGTAATGATTTCAGAAATGCTCATATCACAAAACAACTGGACTCCAGCGCAACAAGAAATTATTGATACTATGGAGGGTTTCTCAGAAACCACGGCACCACAAGGAAAAGGAGGTGATGCCTACGGCACATTTCTAACGGAAACTTTCAGTAGATGGACTTTAGGAAGCGACAAAATAAACAGAAAAGCGGAATGGATTGAATCTGTTAAATCATGGTTTGACATAGGATGGAGGGTTACACATAGAAGCTCGGAGTATGTTGAAATACTAGTTGAAAAAAACACGGCGTTTATACGAAGAGTAGTCACCGAAACTTATTTAGGCCCAGAAGGCGATACGTCTACATCTACCGCAGCGTTGACCGAGATATGGAAGAAAACAATAGATGATTGGCAATTGGACCGAGTAGATGTAATACCTTTAGATAGTAACTAGAAACACGAACTATAACTGCTTTGATACTTTCATGAAAAAAGAAAAGGACAAAAATTACCTAGGAATTGGTATAGCTCTAGGCATGGCATTTGGAACGGCCATAGGTGTCGTACTGGGAAAAATTGCCATAGGCATTTCTGTAGGTATCGCCATAGGCGCTGCTATAGGTTCTGCTATGGATCAGAAACATAAAAAGCGTAATTCGGATAATGACACCTAAATTTTTTTCTTTTACCTAACTACTCAAAAATTGACCATTGAAATTTTTCAAATAGATGCATTTACAGATAAAGTCTTTGGCGGGAACTCAGCAGCCGTATGCCCATTAAAGGCTTGGCTCCCAGACGCGCACCTTCAAAAAATAGCCTTGGAAAATAACTTGGCGGAAACTGCTTTCTTTGTTCGGGAAAGTTCCAATACCTACCACCTTCGTTGGTTCACCCCTGAAATAGAAATGGATCTTTGCGGTCATGCTACCTTGGCTACTGCCATGGTAATTTTTAATTATTTTGAGCCTGCAGAAAAGGCAATACACTTCCACACCCATAGCGGCACACTATCCGTTACAAAGCAAGGCAATCTTTTCGAAATGGATTTTCCTTCGAGACCACCTATCCGAGCAAATTTACCACTCATCATTAAAGAAGCTCTAAATATTCAGCCTGTTGAAGTCTGGAAGAGCAGAGATTATTTACTAGTATACAATTCTGAAGAAGACATTAGAAACCTAGCCCCAGATCAAAGTATCATTAACCAGATTAATCTAGACCCCGGAGGGATTATAGTCACGTCTAGAGGGACAACTGTAGACTTTGTTTCTCGTTTTTTTACCCCGCAGGCAAGTATTTTTGAAGACCCCGTTACCGGATCTGCACATTGTACGCTAGTACCATTCTGGTCGCAGCGCCTTGAGAAGAAAAATATGGATGCATTACAATTGTCAAACCGCAGGGGGCAACTCTTTTGTAGTTTGAAAGGTGATCGCGTTTTTATTAAAGGAAAAGCTGTTTTATATTTGAGAGGCGAGATAACAATATAACACATGAATTACTCCCATATTATTAAAGAACTGGAAACTAATGCAACTGTATTTAACGGGCTGTTTTCAGGAATTACCCCTAAGCAATACCTTTGGCGACAAGCTCCTGAAAAATGGTGTTTGCTTGAAATTGTCTGCCATCTTGTGGATGAAGAATTGGAAGATTTTAGAGCGAGGGTAGAGCGAGTTTTATACCATCCTCAAGAAACGCTTCCTCCGTTCAATCCAGTGGCATTGGTTAAAGAAAGAAAGTATATTGAAAAAAACTACAATCATACCCTAAATGTGCTTTTGGAAGAACGTACAAAATCTGTTCAATGGTTGCGTTCTTTGGAAAACCCACAGTGGGAAAACGCACATCTACATGCCACACGAGGGCCTATGTCTGCTAAACTGTTTCTATCTAACTGGTTAGCCCACGATCACTTACATATACGGCAAATTATCAAATTGAAATTTGATTACCTCAAACATATCTCTGGGGAAGACTTAACATATGCAGGACCATGGTAGTCGGGCATTTGGGAAATACCAGTTTTGACGTTCTCATGACCTGTTTTCTTAAATCTTTTGAAAACTATTATGTGACTATGCCTCAAGATCCCACCTATTACCAAAAACGTTGGGAAGCTGCTAATGTTGATTATCGCCTTTCTTATGGAATGTTTGAAAATGACCAATTGGTTGGCTTCATATTACATGGTATAGACCAGCGGTGGGATGAGAAAATTGCCTACAATACAGGAACTGGGGTTCTCCCAGAATTTCGAGGCCGTAGAATTGTTAAAGCCATCTATGAAACATGCCTTCCCGAATTACGAGATCATCAAATTAGAAAAGCTACGCTTGAAGTTATAAAAAAAAACCATCGGGCGATTAAATCTTATGAAAGTATCGGCTTTGCCATATGTAGAGATTATAAATGTTTCAAAGGAGAGATACTGGCAGATGCTGTCTTTGAAGGTTCTCTTAGAGAGGTTACTTATACAGAAGTGGATTGGGAAGCACTTCCTCACCAGAAAAATTATTCTTGGGACAGTCATAAAAATTCAATCCAAGGAGGTAATTATAGGTTCTTCATTATCGAAAAAGATGGTGTTCAAGCATCATATTTTATCATTAACTGGGCCTCTGGCTATATTGCTCAATTGGGTTGCTTTATAGAAAGTGAATATCATTGGGCGCTTCTGTTTGCCGGTATTAAAAAGGTCTCATCACAAGTGACTATAAATAATGTTGACGAACGCCTCACCAAAAAAATCGAACATATTGAACGAGCCGGTCTCATAAATACAGTAGATCAATATGAAATGGAACTCGCCTTGCAAGAGCTTCAATAAATACATTTCACTTCAACAATTTTACTATCTTTAAATTCCTTAAAAATAAAACCACTATCATGATTAAAAAAATGTTGGCACTGCTATTCTTTTCGGTGCTATTTATTGCTTGTAAAAATGAAACAACAACCGAAGAACCTGTAAATATGAGTGCAGAATTCAACACCATGCTGGACAATTATTATGAAGATGGATTAAAACTAAATCCGCTCAATGCAACATTTTCAGGAGACAACCGCTACAATGATCAGTTTCCCAATGTGTTATCTGATGATTATACCAATGAATTAAAAGCCCATTACACCGGTTACAAGGAGAAATTATCCCAATTTAAAAATGAATCTCTTACTGAGAGTGAGCAAATGAGCAGAGCAATTCTAATTTGGGAGTGTGATATTAATTTAGAAGGACTCACCTTTCGAACAGACCTCTTCCCTATTGATCAAATGTGGTCTGTCAATCTTGTTGTAGGTCAGTTGGCAAGCGGAGCAAGTGCACAGCCTTTTGTTACTGTTGAAGATTATGACAATTGGTTATCAAGAATGGATGGGTATTTAGCATGGATGGCTTCGGCAGAAGCTAAAATGAAAGAAGGTATGTCATCGGGCTATGTACTTCCCAAATCTTTAATAGCTAAAGTGGTTCCGCAGATGGCGGCATTGATGAAGGACGATTTAGAAAACCACCTTTTCTATAGTCCCGTAAAGAACATGCCAGAAGGCTTTTCCGAAGAAGATAAAAATAGATTGACTACTGCCTATACAAGTATGATACAGGACAAAGTGGTTCCCGCTTACAAAAGCATGCATTATTTTATGAACGGTGTATATATGGAGGCAGGAAGAACGTCTAGTGGTATTTCAGAAATACCTAATGGAAGCAAGTACTATGACTATCAAATAAAACTGTACACCACCACTAACATGACTGCTGATGAGGTACATCAGTTAGGCCTTTCGGAAGTTGCACGTATTTCTTCTGAAATGGAAAAAGTGAAGGAAGAAGTTGGTTTCACCGGAGATCTTAAATCGTTTTTTGATCACGTAAGAAACAGCAAAGACCTTATGCCTTTCACCGAAGCGCAACAAGTAATTGATAATTTCAATGCGATCCATGAACGTATGAAACCACAAATTGAAAAATTATTTGACGTTAAGCCTAAAACAGCTTTTGAAGTGAGGCGTACTGAAGCTTTTAGAGAAAAATCATCGAGTGCAGAATATAATCCAGGCTCTCTAGATGGTACTAGACCTGGTATTTTCTACACCCCTATTCCCAATGCATCAAAATACAATGTCTACTCTGACGAGTCTCTATTTTTGCATGAAGCAATTCCTGGGCACCATTACCAAATTTCATTAACTCAAGAAAGTGATGACTTACCTCAATTCAGAAAAACACTTTGGTATAGTGGATATGGCGAAGGATGGGCGTTGTATAGCGAATCGCTCGGGCGTGAATTAGGATTGTATACAGATCCCTATCAATACTTCGGAATGCTAGGTGCCGAAATGCATCGCGCTATTCGATTGGTTGTGGATACGGGCTTACATTCTAAAGGATGGACACGAGAAGATGCTATCCAATATTCTCTGGACAACGAAGCAGAATCTGAAGCCAGTATTATTTCTGAAATAGAAAGATATATGGCGAATCCTGGACAAGCGCTTTCATATAAAATTGGACAATTAAAAATCCGCGAGCTTCGTGCCAACGCGGCTGAAGCCTTGGGTGATAAATTTGATATCCGCCAATTTCACAACCAAGTGCTGGAAACAGGTTGCGTACCTCTCGCATTGTTAGAAGACAAAATTAACAACTGGATCGAAGCGAATAAGTAATGGATTTCGAATTACATAAGGCTTTGCAAATATTGGAAAGGACCCCAAAGGTCCTTTCCGCTTTTCTAGTAAACCTGTCTGAAGATTGGACTCATAGTAATGAAGGTAATTCTACTTGGAATCCCTTTGACATTATTGGGCATTTAATCCATGGTGAGCATACAGATTGGTTGGAACGAACAGCGATTATCCTCAGCGAAAACTCCGACAAAACGTTCATCCCTTTTGACCGTTTCGCCCAATTTGAAAACAGTAAAGGAAAAACGCTTCATCAACTCCTAGATGAATTTGAAACCCTAAGATCAAAAAACCTAGAGAAACTAGCCGCTCTTAATCTAACCGAGGATGACCTCGAGAAAAAAGGCGTACATCCAGATTTGGGCCCCGTTACGCTTAGGCAACTTCTATCGGCCTGGGTAACGCACGATCTGTCACATATTTCTCAAATAGCACGAGTAATGGCAAAACAATATTCCGAAGAAGTCGGGCCGTGGAAAGCATATATGAATGTTTTATCTCGCTAGTATCAATAGGAATCAATGATGAAAACGGATCGAATCACACTTAGTTTAATAACATCACAAGATCTTCCTGAAGTACTAGACATGTTTCAGGAACCCGATGCTTTTAAATACATTAAACCGTTATTGGGGAAAACAAAAGAAGCGTATAGGGATTTCCTCCAATTAAAAATTGAACAAATTGAATCTGGCGCAGGCTACTATTGGGTGGTTCGGGACTGCATATCTATGGGTCTCATTGGATGCATCAATGTTACTCCAATCCCCAATACTGACAGGACTCAAATAGGTTGGCAAATATGTAGCGCTCATCAGCGAAAAGGATATGCCTTTGAAGCGGCAAAATTGGCTATGGATTTTGTGGAAAGCAGCACTGCCATCACTACCGTATATGCAGTATATGAGCGAGATAATATCGCTTCAGAAAAGATTATTCATAAGTTAGGTTTTGATTTTTATGAAACCAAGATGGAAGAAAACAGTTCCTTAAAAATATACAGGCGTATCCTTTAAATTTATTTCTCCTCTCCTCACATCTAAAACCGTATATTTGCCACTTTTTTAACAGAAAGCGCAATGACAAGAAGACTCCTACGTAACTTTACAAACAACCCGAAGAATGATATTCTTTCGGGCCTTACAGTTGCTTTGGCCTTAGTTCCTGAAGCAGTTGCCTTTGCCTTTGTAGCAGGTATAGACCCTCTGGTGGGATTATACGGTGCCTTTATGATGGGAATTGTTACTGCCTTGTTTGGTGGAAGACCTGGAATGATCTCTGGAGCTACAGGCGCCATGGCCGTTGTCATGGTGCACCTTATACAAAAAGGGAATGAAGTTGGAGTGTCTTTAGAAACACCCGTTGAAAGCCTGGGACTTCAATGGTTATTCATAACCCTGCTATTGGTCGGGGGTATTCAAATAATGGCCGGAGTTTTTAAGCTTGGAAAATTTGTTAGGCTTATTCCACATCCTGTAATGATGGGCTTCGTTAATGGACTGGCCATAGTTATATTTTTATCACAACTCACCCTATTTCCAAACGTGGTTCCTTCTGAAATATCTTTTTTAGGTGACACTGGAGCTTGGTTTAGTGCCCTTTTCTCAAATAGCACATTTTGGATAATGATGGCCCTGGTGGGACTCACCATGGGAATTATGTTTGGACTGCCAAAAATCACCAAGAAGGTTCCAGCGGCACTCGCTGCCATTATAGTTGTAGCCGCTCTTGTTATCTTTGGAGGTATTGATGTGAGTACCGTAGGTTCATTTATTCGTGATGGCGGTGGAGAAGGTTTACAAGGGTCATTACCCACTTTTCAGTCACAAATATTTTCTCTTCTTGACACTGCCTTAGCGCATTGGCAAATAATTCTATCCACGGCCTTTATCTTGGCCGCAGTTGGATTGATAGAATCTTTAATGACACTTAACCTCATTGACGAAATGACGGAGACCCGTGGAAGTGGTAACCGTGAATGTGTGGCACAAGGAAGTGCAAATATCCTTAACGGTCTCTTTGGTGGTATGGGAGGTTGTGCTATGATTGGACAGTCTATTATAAATGTAAACTCTGGAGGTAGAGGGCGTTTGTCTGGAGCAGCAGCCGCCATTGCCCTATTATGTTTTGTTTTGTTTGGCGCTCCGTTGATTGAGCAAATACCCATTGCAGCCTTGGTTGGGGTGATGTTTATGGTTGTAATTGGAACCTTTGCGTGGAGTAGTTTCAGAATCCTGAATAAAATACCCTTATCTGATGCCATTGTTTTGATATTGGTTTCAGCCATTACTGTATGGCAAGACTTGGCCATTGCCGTTATTGCCGGTGTCATTGTTTCAGCCTTAGTTTTTGCTTGGAAAAATGCAACTATGATTCGTGCAAGAAAACGTATTAAAGAAGATGGCACCAAGGTCTACGAGATTTGGGGGCCCTTATTTTTTGGTTCTATTCAAAATTTCAATACTAAGTTTGATGTCAAAAATGATCCCAAACGTGTTGAAATCGATTTTATTGAATCTAAAGTGAGTGATCATTCTAGTGTTGAAGCCCTGCGTAATATTGCCAATAAATACTTGGATCTAGGCAAGGAAGTAAAATTCACCCATTTAAGCCCCGACTGTAAAACATTATTGCTAAAGGCCAACCCTAAATTTGAAACTATCATTGAATCTTCCATTGACGACCCGAGATACTATGTAGTGACAGATAAATTGGATAGTGATATATAGAGACTAAAAGGTTAAGTTTTTAAAGTTATTATCAGTGGCCTTTAACTGAGGTATTGGTGCTTCGGTTATTGGGTAATAGCTTACTGGCACCTCTTCCCCATTTCTTACCACCGTAAACTCAGCTTTATTTGTGAGGCTTCCATAGTAAATACTGCGGCGCCCCAGTCGATCCCCTTGACGTAAACCTGCTTTATAGGCTTCAGAATTTGGATCAATTGAGGCAATGCTTAGATTATCTTCCGAAAATTCAAAACCAAGATCAAAAACTTGACTTGTTGGTTCAAATTCTAAACCAAATTTGGTATATATTTCGGTTAAATCCATTAACTCGCCTTGTTCTATGTGTGTATCAAAAAAAGGTTTGATACTTTCAGCAAGATATGCATCAACGGTCTCTATAAAATAGGAATGTGTTAATTTTTGACCAGAGGTTTCTGCGGCTTTTTTAATATCCAACATAACATGATCCAGATTATATTCTCCCTTAGAATCTTTCCCAATCTTATGGTCTAAATAGAAAGCAAACAAAGCTCCCCTATGATAAGGGAGTTTACTATAATCTCTACTTGACCAGAAATTATCATAGTTAATTTCGCTATTGGGCGCGTCTTTAACTGGAGAAGTAAATAATGTACGCATAAAGGTGTTAAACTCCTTTACAAAGAAGTTTTTATCTAGATTATAAATTTCATGCACTGCCATGTTCTTGATGGTAAAGTAGTCCGTAAACCCTTCGCTAAACCAGTATTGCTCTTCTTCGTTCACATTTTTAATAAGCGTGCCTATCCAGTTATGCTGCAATTCGTGGTTCACGAGATATGCCAAGCCCTCCACTTCCAGAAATTGGTTGTTACTAGCCGTTAAGGAAAAAGAGTTTGTTAATCCTGTACCATGGAAACTACTACCCTGCTTCTGCACTGTGGGCATCATCGTTACTGAAAAATATGGTTGCGAATGATCTTTCCAGAAATTTCGTTGCACCGTCATGGTGTTTTCAAGAATGTTCACTAGTGTTGAATCCTGAAACACCTCCCACTCCCCGCGAGTGGCAAAAACTACTTGATTTCCCTGAATATCAATATCATGAATTCTTAAATCTCCTCCTGCAAAGAGGGCTGTATGAAATTTTTCTTCGGAAATACCTCGAATAGACTGTTCGTTCAGATTGCTGCCAAAACTATTTTGGAGCGCATACTCATCTGGAAAACCGGCCCATTGTATGTGTACATCAAAATTATCATTGGTAGTTGCTATCGTTTCTTTGGGCAACATAAAGAGGCTGTGAGAAAACACATGAAAGTATTCGGGTTGAATGATGGGTCTAGAATCCGTTTTTGTAGTGAGCTCCTTGGGGGTGTCCTGCAATATCTGGTATTCAAATTCTAACACCTCTAACTCTTTAGGATGTGTTATTTGAATCCAACCGCTGTCCTTATTTTTTGTAATCTGTCCTTCAGCATTTAGCAGTCTCATAGACGCAATCACGTTGTGCATACTGTCCTGGCCCCAAACAGCATCTTGAAAAAGGAGTGTGGTTTCACCATCAGCCTCTGCATGACAGCGAAGCTTAATTTTCAACTGGTTTTCACCATCCACAATGACGGGAGAGACTGTAAACGAAATAAGATTAGACGTTTCTGAAGTACAGGAGGAAAAACCTATAATGATTAGTAGAGTGGTGACTAGTTTATGCATACTGAAAAGAAAGATTAGTTATTCATAAAGACGAAACCAAAAACGGATTGTTGCACAATTCATGAAATATGCATATTCACTTTAGTGCTTGTGGAAATTCGTTCATTCTATGTATGAGTTCATGGGTAAAGTCCACTCGAATCTGCCCTCCTTTTAAATGATGTGCATCTCTAAAATTAGATTCATCATACAGATCATGGAAATCCAGCACAAATATATTCTCCTTGTCTTGAAGATATTCTTTCTGTAGTCTCTCGTAATACTCGTCTGGAGAAAAACAATTTGATTTATTAAAATAAAAATTTGGTGTGACCGGAAATCTAACCAAGTTAAGTCGCACATTTTTCGCTTGACAAAGGGCAATGATTTTTGAAAAATAATACGCTCCATAGGAGGACACTTGGTCAGATAAACACGTATCGTTTATTTCTCTCTTTGCCGAAGGATTTAGGGTTGGTACGCTTGATCCATCCCTTAAGTTTGCCAGTGTAGTATTTTTTTCATCAGCAGACAAATAATCGAAAGCATCTACCTCTCCGTCCTTATATGGAAATAAAAAAGTGGCGATCCTATTTAAGGTGAAGTCCAGTTTGCTGTCACTAAATTTGATGAGCTCAGGCTTGTTTTCATATTTATTCCAATAATATTGATAGTTAAGATTATCTACGTCACTCTTTTTTAAAAGTTCTAGATCGTATGAAAAAATAATATTATCAATAGATACTTCCTCCTTATTTAATAAGTAGTGAAGTTTGTAATAGGTTTGATGAATTGCTTCAGCATACGTACCAATATTTATTGCATTTGGAAGCTCCTTTTCTTGAATTGCCAAAACGTGTGAGGTTCCAGCTATTACATATTCAATTTCACCATTAGCTTCTTTCATTTTGGCATCCGAAGAGATCAATCGGCTTTCCTTCATCATTTGATGAAAACAGAAAGAAAGCAGCCCGTTCAAGCACAAAAACATTAATAGAAAATAAAACGGTTTCTTCATATCAAAATTGGAAATAAATAAAAGCTTGAGCCTCTCCCATGCTGAAAATAATTACCGAAAATATCAGGATCAAGTAAAATAACGATTGAAGCAAATAATTCTTCACTTTTAATTTAAGATCATACATTATTAATAGAAGGATAGAAAATGCTGCCACAATTAAATTCAATTTACCTATCCCAATGCCAAATAACTCTTTACGCAAGGTGCCAATGTCCCACCAATTGCTAAACACTTCTGAATAAACATAGAGAGCATCATGTACATTTTCTGCCCTGAACATAATCCATCCTATTGTGACAAGAATAAAAACAAATAACATCTTTGGCGCCTTATGTATTCTAACATAAGGTAAAACCCTTTCAAGAATCAGTAACGTCCCATGAAACGCCCCCCAAAGTATAAATGTCCAATTGGCACCATGCCATAGTCCGCTTAGCACAAAGGTAATGAAGAGATTATAGTACCATCTCCATTTTACAACTCTGTTGCCTCCTAATGGAATATATACATAGTCCTTAAACCATGTAGATAATGAAATGTGCCATCTCCTCCAAAAATTAGTAATACTGAAAGAAAAATATGGGCTATTGAAGTTTTTACTTAGTTTGACATTAAACAATCTGGATATCCCAATTGCCATATCACAATACCCTGAAAAATCACAATATATCTGGATAGCGAACATAACCGAAGCCAATATGAGCATTTCTGAGCCATAGCTTTCAGGGTTTGAAAAAACGGGGTCTACAATTAATGCTACTCTGTCAGCAATGACTACCTTCTTAAACAACCCCCACAGGAAAATTTTTCCAGCAGGAATCAGGTTTGTTGTTTTAAAATCAAGTTTCTTGTTTATTTGAACAATGAGATGTCCTGCTCTTTCAATGGGTCCCGCTACTAATTGAGGAAAATAGCTTACAAACAATGCAAATTTGCCTAAATGACGTTCGGGTTTTATGACTCTGTTATATACATCAATGGTGTAGGATAAGGTTTGAAAGGTATAAAAGGAAATTCCTACCGGAAGTAAGAACTCCAGATTACCAAGTACCTCCCTACGATCTAACAGAAAAACATCCTGAATAAAGAACTCGAAGTACTTATAAAAGAAAAGAATGCCCAGGTTAACAGTTAAACTTAAACCCAGCAGCGCTTTTCTTCTAGCTTTATTATCTGACTTCCCAAGTTCATTGCTTACATAATAATCAACAAGAGTAGAGATAATTATTAAAAATATGTACTCCCATTTCCATAACATGTAAAATACGTAGCTGGCAATGAGTAATACCACCCACCTCTTTCCTTTAGACGCAATGAATAACGGGATTAAAACTATTATGAAAACTAAAAAATGGTATGAATTGAAAAGCATTCTTCTACGGTCTGGAATGAATCAAAACTATTGGATATAAAGAAAGCCCCATATAACTATTTTATTCAAAATTAAATGTACTACTTTTTAAAGAAAATCGATCTATTCATAGGATTATGTCCATGCATGGTATCGTTAAAATATTGGAGACCAAGAGGTACTTTAAAAATCACGAAATACGCAATCCGTTGGCCACAGGCATGTTAGGTTCTAAAAGGGTAACGTCTTTGCCATCCACCGCTCCTAACACCAAACATTCACTCATAAATGTGGCTATTTGTTTCTTAGGAAAATTCACTACGGCAACAACTTGTTTTCCCACGAGTTCTTCACGATTATAGCGGCTTGTAATTTGAGCCGAAGATTTTCGGATTCCAACTAAATCACCAAAATCAATACGCAGCTTATAGGCAGGATTTCTTACTTCCGGAAAGTCTAGCACTTCCAGTATAGTACCTACTCGCATTTCAACTTTTTCAAAGTCTTTCCAACTTAATTCCATTGTATATATTTTATGTAACCAAGATAGTAATTTTGCGACGTATGTAATATCTTGCATAGTGAAGATTCAAATTTAAGATATATATGGCTTTAACACCTTCCAACATGATGCCGCTGGGTACTGTAGCTCCAGATTTTACTTTGGTTGATTCTGTTACTAAGGATACTGTTTCATTACAGAACATCAAAGGAGAAAAGGGTACCGTTATAATGTTCATTTGTAATCATTGCCCGTTTGTGAAACACGTAAATGAAGAAATTGTTCGTTTGTGTAATGATTATCGAGTGACAGGTTTTGGATTTGTTGCCATTAGTAGCAATGATGTTGAAAAATATCCACAAGATTCTCCTGCCGAAATGTGGAAAACAGCTCGAAAACACAGCTATTCTTTCCCCTATTTGTATGATGAAACTCAGGAAGTAGCTAAAGCCTATGATGCCGCTTGCACTCCAGATTTTTATGTGTTTAATGGCGACCTAAAGTTAATCTATCGTGGGCAGTTAGATAATTCCCGACCTGGAAATAGTATTCCAGTAAATGGAAGAGATCTTAGAGAAGCTCTGGACAATGTATTAAACAATAGTCCGCAACGGAAAGATCAGAAACCAAGTATTGGTTGCAATATAAAATGGAAATAAAAAAAGCAGCCAACTGGCTGCTTTTTTTATGTATATAAGTTGTTCTTATTTTACATTCATAAGCTCAACGTCAAAAATCAAAGTCGCATTGGGAGGAATAACCCCTCCAGCGCCTTGTTCACCATAGGCCAAATGCGAAGGCACTACGAAACGTGCTTTATCTCCTACTTTCAACAATTCAATTCCTTCATCCCATCCAGTGATTACGTGCCCCATTCCAAGTGGAAATTCAATAGGGTTCCCTCTTTTGTATGAGGAGTCAAACTCTTTCCCATCAGAAAACATTCCTTTATAATGTACCGCTACTGTTTTTCCTTTTTCAGCTTGCGCTCCGTCCCCTTTTTGGATGATTTTATAACGTAAACCAGTATCGGTGGTGTCAAATCCTTCAGATAGTTCTTTTAGCAATTCTTCTTGCGCTTTTTTAGCGGCTGCCTCGCGTTCTATTTTCGCTCCAGTAAATGTTCTAAAGCTTTCAACGGCATTCCAGTTTTCAGCATCACTTCCTACTCTCACAATTTCTACTTTTTGCATAGTATCGCCTTGCGCTATACTATCCACTACTCCTTGCCCTTCAACAACATTTCCAAAAACAGTATGTTTTCCATCCAACCATGCAGTCTGCACATGCGTTATAAAAAACTGACTTCCATTGGTTCCAGGTCCGGCATTAGCCATGGATAGCACTCCAGGACCACTATGTGTAAGTTCTGGATGAATTTCGTCATCAAAGTTATATCCAGGTCCGCCTCCACCAGTACCAGCAGGATCACCGCCTTGTACCATAAAGTTTGGAATTACCCTGTGAAATTTTAAACCATCATAATAAGGTGTCCCTTGAGGAACAGCACCATTTTCAAGGTTTCCTTCGGCCAAAGCAACAAAGTTTCCAACCGTTCCAGGTGTTTTATCGTACGTTAAATTGATTAAGATCTCTCCTTTTTCGGTAGTAATCTTTGCATAAATACCGTCTTCCATATGTAAATTTTTAATTGAGGTGCAAAGGTACGCATTGATTTTGGAATTTGAAATATTCTAGCTCTTCTACATGTAAAAATCCCGCCTTATTTAATAGGAAAATCCTAACCATAATTTTCCTATATTTAACTTTGAAGAAAGCTAAGTCTAGCTCAAAAATTTCTTATTTAAAGATACTATGTTTATACGAAAAAGATATTCTGTCATTGGAATGATGAAATGGACTCGATGGGAAACACTTTGGTTTGTTTTCTTTTCAACCGTAGTTACCATCTTATATGAAATTTTCGGTTTAACCTTCCTAAGTTTTCCTTGGACCCCTATTGCAGTGGTTGGTACAGCCGTAGCATTTATGATCGGCTTTCAGAATAACGCCGCATATGGAAGAATCTGGGAAGCCCGAAAGATATGGGGTGGTATTGTCAATACATCACGAACATGGGGTATGAAGACAAAGGATATGATCACCAATGAACATGCTACCGTTAAGCTAACTGAAAATGAGCTGTATGAGACTAGGAAAACGGTTGTGTACCGCCATATTGCATGGCTAACTGCCCTACGGCATGCTATGAGATCAGCTCGCCCGTGGGAAACCTTTATGGAACATCGCTCCAACCAAGAATGGTCTCGCAAAATATATATTCCTGAGAAGGTTAGTACATTGGAAGAAGACTTAAAAGAATATTTAACGCTAGAAGAACAGCAGTATGTGCTTAGTAAAAAGAACAGGCCAGCAGCGCTTCTTTATTTACAATCCAAACATTTACTAGCACTCAAAGAACGAGGTTTAGTATGGGAATTTTCTTTCTTGGAACTCGAAAATTTACTGCAAGAAATGTTTACCCTACAGGGAAAATCTGAACGCATCAAAAACTTCCCCTATCCAAGGCAGTATGCAACCTTGGGAAGTCATTTTGTCTGGATTTTTATTCTGTTATTACCCTTCGGAATTGTGCCCGAATTTGGTAATATCGCTGAACAATTAGCAGAAAGTTTTCCTGTAATCTCAAACTATTTTATATGGCTAGCCATCCCATTTTATGTGATCATATCTTGGGTATTCCATACTATGGAGCGTGTTGGCAGGGCTGGCGAAAATCCTTTTGAAGGCACGGCAAATGATGTTCCTATCTCAACCATTTCAAGAGGTATTGAAATTGACTTGAGACAGCTATTGGATGAAGATCAGGAAGGCATTCCTAAACAGTTTCCAGAGCACCTTGATGTACAAATGTAATTTTAATATAAATAAACACTATGGAAGATAAAGAAGAAAAAATTGACTACGAAACTAAGATTGAAGCCACTATTGAAAGGCTTGAAGAAGGAAATAAACGATTTATGAATAGCATTCTTGATGGTAAGTTACAGGATGGGGCGCGAAGAGATGAACTAACCAAAACCCAAACACCTTGGGCCATAGTTTTGAGTTGCGCAGATAGTCGCGTTGTTCCTGAACTGGCGTTTGACACCGGATTAGGAGAACTCTTTGTATTACGTGTTGCAGGAAATGTGGCTAACACATCTACCATTGCAAGTATTGAATACGCGGTGGCACATATAGGCACACCTGTTATTGTTGTTATGGGACATCAAGGTTGTGGTGCGGTAACCGAAGCCATTAAGCAAGAAGATATGGGCACCAACATCAATCATCTCCTATCTTATATAAATCCAGCAATAGAGGCTCTGGGGGTAGATGCTCCACATGATGCCATTGTTAGAAAAAATGCCGAGCTCAATGCTCAAGTATTATCCGATCAATCGGAAATTATAAAAGGAGCTGTGGATGGCAATAGATTACGTATTGTACATGGTCATTATAGTTTGGACACTGGTAAAGTTGAACTCTCGCACTAATCACATAAAAAAAAGCCGCTTCAAAAATGAAGCGGCTTTTTTATTTCAGAAATTAATATGGTTAATTAGCAACTTCGCTTATAAATTTAATACGATACAATCGTAATTCATCTTCGTCATAGTCACCGTCAAACTCTTCCATAGCTTCATCAATCTTATCGGTTTTCGCTTCTAAAAAATATTCGTGAATTTCTTCTTGTTGATCTTCATCCAAGACATCTTCGATCCAATAGTCAATATTAAGTTTGGTTCCACTATAGACAATTGCTTCCATCTCTTTAATAAAATCAACCATTTCCAAGCCTTTGGCCGCAGCGATATCATTCAAAGGTAATTTTCTATCAACATTTTGGATAATATATAATTTCAACGCACTATTGGTACCTGTCGATTTTACGACAAAATCATCTGGACGTACTATATCATTATCTTCGACGTAACTTTTAATAAGTTCCAAAAAGGACTTTCCATATTTCTTAGCCTTTCCTTCACCCACCCCATGCACATTGGATAATTCTTCCATGGTAATGGGATATTTTAAAGACATGTCTTCCAAGGATGGATCCTGAAAAATAACAAAAGGAGGTAAATCCAGCTTATCTGCCACTTTCTTCCGTTCCCCCTTTAATAATTTAAACAAGTTATTATCTGAAGAAAATCCACCTTTTTGCGGTACTATGATAGCATCATCGTTGGCTTCTTTAAACGAATGGTCCTCTGTCATCATAAAAGATTCCGGATTCTCTATGAACGCATTGCCCCTTTGAGTAAGCGTGATAATTCCATAGGTTTCAATATCTTTTTTTAAATATCCGGCTATCAGAAGTTGTCGTAACAGCGCCATCCAAAATGGCGCCTCCTTATTAGAGCCAATTCCAAAAAATTCTTGAGTATCTGTTCTATGCGACTTAATAAGCGCGTTTACATTTCCAACCAAAACGTTTACTACCTCTTTAGATTTATATTGTTGATTGGTTTTGCTAACAACATTTAGTAGGGTGGCAGCTTCATCTTGAGCCTCTGTTTTCTTTTTAGGATATCGCATATTATCATCCATATCACCACCTTCTCCAGTTTCATTGTCAAAAGATTCTCCAAAATAGTGGAGAATAAACTTTCTTCTGGAGATAGAGGTTTCAGCAAAAGCAACTACTTCTTGTAACAATGCATGCCCTATTTCTTGTTCGGCTACGGGCTTGCCGCTCATGAATTTTTCTAACTTTTCAATGTCTTTATACGAATAGAACGCCAAGCAATGCCCTTCACCGCCATCTCTACCCGCTCTTCCAGTTTCCTGGTAATAACTTTCTATACTCTTTGGAATATCATTGTGAATCACAAAACGTACATCAGGTTTGTCAATACCCATTCCGAAGGCAATGGTAGCCACAACCACATCCACATCTTCCATTAAAAACATGTCTTGATGTTTGACCCGTGTTTTAGCATCCAATCCGGCATGATATGGCACCGCCTTAATACCATTTACTTGTAACGTTTGCGCCAATTCTTCCACCCTCTTTCTACTTAGACAGTAAGCGATACCACTTTTACCCTCATGCTGTTTTATAAATCGGATGGTATCTGTGTCTACGTTTTTAGTTTTAGGCCTAATTTCGTAATATAAGTTAGGGCGATTAAATGAAGCCTTAAAGGTATTGGCATCTTGCATCCCTAAATTCTTCAAAATATCCTCTTGTACTTTGGGTGTGGCAGTCGCCGTGAGCCCTATAATTGGAATATTATCTCCAATACGCTCAATAATATTCTTCAAATTGCGATATTCTGGACGAAAATCATGTCCCCATTCACTAATACAATGCGCTTCATCTATAGCCACAAAAGATATTACAACGGAGTTTAAGAACTCTACATTTTCGGCCTTAGTAAGTGATTCTGGCGCTACATAAAGCAATTTGGTAATGCCACTCTTTATATCGCTCTTTACTTTTTTTACCTCGGTCTTGTTTAAAGAAGAGTTAAGCACGTGCGCAATGCCTTCTTCAGAAGACAACGCTCGTAAGGCATCTACCTGATTTTTCATTAAAGCAATAAGGGGAGAAACTACGATGGCCGTTCCTTCATTAATGAGCGCTGGGAGTTGATAGCAAAGGGATTTCCCTCCACCAGTTGGCATAATAACAAAAGTATTATGTCCTCCAAGGATGCTTTTAATTACATCTTCCTGAAGTCCTTTAAATTTGTTAAATCCAAAATATTTCTTGAGTGCTGCGTATATATCAATTTCAGCCACGCTGCTATGAGGTTTTAAATTTGATATGCTAATGTTTCAATAATTAAATTGTTTTAACTACGGAACAATCGTAATTTTGCAACCATTGTAGCAAAACTGTATCTACTAATTGTATATAAGGATTAAAAAACAACCCTATTCCTGTTTGCAATCTAAATATACTAATTTCTGAAACAGTTACAAAACTTATAAAAGCGTAAATTTTGAATCAACAAGACCGCATTATTTTAATAGCCAAGCAAACCATCGAAACCGAAAGCAAAGCTATTTTATACTTGTCAGAACTCGTTAACGAAGAATTTTCTTCAGCTGTACAGTATATATATCATTCAGAAGGAAGAGTGATCGTCACGGGCATTGGAAAAAGCGCCAACATTGCTACAAAAATTGTTGCTACCCTAAATTCTACAGGAACGCCGGCAATTTTTATGCACGCCGCAGATGCCATTCACGGTGACCTCGGAACCATTCAGCAAAGTGATACCGTAATTTGTATTTCAAAAAGTGGAAACACCCCAGAAATCAAAGTATTGGTTCCTCTAATAAAAGCCATAGGAAATAAATTAATTGCAATTACTTCCAATAAAGAATCATTTTTGGGGCAACAGGCAGATTATGTGTTACATGCCTATGTAGAAAAAGAAGCCTGTCCTAACAATCTAGCACCTACCACGAGTACTACCGCTCAATTGGTCATTGGTGATGCATTGGCAATGAGTTTGCTCGATCTTAGGGGGTTTTCTAGTAAAGATTTTGCCAAATTTCACCCTGGCGGATCTCTGGGCAAAAAGCTATACTTACGCGTAAGCGATTTGACCTCACTCAATGAAACACCACAAGTACATGTAGATACAGACGTAAAAGATGTTATTGTTGAAATTTCTGAAAAAATGCTGGGTGTTACCGCCGTGGTTGAGGCAGATAAAATTGTAGGAATTATTACTGATGGAGATTTACGTAGAATGTTGACAAAAGTTGATAGCTTTGCAGGATTGACTGCAAAAGACATTATGAGTCACAATCCGAAAAAAATTGATAATGACGCAATGGCCATTGAAGCCATGGACCTAATGGATAAACATGGTATCACACAATTGTTAGCCGAAAATAAAGGTAGATATTGTGGCGTGGTACATATCCACAACCTTACAAAAGAAGGTATTATTTAATGACAGGGAAAAGCCAAAATACACCTCCCGGAAAAGAAATGTCCTTTTTAGG
>Ga0316205_10001670_pt1 | contig 26502 bp, 19 predicted proteins | sample 3monthpyrite_MG_FD_204941 | JGI IMG/M metagenome (GOLD analysis project Ga0316205, IMG submission 204941) | Microbial mat bacterial communities from mineral coupon in-situ incubated in ocean water Damariscotta River, Maine, United States -... | ecosystem: Environmental > Aquatic > Marine >... | reverse complement strand
ATAAGCTGAAGATCGGAAGCCCAATGTTAGACGGTGGCAAGGTAACCTGCGAGATTTTATCTCACGGTCGTCACAAGAAAGTTCATATTATGAAGTTTCGTCGTCGTAAACATCATCAAAAATGCACGGGGCATCGTCAGTACTATACTGAAATTAAAGTAACTGGCATCGCCGGTTAAACCCTGTAATTAAGAGGATTTAGAAATGGCACATAAGAAAGCCGCCGGTAGTACGCGTAATGGACGCGAGTCGGAAAGCAAACGCCTTGGCGTTAAAATGTATGGTGGTCAGGCAGTATTGGCTGGCAACATTCTGGTTCGCCAACGTGGCACTCAGTTCCACCCGGGCGCCAACGTAGGCATAGGCCGCGACCACACACTTTTTGCCAAAGCAGAAGGTAAAGTGCAATTTGAGGTTAAAGGCCCCAAAAACCGTCGCACAGTGAGCGTGGTTGCTGCGTAAGACTCACGTCTTGGCAAAATCAGAAAACCCTGCTCTTGATTCAATCATGGCAGGGTTTTTTTATGCCTTATGCTTTAAGCTATAATTTCGTACCCCTTCGCGAGCTAACGCTAACGACAGGTCTACCCACCATCCAACTGGACACATTAAATGCGCTTTGTAGATGAAACCAAAATACTCGTAATTGCCGGTGACGGAGGCAATGGCGTGGTCAGCTTCAGGCGCGAGAAATTTATCCCTCGGGGCGGCCCGGATGGTGGCGACGGCGGTGATGGTGGCAGTGTAATCTTAGTTGGCAGCCACGATTTAAATACGCTATCTGATTTTCGTACCGTGCGCACCTACACCGCACGCCCTGGCACTAAAGGTGCGGGGCGAGGCATGACCGGTAAAAATGGTGATGACCTGTATGTGCAGGTCCCCAATGGCACTCTGGTTTACGATGTAAACACTGAAGAGCTGATTGGTGATATCACCGAGCATGGTCAGGAATTGCTGGTTGCTCAGGGCGGCTTTCATGGCCTCGGCAACATCCGCTTTAAAAGCTCGGTAAATCGCACCCCACGCCAGCACACCGAAGGCAGTGAAGGCGAACGCCGTGAATTACGCCTGGAATTAAAAGTACTGGCCGATGTGGGCTTACTTGGTCTGCCAAATGCGGGCAAATCTACTTTAATTCGTGCGGTCTCCCATGCTCAGCCAAAAGTCGCTAACTACCCATTTACCACTCTGCATCCTAACCTTGGCGTAGTAAATGTGGGCCCATCGCAAAGCTTTGTCATTGCTGATATTCCCGGGCTCATAGAGGGCGCGGCAGAAGGCGCAGGCCTGGGTATTCAATTTTTAAAACACCTGAGCCGAACACGCATTTTATTACATGTAATTGATATTGCTCCCTACGATCAGGTTGATCCGGTGGAAAGTGCGGAAATTATTTTAAAAGAGCTAGAAAAGTACAATCCACAAATGCTTGATGAGCCACGCTGGTTAGTGCTCAATAAAACTGACCTGCTACCGGATGAAGAAGCCAATGCGGTTTGCGATGATATTATCCAGCGCATGAACTGGAGTGGTCCAAGTTACCGGATTTCAGCCGTAGGTAAAAAAGGTACGCAGGAACTGGTCTTTGATATTATGAGTTATATCGAAGAGGAAAAAGACAGAATAAAAACTAATGAAGCAAACATCGAATCTGATGATTCATTATAAAAACCGTTAACATACCCCCCCTTAGTCAAAGTGAGGGCAGATATTGTTATACTACATCAGACAATCACGATAAATAATATTTCCACTGAGGAGGGCTTTGGTGTCACAAAACACTTGTACAATCATTCAAATCTCCCCCAGCCCCTCTTTTTCCAAGAGGGGAACCATTAAACTACACTTCAAATGCTCATGAAAACACGCCAACAACTTGCCAACTCAAAACGCTGGGTCATTAAAATCGGTAGCTCTCTGGTCACCGATGATGGACGTGGACTAGATACGCTTGCCATAAAAAGCTGGACCGAGCAGATTGCCCAGTTACGCAAGCAGGGCAAGGAAATTTTACTGGTTTCCTCCGGTGCGGTTGCCGAAGGCATGGTGCGCTTAAACTGGGACAGTCGCCCTGATGCACTACACGAATTACAGGCGGCAGCTGCAGTGGGTCAAATGGGACTGGTTCAAACCTATGAAAACCGCTTTAAAGAACACGCTATTTTAAGCGCACAAATTTTACTCACCCACGATGACCTGTCTGATCGCAAGCGCTACTTAAATGCCCGCAGCACATTACGTTCACTACTGGACCTAGGCGTCATTCCCATTATTAATGAAAACGACACAGTCGCCACGGATGAAATTCGCTTTGGTGATAACGACACCCTCGCCGCACTGGTGGCCAATTTAGTAGAAGCAGACGCCTTAATTATTCTCACCGATCAGCAGGGCCTGTTTAGCGAAGATCCGCGTAAAAACCCCGCTGCTGAATTTATTTCAACCGGTATGGCCAATGATGTAAAGCTGCACAAAATGGCCAGCAGCAGTGGCGGCATACTAGGCCAGGGCGGCATGAGCACCAAACTCAGTGCAGCACAACGGGCAGCTCGCTCTGGCACCGCCACCTTAATTACCAGTGGGCGCAATCGAAATGCACTACTGGATATTCTAAATACCGATGAGCAAGGCACGCTATTACTCCCTGAAGATGAGCCCATGGCCGCGCGCAAGCAGTGGCTCGCCGGACACCTGAAAGTCAGCGGTAAATTAATGCTGGATAAAGGTGCAGCGAAAGTATTACTCAACTCAGGAAAGAGCCTGTTAGCCGTGGGGGTGACCTCTGTCAGCGGAAACTTTATGCGTGGCGAGATGGTGGCGTGCATTGACCACCGCGGTAAGAAAATTGCTCATGGGCTGGTTAATTACAATGTCATTGAAGCTGCCAAAATTTGTGGCAAAAGCTCAAGCGAAATAGAATCGGTGCTGGGTTATATTGATGAAGCGGAATTGATTCATCGGGATAATTTGGTATTAATTTAAAAGCGTTTTCCCACGCCCTATAAAATACAACTTAGCAAACTGACTTAATTTGTTGGCGCGTTTCGGCGGTATAACGTAAATTAATATTTTGCAAATACTCATCAAAAAGATCAAATTCTAATTGTCGTATTAATTCATCACTGTAAGGATTTTTTCGATCGGCGTAATGCATTGACGACATATGAAATGAAATACTCAGTACAAAACGACGGTCAATGGGTATAAAAGCCAACGGACTAGGTTGACTGTCGGTAGAAAAACACACTTGTATTTGCATCCAGTCCAGACTCGATCTTTTAATACACTTGTAATTAAATGAATTATGCGCTTTGGGCCAATCAGGTTCCTCCAGGTGCTCATCCTTTTCGTACTCAAGTGCTTTGGAAAATGATTCTATTAAATATTTTTTTAATAACGATGGGCTTAAAACCGATAACGATTCCTGCATCTCACCAGGCACCTCCATCAGCGTTACTTCAAACCAGCACGATGCTATATCATCAAATGTTTTAGCATCTTCAAAATTCCATTTCTGAGTTACCAGTGTATAACAGGGAGAATTGTCAGAACTTCTCTCCCAGCTCTCAGTATCAACCTCGCTAAAATCTTTAATTGTAGACACGTCATCGACACGACGATCGTTAGCCGGAATCTCCGGCAACGGCAGGGTTAATTCAGCACCTTTAAAGGTAAATTCAAGGAGGTCACTGTTAGCAAATTGCGGACCGGTTATATTGCCCGGGTACTTCATTTACGGTAAATGCCGGCGCTATTTAATGCCTGGACAAATGTAACGTTCTTAGATCCCACACCAATCGTCGCCTGTTGCATTATCGGCTTTACTTCATCACTATTAGATTCGATTTTCGATACGATTTTTTTACGCATGCCTTTATCAACAGGTAACAAACCTATCTGTTTAATAAGCGCCTCTTTATGGCTTGCAGTTGCAATTAACGACATCTCATTTTGAGAATGTGTTAGAAACATTTCCGGCAACACTCCTTTCTTTTCCGTAATAGCCTGCAATAATTTTGGCGTATCCGATTTCGGGTTGGTGATTTTAAATTTGTGATCCGTTAACGAGCCTTTAACATTTTTTAATGCTTTTGTTAAAATACCACCGCCCTCACCTTCTATTACCCATTTTACTTTTTTAGATTTATTTAACTGTAAACCTTCAGTAAGCTCTTTAATCGCGTCATTGGTAATACTTGAACGCGAACCAGCACCCCATACACCAAGGTCATTACAAACCTTTGCCGGATTATAAAACAACACACTAGACGAGTTACCCGATTGTGCCATTGCCTCATCAAGACTATCCGCCAGCCCATTAATAAATACTGTTCGATGTTCAAGAGAAATTTCTTTCATTTTTGTGACTGGCCCACGCCCACCGGTAGGCAATTTATTTCGACTATAAAAACCCGCTGAATTGTTATCACCCTTATCTACTATTCGAGCCTGTTCGATGTATACTGTCGGTGTTCGATCACCCGCTTCCTGAGAAATTCGGTACATGATCTGGACGTTTTTAACCGTTAACATTCTCTCAGTATTATCTTGAAGATTTTGTAATTGCTGCGTATATCCAGGCGACCTAAAGCGAATTCCCGCCGACATAATTAAATGGTGGGGTGTTGTGCGTAACTGTTCGATTTGTCGAATGATAAATTGACCATCATGCGTTTTAGGATCAACACCGCAAAAAAAAGGCAGGAAAAGATCTTTATGGATTTTTATCGCTCTACCATTGGAACCCGTAGTAGAATGCGAAAAATAAATGAAGTTTTTTAATTCAAGTTTGAAAGAGAAACGATTTTTTATCGTCATAAGTAAATCCTTTTATATTCAGCTGAAAACAAATAATACAGATACATTTTTAAAAGTAAAGCAGTGCAACGACATTTCAGCTAATAATTGGTAGCAACTTAAATTTGTAAATCCACTTTATAAATTCGCTAAAACAAACTGATAAGAAATAAAAAAAGGGAAGCCAGAGCTTCCCTTTTCGAACAACAAATAATGATAAACTTACTTGTAGAAATCAATCATAGTTTCTAATGAAGCCACTTTGATTTTATCTGCATTGCCGGCTGAACCGAACGCTTCAAAACGCGCCTTACAAATACCCTTCATTGCTGCTGTAGATTCTTTTAAGAATTTACGCGGATCAAAGTTAGATGGGTTTTCCTGTAAGTGACGACGAACAGAGCCGGTAGAAGCCATACGTAAATCTGTATCGATGTTAACTTTACGAACACCCGATTTAATGCCTTTAACGATTTCTTCAACGGGCACACCATAAGTCTGCTTCATGTCACCACCGAAGTCATTAATGACTTTTAACCATTCCTGTGGCACAGAAGAAGAACCGTGCATAACCAGGTGAGTGTTCGGCAGTTTTGCATGAATTTCTTCAATACGGTCAATACGTAAAACTTCGCCGGTTGGCTCCTGCGTAAATTTGTAAGCGCCGTGTGAAGTGCCTATCGCAATAGCTAAAGCATCAACGTTAGTTTGTTCAACAAAATCAGCTGCTTCTTCTACAGACGTTAACAGCATATCAAGGTCTAATTTACCTTCCGCACCATGACCATCTTCTTCGCCCATTTCACCGGTTTCTAAAGAACCCAGGCAACCTAACTCGCCTTCAACTGAAACACCGCCAGCGTGAGCCATTTTTACCACTTCTTTAGTGACTGCAACATTGTATTCAAAAGAAGAAGGCGTTTTCATGTCCGCTTCTAAAGAACCATCCATCATTACAGATGAAAAACCAGACTGGATAGAACGCAAGCATACCGCTGGTTCTGAACCGTGATCCTGATGCATAACAACTGGAATGTGCGGGTACATTTCAATCGCTGCAGAAATCAGGTGACGCAGGAATGGTTCGCCTGCATAAGAGCGTGCACCTGCAGAACCCTGCATGATAACCGGACTGTTTGCTTCGTCAGCGGCCTGCATGATAGCGTGAACCTGCTCCATGTTATTCACATTGAAAGCGGGCATACCGTAGCTGTTTTCAGCTGCGTGATCTAGTAGTTGGCGTAATGAGATTAGTGCCATGTTATTTACTCCTTAGTGTTAAGGTTGTTAATTTAAAATTGCGAATCTAAATTTGTTAATCTAAATTTATTCATCCAGGCATCCTCTAATCTTGTCTGATATTAACCGTACTTAATCAGAACATCCCTGGTTGTAGTTGTGAATTCATTCGAACATTTTTTCTGGTGACAGCATTGCTCAAATAAATGCGCAGCTACCATTAATTCGTTGTTTCACAGATATCACCAATTGTGACCACTTTCATGGCATTGGTTCCGCCACCGGAATCACCCAGCGCATCACCGCGGGTAATGATAATTCGATCTCCGTCATTCACTATACCCTTCTCTTTTAATAAGCAGGCTACAGTCGAGCTAACATTATAATCACCCACCTGATCAAAATCGATACTGGTTGGATACACACCCCGATAAAGCGTAAGCTTACGGCGCGTGTGACGATGACGTGTCATCGCATAAATAGGAATACCCGAACTGATTCGAGACATCCATAGAACCGTTGATCCGGATTCCGTTAGCGCGGCAATTGCATCCACATTTAAGTGATTTGCAGTATACATGGTTGCCATGGCGAGCGCTTCGTCTACTCGTCCAAAGGTTAGCGCCATACGGTGATCCGAAACTTTTGCTCGCGGATGCTGCTCAGCAGACTCACATATTCTACCCATGGCCTTTACGGTTTCCACCGGGAATTTACCCGCGGCGGTTTCACCAGAGAGCATGACTGCATCAGTACCATCGTGTACCGCATTGGCCACATCAAAAACCTCCGCACGGGTCGGAATCGAATTTTCTATCATCGATTCCATCATCTGGGTCGCGGTAATCACCACCCGGTCCATGCTGCGCGCTTTAGCAATTAAATCTTTCTGTACTGCAGGTAATTCTGCATCCCCAATTTCAACACCCAGATCACCACGGGCAACCATGATAACATCGGATGCTTCAATAATTTCATCAATACATTCAAGGGCTTCTGCACGCTCGATTTTAGATACGATCGCACCGTGACCACCCGCATCACGCAATAACTTTCGCGCCTGATGTATATCATCAGCGGTTTTTGGAAATGAAACCGCAATAAAATCAGCATCCAGCCTGGCGGCAGATTTAATATCTTCTTTATCTTTGTCGGTTAGAGCCGGTGCAGATAAGCCGCCACCCTGTAAATTAATGCCCTTTTTATCAGACAAATAACCACTTAGTGCAACGACGCAATTAATTCTTAAGCCTTCGACGCTATCTACATCCAGTAACATACGACCATCATCAAGCACCAACCTGTCGCCGGATTTAACATCACCAGGCAAACTTTTATAGGCAATGCCAACGCCATCTTTGGTGCCTGCTGACGGATCTAATTCCGCATCAAGAAAAAACTTATCACCTTCAGTTAGATAAACTTTTTTATCGATAAAACGTTCTGTTCGAATTTTTGGTCCCTGCAAATCTGCGAGCACACCAACAACCCGGTTAAATTTATCCGCCGCCTTTCTTACCATCTCCACACGACCCGCCTGTTCTTCATGGCTACCGTGAGAATAATTTAAACGCACCACATCAACGCCCGCTTTCACCAGCTTATCAATTGTTGCCTGATCATCTGTTGCAGGACCGAGTGTTGCTACTATCTTAGTTCTACGCAAGGTAGAAAACTCCTCATTGTTTTTACTATGTAATTCATCGTAAGCTGAAGCTCGCGCCTACAATAAAATATATTTGTAGGCGTTAACTTCAGCTAACGAGCTTTAGCCTTTCGCTCTTTCTTCTAAAATTGCAACCGCAGGTAATTCTTTGCCTTCCAGGAATTCAAGAAACGCACCACCACCGGTAGAAATATAAGAAACCTTGTCGGAGATATTATATTTATCAACCGCTGCCAGGGTGTCACCACCGCCGGCAATTGAAAATGCCGGAGATTCTGCAATCGCCATTGAAATGGCTTTTGTACCTTCACCAAACTGATCAAATTCAAATACGCCAACCGGACCGTTCCAAACAATCGTTCCGGCATTTTTAATGACGTCTGCAAGTGCTGCTGCGGAATCAGGGCCGATATCAAAAATCATATCGTCATCTGCGCACTCATCAACATTTTTTAACGTTGCCTCTGCCGTTTCCGCAAACTCTTTTGCACATACAATGTCAGTAGGCACAGGAATTGAACCACCGCGCGCCTTTGCATCAGCCGTTAATTTTTTCGCAGTTTCTACCAGGTCTTCTTCGTAAAGTGACTTACCCACATTATGGCCTTCAGCCGCGATAAATGTATTTGCAATACCACCACCCACAATTAACTGATCAACAACTTTAGAAAGAGATTCTAAAACCGTTAATTTGGTTGAAACTTTTGAACCACCAACGATGGCCACCATTGGGCGAGCAGGGTTATCTAATGCTTTGCCTAATGCTTCCAACTCACCAGACAGTAACGGGCCGGCACATGCAGTCGGCGCAAATTTTGCAGCGCCGTGTGTTGATGCCTGTGCTCGGTGAGCCGTACCGAATGCATCCATCACATACACATCACATAGCGATGCATATTGCTTTGAAAGCGCTTCGTCATTTTTCTTTTCGCCTTTGTTAAAGCGGCAGTTTTCTAAAATAACCACTTCACCATCAGCAATTTCTGGCGCAGAATCCAGGTAACCGGTAATTAATTTAACTTCTTTACCTAGTGCGTCGGTTAAGTAATCGGCAACCGGCTGCAATGAAAACTCAGCTGCTGGCTCGCCTTCAGTTGGGCGACCAAGGTGCGACATTAGCATCACTTTTGCACCGGCTTCGATGCAGTGCTTAATCGTTGGCATTGACGCTTCAATACGTTTTGCACTGGTTACCTTGCCGTCTTTTACAGGTACATTTAAGTCCTGACGAATTAACATGCGTTTGCCTGCTAATTCTAAATCGGTCATCTTAATTACTGACATGTTTACTCCTAAAATAAATTTAAAATTTATAAAAACTGTTTGTTAAATTGTTATGCTTAACAAACAATTCTATTTATTCAACGACAGCCTGATTCAAACTTAAGAGCAGGCTCTCTATTTCGCATTCATCAACGCAATGGTGGTGTCAATCATCCGATTGGAAAATCCCCACTCATTGTCGTACCACGAACACACTTTAACCAAATTGCCATTAATCACTCGCGTTAACGATGCATCAAAATTTGATGTGGTGCTGGTGTGATTAAAATCCACCGACACTAATGGCGCATCACTGTAATCCAGCACTTTGCCATCCGCTGCCGCTTTCATAATGGCATTAATTTCTTCAACCGTTGTGTCACGACTCGCGGTAAAGGTTAAATCAACTAACGACACATTAATGGTCGGTACGCGTATCGCAAACCCATCTAACTTTCCGTTTAACTCAGGTATCACTAAACCAATGGCTGCCGCAGCACCGGTTTTAGTCGGAATCATAGAACTGGTTGCAGAACGTGCCCGACGTAAATCCGTGTGATAAACATCCGTCAATACCTGATCATTAGTATATGAATGAATGGTTGTCATCAAACCATTATCAATACCAATTTTATCGTTAATCGGCTTTACCATTGGCGCTAAACAATTGGTGGTACAGGACGCATTGGAAATAACCGTATCGGTTGCTTTCAATGTATCGTGATTTACACCATAAACAATTGTTGCATCAACGCCGTGTCCACCAGGCGCAGAGATAATAACTTTTTGCGCGCCACCTTCGATGTGCATTGCTGCTTTATCTTTATTGGCATATACGCCGGTGCACTCCAGCACCACATCTACACCCAAATCACCCCAGGGCAATTTTGCCGGATCACGTTCGCATAACACACGAATCTGATCGCCATTAACCACCATGTAATCTCCATCAACATGGACATCACCGGGGAACCGACCGTGAGCGGTATCGTATTGCGTTAAATGCGCATTAGTGTGCGAATCACCCAGGTCATTGACAGCAACGACCTGCACTTCATCCGTGCGACCCGATTCGTAAATGGCGCGTAATATATTACGCCCGATGCGTCCGTAACCGTTGATAGCAACCTTGATTGCCATAATGTTTACCTTTTTATTTATCGCTAATTTTAGCGCTAAATGTAATGAGTTTGACATGAGTAACCCGTCGTCAGCTAAAGCCAATTCCTACACATATTCTTATAGGTAGGAGCGAACTTTAACTCACGATGGATGCTTAGAAACCATTATCAACTGGCACTACTTTCAAATATAAGTGCCGGCTAAGTTTTACAGGTTTATCATTTCAAAAACTTTTTTGCTAAATGATTTTTTAACTACTTTGAATTTGGTTTACTATGTCATTCAAAGTCGCTGGATACCTGCCTGCGCAGATATAACGAATAAGTTTAATTTACTATTCGTATTTTCAAAAAATCACTTGGCAAATAAGTTTAAAGGAGCGAATAAATTCAACTCCCATAAACTGTTAATGACCCCGTCATTTTCACAACGAAGTCATTAATTAAGTGTAGATTTTGTCCGCTAGCAAGGCGGAGCGAAATTTTAAGATGTTAGGCGCACGCTAGTGCGTGATCATTTAAAATTTCGCTAGCGGACAAAAGCTGCGCTTAATTGGCTGCTACGTGCTCTACGAAGCGCAGCATGTTGCATGTGTAACCATATTCATTGTCATACCATGAAACCAGCTTCACAAAAGTACCGTCTAGTGCAATACCAGCTTCTGCATCGAAGATAGATGAGTAAGAGCAACCACGGAAATCAGTAGAAACTACTTTTTCATCTGTGTAACCTAAAGTACGGCTCATGTCGCCTGACTCAGATTTAGCTTTTAACTCTGCACAAATTTCTTCGTATGTTGCGGCTTTGTCTAGCTCAACGGTTAAGTCAACAACAGAAACATCTGAAGTAGGTACGCGGAAAGCCATGCCTGTTAATTTGCCGTTAAGTTCTGGAAGAACAACGCCAACCGCTTTAGCCGCACCCGTTGAAGATGGGATTATGTTTTCTAAAATACCACGACCACCGCGCCAGTCTTTCTGTGAAGGACCATCAACGGTTTTCTGTGTAGCGGTTGCTGCGTGAACCGTCGTCATAAGGCCACGCTTGATGCCCCACTTGTCATTGATAACTTTAGCAACTGGTGCAAGACAGTTAGTTGTACAAGAGGCAGCAGAAACAATTGCCTGACCCGCATATTCGTTGTGGTTAACACCGTATACGAACATTGGCGTTGCATCTTTAGAAGGTGCAGATTGAACCACTTTCTTTGCGCCGGCTGTGATGTGTGCCTGGCAGCTTTCTTCAGTTAAGAAGAAACCCGTACAGTCGATAACTAACTCAGCACCCACATCGCTCCACTTAAGGTTAGCTGGATCACGCTCAGCAGTTAAGCGAATTTTCTTGCCGTCAACAATCATAGAATCGTTGTCTGAAGATACGTTTCCTGGGAAGTTGCCGTGAACTGAATCGTACTTCAACATGTATGCTAAGTAATCTGGATCTAATAAATCGTTAATACCTACGATTTCGATTTCTGGGAAATCATTTGTTACTGCACGGAATACCATACGGCCGATGCGACCAAAACCGTTAATACCTACTTTAATAGCCATTGTGTTTTTCCTCGGTTATTTATATTTAATTTAAAATCTTTTACTTTGTCGCTCCCGACTATTTATGTCGGGGATGACAGAATTTTTTATTCCATCATTCCTGCAAAGGCAGCAATGACGGATATTTAATTACAGTACGCCTTCAACTGCCTTAACAACATTTTCGACTGTAAAGCCAAACTCTTTAAACAGTTGCTCTGCCGGTGCAGACTCACCGAAGTGATCAATGCCGACAACGGCATCCGCATACTTGTACCAGGCATCCGTAACCGCCGCTTCAACCGCAACAGTCGGAATACCTTTAGTCAGTACCGCAGATTTATAGCCCGCATCCTGCTGGTCATAAACGTTTGTGCAAGGCATAGACACGACACGAATCTTCTTGCCAGACATGGCTTCTGCCGCGCCTGTTGCCAGAGCCACTTCAGAACCGGTGGCAATAATAATTGCATCCGGTGTGCCATCACAATCTTTAAGAATGTAACCACCCCTGGTGATTTCAGCAATCTGCGCATCAGTGCGTTCCTGATGAGGCAAACCCTGACGCGAGAAGATTAAGCAAGAAGGACCTTCTTTACGCTCAGCCGCCTGCTGCCATGCAACCGCAGATTCAACCGCATCACAGGGACGCCATACTGCCATGTTTGGAATCATACGCAAGGTAGGAATTTGCTCGACTGGCTGGTGAGTTGGACCATCTTCGCCCAGACCGATTGAGTCATGAGAGAATACAAACAGACTGCGAATTTTCATCAAAGCAGCCATACGTAATGCATTACGCGCATACTCTGAGAACATTAAGAAAGTTGCGCCAAATGGAATTAAACCACCGTGCAACGCAATACCGTTCATGATGGCAGACATAGCGAATTCACGCACACCGTAGTTCAGGTAGTTGCCATCAAAATTATCGATCATTGGCTTGTAACCAGACCATTCAGTCAGGTTGGAACAACCCAGATCAGCAGAACCACCAAACAGTTCTGGCAGCATTGGCGAGTAAGCTTCGATAGCCGCTAATGAGGCCTGACGTGTTGCCGGGCTTTTCGCATCTGCATTGACTGACGCAATATAATCACCAGAAGTCTTCGCCCAATCGGCTGGTAAATCACCCGCCATACGACGCTCGAATTCAGCCGCTAATTCAGGATATGCAGATTTATATGCCGCAAACTTTTCATTCCATGCGGCTTCTGCTGCTGCACCTTTTTCTTTAGCACTCCAACCCTGGTATACAGACTCAGGTACTTCAAATGCAGCATGATCCCAACCAAGCGCTGCTTTAGTCAGGTTAATTTCTTCTTCACCTAAAGGTGCGCCGTGACATGCATGGCTGCCCGCTTTATTAGGTGAACCAAAACCGATTGTAGTTTTGCAGCAAATCATGGTTGGCTTGTCTGTCATCGCTTTCGCCATTTCAGTCGCCTTGGCAATCGCTGCTGGATCGTGTCCATCAACATCCGCAATTACATGCCAGCCGTAAGCTTCAAAACGCTTGGGCGTATCATCAGTGAACCAGCCTTCAACGTGGCCATCGATAGAGATACCGTTGTCATCCCAGTAAGCAATTAATTTACCCAAACCTAACGTACCGGCAAGTGAACAGGCTTCGTGGGAAATACCTTCCATTAAACAGCCATCACCCAGGAACACATAAGTGTTGTGGTCAACAATGTCGTGACCTTTCTGGTTGAACTGACCTGCCATTGTCTTTTCAGCAATCGCCATGCCCACAGCATTAGTGATGCCCTGGCCTAATGGGCCTGTTGTCGTTTCAACACCCGGTGCATAACCGTACTCAGGGTGACCCGGCGTTTTAGAATGCAGTTGACGGAAGTTTTTAAGATCGTCGATAGACAGATCGTAGCCCGTCAGGTGAAGTAAAGAGTAAATCAGCATTGAGCCGTGGCCATTCGATAAAACGAAACGATCACGGTCAGCCCAGTTAGGGTTTGCCGGATTATGGTTCATGTTATCGTTCCACAATACTTCTGCAATGTCAGCCATACCCATCGGTGCGCCCGGGTGGCCCGAAATTGCTTTTTGTACTGCATCCATACTCAGTGCACGGATTGCATTAGCAAGCTCTTTGCGTGATGACATAGGAATATCTCCAATCAAGTTTTTAAAATTTGCGTTGCTGAGACAGGTCTCAACAACAGGAATCTGGTTAATTAATTTACGGCAGGTGTATATTAGCCGCAGGGTTTTCACCCACATTAATAAAGGGGCGCTATTTTCCCTTACTTCGAGGCATTCGGCAACCGTATCGTGGAATTACATTGGGGATAATGGGTTATGAGGCTGCTTTTAGTCATCGTAACATTTTCGATCAGCTTGATTAAACTCTTTATTTTCAGTCAGTTAGAACGACACCAGCAGCACATTACTTATAGTCGTTTTTATTTGCCTATAAGAATATTATCAATCTGACCACTAAATGATCTCAACTTACCCCATTGCGAGCTAAAGCCCACCCCTAAGATGGCGGATGACATTTGGAACGAGCTTTAGTTTGTGATGTGCCAGTTTGAAAAGTCAGCCATCCTTCCATTTAATAGAGCAACCCATGCTGGCAATTTGATCAGTCGGCCCTTTGCCAGTTTCAGCCACCTGCTTCATACCCTCAAATAAATCACGCTTAACATCCGCTGCTGCCGCCTCTTTACGGCTTTCATCCAGGCGTCCGCGATATTGCAGCTTCATCTGCGCATTATAACCAAAGAAATCCGGTGTACACACAGCACCGTAGGCTTTTGCTACCTTCTGGGTTTCATCGAGTAGATACGGAAAATCAAAACCGAATTCATCTGAAACCCTGCGCATATTCTCAAATGAATCCTCTTCATACTCGGTCGGATCATTCGACATAATGGCCACCGTATTCACCCCCATCGCTTTAAGTTCACGGGCATCACGCACAATGCGATCGCGAATTGATTTTACATAGGGACAATGATTACAGATAAACATCACCAATAAACCTCTCTCACCAGCGCAATCCTCCAGCCGCCAGCTTTTTCCATCAACACCAGGCAAATTGAAATCAATTGCCGGCTCATCAAATTCACATACCGGGGGCTGTAAGCTCACCATAGGACTCTCCTCATTTTTGATAAATTCATACATTGAAGCTCAATATTCCAGCTCCCCTGCATTTAAGACGTTCGACTTATTATAGCGGCATTGCACAGCCTTCAATCGCCGAATTTCCATACCATGTCACTTTTCACTCCCCGGAGTAAACCTACAATATTCAATGCATTACAATAAAAACCCGCTTGCCCATAATTTAATCGCCTGTTTTATGGTCAAACGCTTATATACATGCTAAAATTCGGGGTTCAGTTTTAAAACCTTGTAATCTTTAGCGGAAGAACATGAGCCAGCAAAAAAAGCAGCCTAAAGCCCTGAAATCAGGAAAGAAATCGACGGTCAAAAAAGCCAGTAAAGCCAAGGTCGAGAAATCTGAAAAGAAGGAAATCGAACAGGAACAGGTCGAACAGGGGCAAGTTGCTCAGGAAGATACTGCCAACACCCCGCAGGACAAACAGTCCCTGCTCAAACAACTGATTGCCAAGGGCAAAGAACAGGGCTACCTGACGTATGCTGAGGTAAACGACCACCTGCCGGAAGAAATTGTTGACCCGGAACAGGTTGAAGACATTATCAACATGATTAACGACATGGGCATTACTGTTCATGAAGTGGCCCCCGACACTGAGTCATTAGTGCTCACCGATGCCAGCGCAACCGATGACACCGCTGCTGAAGAAGCCGCCGCTGCACTAGCCTCTATCGAAAATGAATTTGGCCGCACCACCGACCCAGTACGAATGTATATGCGTGAAATGGGCACGGTAGAGCTGCTTACCCGTGAAGGCGAGATTTCTATTGCCAAGCGCATTGAAGAAGGACTCAAGCAGGTGATGCGTGCACTGGCAACCAATCCGCGTTCTGTACATCAGGTTTTAAAAACCTACGAACTGGTTAGCACAGAAGAAGCCCGTCTCACCGACTTAATTAGCGGCTTTCGCAGTGACGATAGCGACGAAATTGCACAGCCCGCTTCCGGCCCTGCTGATGAGCGAGACGATGACGCTGAAGAAGAAGTTATCGATACCGGCCCGGATCCCGAACGTGCAAAAGAGCAGTTTGTACTGCTTGATAAAGCCTACAAAAAAACCATTAATGCACTCGAGAAAAAAACTAAAACCGTTTCCAAGTGCCGTCAGGAAATGTCCGAAATTTTTATGGAATTAAAATTCCTGCCGGTCATTATCATTGCCATGACCAAAGAGCTGCGCAGCACCATTGATCGTGTACGCACCCACGAGCGCCACATTCTTAACCTGTGCGTTAATAAATGCCACATGCCTCGCAAAGCATTTATTCAGTCGTTCCCAGACAATGAAACCAATCAGAAATGGATTGATCAGTACCTCAAAGGTCACGAGTACTCAGAAGCACTGGGCGAGTTTACCGCTGAAATAAAGCAGACTCAGCTGAAACTTTCACTATTAGAAAAAACCTACGGACTGGAAATTTGCGACATCAAAGAAATTAATCGCAAGATGTCGATCGGTGAAGCCAAAGCTCGCCGCGCCAAAAAAGAAATGGTGGAAGCCAACCTACGCCTGGTTATTTCAATTGCGAAAAAATACACTAACCGGGGCCTGCAGTTCCTGGATTTAATTCAGGAAGGCAATATCGGCCTGATGAAAGCGGTTGATAAGTTTGAATACCGCCGGGGCTACAAGTTTTCAACCTATGCCACCTGGTGGATTCGTCAGGCGATTACAAGATCCATTGCGGATCAGGCAAGAACTATTCGTATTCCGGTTCACATGATTGAAACCATCAATAAACTGAACCGTATTTTCCGTCAGATGCTACAGGAAAAAGGCCGTGAGCCCACACCTGAAGAACTCGCAGAAAAAATGGAAATGCCAGAAGATAAAGTGCGCAAGGTATTAAAAATTGCCAAAGAGCCTATCTCAATGGAAACCCCGATTGGTGATGATGAAGATTCAAACCTTGGCGACTTTATTGAAGACATTAACATTATGTCCCCGGTAGATTCAGCCACCGGCGAATCACTGCGTGAATCAACTAAAGATATTTTATCTACGCTAACACCTCGCGAAGCAAAAGTTTTGCGCATGCGTTTCGGCATTAATATGAATACCGATCACACTTTAGAAGAAGTGGGTAAACAGTTTGATGTAACCCGTGAACGTATTCGACAGATTGAAGCGAAAGCACTGCGCAAATTACGCCACCCATCTCGCGCGGAAAACCTGCGTAGCTTTATTGGTGAAGACAGCGGCAATAATTAAAAACATTTTTAACTTGTTGTTACGCACATTATATTTATAATGTGCGTTTTTTATATAACAGACTTATAAAAAATATAAGCGTCATTCTTGGGAGTGCATGATAAATTTAATCATGCTCTGCATGGCCTGAAGGATAAAACTCAGGACGAGTTTTATAACCCAGTGATTTTTCACCGGGCCCAAAACCCAGGAGCGACAATAAAAATAAGGGCCCGTAGCTCAGTTGGTTAGAGCGTCCGACTCATAATCGGCAGGTCGAGTGTTCGAGTCACTCCGGGCCCACCATTTTATAATTAATCAATACCCCTGAACCCCCCCCAGCTTCATATAGCACTTCGCGGTTAAATGCCTTCACCAGTTTATATTCGCGCGCCCTATCCCCTCAAATTGTAGCAATCACTCATGTTGATTAATTCATACCAGCCTGTCTGCCTGGCCAGGTATTTTGAGCTATATTGCGTTTTCTCATTTACCTGTGTAACCTAAAAGGTGCTAATTATGGGGGCTACACCCTCGTAACGAAATTTGTGTAGAAAAACTGCAAATCTGGCAAGCAGAAGTCAATCTAGTTCAATGGGTGCCAATGTAACGTTAAAGCATGGAGCTTAAAATGATTAGTATTTTTGTGAGTTATGCCCACGTCGATAATTTAACTCCAGATTCGACTTCTGATGGCTGGGTTAGTACTTTTATCAATAAACTTCAAATATTACTTGCACAAAACCTTGGGCGACAAAATGCCTATTCACTCTGGATTGATGACGAGCTACGAGGAAATGATGCAGTCACTCCGGCTATTTTACAAAAACTTGATCAGTCAGATATTCTTTTACTTTTTATGTCACCAGGTTACCGTGAGTCAACATGGTGCCAACAGGAATTGCAGTCTTTTTTAGAAGCTCATTCCCTGACTAAAAACCTGCACCAGAAACGAATCTTTATGGTGACTTTAGATAAAATTGATACCCCTGAAGCAATAAATGACCTTAAAAGCTATTGTTTTTGGGTAGTTAAAAAGAATAAACGTATCGCCAGGCTTGGAACGATTGAAACTAGGCAAAAAGAAAATGAATACAGCGGATACCTGAATGACCTTGCCCGTGACCTCACGGATCAGATAAAAAAGCTTCAATCATCAGAAAATACTCCTGCCATTTCTTCTCAACAGTATTCTAAAACGGTTTATCTGGCCCAGGTGCCACAATCCCTATTGCGTGAGCGTGAATCGACACGGCGTACTTTACAGCAGATGAAAATCAGAGTTTTACCTGAAACCGATTTACCAATACATGACCTGGTTCCATCTATAGTAAAAAATCTAAACGAAGCTGAGTTATTTATCCAGCTACTCAATGATGATACTGGGCAAGGTTTACCGATATTACAATATGAACAGTGCATTGCTGTTGGAAAACCAGCCGTGCAATGGCGTCCAGATAATATTGCATCTTCATCGGTGAATGAGACAGCTCATGACCAGCTTTTACAAGGTGACCAGGTGATTGCCTCTTCACTTTCTGATTTTCAAGGCATGATTATAAGTAAACTATTCCCTCCCAAACCCGTAACCAAACCCGAAATCAGAGACTCACAATTATTTGTCTACATCGATGCATCCAAAGGGGATGTAGAACTTGCACAGCAAACATCAAAAATTCTGGATACTTTAAATATAGATTACAGCCTACCTGTGCAGACTAATGAGAACATTAGCGCAAGAGAAATACGTATCGATATTGAAAATAACTTAAAATATTGCGATGCCGTTATGATGATATTTCGTCATGGGCCTTTTATTCAACTGCGCGAACACCTTATGTTATGTCAACGCTTAAGGGCAAAGCGCAACACGCCCATGAAGATTATCGCCGCTTTTATTGAGCCAGAGCGTGACCCTGATACCCTTAATATTAAGTTAAAAGAACTGAAAGTTTTTAGAGAATCCCCTACTGAAAGCGTACAGGCCTTTATACAGGCGGCTGCAAAGTGAGTGATTATCCATATCCAGGTCTGCGACCATTTCAACGCAATGAAACGGATATCTTTTTTGGCCGCGAAAACCACTCAGATGACCTGGTAGAAAAACTCAAACAAACACATTTTCTGGCTGTTCTGGGCTCTTCCGGTTGTGGCAAGTCATCACTGGTTCGCACCGGGTTGCTGCCCTCACTTGACAGTGGTTTTATGAGTGGTGTGGGCGCTTTTTGGGCCGTAGCTGTTATGCGTCCGGGCAACCAGCCTTTTGCCAATCTGGCAAAGTGTTTGCTGGAAGATAGCATTTTTGCCAATCATTATTCTCTATCTAAACAAGATCCAGATTTTGCCCAAAGTATACTCGAAGCAGAACTCAGTCGTGGCCCACTGTCTCTACACGAAATACTAGAATCTCACCCCCTGCCTGATGACTGCCAATTACATATTGTGGTTGACCAGTTCGAAGAAATATTCCGCTACCAACGCGATATCAGTCGCCAATATGCTGATGCCTTTGTCGCTTTATTACTGGAGGCCCAAAAGCACGAAAATATTTATATAACGATAACTATGCGTTCAGATTTTATTGGCAATTGCTCAACCTTTCAGGGATTACCTGAGGCAATTAATCGCAGCCTGTTTTTAACTCCCAGGTTAAGCCGTGATGAACTGGCAGATGTCATCCGTTTACCCGCCCGGGTTTTCGACGGAGATGTTGAACCCGCATTGGTCAATCATCTACTGAACGAAATCAGTAGCGGACAGCAGGACCAATTGCCTTTGCTGCAACATACCCTGATGCGAATGTGGAATCTGGATGATGATAAGATTTTAACATTGCCAGAGTACAAACAGTTAGGTGGTTTACAACGAACCTTGTCTGACCATGCGGATAAAGCTTATAAGGAGCTCTCTGAAAAACAACAGAAAATAGCTGAAATTATGTTTCGCCGATTAACCGAGGGCGCTATCGATTTGAGTGATACACGCAGCCCAACTACGGTAAGAAACATCATGCAATTAGCCCGGGTTGAGGTTCATGAAGTAGCACAAGTAATAGACGTGTTTCGAAAACCCAGTCGATGCTTTCTGCTCCCCGGAGCCGGAACGAAAATCAAACCGGACACACTCATCGATATCAGCCATGAAAGTCTGATCAGGCAATGGAAACGTCTGCACCAATGGACTGAAGATGAAGCCAATCTGGCTGAACTATACAAGCGGCTTGCCAAGGCGGCGTTACGCTGGAAGAACAAACAGGGAGAATTATGGCATGGGGTTGACCTGCAACAGGCGCAAAGCTGGTTGAACAAACCCGAAATTAATCCTGACTGGGCGAGTCGCTACAATGCACAGGGCACCCTGGATTTTAAAATAGCCCTGGAATTTTTACGCGAAAGCGAAAAAGTTGAGACTCGTGAAAGAGAGGCACGAAAGCGCCGTCAAATTAAAGAATTAAACAGGCTGCGATATACAGCCTGGGGCTCAAGCCTGTCTGTCATTATATTAATTCTCTCAGTTAGCACTATTAATTATCTATATTTCCAACCGCACGTATCCTATTTTGATTCGTTTACGAAACAATGGGGGCTTCCACTTGGCCATGTTGAACTAAGTGAAAAACAACAAAAACATCGTAGCGTAACTTTTAAATTTACCCGTAAAGGTAGCGAGAATCACGTCGATAGCATAGAAGCAATCGATAGCCTTGGTCAATGTACGACATCACATCAAATAGGCATCTACATAGATTGGGCTGATCAAATTGATGAAAAATCAAAAGCCTGCCGTTGGGTATTTATCAGAAACGCAGAAGATAATATTGTTTACGAAAAAGCCTTCGATAAGGAGGGTAATCTGGTGTGGGGATTAATCTATTCTCCTCCTGATCGGACTGACAACCAGGCCAAACCAAAAGAACGCCGAGGCCAGTTTGTATCTGCAGATGGTTACCCGAGACCACAGAAAAAATCAAAAGCAACTTTTGTACGTATTGAACACACCGACGAGGGATATGATGGAACCATCTGGTTTACCGATCGAACTGGCTCACCCGCCCTGGGACCAGACAAGCAATTTGCCCTGAGATATCAGTACAACAAGCTGGGACAGAAAATCATGATGACCTCGCTTGATAAAAGCGGTGAACCTATGAATGACATTGTTGGAAATGCCTCACTAAAAACTGTATACAATGCTCAAGGCTTCCCATTCAGCCAAACAATCATGGATGCTAACAACAAGGTAATAATGGTTGATACCGGTTATGCAATAAAAGAATATAAATATGATGAGTACGGAAATATTATTGAATTAAGTAGTTTTAATGAACAACATATTCCAGTAGCAACTCAGGACGGCTATCATAAATTGCTCTATAAATATGATAACAAGGGTAATGTCTCTGAATATTCATACTACGATATAAATTCAAAACCGACCCTGTCTGCAAAGGGTATTCACCTGGAGAAAGTTTTGTATGACGAACGCAATAATGCAATTGATATTTCTTACTACGATACAGGTTTCAACCCCGTTATAAGCAGTGATGGCTATGCCCGGGTTACTCAATTTTTCGATGATAATTCCAGGCCTTTGATGCTTGAATTTTTTAATACCAACAATCAAACAACCTTAGGCAAGGGGGGGTATGCCATAGTTGAATATGCATATGATGCAAATGGAAACCAGATTTTTACGGAATACTTAGATGCAAATGAGCAGCCTGTTACTTTGTCGAGTGGTTACAGCGCAATTATTTCTCAATATGACTGTCAAAATTTATTACTGGAAGGGCATTATCTGGACGTCGACCTAAACCCGGTCATTAATGATCAGGGTTATCACTCATACAGAAATACTTACGATAAAAGCGGTAACAGAACAAAGGGAGAATATTTTGGCCTGAACGGCGAAAGAATACTCAGTAAAGACGGTTATGCCGCCTGGGAGAGCAAATATAATCAATCCGGCAATAAAACACTCATTCGTTACTTAGGTACAGACGAGAAATTGAAAGCTATCGCCGATGGTTATGCATTTTGGCGCATGGCTTATGACGACAGAGGAAATCGTATCAGGGAGTCCTATTTTGATACTGAAGGCCAGCCTTATACACTAGCGGATGGCTATAGCATTATCGAGAGCAAATACAACTCTGCAGGAAATGAAATTGAACGATACTACAGGAATAGCGCAGGACAACCGACAACTATAAAATCAGGTTATACCAGCTGGAAGGCTACTTACAATAGCAGAGGGAAGCAAACGCAAATCAGCCATTACGATATCAAAGATCGCCTGGTCAATATTCACAAGAATTATGCGAAAATAACGCGTAGCTATAATAACATGAGCCAACTGACACACGAGGCCTATTTCGATAAATACGATCAACCTGTACTTTTCGGTGACAATGGCTATGCCAGTAGAATAAACACTTACAATCAACGCGGCGACAATATTGAAACCAGCTATTTTGGGATCAATGCAGAACGGGTAAAAATTTCAACTGGCTATTTCAGGGTTGCCAGAGAGTTCGATATTTTTGGTCACATAACTAAAATCTCATACTTTGACACTGATAATCAGCCGACCAATTCAATAGAGGATTTCGCCATCCTCACAAAAAGTTATAACAGCCTGGGCCAACTGGAAACACAAAGATTCTTTGATGCCAAACAAATACCAATAAACGATAAAAAAGGTCTATTCCACCAACAAGTGAATCATTACAACGCACGGGGCAAACTTCATACCGCCACTTATTTTAATGTTGAACTGAAACCAACTATGCATAATGATGGCTACCATCAGGAAAAATATTTTTACAATAATCAGGGCAAGAATATCCGCATAGAATACCTGGATACCAATCTAAAACTGATCAATATTAAAGCTGGCTGTGCCATCTGGTTATATCGCTATGACACGCTCGGGCATGATCTAGAAACAAACACCCTAAATACTGAAGGCGAACCCTGCGATACCAAACAGGGCTATTCACGAGCAATATACTCCTATGACTTGCGTGGACGCAAAACGGGCGCTGCCGTGTTCGATAGCAAAGGCCTTCCAACCCGTCATCCGGATGGCTGGTTCAGTTGGTCAGAAGAATTCGATCAGGCTGGTAATGTGCTTAAAAGTACCTACCTGGATGCAGATAAAAAACCGATGGCTCTACGAAATGGTTATGCTTTCTGGACGGCTAAATATAATGCCTTTGGAAAGACTACCGAAATCAGTTATTTCGATGAAAACGAAAATCCCACTATTAACTTGAGCGACAATCTACATCGCTATGTATTTAAATATAATAAAAATCAACAGCTAGTAGAAGTATCAAGCTATGGAGTTAATAAGCAACTCATTATGAACAAACATAAATATGCTCGTATGACCTCCAACTACAATCACTTTGGCAAAATTATTGAAGAAACCTATTATGATGAAAACAATAAACTTACTAAGATCGGCGGATGTAAGAGGCAGCTATGGACTTACGATGAACTGGGATACAATATTGATTACAAATGTGAATAATAATTGTATGACCGGTAATGAAATTAAAGTACTCGAAAACTAATATAATCGGCCCATCATTAATGCGAAAAAAAATAAAAATCATTACCGATGTAAACTATCCAGTAGCCAATGCCTTATTGGCCTAATTTACTGATCAGCGCATCCTCATAAAAGCAGTGAGTTTGGAAATTTATGCGTGGCTCCATCGCCAATGGTATGGAAGCTGCGGTTAAAAATATAACAGACAACCTGAAAGTTTATCCTTTAACACAAAAAGACAGTCCTTCTAAAATGGAGTTTATTAGTGGACCAGGGAAACATATAAATACAATCCACGACAACGATTATCATTTTTATGAGCATGTAAATGCCGTTATTCAGGAAGAACCCCTGGAAATGATTGATGCAGAAACTCGCGGACTATTAGCTTCAATTGGTATTGAAAAAGGTAAAGAATTTAATCCTGATGAAAGAATGAAACGCATTTTAACCGATGCCGTTGCCATAGCAAATACGACTGCCCGTTCTATTATGTGGTATCCAGGGGTAAGTGGAAGTGTGGATAATATGAAAGTCGTACAAGTTTACCCAGATACTACAGTGCATGGTTAATGGCATGGGTTGATAAAAATGTCTTTTTTAACGGTAAAGACGGACAAACCATGAATTCAGATGCAAGGGCGATGTTCTACAGACAGACCAGAAATTTCCAACAGTTGGGAGTCAAACCGAAGGTATAAAAATGAATGACGATGGATCGTATGACATCTATCTTGTGCCTGAGGCACCTGCTGGTTTTGAGAATAACTGGCTACAAACTATTCCCGGAAAAAGTTGGTTCGTTGGGTTTCAAATGTATGGTCCTTTGCAAGCATGGATAGATAAAACCTGGCCCCAGGCGAAATTGAACTCGTAAAATAAAAATGTAAACATCCACGGTTACGCTCGCACCGCCGCGGATGGTTCGGTTATTAACAGAGGTAGATTACCAAATTGAAAACAACAAGTTTGAAGCGAACTCTGCAGGCCTTATTGATTACAGGTTTTTCAATCTCTGCCCTGTCGCCGGCAATCGCCGGCGACAGGCCCAAATTGATTTTACAAATAACCGTCGACCAGTTACGCGGAGATTTGCCAACGCGTTATTACGATCGTTTAGGAAAAGGCGGCCTAAAGTATCTACTGGACAAAGGCGTGGTTTACAACAACGCGCATCATGCCCATGCAAATACCGAAACCATTGTTGGGCACGTGACACTCGCCACCGGTGCGCATCCATCCGAACACGGGATGATTGGTAATATCTGGTTTGACCGTTCCAAAGGTGTGACTACCTACAATATCGAAGACTCGAATTATAAGTTGCTAACCGAGGGTGCGGATATTGATGCCAGCACCGAGATCGACCCAACTCAAAAAGCGGCCTCGAGTGATGGCCGATCACCAGCCTCTATTCTCACAACCACCTTCTCAGATGAACTGTCTTCACTGACGGCGGGAAAAGCCAAAGTATTCGGAATATCCGTTAAAGATCGGGGGGCAGTTTCGATGGCCGGGCATTCCGGCAAAGCCTTCTGGTTTTCAAAATCGACCAACGAATTTGTTACCAGCAGTTACTATTATAAAAAGTACCCACAGTGGGTGGTCGACTGGAATGCCAAAAAACTGCCCGCGCAATATTCGGGTAAAGCCTGGGCACTTATGCATCCCGTAGACACCTATCTATTTGCCAACAGGGATGATCAGGAATGGGAATTTGACCTCGCCGGATATGGAAAGACTTTTCCTCACCCATTCAGCACGACCGACAACAAATATTTTTCCACTTATCTTACGGTAAGCCCTGCGGGTGACGAACTCACATTAGCGTTTGCCAAGGCAGCCATCAATGCAGAACAGATTGGCGAAGACGATATTACCGACTTCCTCGGCGTGAGTTTTTCTGCGACCGATTATATCGGACATTTTTTCGGCACGTCGAGCCTGGAATCAGAAGATAATATTTTGCGCCTTGATCGTACACTAGCCAACCTGTTTGCGTTTATCGACAAAAAAATTGGTTTGAAAAACACCCTGATCGTTCTCTCTGCTGATCACGGTGCACCGGAAGCACCCGGGTATCTAAAATCGATGGGAATACCGACCGGTTATATTTCTCCCGATACCTGGGACAAGCAACCCGCAATTAATCGAATCAAAAGAAAATTTCGAATTAAGGGAAAACTCATCGAAGGATATGACCATCCCTATATTTATCTCAGTAACGAAGTGATTGGCAATTCTAAATTAGATCTGCAGGCAATTGAAGCGGCTATTGTTGATGAGCTGGTTCGCTTCCCGGGTGTGTCCACTGCTGTCTCCAGTATTGCTTTGGCACGCGGTGCCGTGGTCGATAATTACCTTACCCGTGCGATCAGCAATAATTACAATCCAAAACGATCCGGCAATGTCTATGTGGTTTTTGAGCCGGGCTGGTTTATCAATAATCTGGACGGTCTTTCAGTCGCCGTAGTGCACGGTTCGCCATGGCCATATGACACCTTTGTTCCGATTATTTTCACAGGGTACAACTTAAAGCCACAAACAATTTCACGCAGGGTCCATACGGTTGACGTTGCATCAACTTTAGCGAATATCGTTGGTGCCAAACCTCCGTCGGGGGCGAGTGGGGAGGTTTTATTGGAGGTAGCAGAGCAGAGGCCGCAGATGGACTAAAAAAAATAGACCCGAAGAAATTAACCTGAAGAAATCAACCAGAAAAAAATTGATCTGGTTGATTGAGCTGTACTCGCGATTAATTCTAGTGCACGATAAAAACTAAATGCGATTTAATTAGGAATTTTACAATGACATTGTTATTAATATATCTGGCCATTGCGATAGGCGTGTCATTCCTGTGCTCTGTGCTTGAAGCAGTGTTGCTTTCGGTAACACCCGGTTATGTTCAAAGTGTTTCATCTAAGTCACCTGCCAGTGGCAAAGTACTTGTTAGAGTCAAAGAGCACCTGGATGAATCCATTTC
>Ga0316205_10001669_pt1 | contig 26511 bp, 26 predicted proteins | sample 3monthpyrite_MG_FD_204941 | JGI IMG/M metagenome (GOLD analysis project Ga0316205, IMG submission 204941) | Microbial mat bacterial communities from mineral coupon in-situ incubated in ocean water Damariscotta River, Maine, United States -... | ecosystem: Environmental > Aquatic > Marine >... | reverse complement strand
GGAACTCCTTACACTAAAATGAAATTTTTTTTACAGATATCTTTTATCTTGCGCTACACGCTAATTCATACGGGGAAGCATCGATACTTAGATGAGTGAAATTGTAATCAAAGTAGTTCTGAACAAGAAAGACCGGAAGGCGTTTGTAATGTTTCCCTTCCACCTTTACGCTGGTAACCCTTACTGGGTGCCTCCAATTATTGCAGATGAGTTGGATGACTTGAATCCCAAAAAAAACCCCGCTTTTGAATATGCAGAGTCTAGACAATGGTTAGCTTATGAGGATAATAAAGTTGTAGGCAGAATTGCAGGTATAAAGCATAACTTTGAATTTGAAGATGAAAGGCTGATTCGATTTGGATGGATCGATTTTGTTGATAATGAAGAGGTATCAAGCAAGCTAATTGAGGCGGTAGAGCATTGGGCAAATGAGCAGGGAGCCGTTGCTATTCATGGTCCAATGGGATTTAACGATTTCGATTTTGAAGGGATGCTCGTTGAAGGTTTTGACTCAATCGCAACTATTGCGACTATTTACAACCATCCATATTACAAGAATCATTTAGATAAATTGGGTTTTGAAAAAAGTGTGGATTGGTTAGAATTTGAATATGCTTTTGGCGAACAATACAAAATACCGGAGAGGTTGCAGAAACTTTCTAGGTATGTTTCTAAAAAATATGGGTTCAATCTAGTTGATCTTAAAAAGAAAAAAGATCTGTTAAACTTTTTCGACAAGTTTTTCTTTGCCGTTAATGAAAGCTATAAACTTTTATATGGATATTATAAATTAACCGAAGCGGAAGGGTTACGGCTTAAAAACAAGTTTTTCAAATTTCTATCACTAAAATATTTATCTGGAGTAGTAAATGAGCAAGGAGTTATTGTTGCGTTTGCCATAACAATGCCGTCATTGTCAAAAGCTTTTAAAAAAGCAAATGGTCGTTTATTTCCATTTGGATTCATCCATATTTTATGGGCAATAAGAACCTGCAAAGAAGTTGATTTATACTTAATAGGAGCATTGCCGGAATATCAGGAAAAAGGAGTTTCTTCAATGGTTTTTCTGGATATTTCTGAAAAATTTATCAATGAAGGCGTGAAGACTTTACGTTTTAATCCAACTTTGGAGGATCATGGAAAACTGCTGGGAAACTGGGGGTCAATTTTTGGGGATAGTTTTTTAAAACATGATAATATTAAAAGAAGACGCTGCTTTAAGAAAGTTTTATGACTATCAAATGCCGGATAAACCGAAAGAATTTTTTAAACTGATCTAAAATTATTAATGGCTAATTTATTGGACAACTCACAAATATTATCACTTATTCCACAAAGCTTCCCATTTAGGTTTGTTGATGAAATTGAATATGCGGATGAACAGATTTCAAAAGGGTCTTATTATTTCAAAAAAGATGAATACTTTTATCAGGGGCATTTTCCTGATATAGCAATTACACCAAGCGTAATTTTAACGGAAGCAATGGCACAAATAGGTCTTATCCCATTAGGAATTCTGAATTTTATAAAAGAGACCTCTACTATTGATAGAGATAATTTAAAACCAATATTTACAAATGCGGATGTAAAATTTGTGAGACCCGTTTTCCCGGAAACCAAGGTTATTGTTGAAGCAGAAAAAATATATTTTCGATTAAATAGACTGAAAGCTAAAGTGAAACTCATGGACAGTGATAATAATCTATGTGCATCAGGGACATTAAGCGGTATAATACTAACAGATAAAAGCATCCAATTTTGAGCAAAAGAGTAGTAATAACCGGTCTTGGTGTAATTTCGCCAAATGGAAGTGGCTTAGTAGAATTCGAAGAAGCTATTCGAAATGGTAAATCTGGAATAACCTATGACCAGACCATGATCGAGTTAAATTCAAGTTGTCACATCACCGGCCGACCAACTTTTGATGAAGACAAGTTGAGACAACTTCTACCTTCGGGACTGTATTCTAAACTAGAAAATCGAGCAATAAAATTTGCATGCTTGGCGGGTGCTGAGGCTTGGAAAGATGCAGGACTCGATTTTACTCCTAATAATGAGAACCCAGATTGGGATAGCGGTATGATTTTTGGTGTGGGCGCACTAGCAATGGGTGAATTTATAAGAGATAAAATTAATCTGGGATATGAGAGAGGTCCTCGTAAAATTGGCTCCAGAATGGTTGAACAAACCATGAATAGTGGCGCCATGACCTATCTAAATAAAATAATTGGATTAGGTAATCTGGTAGCGTCTAATTCAAATGCATGTTCTACAGGTACAGAAGCTGCAATTTTGGGTTACGAGCGAATATTGGCAGGAAAAGCCAAAAGAATGTTGTGCGGGAGCACAGAAAGTGAGGGATGGATTATTTGGGGTGCATTTGACGGAATGAGAATATTATGTTCCAAATTTAATGATGCACCCGAGAAAGGTTCGCGACCAATGGCTGCTGATGCTGCTGGTTTAGTACCCGGTGCCGGTGCCGGCGCTTATGTACTTGAAGATTTAGACTCTGCTTTGGAGCGAGGTGCTAGAATATATGGCGAAATAGTTGCCGGGCAGGTTACAAATGGTGGGTTGAGAAATGGGGGATCAATAACCGCTGCAAATTCAGATGCTACTGAAAGAGCCATAAAAAAATCCTTGGATGAAGCTAATATTGATGGTGATGATATCGACTTGATTTGTGGACACTTAACTTCAACCATCGGAGATCCTAGAGAAATTGCGACTTGGAAACGTGCGCTAAATAGAACTAAAGAAAATTTTCCTACTATAAACACTCTAAAATCTATGACTGGTCACTGTTTGGGGGCATCAGGTTCAATTGAGATGGTTGCGACTGTGCTACAATTGCATAAACAGTTTATTCATCCCAATATAAATATTGAAACTTTACACCCAGAAATTGTATCATTGATCGGCACAGAGCCAGTTACTGATAGGTTAATTGAAAGAGACATAACCTATGTGATAAAAGCAAATTTAGCTTTTGGTGACAGTAATAGTTGCTTAATATTTAAAAAATGGAATGAATGAGCCACGACATAAAAGATAGACTAAAATCTATTATAGAAAATTACATTGATGAAGACGAAATCGATGTTAATCAAGAGATATTACCAGACTCACATATAATTGAAGACCTCGGCTTAGACTCTTTTTATGTTATTGATATGATTATCGATATTGAAAATGAATTCGAAATAACTATTGATAATGACACAATAATGACACTGGGTACTATACAAAGTGTGATTGACTTAATAAGCGAGAAATTGCAAGAAAAGTGATCTTTCTATTTGCCGCGTTAATTGGCATTTATTTACTTTTTAGTATTGTATTAGCAATTGGTATCTATCGTTTGCCAATTTCAAAAAAGATAGATACAAATTTTCCATACGTATCAGTATTAGTATCCTGTCGAAATGAAGAGAGAGACGTCAAAAAATGTATCGACTCACTAATAGATTTAGATTACCCTAAAGACAAGCTGCAAGTCATTTTAAATGATGATTTTTCTACAGACTCAACGTTGGAAATTTTGAAGGATGCCTCATCACAACATACATATATTGAAGCATGTTCTAGTTCAGATTTCCCAACAAATCATTTAGAAGCTAAAGCTCGTGGTATTGCAAATGCTGCCACTAAAGCTACCGGTGAATGGCTATTTATTACTGATGCAGACTGCGAAGTGCCAAATAGTTGGTTAAGGCATATGTTGGATGGTGTTACTGATAAAACCGGAATTATTACCGGCGCAATGGATACAAGAAACGACACATTTATTGGGGTTCTTGAACGAATTGCAAGTGGTGGGAGATTACTTTTCGGATTTGGTCTTTCCGGATATGGATTATCATTTCATGCATTAGGACCTAATATGGCAATTCGACACTCTGTTTATAAAGAGGGCGGCGGTCTTGAAAAAGCTGATTTTAGAATTGCGGAAGATATCGCATTATTTAAGCTTTCACATAATCTTGGATATAAAACAAAATACCATTTCGATGAATTTACAAGAGTTATAACTTCCCCTGTTTCTAATTTAGATCAATTACATAGCCAACAAATACGATGGTTAAAAGGTGGCTTTGAAGGGGAAAAATCAGACCTTACCTTGATTTTTGTGATCTTTATATTGGAATTGATCTTTTTTCCAATGTTACTGGGCTTTATCTATCTATTTATAGCAGATATTGCAACTGCTCTTCAATTTTTGCTTATCAAAATTCTTAGTGAAAGTATAATGGCCGTTACTTTTAGGCATAGACTTAAGGTAAAAAGACTACTAAGGTACATACCAATTGCTGTTATTTATACTTTCTATATTTACACTTGGCTACCTCTGGTTCCATTAATTAAAAAAAATACAGAGTGGAAAGGCGAAGATTACGAAGTAAAGTATGATTAAATAATAAAAGCCCGAAGAGAACTCCGAGCTTTAAAATAAAACCTTTATTTACGTTATTCTGACGGTACAATTCTATGAATACCACCGCGAGTTGTGCCAACATAAATATATCCATCCGGCGCTTGTTTTAGACTTCGAACACGACCAATTCCACTAAATAATTCAATTCTATTTAAAACATTGTCGCCATCTAACTCAACCAATTGAAGTTGTGTAAATTTCAGCGAACCAACTAATAAATGACCTTTCCAATCCGGGTACAAATCGCTGGTAACAAATGTCATTCCTGAAGGCGCAATGGATGGATCCCAATAAGTAACTGGTGGCTCCATTCCGTCACGATAAGTTCCCTCAGCAAATGATGTTCCGCTATAATTGATTCCGAAACTCAAAATCGGCCAGCCGTAATTTTTGCCCGGTTTAATAATATTTATTTCGTCTCCACCGCGAGGCCCATGCTCGTGCGCCCACATAATCCCGGTAGCCGGGTTCATTGCCATTCCCTGTTGATTTCTATGACCGTAAGACCAAATTGCCGGTAACGTTCCATCCTGCCCAACAAATGGATTGTCTTCCGGTATGCTACCATCATCATGTATTCTATACACTTTCCCTCCATCAATCGATAACGACTGTGGGTTTACATCCCGGTCACCTCTATCGCCGATAGTAAAGAATAAATAGCCATCACGGTCAAACTCGATTCGGCTTCCATAATGTTGACCCCGTTTTGAATTTGGGGAAGCTTTATAAAGCATTTCGGTGTCACTTAAATTGTAACCATCAAGTTTTGCTCTCATAATGGCCGTATTTGATCCGTCTCCCTCTCCGGATGACGAGGAATAAGAAAAATAAATCCAACCTGTTTCTTCATAATTAGGATGAACATCAACATCCAATAACCCGCCTTGTCCATTCACGTCAATATCATCTGGTAAATTTCCTATAGTTGAAACAATCTCGCCATCCCGAATCAGGTATAATTCGCCCGACCGTTCGGTAACTAGCATATCACCATTAGGTAGCCATGCCATTCCCCATGGAACATCAATACCCTCAACGTAAAGCTCTGATTCATAATTTTGAGCCTGGATCGGAATCAGTAATATCATTCCGAATATAAATGTGAAAATCGTAGTTATTGATTTCATAGTGTTAGATTAATTAAAAATGATGGTTCGATTATCCGTGACCAACGTCTTTCGTTGGATGTGTTTCCATACCGCCCTGGATAGTACCAGCGTTTCCAGATCTCTGCCTTTCCTAACTAAATCTTCTACAGCATCTCGGTGAGTTACTCGAACGATATCCTGCTCGATGATAGGCCCTTCGTCTAAATCTTCAGTAACATAATGACTAGTGGCGCCAATTATTTTTACGCCTCGCTCAAAAGCAGAGTGATATGGTCGTGCCCCGGGGAAAGCGGGGAGAAATGAATGATGGATATTGATGAGGTTATTTCGCCATGCTTCTATAAAATCCCCGGTCAAAATTTGCATATATCTAGCCAATATAACTAAGTCGATTTTATGCTCTTTAAGAAGTGCGCGTTGTATAAATTCCTGTTCTGCTTTGTTATTGCCGGTAATTGGGATATGATGATATTCGATCCCAAATTTTTCAGCTACATCCCTCGCATCAACATGATTGCTGATAATTAGTGGTATTTCTACCTCCCATTCTTTAGTCTGCCATCTACCTAAAATATCATACAAACAATGCAACTGTTTGGATACAAACAAAGCCAATCGCATCGGTTGCGTAGAAAAATTCAGCTTCCAGTTAAAGGTATAAACATCGGCAAGAGATTTTTCAACTTGCAAAGCTACTTCATCACGATTCAAATCAAAATGCTGCATCTCCCATGATATGCGCATATAAAATTTATTTCTAACTGAATCTGTATGCTGATCCAAATCCACAATATTGCCACCATGTTGATGCACGAATTGAGTAACGGCTGCGATAATACCCGGTTTATCAGCACAATGAATTCGTAAAATGGCGTGATCGGAAGTTGTCATCGAAATTAGTATAGGAATCGCCGGAGTTCATCCACGTTCATATAACCGGTTCTTGATTTAATCAAGTTGCCTTCGGCGTCAATAATGAGTGTTCCGGGAAAAACATACACTCCGTAACTTTGTGCCCATTCTCTAGAAATCACTTCTGCGCCATTGAAAGTGATAAATTCTTCGGAATTTCCATCAACTTTTGCCGGAATGTAACCTGCGTCTAAAACTGCGCGAACGGTAGAATCTGGATAAACTTCACGCTCCATGGCTCTACAATATTTACAACCCACTTCATAAACGTCAACTAATATCATTTTTTCCGTAGTTCGGGCTTCTTCTTGTGCAGCCCCTAAAGTCATCCAATCGGGTGCATTTTCAATTACAATTGGGGTGGTACTTTTCATTGCAATGATAAAATAAACGACTATAAAACTTGCAATGGTAATAAAAATGATTGCTTTTTTATTCATGAGTAACGGAACTCTTTTAACGTGATTCTCTTTTACGGTGATTGCATGCTAAAATACTATCTTTCGTACTTCTTAACGAAATCCATTTACAATTTATGTCAGAGCCCATCAATTCGTATAAACTTGGAAAAGTTCAGGTAACTGTGGTCAAGGCTGATCGTCCGAATAAATTACGTATTCAATGTTTTGATGGTGAATACAATTCTGAATTTACCGTAAGTGAGTACGAGTTTACCAACTATCGAAGATTGATGAATCAGCGGATTACGGAAGCCTATAAGAATATTAAGCACGAAGACTAAGCAAAATTAGACCCACGCTATGACTATCCATAACTGCGCTTTGTAACTTTTAGGAGTGCATCGCTTAAAAATCAAACAACCAGAGTAAAAACAGCAATAAAACTCAGCACGGATAGGATTAGCCCTAGCATAAATACATTGTATGAAAATCTAAGAAGCCTATACTTTTTGGCTAATACATTGCCTAAGCCATGAATATCACGAGCCATATTACCATATAAACGGCGACTGTCTTGCATCAACTCTTCCATCCCGGCCACATAATCGGCTCGTGGCATGGTGTAGAAATTTCCAAAAAAGAGAATATTTGCTCGGTTTTGGCGAACATCTTCTAAGGTGATGTTCTCATTACTAACTCTTGGCCTGGCTGAAAGTACCGCATAAATCAACGACCCTAAACAGGTGAGAAGTAATAGGGCAGTTGGGATTAACAACCATGGATTCGAATCAATTTTCGGAGAAATGGAAGCGATGATAATCGAAATTATAATGCCATTGATGGAAATCATGATATTCGATTTATTATCAGCTATCGCACTTAACTCTATATGAGTTCTATACGAAGTACGGAACATGTCCGAAACACCGCGGCTCGTTGAACCTAATTTTTTCTTTTTGGTTTTTTTCTCTTCTTCCATAATTTTTTTTCTAGTTTTGGAATATAGAGAAATAGGAATGAATCTTATCAAGTAAAATTATTCCGGCCAAGTGTGCTAAAAATTTATTCAAAAGTTATACCTTATCTACTACCTATCTTTAAATATTCTACAATATGCTTTTTTCCAGGTTGTTTCTGATTTCATTATTTTTTTCTTTTTTATTAGGCACATCATCCTTTGCTCAATCTTACGATGAATTCATCTCTACATTAACTAAAGCTGATTCTTCTAATTCAGAAATAAGGGTGAATCTTAAAAAAGGGACCGACTTTTATGTTGGTCTGCTTATCTCGTTCACAGAAAACGATCTTACTATGAATTTTCTGGCAGGCTCAATCAACTTGAAATTCGAAAACATTGATCAGATTTTGATCGTTGATCCTAACAACAAAGAATCTGTTTGGTTTACAAATCACTCAAGGAACCGATTGTTTTTATATCCGACAGCCATAGCCAATGAAGCCGGAACCGGTTATTATCAAAATATATACGTCTTCTTTTCTAACTTATCGTACACACCATTTAAAGGACTAAGCTTCAATCTATTTTTCAGCAATATCCCCCAGTTAACTTTTGATGAGAATATTTATGCATTGGGCTTTAAATATAATTTTAGTCCAATTAAAAATATTAATTTTGCCGTTAGTGCTAACAGATATGGCAATTTTATAGACCAAGGTTTTAACGTTACAACTTTCTCAACACTAGGAACAATCAAATTGAAAAGAGCAGATTTTACGGCTGGACTCGGTTTCGGAAGTATCGGTGATGAGATATCTGATCCCGTAATTCTACTAGGCTTGCAGGCTCGACTTACAGAACGATTGATTCTCATATCAGAAAACTTCACAATTCCCGGAATTGAATCGGCTATTTATTCATTCGGTCCACGATTTCTTGGAAAGAGAATTTCGGCTGACCTAGGCTTTTTCTTATCACCAGAAGATTTTGAATCGGCAATACCATTTGTTGCTTTCACAACAACTTTTTAATGGGTGATTTTACTTTGTAGATGCTCGCTATAAATTAGTTGCTATAACAACTTTTTTCTGCCTCGAAGCTGCGAATTTGATATAATCTGCTAGCATAATAAATTAAAGAGAAGACCAATGCCTATTTACCATTGCCTCGGAAAAATCCCGCCTAAGCGACACACGCAATTCCGTAAACCGGATGGAAATTTATACTACGAGCAACTATTTGGAACCATCGGTTTTGATGGGATGTCCACGCTCTCCTATCATGTACATCGGCCAACGATGGTACATGAAGTAGGCAAAGCAATTGACGTTTCTCCCAAAGTTGCCATCGGGAATAACATGACCTCAATGATGTTGCAAGGGCTCGATATAAAACCTAAAGATGATTATCTGGAATCGAGAGAAGCCATTTTGACGAACAGCGATGTGACACTGCATTTGGCTGCCCCAAAAAAATCGTTAACCGAATATTTCTACAAAAACACCGATGCAGACGAGCTAATTTTCATCCACAAAGGCAGTGGAGTTTTACGCACATTCATCGGGAACATTGAATTTGTACCGGGCGATTATTTATTGATTCCGCGCGGGATTATTTATCAGATTTCATTTAATGATGAAAATAACCGGCATTTTATAACCGAATCGTTTGTGCCGATTTACTCCCCAAAACGATATCGAAATTGGTTTGGACAGTATTTGGAGCATTCGCCATATTGCGAGCGTGATTTGAAACTCCCTACAGATTTGGAGACTTACGACGAAAAAGGTGAGTTCTTAATGAAAATCAAAAAGCAAGGCATGATGCATCAACTAACGTATGCATCGCACCCTTTTGATGTGATTGGTTGGGATGGCTACAATTTTCCATATGGATTTTCTATTTACAATTTTGAACCGATTACAGGTCGTGTTCATCAGCCACCACCGGTTCACCAGACATTTGAGACATCCGGTTTTGTGGTGTGTTCGTTTGTTCCTAGGTTGTATGATTATCATCCGCAAGCTATTCCGGCGCCGTATAATCATTCAAACATCGACTCGGATGAAGTGATTTATTATGCTGAGGGTGATTTCATGAGTCGAAATCACGTGGAAGAAGGCTACATTTCATTGCATCCGGCCGGCATTCCTCACGGGCCACATCCGGGAGCGTATGAAGCAAGTATCGGCAAAAAAGGCACCGAAGAATATGCGGTTATGGTAGATACTTTTAAGCCGTTGATGGTGACAGAAAACGCTCTTAAGATTGATGATGGAGTGTATTATCAGTCATGGTTGGAGAAGTGACTCCATCAACATTAATGTAATGCTGAACATTTTTCAGCATCTAAATTTATCAATAAATACCACCGTCAATACAGATCCTGAAATAAGTTTAGGACGACCCAATATTTTATATTAATGAGTGAATTAAATTCTTGGCTAACAATTTCTCCCGAATCTGATTTTTCGATTCACAATCTTCCATTTGGAATCTTTTCAACTATGGGAAGCCCAAAGCGTGTTGGCATTGCCATTGGTGATTATGTAGTTGATTTAGTTAAAGCACACGAACTCGGTGTTTTTAGTGAAATTGACTGTCCGATTTCTACTCTGGAAAATGAGTTTCTAAATGATTTCGTTGCTCTTGGCAAGTCTATCACCAACAATGTGAGAACTCGACTTCAACAGCATCTTTGTGACCAAAATTCTCCGCTGAAGCAATCGCCGGCACTTATCTCAATGTCTGAAGTGTCGATGCATCTTCCGGTGCTAATTGGCGATTACACCGATTTTTATTCAAGCATTGAGCATGCAACCAATGTTGGGAAAATGTTCCGTGATCCGGATAATGCGTTGCTTCCAAATTGGAAACATTTACCCGTCGGGTATCACGGGCGTTCTTCTTCAATCATCGTCTCCGGTGTGGATTTTCATCGCCCAAATGGGCAAACAAAACCACCAGAAGGCAAACCTGTTTTTGGACCTTCAAAACGGATGGATTTTGAGCTGGAATTGGGATTCGTTATTGGTAAAAGCACTGAATTAGGAGACATCATCAGCACAGAAAATGCCATGGATCACATCTTTGGAATGGTATTATTCAATGATTGGTCGGCTCGCGATATTCAGAAATGGGAGTATGTACCATTAGGCCCGTTTCTCGGGAAAAGCTTTGCCTCTTCAATTTCACCATGGATTGTTACAATGGAGGCTTTGACTCCTTTTCAAGTCGATGGACCAGGACAAGATCCGCCGGTTCTGAACTACTTAAAATCTGAAAACAAAAATTACGACATTAATCTAACTGTTGAGATCGAACCTGACGGCGGCGAAGCATCTATAGTTTCGAATTCCAATTTTAAGTATATGTATTGGAATATGGCTCAACAGTTGGCACATCATACAGTAAACGGCTGTAATTTAAATGTTGGCGACTTGATGGCTTCAGGTACCATTTCAGGAAAATCACCAGATTCTTTTGGGTCGATGTTGGAACTATCCTGGTCGGGTAAAAATCCAGTTAAATTGAATAACGGTGTCGAGCGTAAGTTTTTGGAAGACGGTGACACAGTTATCATGAAAGGGCATTGTGAAAAAGATGGAGCTAGAGTAGGTTTCGGTGAGGTGCGATCTAAATTATTACCGGCTAAATAATGAGCGTTATCAAATCTTTTGATCCGTATGATATTTCGATTCCTGAACGACAAGGAATTCTAACTTCTGCGATCGGGCCTCGCCCCATTTGTTTTGCCAGCACGGTGGATAGAAATGGAAAGGTGAATTTGAGTCCGTTCAGCTTTTTTAATGTGTTTTCTAACAATCCGCCTATATTAATTTTTTCCCCTTCTCGCCGTGGGCGTGATAATACCACCAAGCATACCTACGAAAACATCAAAGAATTGCCGGAAGTTTGCATCAATATTGTGCATTACCCAATGGTAGAACAAATGTCGTTGGCTAGTACAGAGTATGAAAAAGGGGTAAATGAGTTTGTTAAAGCCGGTTTTACGGAAGTTGCTTCCGATATTATTAAACCGCCACGGGTAAAAGAAAGTCCGGTTTCCTTTGAATGTACCGTGGATCAGGTGATTGAGTTGGGCACCGAAGGCGGTGCCGGGAATTTAGTACTTGCTCGAGTTAAGCGGATCCATATTAATACAGATTATCTGGATGAGGATGGCAAATTGGATAACACTAAACTTGATCTTATTGGTAGGATGGGCGGCAATTGGTATACCCGAGCTAACGAAGATTCTTTGTTTGAAATTCCAAAACCTCTACAGAAAAAAGGTATTGGAGTGGATAAATTGCCACAACACGTTAAGGAAAGCGACTTACTATCGGCCAATAATTTGGGTCGATTGGGGAATATTGAGAAGTACCCAACTCCGAATCAAATTAAAGATGCTCGGAAATTCAAAACGGTTGCTGCTGCTTTTACACAATTCGAAAACGATGATTTGAGAAGCGAAATCCATCGCCTTGCAAAGATCGCTTTGGATTTAGGAAATGCTGAAAAAGCACTCACTATTTTGTGTACCATCCATGCCTGATCCATCAGACATTTTATGGTCACCTTCCTTCGATTTCATCCAAAAAAGTGGATTAAAGAAGTACGAGCAATGGTTAGAGGAGAATTTCGATCTGCGTTTTAAAGATTACGAGGATCTCTGGAAATGGTCGAACGATCATTTTGAGGATTTCTGGGAATCGCTCTGGAAGTATTTTGAAATCATTTCCCATTCGGAGTATGAAAAGGTAATAGATACCTATGAAATGCCCGGCGCCAATTGGTTCACGGGTGCAACCTTGAATTACGCCGAACATATTTTCCGACGGAAAACAAAGGTCCGACCTGCTTTAATTTTTGCAAACGAATCTGGCGAGAAAAAAGAAATATCTTGGGACGAACTTGAGACAAAAGTAGCAAGCGTCCAAGCTTTTCTTAGAGAAAAGGGCCTCCAAAAAGGTGATCGGGTAGCCGGATATTTAGCCAACACTTCTGAGACGATCATCTGTTTTTTAGCTGTGAATTCTTTAGGTGCAGTTTGGTCGTGTTGCTCTCCTGATTTCGGTATAAATACGGTGATAGATCGTTTTACTCAAATCCAGCCAAAGCTGTTTTTCAGCTGTGATGGTTATCAATACGGAGGAAAGCGAGTCAATCGACTTGAGGAAGCCAAACAAATTGCTGATTCCATATCATCAATCGAAAATGTGGTTTTGATACCGTCTCTGAATCCGGATTCTGTACTTGAGAATTCCGTGAATTGGTCCAAATTGATGGCAACAAAATCTACGGCGCTCACTTTTGAAGCAGTCGATTTTAACCACCCGATTTGGATTCTATATTCTTCGGGCACTACGGGCAAACCCAAAGCGATCACTCATTCTCATGGCGGAGTTTTGCTCGAGCATCTCAAGTATATGACCTTTAATAATGATGTAAAGTCAGGCGAGCATTTCTTTTGGTTTAGCACCACAGGTTGGATGATGTGGAATTTTCTTCAGGCTTCGATGTTAGTTGGCGCAGTTCCTGTTTTGTTTGATGGAAGCCCGGGAAAACCTGATTTGAATACACTTTGGAAGCTTACTGAAGAACTCCCGATTCATCATTTTGGAACAAGCGCTCCGTTTTTGATCGCCTGCATGAAAAAGGAATTAACGCCGGCGGCTGATTTCGATTTATCTCAACTGCGTTCCATTGGATCAACCGGAGCCCCACTTCCACCCGAAGCTTTTGATTGGGTATATGATCAGGTTAAAAAGGATGTCTGGTTGTGTAGTATGAGTGGAGGCACCGATGTTTGTACCGCATTTGTGGGCGGGATTCCTTCAAAGCCCGTTCGGCGGGGAAACATTCAAGGTCGTGCATTGGGTTGTGGCCTAGAAAGTGTAAATGAAGATGGGAATGAGATTGTTGGCTCACTGGGTGAAATGGTGATTTCAAATCCAATGCCATCTATGCCGATTTATTTCTGGGGTGATGAAAACAATGCGCGCTTCGCATCCAGTTATTTCGAGAAGTTTCCCGGTAAATGGTGCCATGGAGACTGGATTCAGATTGAGAAAGATGGCAGTCTTCAAATTTTGGGCCGATCGGATGCGACGCTAAACCGCAAAGGAATTCGAATTGGAACCGCAGAAATTTATGCTGTTTTAGATCGTATTCCGGGCTTGCTAGACTCACTGATTGTAAATCTCGAAAAGAAAGATGGTTCGGATATCATGCCATTGTTTATTGTTATTGAAGATGATGAAGATTTAGAATCCATTTCAGAAACAATCAAACAAAAGCTCAAAGAAGAATGCTCGCCTCGGCATGTACCCGATCAGATTGTACGAGTTGGAGAAATCCCTTACACACTCAGCGGCAAAAAAATGGAGGTTCCGGTTAAAAAAGCTTTGATGGGACTGGATGTCTCCAAACACATGAACCGTGATGCCAGCCGCAATCCACAGGCGATGGATGTTTTTATTGAGTTGGCGGGAATCATTTAAATTCAATTATGTATCACAATTCGATTTCTTACCGAAGAACCCTCTCCTCCGACTTCCAAAAGTGTATCGAAGTAAGAAGCAAAACCCGTCAAAATCCGGCATCGGCAGAACTACTTGCTGAATATGGAATAACTGCTGAAACTCAAGGACCACTTTTTGATACTGAGTCTGTTGTTGGATTTGTGGCGGAATCTGAAAACGAAATTGTTGGATTTTGTTCCGGGCGTACAGAAACGGGCGAGGTTTTAGTTTTGGCACTTTTACCAGATTTCGAAAATCTGGGAATTGGCAAAATACTACTTCAATTGGTTGTTGATTACTTATATGATTCAGGAATTGAAAAATTATGGCTGGCCGCATCACCCGATCCCGAAATCAGGGCACATGGGTTTTATCGTCATCTTGGTTGGAAATTTTGTGGTAAAACGGATGACATCGGCGATCAAATACTAGAACTGAAATTAGAATAATATGCTTTACTTGATCAGTGGGACATCAAGGTCCGGCAAAACTATTATTGCTAAAAAATTACTTGAAGAACATAAATTGCCGTATCTGTCACTCGACTGGCTGATGATGGGGTTTAACGATGGAATTCCTGAATATGGGATTAATCATCTATTGTGGCCAAATGAAATTGCTGAGAAGATGTGGCCTTTTTTACAAGGAATGATAGAGAATATGCTATTCGATGGTATGGATTATGTGATAGAAGGTGAAGCGATGGTACCGCAGTTAATTACGCAGCTCATTGAAAAATATCCTGAAAAAATTAGTGTTGTATTTGTTGGTTTCACCGAAATAAATGTTGATGAAAAAGTAGCTCAAGTAAAAAAATTTAGTATTGGCGAAAACGACTGGCTTACCAATGAGTCTGATAAGTATATCAAGGATCACATTGGGAATATGATCGAATACAGTAAAATGATTAAAGAAGGATGCGAGAAATTCAACTTGCCGTATTTTGATACTTCCGTTGATTTTTTAGGTAAGATTGAATTGGCAACGATTTATCTTTTTAGTAAAATTTAAAGAACTGTTGGTTACAACATTCTCATGAAAGGCATATTGACAAAGCAGTAATTATCCCTAGCGAGCTAATTGCATTGAATCACCAAGGGATTCAGCCAATTCTAATATCGTATTTGGAGTTCCATTTCTAATCAAACATGTTTGCATTCCAATTTTTGATGCGCATTCTATATCTCCAAAACTTTTGTTAGCAGTAACCATTAAAGTGTTTGATGCTGGAATTTTTGTATCAATAATACAGGCTTTATATGCTTTCAAATGAGGTTTGTACACACGATGTTTCACTAAGTCGATGATTTGATCCCATGCAATTTCGTTTGCATCAGAAAGTGTTTTAATTAAATCTATTGAACCGTTGCTTAATGCCACGATCTTAATTTTAAGTCGGCGTAATTCTTTGAATCCTTCAGCTACATCTTCGAATATTTTAAGTTGATACCACTCTTCATCAAAATGATAAGGTTGAAACTTTTGTTGCTTAACATGTTCGTTATATTTATAAATAGTGTCATAAGAAAGTGTATCAGCTTTAAAAGTTGTGCCAAAGCAATCCAGTGCAATACATTGAATATCAGTGGTCATTAGTTTAATTTTTACCGTTTATTAAAGTTAAGAACAAAGTATCTACCCTATCTTTTTATTTCTTTTATTTAAGTAATTTTAAGAAAAAAATAACATTGGCAAAGTATGAATAGTCATATTATTAGAGTTCGCCGGCTAAAAAACTAAGAACACATTAATAAGGGTTGGTGAGTTAATATTTCAACCTTTTTATAAAATTAATACGTGACTATTTCGTCGATGCAGCCCTACTTATTTCCATATGTAGGTTATTTCCAATTAATCAAACACTCTGATGTTTTTATAAGCTATGAATACGTTCAGTTTATGAAAAGATCATGGATTACAAGAAATAGAATATTGGATAAGGGGAAAGGTGAACCAATCTATATATCAATTCCTGTTCGTAAACAAAGCCCTAACAAATTGATTTATGATGTACTAATTGATGAGCAAAAAGATTGGCGGAGTGAACTCTTAAATCTGGTTTATTACAATTATAAGAAAGCGAAATATTTCGAGGAGATGTATGCTTTTATAAAAGAGATATTAAGTTTTGAATCTGAAAAAATTTACAAACTTAATACTCATCTGATTACAAGTATTTGTTCGAAACTCAATATTAGTAGTAGTAAGATTATTGACGCTAACGAATTTGGACCAGAAATTGAAAGCAATATACTAGATGAAATAGAATCCGCTTCTGTTGATTTGAAAACGCTGCGAATTATTAAAATGTGCAAATATTTTGGGGCGGATTCATACTTAAATCCTGTTGGGGGATCAGCTATATATCACTTGAATGATTTCAAAAAACATGATATAAATCTGATTTTTCAAAAAATCAATGATCATTCCTATAATCAGTTTAATGGGTCATTCGAAAAAAGACTATCCATCGTTGATGCCTTAATGCATGTCGGTTTTTCCGGAGTAAACTCGATGATTTCCAAACCAGATTTTGTCGATGATTAGTAAACCTCTTCACTTAATACAGTGCTTCAATACGTGATTCTTTGAATCATTACTTAATTACACAAACTACTATGAATACTAGTACTATAAATTATATTGATAACTTAGCATTTGAGAACAATTTCAATGGATTGGCTAAGGCAGTAAAAAATCACATTGACGATACCGGTTATGTGGTAATTAAAAATTTTACTGCAAATGACACAGACAATGAGGGGGCAATTTCAGATTTTCTATCTCTTTCAGAAATGATTGGAGAAACTATTCCTCATGATACTGTCGGAAAAATTATTTGGGATATTAAGACCAATCTAAAGTCGAATAGTAATATCAAAACTTATTCTGAGCATAGCCATGAAGCTGAACTACATACGGATAGTCAATATAGTGAGTACCCTGAAGATTATTTTGGCCTACTCACTTTAAACCCTGCAAAATGTGGTGGTGGTATATCTATACTACTTAGTCTTAAAAATATCATCAGAGAACTTAGAGAAGTAGATATCGATGGGGCTGTTGAGAATACATTACGAACAACTGATTTCCCTTTTATAATACCAAATGTATTCAAGAAAACTGATTCTGAAGGAGCCGAATTTAATTTTGGCCCGATGTTACGTGAAGGTGAAATTCGTTTTAGAGTGGATACTTTTGAAAAAGCAATCGCTTTACGTCCTGATTTTTGCAGTAGTGAACAAAAAGATGCATTCATGTTGTTGAAAGAAGTGATATTAAATTCTCCATCTACACAGAGATTTGTGTTAGAAAGTGGTGACCTTATTTTCATTAACAATAAAACGATGTTACATGGTAGAACTCAGTTTGAAGATCATACGCGACATCTATTGCGGATTCGAATGAACAAGAATTGAAATCATATCGTAAACTGTTAACGATTTATAAATGGTAGACTTAAAATCTTTACATAAAAGCGCTTTTCCAAGAACTCTAGAACACGTAAATTAGTTGTTATAGCAACTAATTATTCAAAAGAGATCCCCATGGAAACATTAGAAAGCACCGTTGTAGATAATGAACAAGATTTTATGCCGATTCTCGGCACCGATTATGTAGAATTATATGTAAGTAATGCGAAGCAGGCCGCTCATTTTTATCGCTCGGCATTTGGCTTTAAAGCACATGCGTATGCTGGTCTTGAAACTGGTCTTACTGATCGCGAATCGTATGTAGTGATTCAAGATAGAATTCGTTTGGTACTAACTTCACCGCTTCATAGTGATACAGAAATGGGCCGCCATATAGATAAGCATGGTGATGGTGTAAAAGTAATAGCTCTTTGGGTTGAAGATGCCAAATATGCCTATGATGAAGCAGTAAGCCGTGGTGCCGATTCGTATTTTGAGCCAATAACAGAAAGCGACGAACATGGTGAAGTAGTTCGTTCCGGTATTCATACTTATGGTGAAACCGTTCATGTTTTTGTTGAACGAAAAAACTATAACGGCTCTTTTTTACCAGGATATAAAGAGTGGACTTCACATTATAATCCTGAGCCAATTGGTCTTAAATACGTTGATCACATGGTGGGTAATGTAGAACTTGGAGCAATGAATACATGGGTAAAATGGTACGAAGATGTACTTGGTTTCAAGCAAATCTTATCCTTCGATGACAAAGACATTTCAACTGAGTTCACTGCTTTGATGAGCAAAGTAATGAGTAATGGAAATGGTCGAATTAAGTTTCCAATCAATGAACCAGCTGCCGGCTTAAAGAAATCTCAGATTGATGAATACATAGATTTTTATGAAGGAGCCGGTGTTCAACATGTAGCCGTTGCCACAGATGATATCATCAACACGGTTACCAGTTTAAAAAATAGAGGAATTGAGTTTATTACAGTACCAAGTACGTATTATGATATTCTTGAAGAACGTGTTGGAAAAATAGATGAACCGATCGATAAATTGAAGGAATTAGGTATTCTTGTCGATCGTGATGATGAAGGCTATCTCCTTCAAATCTTTACAAGAACCTTGCAAGCACGACCAACTATGTTCTTTGAAATTATCCAAAGAAAAGGAGCAACTTCTTTTGGGAAAGGAAATTTCAAAGCACTATTTGAGGCCATTGAACGTGAACAGGAATTAAGAGGAACTTTATAGTTTTTCTTTCATCCACCTTTAAGGGCGACTCGTACTTACAATTGCGGATCGCCTTTTTTATTTCGAATAATTCGAAAATACTTTATCTAACAAAAAACGAAGCTGTGTATATTCTTCTTCTGTGATGTTTTCCCATCCTAATTCACGAGAGGCATATACATGTTCTTTGGCTTTAGAGGTTTCAGACTTTCCTCTTTCAGACAGAGAAATCAAATAGCGACGGCCATCGTCCGGGTCTTGTGTTCGATCTACAAATCCTTTTTTTTGCAACAAATCTATGATTCGCGAGACGGTATGTTTGTCTTTAAAGCTTTCACCGGCCAATTCAACTTGACTCATCGTTTTCTTTTCCAGCTGATTTAGGATCACCCATTGTTCCGGTGTAATATCTATGCCGGCATTTTTGAAACGATTGATCAAATCCTGTCTTACTACTTTATAGGTTCGATCTATATATACACCGATCTCTTTTTTCATGCAGCAACAACATTCAATTTAGGCAATCCTATCTGATCTCTTAATTCCTGAAATCTAGGGTCATTCGCCATGGGTTTAAACGGAATCATACTATCTAGAAATATCATTGCGCCTAATCTCCTTTCAACTCCTTCTTTAAGATATTCGAAGGCTTTATCATAATCACCTAACCCTGCATAAATGCAGGCAAAATCAACGGCAAGATTTAGATTCGGATCAGCTTCACTTCGCTTTCTAATTTTATCAATGTTTTGCATTACAGCGTCATTATCACCTTGTAAAGCAGCAATATACCCCAAGAATGCTCCACCTGAATTTGGATCCTCAACTAAATCAACATATTTGCGGGCATAAATTTGTGCTTTATCCAAATCGCCCATTTGCAGATAATTCATGGAAATACCTTCATAAGCTGAACGGTATATTGGATCAAGTTCTAGAATATGCTCATATAATTTGGTGCTTTTATCAAAATTGCCTTGAAGCGTGTATGCCCAAGCAAGCTCCCTTTTTGCCGGCAGTGAAAGTGGTTCAAGTTTAGTTGCTGCTTTCGCGTGATGGATCATTCTATCAAACTCACGGAGTACTTTATATAAATACGCTAGCCCTACTCTGGCGTCGATATGGTCTGGTTCCAGTGTAATGGCTTTTCTGAAATTTGCCTCAGATGTTTCGAAATTCCATTTCGAGAAAAGGTGTACAAATCCAAGTGCAGAATATGAGGCGGCACGAGTACTATTTAGTTCTACGGATTTATTAGCATAATACTCTGCCTTTGGGTAGGCTTCCTCAGCGGACATTTGGCCAATTGACCCAAGAAATGTATAGCAGTTTGCGATAGCAGAATAAGCATTTGTGTATGTTGTACAGTAATTGATGGCTTTCTCAAATATTGTAATGGCTTTTCGAACGGCTTCAGGAGTTCGTTTATTCCAATAGAATAAACCTTCTAAATAATAATTATAGGCCACCACGCTATCTGTTGAAGATTCGTACAATTTGGATGATTTATCGAAGTACGAATCAGCTTCAAGTTTTTCTACAATTTTCTGGGCAATTTCATCCTGAACTTCAAAGATGTCTTTCATTTCGCCATCAAAGTTTTCCGACCATATATGAAAACCATCCTCTGTTTTAATTAGCTGAGCCGTAACTCGAATGCGATTTCCTGCTTTTCTTACACTTCCCTCAAGAATAGTAGCAACATTCAACTCTTTGCCAATTTTTCGGATGTCTCGATGATCTCCTTTATACCCAAAAACTGAAGTTCTGGAAGCCACTTCCAAATCATTCACTTTTACTAGCGCATTTATGATTTCTTCGGTAATTCCATCACTAAAATACTCTTCATCAGCATTGCCACTAAAATTGACGAATGGTAAAACAGCAACTGAATTTTGATACGACCCTGTTTGCTCTTGAATATGTCTTTGAGCAGGGAGCTGAAGACCATCATCCGCGAGAGCAAAAATACTAGTCATTTGGAACACGTTCTTTAATTCGTGCTCACCAAACGCCTCTACCCGAATACCCGGGTGATTTTTTACTTCTTCAAATACCTTTCCGGATATCATCACAGAACCCGGAATTCCAAGACCTTGAACACGTGCGGCAAGGTTCACTGCGTCTCCATATATACCTTCATCGTCATACACAACATCTCCCAAGTGAATCCCAATTCTTAGTGGAACTATAGGCTCTTGTTGTAAGGCTAATTGAATTTCTCTTGCTGCGTTTACTGCATCTATGGCTGACCCAAACATGCTCAATGTTCCATCACCATAATATTGCATAACTTGCCCGCGGAATTCGAATATTTTTTCGTCTACAATCTTGCGCTGGTGGTCTCTTTTTGATTTTGCCATTGCCTCGTCTTGTTGCATCAATTTGGTATAACCAACCATATCAGCAAACATAACAGCGGCCAGCAAACGGATGTTTTGATTTTCAGCCATAACTTGAGTTGAGTGGTCTTTTTTAAAGTGGCGACTTGGTGGCATATAATCAACAATAATGCCATAAGGTTTTAAAAGAAGAAACCTGCCTTAATTTCAAAACTGTTTTCATCACCCGAAGTACCATAAGTAGCACTAATAAGCATTTGATCAAACAAATTGAACCAAACACCACCTCCATATCCCTTATGTAATGTACTGGAATTCTCACTGTCTGTCCAAACTCTACCAGCATCAAAAAAAGTGATAACGCCCCCTTTACCACCCAACAAATACTTATAAAAATCAACGAGTTCAACCCGTATTTCAGCATTTGAATATACGGTTGTTCGGCCTGTAAATCGTTGATTCGAAAATCCGCGTAAGTTCTGGCTTGCACCAATTGTATTCGCTTTGTAAAACGGAAAATTACCTACAATATGGTCACTGCCAAATCGTCCTGCAAAAGTGAACTGTCGTTTTCCGGAACCGGAAACATAAAAGGCAGTTGCGCTATTTAAGTTTACGTGGGTTTTGCTGTCTTCATTTAAACCCAGATTTGCAGTAGAATTTAAAGACAATTTAAAACCATACTGCGGGTTCACGGGATTATCTATATCATTAATTGAAAATCCGGTACTAAGTTGTCCATAATACTGAGTTGAAAATATATTAGGATTAATACCGATTTGTGGGTCATTCAAAATACTTGGCTCCCCCAGAACATCATCAATTCTAGTAACCTGAATTCCTGCTCCTATTTGATAACTCAACAGGTTTTCAAGCAGTATGCTTGCCTTTCCATTTAACTGATATTGTTCTAACCGAGCGCGATAAAAGTCGGAATCAAGTTGATCTTGTCTTCGTGTTTCGTTTCCCAGTCCAAAAAAGTATCTGTAACTCTCGGGTAATAAAATTGTGCTTTCTATATTTGCATGCCACTCCCCACTGAACCGGTACCAGTCGCCTGAATAGCGCACGTTTCCGGCTCCGGTTATTGGTGCAAAATTGGCTCGAATATAGTGTTTCTGCTCCGGGATTTTTCTGAATCCATGTTTCGTAAATCTAGGGCCGCCACCCAGAAACAAACCGTCATCATCGTTAAAGGCAAAGAAAAACCCTACTGTAGTCGAATTCCATTGGTAATCTTGCTCGTAATCAAAATGGTTGATTTCTGCATTTTCTGATAAATGCATATATGAATCAGAATTCGCAAATTCCGGATTGATAAACTCTGTGTCATAGACATGAATTCTTCGACTCGATTCCGGGTTCTCATCAATAAATACGTCATTTCCTGCACCACCAATAATTCGTAGTACAATTTTTGGTTTGTTTAATCCAGTGACAATAATTTCATCGTCATCACCCATTGCAAAAATGCGTACTTCTTCGGTTTGGGAATCGGAGAAGGTTCTATCGAAATACTTTTCACGTATGTTAGCTTCACTAGTAAGTTTGTACACCTGCACTTGAATGTGATTTTGATCTAAAAAATTAACCAAAATCCGTTCTCTTTTATGGCTGGCCGGAATCGTTACAACTTTATCAAGTTGACTTGAATAGATTTCAGCTATTTCGGTAAGCTGATTGCGACGCGCTTTTAGAATTTCGATGGTTTCTTTGGCGAATTTTTCCTCAATCGGATCAGGATATGCTGCAACCGCTTGCTCAATAGTTGCATCGGTTAATTTATTTTGGATATCTGTTGAAATACTAACCCAATCTTCTTTGGTAAGTTGATTGGTAAACCTCCGTGTGAGGCCAAGTGAATTACGATTGAGCCCTTTCAGGTTTCCATAACTATAATCGAAATTCTGATATTGAACGAAGGGCCCCAATTTAGCAATTGAGGGAATAATTCCATTCAGCCTCATAAATGCAACATCACGATCACGAGGGATGGGTTGATAAATTTTTCCTTGTTTATCCTCTGGTTCAATTGCTGCCCATCTCCATTGATCCGAATGGCGATCCCAATCCGCAATTAACATATCAAAAAGACGAGATCGGGCAAAAAGTGGTTGATCGACTCGATGATCAATATCCCCATCTACTTCTCGGATAAAGTCTAAATGTGATACTACATTTTTCGGATTTCCAATTGAGGAAAGATCGCTCATATCATTATCCGGTTTGCGTTCAAATAATGCGAGTTTTCCCGCCATTAAATCACCATATCCACCTAATATGGGATCATCCGGGACAATGAAATATTCAGGATTGGTATGGTAAACTCCTACGGATCCGGCAAGCTCGGCAACTACTAATGCCGCAAAGGGATTTAACATCGAAAATTGATCTTGTGCAGCATCCAAGGCAAAAGATTGCCGCAAAGCATCACCCCAAATTTTACCGGCTTGCTTATCAACAGATCGTAAAACAAACTCTTTACCTTCTGCACTGTTTAGATGTAGCGTGGAGGATTGCCCACGACCGCCAAACCGAATAGGTTCTAATCCGCCTTCTATTTTAGTAAGGTCAAAAATCGGATATTCTGATTCTATCGACCACATTTCTCTGTGATTTGATCCAAGTAAACCACGATAAAGAAGTCCACCACGGTCATAATTTTCATTCACAGGAATTGAAGTTGTAGTCTCTGCCATTATCGCATCTCTATCTTCAATAACTTCAGATTCATAAATTCTATTTTTAGCATCCTGAATTTGAGTTCTGTATAAAAGTTCCCCAGTCGACCCATCTCCATTTGGCGCCCAGGCTTCCATCCATACAGAGCCATCTGTATAGAATTGCATGGTGATGAATCCATTTCCACCGTAAGCAAAATCAGCACCTTTGCCATTTGCTACATATCCCGTTTTAGAACCGGATCCACTTACAATAAAATGTGTATTGTATCTTCGACTTTGCACTTTTTTATGATATTGAAGAGTGTGAGCATGTCCTGAAATGTAAATTACCTCTTCTTTTTCGCTGAAGGTGCCACGTATCGATCTTGCCATCGCTGAATATTGATGGTGTGGAATGTCTTGTTTTAATCCAAAAATTCTACGATAAAGAACGTATAGTGAGCCAAAAATTGGTGGTTTAAAATGTGTAGATAATGGTAAATATCCACCATGCGCGTCATTCGAAACAAGTGGGTGGTGGGCAGCAACTATCAAGTAATCGTTTCTTCTATCTCTAACAATGTCTTGCAATTCATTGATTACATCACCGGCATCATTTACTTCGAAATCACCATTATCGCCGTATGGTTTTTCATGCTCATGCAACCACCATTGCGTGTCGAGAGCGACCAGTCTAATGTCGTAGTTCAAATCCGGGTGATCATCTTCATCCATCAATTTTATTTCATGTGGCCCCGGGAAACCATCATCCGGTAGAAAAGTATTTCCTCGATCGAGATAATCTTCAATATATTTTTCTTGCCTTCGAACTGCATTTAACCCGTCTTCATTTCCATCATCCCAATCATGATTGCCGGGAACAAACACAATTCTTCCGGGATAATCTAGAATCGTTTCTAATTGAGCATTAATCCGTTTTTCATAAAAAGCACGATTTGGATTTGTTGTGTCCGGTAGGCCTCTTTCGTAGATATTATCTCCTAAAAATATGGCGGCACTTTGCTTATCAGCATCTTTTAGAAAGTTAGAAAAGAGTTTAAGTGTTGGATCTCCTTCTAAATTTGGCGCCCCTGCATCACCAAGAAGATATACTTGATAAATGAGATCATTTTTTGATGGGGGAGCAATTTTTTGCCAGTTTCTTTTATCGGAATCTATATAAAATCCTGTTGTTCCACATGACAGAATAAATAGACTACTAACAAGGATGAAAAATGATCGTGCCAAAAATGAGGAGAGCAGTTACAGTGTGCGGAAAGGTTACTGTTATTCTGTGGCAGATACAACAAAGACCAGCGGTTTTGCCAGCCTGTTTTTAAAGTAACTAGTGCCAATTTACGACGGTAAAGCGCTCTTGACCAAATGAAATTTGATTTATATGACTAATGATAAATAAACATATATTTAGTAGTTGATTATACATTGCTAAATAAAACTAACGTTAGCCAGACAATAGCGCGAAATGCCAAAGAAAATCGGAAGTTTAATTCTCTATTCTGTAGATGATCTGCATGAAATGCTTGGAGTCTCAAAATTAACGCTGCGAAGCTATATTAGGACCGGAAAAATTAGAGGACGAAAATTAGGCGTGAGTTGGTATGTAACTGAGGACGCCATTAAAGAATTCTTCGATCGCCCTGCTGAAATCACGGAGCCCATTAAAAAAGAAACGCGGCCTAAATATATTGTTCAAGGTGTGAACGACTTGGTGAGTGAGACAGAAGAATGTGATTCCATCGAGGATGTTTTAACGGTGCTGACCGAACAAGCAATCATTAGCCTCTTTCAGGTTAAGATAATTGATCGTACGTCAAACGAAATTATAGAGATATTAAAAGCTCGAGAATTTATAGAACGACATGCTAACCGTTAAAGATACTGCATTGGAATCTTATCAATTCGGCTCCAAATCTGAAGACACCTATTATGTGCTAATCGATTTGGTGAGAAATCCGGATGGTGTAAATATTACTCAATTGGCAAATGCTGATCCACGAACCTTCGACACAGTACTTGCTGATATGGGATGCGTGCTAATGCTTAGTGGAGATGAAATGGATGAATTAATTCGACGAGGCGACGTTGATTCAAATAGCCAACATGAGTCGCTATTTTTGCTTACCAGATCACAAGGATTGATTTAGCCATTCCCAAACGCGATGAAGGCAAATAATGGTTTTGCCATCGTTAATATCACCGGTTGCAATCATTTGCATTGCTTCTTGAAAAGCTACACGCTCATTAATTACGAACTCATCATCGTCCGTATTTTGGTCAACTTCGGTTAAATCCATTCCGGCATAAATATGGATCACTTCATCAGCATATCCGATGGCAGGAAAAAAATGACCGATGTAAATTAATTTGCCGCATACTAATCCAGCTTCTTCAAGTAACTCGCGCTCAGCGGTTGCATCAGGTTGTTCACCGGGATCAATTTTACCCGCAGGAACTTCATAAAATATTTGAGCCATTGAATAAC
>Ga0316205_10001668_pt1 | contig 26528 bp, 27 predicted proteins | sample 3monthpyrite_MG_FD_204941 | JGI IMG/M metagenome (GOLD analysis project Ga0316205, IMG submission 204941) | Microbial mat bacterial communities from mineral coupon in-situ incubated in ocean water Damariscotta River, Maine, United States -... | ecosystem: Environmental > Aquatic > Marine >... | reverse complement strand
ATACAACCCGATTTAGGCACTTCGATCTTAATCGCTAGCTCCGGTACTTTTGTCATTTTTTTAGCGGGAATTCGTTGGAGAGTATTATTTTCGTTTATTTCTATCACCATTATTTACGCGCCTATTCACTGGATTTTCGTGATGCAGGAATATCAAAAGCAGCGGGTTTTAACCTTTCTCGATCCAGAACAAGATCGTCTCGGTAGTGGTTATCATATTATTCAATCGCAAATAGCAATTGGCTCTGGTGGACTGAATGGTAAAGGATGGCTGCAGGGTACTCAGTCTCAATTAGAATTTCTACCAGAAAGAAATACAGATTTCATTTTCGCCGTGTTGGGCGAGGAATTCGGATTTTATGGTGTGTTATTATTGTTAAGTATTTATATCTGGATTATCGGTAGGGGGTTTTATATTTCAATTAAAGCTCAGGAAACTTATACACGGCTATTAGCGGGCGCAATCACTCTAACTTTTTTTGTTTATGTGTTTGTCAATATTGGTATGGTGACCGGTGTGCTACCGGTTGTTGGGCTGCCCTTGCCCTTGGTGAGTTATGGGGGCACATCCATGGTAACTCTAATGGCTTCATTTGGAATTTTAATGGGTATTCAAACTCATAAAAAGTTATTACCTGGGTAGGCTGAGAATAAAAAAATTAAAAACTGATCACCACAGAGGGCACAGAGGACACAGAGGGCACAGAGAAAGATAATTTAGGAAAATATCTTGTGTGATTGATATATTCCATCGGTTATGTTTTTTGTTTTTCTCTGTGTCCTCTGTGGTGAAATATGTTTTTAGCCTTTTTTGTTTTGGTTTAGTTTAATTAAAGGTATTACAAGTGAAAAAAAAGAAACAATTAATTGGATGTTTTGCTGCGTTGTTGCTCAGTTTTTTGTCGAACACCGTTCACGCAAAAGATGACCACTCGCTAAAGTTGCAGTCGTTTGCCGACAAAATGGCAAAGGAGCATCAATTCGATGGTGAGGAAATTCTAAAGACGCTACAGAGTTTGAAAGTAAACAAAAATATTATTGCAAAAATGAACCGTCCTGCGGAATCACTTCCCTGGTATCGTTATCGTCCTATTTGGATGAAAGACAAACGAATTTCCGGCGGCGTCGATTTTTACTTAAAATACAAAAGCGTACTGGAGCGGGCCGAAAAACAATACGGCGTCGATAAGATGATGATTGTGGCAATAATTGGAATTGAAAGTTTTTACGGTAGCCATCAAGGAACTTATCCTGTGTTAGATGCGCTCTATACTTTGGGATTTCACTATCCAAAACGGTCGGCGTTTTTCAAGAGCGAATTAGAACAATATTTTTTATTGTCCAGACAGCAGCATTGGAAGTTGTCTGATATAAAAGGATCGTATGCGGGCGCGATGGGAATGGGACAATTCATTTCGAGTAGCTATCGGGCATACGGTGTTGATTTTGATCAGGACGGTAAAATAGATCTTTTTAATAATCCTGTTGATATGATTGGTAGCGTCGCTAATTATTTTAAAAAACACCATTGGAAAAAAGACCAATTTGTTGCCAAAAAAATTAACTTAAATAATCAACAAATCAAACGATGGGTTCAGAAAGACTTGCAACTCCTTAATCGTTTATCTGATCTGGAGAAATCAGGCATAGTCGTAGAGGAAATGAAAGATAAAGACGCAAAAGTAGCGATTTTCGCTTTTAGGCAAAAAGATTCTGATGAACATTGGTTGGTGGCCAGTAATTTTTATTCGATCACTCGTTACAATCACAATGCGATGTATGCCCTGGCTGCGCTGCAATTGAGCGACGCGATCAAGGAAAATATTAATCAACAAAAAATGCAAAATAAATGACCAGCTATATTCCAATCAGTCGTTCGACGACTAAAGCGTTTTTTAGTTTGGTGATTTTATGCTCACTGTTTAGTTGTACAACAATGGATAAAAGGGATCTGGATGCCGGCCCTGACAGACCCATTGACTGGACTCAGGTGAAGCCGGTTGTGCCAAAATACGAAACAAAAAGCCGTTATGGAAATCCTGTTTCATATGAAGTGGCAGGATCGACTTATCATTTATTAGCCTCTTCAAACAAATACAAACGAAAAGGTGTAGCCAGCTGGTATGGAAGCAAATTCCACGGACGCAGAACCTCCAGCGGCGAAACTTACGATATGTTGCAATTAACCGCTGCGCACAAGACCTTGCCGATTCCCTGTTATGTACGGGTGACTAATTTAGATAACGGAAAGGTTTTAGTGGTACGGGTTAATGACCGGGGACCTTTTGTCAAATCTCGAATTATCGATTTATCCTATGCTGCAGCTCACCAGCTTGGAATGGCTGAAAAAGGAACAGCGAACGTCGTTGTCGAGTCGATTGATTTTCCAGACCAAGTTAAAAATACTTCCGTCAATACCCCGGTAAGGAATGTCGGAATTCAATCTAGCGGCAAGGGAAAATACAGGTTTGTGCAGGTCGGTGCTTACGCAAATGCAGAGAGTGCGAAAAAACTGGCCAAAGTTCTCGATCGGGAAATAAAATTGCCAGTCAAAGTTTCCTGGATAAGAAGAAGTGGCAAAAAATTGTATCGGGTGAGAATCGGTCCGATTAAAACACTGGAGACAGCCATGCAGCTGGCGGAAACTTTAAATATTAGTGAACTTGGTAAACCTAGGATAGTCTACCAAAATTAATGTACAATACGCCATGACTCAGATCACCTTCAAAATTAACCAGCTCTGCGTTCGAAAATGGTCATTCACACATGTGAACTCACATTTTCCGCCTTAATCTGGCAAATTTTGAAGGCAATCTGAGTCACGACTTTCGCAATATATTTCAAGATTTATATTAGGTATTTTAATGATAAACATTTTCAAATTCGGCTTATTATCAGTTTTTCTATTGAGTCTTAGTTTAATCGCTAATGCGATTGTTCCGGCGGCGCCTGAACTGTCAGCAAAATCTTATGTGTTGATGGATTTTGATAGCGGCAAAATATTGGTGGAAAATAATGCCGATCTTCCTTTGCCGCCCGCTAGCTTGACTAAGATGATGACCAGTTATGTGGTATCTGCGGAAATTGCCGATGGCAATCTTAAGCTGTCTGATAAAGTCCATATTAGTAAAAATGCCTGGGCACAAAATCCATTATTTCAGGGCAGTTCTTTGACCTGGATTGAAGTCAATACTGAAGTGAGTGTTGAGGACTTACTTAAAGGCGTGATTATTCAATCTGGAAATGATGCCTCGGTGGCTTTAGCGGAACATATTGCTGGCAGTGAAGATGTGTTTGCTGATTTAATGAATCAACACGCTGCGCGCCTGGGAATGACCAATTCTAATTTTGAAAATTCAAATGGTTTACCGGCTGAAGGACATTTGTCCACTGCAAGAGATTTAGCCATTTTGACTGCCGCAATGATTAAAAACTTCCCAGAAGAATATGCCTATTACAAAGAAAAGTGGTTTACCTTTAATGGCATTAAGCAACCCAACAGAAACTCTCTTTTGTGGGATGAAAGTCTGAATGTTGATGGCGTAAAAACGGGACACACCGAAGCGGCCGGATATTGTTTGGTTTCTTCAGCAACTAAAAATGGCATGCGCCTTATTTCTGTTGTGTTAGGAACAAAAAGTAAAAATGGTCGCAAGGTCGAAGGCAAAAAACTACTATCTTATGGTTTTCGTTTTTTCGAAACTGTAAAACCTTTAGAGGCGGGTAAACAATTACATCAGCAAAAAATTTGGATGGGTGAAAAAGAAATAGTGAACCTTGGTATTGCAAAAGATATTTATTTAACAATACCAAGAGGAAAGGCAAAAAAATTAAAAGCACGGTATGTGGTTGAAAAAGAATTGGAAGCGCCCATTGTTAAAGGACAACTGGTCGGAAAAGTTTTCTTTACCTTAGGAGATGAAAAACTTGCAGAGCATCCATTGGTTGCTTTGGAAGAAGTCGAAGAAGCAGGCTTTTTTGGTCGCATATCAGATTCCGTTAGCCGTTGGTTTGGATCTTTGTTTTAGTTTTTCTATCTGGATTTAACAAATTGAATGAGAATCAAGATAATGAGTGATGAAAAAAATGAGCGATGAAGAAATAAACCTCTGGAATTTTCCTTGTGACTTTATGTTTAAAGCAATGGCTCATGCCAATCAAAGTGCAGAAGATGAGATTGTCTCGGTGATAAACCAATTTATTCCGGGGGATTACGTTGCTAAATTAAATCCGAGTAAAAATGGAACTTATGTAGCGGTATCGATTACCTTTAAAGCGGCTTCGAAAGAGCAGCTCGATGAGATCTATTTGGCGGTTAATGCTCTGGAATGCGTGAAGGTTTGCCTGTAACTAAAAACCAAATAAATCAGCATTATGAATTTGACAAACCAACAATGTATTTTTCGTCAGTTAGGTCGTCAAGACTATCAACCCGTTTGGAATGCCATGCAGGCGTTTACCCTAAGTCGAAATGACGATAGTTTAGATGAAGTCTGGTTTGTTGAGCACGGTCCGGTTTTTACTCAGGGGCAGGCCGGAAAGGCCGAGCACATTCTCGCGCCAGGAGATATTCCGGTTGTGCAAGTCGATCGAGGCGGCCAGGTGACTTATCATGGTCCGGGTCAGCAAGTCGTTTATTTTCTGATCGACCTCAAACGAAAAAAAATGGGCGTCAGACAATTAGTTTCAGCAATCGAAAATACAATTGTTGAGCTTCTATCTGTTTACAAAATTTTAGCCGCTCCAAAATCTGACGCGCCAGGAGTGTATGTTGAAAACAAAAAAATTTGCTCGCTGGGGTTAAAAATAAAACGAGGCTGTTCGTTTCATGGTTTGGCACTTAACGTCAACATGGATAAAGAACCCTTCACTCGAATCAATCCTTGCGGATATACAGGACTAGAAATTACTCAGTTGTCGGAACTCGGTGGTCCAAATAATTTATTGGAGATTGAAGAAGATCTTAAGCAGGTTATTTTGACTAATCTGAAGTATTCTAATTTCATTGATGGCGAAGAATTAGCGTTTTAATTGAGTAAAAACAATTGAGCAATAGTATGAAAGACGAAGAAACAAAACCAGTAAAACACATTCCTATATGGCAGATCCCTATCGAGCCAATTGTCAGTGGATCTAAATTCAAAACCGAGCAAGGTTATTCGGCGATAAAAGACGGCGTTAAATCTCAAAGTACATCTAGTGACAAAGTACTTGGCGGCAAACCTGCCTGGTTAAAAGTCAAATTGCCCAACGGCAAAGGATATCAAGAAGTTAAATCCAACGTTAGAGGGAATAAATTAAGTACGGTTTGTGAGGAGTCTAAATGTCCTAATATTGGTGAATGTTGGACGGCAGGAACGGCGACAATCATGTTAATGGGCTCGGTGTGCACTAGAGCCTGCCGATTTTGCTCCGTGGACACCGGTAATCCGAAAGGATGGCTAGATGCAGATGAGCCAGAAAATTCAGCCGAATCGGTGAAATTAATGGGATTAAAATATATCGTTTTTACCTCAGTCGATCGCGATGACCTTGATGATGGTGGCGCTCATCATTATGCAGAATGTGTCAAAGCGGTTAAGCGAGAAAATCCTCAAACCAATGTGGAAGTTTTAACACCGGATTTTAAAGGTGATCTGGAGGCGCTGGAAGAAGTGCTCGATTCAGGCATCGTTGTATTTGCACAAAATATTGAAACGGTAAAACGATTGACTCATCCGGTGAGGGATCCTCGCGCAAGTTATGAGACCACGATTAAATTGCTAGCTCACGCAAAAAAATATCGCCCCGATATTTTAACTAAAACAAGTCTAATGCTTGGTTTAGGTGAGACCGACGAAGAAATCAGAGAAACTATGCAAGATTTAAGAGATATCGGTTTGGACATAGTTACGTTAGGCCAATATTTAAGGCCGACAACTAACCACTTGGCGATCGAGCGATATGTTAAGCCTTCCGAATTCGATGAGTACCGTCGATGGGGTTTAGATATGGGATTTCAGGAAGTGGTTGCAGGGCCTTTTGTCCGTTCAAGTTATCGGGCCGAAAGAGCGCTTGAAGGTAATAATGCAGGTATCACTAATTAGTTTGTCGGGACGTATTGAATGAATAACAATATAGCTACTATGGAAAACTCTCCGTCGGAACTTGAGCGGAACACGGCGTCAGTATCGGCTAGGGATGTCGATTTTTGCGCCAACTGTGGCGCGGAGCTAGGAGGCCAGTTTTGTCATACTTGCGGCCAATCATCAAAAAGTATGATCAAGTTTTTTGGTGAGGTGGTCAAGGAATTGTTAGATGATACCTTGGGCTATGATTCTCGATTAAAGCATTCCCTTTTCCCTTTATTTTTCAAACCCGGTCGGCTGACGCTCGATTACGTCAGAGGCAAACGATTTTATTATGTGCTGCCCTTTAAGCTTTATCTAATCACCAGCGTTTTATTTATTATACTGGTAAAAAATAGTGCCGACACCGAAGATCTTAAGTTTGACAATGTGGTGCAAAACGAAGCCTCTCAGGAAGTCGGCAAAGAAGTCGCAGATGAAATTAATCAGGCCATTGACGAAGTTAACAAAGTTAATGTAGCTGAAGGTAAAGAAATTATTCATTTTCATCTAGGTGAAAACCAGCAAGAAGATAATGTTAATTCTATCGCAACACCGGAAGCGGGGGATAAAAAACGGGCTAAAAATTCGGAAAGCCAGTCAACTAAAGATCGCACAGAGAGTGACAGCACTTTTACCATAGGTTCGGGCGATGATAATGTTAATTTAAAATGGAATAAAGAAACACAGCAGCTCGATGGCATTGAAGCGATTGACGATGGTTTAATGAAAACATTTGTAACGCATATTAATCCAAAACTAAAGAGTTGGAAAAATAATCTGGAGCCGTTGGTGGAATCGATCATCGAGACGCTACCTTATATGATGTTTGTGATCTTACCTATTTTCGCAATATTCCTGAAGGTTTTTTATGCCTTTTCCAGGCGTTATTACACTGAGCATTTGGTGTTCTTATTGCACAATCATTCATTTATTTATATGTTAATGATGGTGCAAATTGGACTGAACTTTGGAGAAACTAAGTTAAAAACCATAGATAGTTGGTCCGCTCAAACGACTGCTGGCGGGTTTGCATTTGTATCTGTGCTTTTAAGTTTCTGGATGGTTGTTTATGTCTTTTTAGCGATGAAAAGATTCTACGCACAAGGGTGGGGCGCAACCATTTTCAAAACCTTAACTTTGGGTTTTATCTACGTGATGATGTTGTCGTTTGGATTCGTGGCGAGCATTGCCCTCGGTGCGTATCAGGCCTGATAATCGATGCACGCATTTACAGAGTCTATCCTACATACTATACAACAAAATGCTGAATGGGCGTGGCTCATAGTTTTTCTTATTGCATTTATCGAGTCTTTGGCAATCTTTGGTTTATTTATGCCAGGCTGGGTTCTGCTCGTTGGCATTGGAACGATGATTGGTGCAGATGTACTAGAGTTTTTTCCGATTGTTGTTTCAGCCTATTTTGGTGCGGTGATTGGCGAGTATTTAAGTTATTACGCGGGCTATCATTATCATGGCACGATTCTTAACTGGCCATTTGTCGCGAGACATGAACGGCTGATTGAACAATCAAAACGGTTTTTCCAAAAACATGGTGCTGCGGGCGTTTTTTTCGGTCGTTTTATCGGTCCGGTTAGGGCGGTTATTCCGCTTGTAGCAGGTATTTCAGAAATGCCAAAACAAACTTTCTTTTGGGTTAACCTTACATCGGGTCTTATTTGGGCACCTCTTTATTTGATCCCAGGAATTTTGATCGGCGCGGCTGTTAATCTTGATCAAGAAATTTCTTCTTCGCTAGTTTTTATCTTGATAGTCATTGGTTTAGTTTTATGGATGGCTATTAATCAAACTAAGAATTCGATTAAAATTATTAGGGCTAAGCAGGATGTTAATCGCCAGTTGCTGGCAGTAAATTTTGTATTAGTTTGGGCGGTATTATTGCTACTGATTATGGTATTAATTAAAAGCACTTATTGGGATATTTTAAAAGATATTTTCGCGGTGGTTTGGAGTAAAATATTTTAGATGTTTGTCATTGCAAGGAGGAACGACGCGGCAATCTCCATCGGTTAGGCACTAAAATCGAACAGTTTTACATATCTTTAGTAGATTGCCGCGCTACGCTTAGCATGCCCCATGAACGAAGCGAGTGTTTTGGGTACGCAATGACAGTGTAATTCTAGCTTTGAAAAGAGTTAGTAGCGACCCACTCTAAACCAGCCTACGAAATTGGCGCAGACTGTTTATCTAAATCTTCAGTAACGGTCTCATAATCAAAAGATTGCATATTTTGCTCAGCAATTTGTTGCATCTGTGAGGTTTTGTTAGTGCCTAACATACTGTTAAGTGGGCTCTTGAGACCGGCTCGTTTTTCCATAAACAGTTTGACACTGTGCTCTAAAAATCGGCTCATCATCGCTTGCATTGAATCGCCATAAAAACGGACAAATTCTTTTAGTATTTCTGATGTTAAGATGGGATTACCGTTAGTTTCTTCTTCCGCTATTAATTGCATTAAGGTGCATCGGGTCAAATCTTCTTTAGTCTTGGCGTCGATCACTTTAAATTCATTGTAGGACATCACCAGCTCTTTGATATCTTGCAAAGTGATGTAACAGCTTATTTTTGTGTCATACAATCGGCGATTAGGATATTTTTTGATGATTCTTGGTTTTGGGCTAGTTTCTGACACGGGAGCGATCCTTTAGGTACTATTTATTATTATTGATTATTTTTTGTTCGCTTGAGTGTAGCAATTTAATTTGTTGCATGCCAGCATTTATTGTTTCGTTTTGACTAAAGCTGGCAAGACGGACGGAGGCACGTCACGAGAAGATCTCTTCCCCTTTTTTGAAGAAGAGCTTAGGGCGCTGAAAGCATGCTTGTATGGCTAACGATTGCTCATCAAATCCTTGACCACAGATGGATCGGCCAACGTAGAAATGTCGCCTAACTGGTCGAATTCATTGGCCGCAATTTTGCGTAGAATTCGCCGCATAATTTTACCAGAACGAGTCTTGGGAAGGTTCGGTGCCCATTGAATGGTTTCTGGCTTGGCAATAGCGCCAATTTCTTTGCCTACAAACTGGCGCAGCTCTTTGTTTAACTCATCAGTTGGTTGCTCACCGCTCATCAAAGTGACATAAACATAAATGCCTTCACCTTTGATTTCATGAGGAAACCCAACCACGGCAGCTTCAGCCACTTTAGGGTGTAATACTAAAGCGCTCTCAATTTCGGCTGTGCCCAGGCGGTGACCGGATACGTTTAGCACGTCATCCATCCTGCCAGTGATCCATATATAATCGTCCGCATCTCGGCGAGCGCCATCACCAGTAAAATAATAGCCTGGAAATTGTGAAAAATAAGTATCAAAAAATCTTTTTTCGTCGCCGTAAACACCGCGCATTTGCCCCGGCCAACTTTGTCCAATTACCAGACTCCCGGATGCTTCCCCATGCAATTCATTGCCATGATTGTCCAGTAACATCGGTTTAATGCCAAAAAATGGTTTACTGGCAGCGCCGGGTTTCAAATCGTGCGCGCCGGGAAGTGGTGTGATCAATATTCCGCCTGTTTCAGTTTGCCACCAGGTATCGACAATCGGACAGCGGCTTTCACCCACTATTTTATAATACCACTCCCAAGCCTCGGGATTGATTGGTTCACCGACAGTTCCAAGCAAACGTAAACTGGCTCGAGATGTGCGGGTAACCGGCTCGTTGCCTTGGGCCATCAAGGCCCTCAAGGCAGTCGGTGCGGTATAAAAAATAGAAACCTTGTGTTCGTCTATTACGTCCCAAAATCGTGAAACATTAGGATAGGTTGGGACGCCTTCAAAGACCAAGGTGGTTGCGCCGTTGGCAAGTGGGCCATAAAAAATGTAAGAATGCCCGGTGATCCAGCCCGCATCAGCGGTACACCAGTAAATATCGCCATCCTTATAATCGAATACATATTTATGGGTCATCGCGGCAAATAATAGATAGCCGCCAGAGGTGTGCAATACGCCTTTTGGTGTACCGGTTGAGCCTGAAGTATATAGGATAAATAACGGATCTTCGGCATCCATGACCTCAGGCTCGCATGTAGGCTTTGCATCGTCTCTCAGCTTCCAGTAATCGACGTCAATTTTCTCGTTCCAGGCCACATCGGCTTGAGTATGGCGAATCACAATTACTGAGTGTACATTGTCACAATGTTTAACCGCTTCATCGGTATTTGCTTTAAGCGGAATTTTCTTGCCACCGCGAACGCCTTCATCGGCGGTGATGACTACTCGGCAATCGGAATCGAGAATACGGGTTTTAAGTGCCTCGGGAGAAAAACCACCAAACACGACTGAATGAACCGCGCCAATTCTGGCGCAAGCCAACATGGCATAACCTACTTCGGGGATCATTGGCATATAAATACAAACTCGATCGCCTTTTTTGACTCCCCGATTTTTTAATATATTAGCGAATCGGCAAACTTCATCATGCAATTCCTGGTAACTGATGTTCCGATGAGTCCCTGGCTCATCACCTTCAAATATGATGGCTGTTTGATCGGCCTTGTCTTTCAGGTGGCGATCGATACAATTATAAGAGACATTTAACTGCGCGCCCTCAAACCAGCTAATTTTTGCCTTGTGATAATCGACATCACTGACGGTGTCCCATGGTTTATACCAGTCGATAAACTTTTCGGCTTGTTCTGCCCAGTATTTGTCGGGGTTTTCTATGGATGACTGGTATTCGGAAAGATAGCGTTTGGGATCTATGAGAGCATCTTGCGAAAATGAAGGTATGACGGGATAGAGGTGTTCTTCGCTCATTTTTCGGTCCTTATCACTATAAACTGTTTATAACACTCTAACTAATTATAGATTGCTTGTCTATTCCACATGACAATGTTGTTTTTTGCTCTGTTGGTTAGGTCTCTTGTGGCGATTTCTCAATAAAGAGATTTATCTTTACCTGTAGGGGTGATTTATTTGCTTATATTACCTGTTTTTGCGAGAATCATTTTCCCGATGAATTCCAATAGAAAGGAATTCGATTCAAAAATAATTTATTACAACAAGTAAAGGAATATTGTTTATGCATTTTAAACCTATAGTCTTCTTTTTCTGTTTCTTGCTATTAAGCGCTTGTACATCCTCAACCCGAAGCGTTGTAAATACAATAGAAAATCAAAAACCTCAAGTTAGCCCCAGTATTGCTCAAGCCAAGCAAAAGCATTTGAAACGAGTAGTAGCGATAGGTCGTTTTAGCGATGAAACAAAAAGAGGTAACAGCTTTTGGATTGATTCTAATAATAATAGAATAGGCAAACAGGCTTCGGACATACTCTCGTCACGTTTAACCGAAAGTGGCAAATTTATGATGTTAGAGAGGACCGATATCGATATCTTAAATAGTGAAACTAATCTTAATGGGGAGCAGTTGTCTGTTGTTGGCGCAGATTTCATTATATTAGGTTCCGTATCTGAGTACGGACGTTCAACCACCAGCGATGTGGGGATTTTTTCCCGAAATAAAAAGCAAACGGCAACGGTTACTGTAAATGTTCGACTGGTAAATACTAAGACAAGCCAAGTCGTTTACTCAGAAGAAGCGACAGGGGAGGCTATAATTGAAGCAAATGCTGTATTTGGGGTTGGCGAAAAAGCCGGTTATGACTCTTCATTGGATGACAAAGCTCTATCGGCGGCGATTTCAAAATTAGTTTCTAATATCATGGAAAACCTTCTTGACGCACCCTGGCAGGCATACATTTTGAGCTCTCAAGATTCTCAGTATCTAATGTCTGGCGGGCAGGAGCAGGGGATTAAGCTTGGGGATAAATTCCAGGTTTTGTCTAAAGGTAAAAGAATCAAAAATCCGCAAACCGGTGGTTTTGTTGAGTTGCCAGGTAAACAAATTGCCACAATAAAAATTGTTGGTTTTGTCGGTACAGGTAGTAACGCACTCAGTGTCGCTAGCCTTGAATCGGGGGCTATTGGGATAGCGAATCTCAAAGACTACGTCGTACGAGAACTTTAGGAGGTCAATAATGAAAAATACAATATGGATTATAGCGGCATCACTTTTTTTATTAGGTTGTAGCAGTAGCTTTAGAACAACAAACCAGGTAAGCGACTCAGCCTTTATACAGTTACAAGGGAATTTTATTGGTACGAATATGATTATTGATGGAAATGAATCCATTCAGTTGAGTTCGGAGAATACCAAAACATTTTCGCTAAATGGAATTGAGGTTGCACGATTTCCTGTTTCGACAGGAAAACATACAATTGAAATTATAAGAGCAGGTAACATAGTAGTTAGCAGGACTATTTTTGTTTCGAATTCGAATACATTTGAGGTGGTAGTACCATGAAATTAGTGGAAATATTTTTGATTAGTATGCTTGTTTTTCTTTGGGGCTGCGGTTCCGCAAATACAATGTATCATTGGGGAGGGTATTCTGACTCTTTGTATACATACTCTAAAGAGCCATCCGCAGAATCAAGAGCTAGCCATAAAGCTGAGTTGGTGGAGATAATCGATGAAGCTAAATCTAAGAAGAAAGGAGTGCCACCGGGAATTCATTTTGAGTTAGCGATGATTGAAGCTGAAGACGGAAATCGTAGTTCGGCGATTGCCCTTTTTGCCGAAGAATCGAGATTATTTCCAGAAGCCGAAAAATATGTCGGCTTGGCGCTTAAAGAATTGGAGGCAAAATGATGTTAAGGAATATTATTACAATTATCGCCATACTGGTTTTGACCGGCTGTCAGGTGGCAACAATTACAAAGCAAGAAGCCTATCCAAACATGTACAAAGATAAACCTGTTTCAATCCTGGTTGTTCCGGCCATTAACCAAACGACCGCTGCTGATGCCGCCGAGCTTTATGCTACTACTATCGCCAAACCTCTGGCTGAGGCTGGTTATTATGTTTTCTCAATACCGTTTGTAGATAAATTTTTACAGCGTGAAGGTGTCGTAGATGGTGAGCAGGTCAGTAATGTCCCATTAGATAAATTTAAGGATGTTTTTGACGCAGATGCCATATTATTCGTAACGATTAAAAGTTGGGATACAAATTATTTTGTTACCGGTGGAAATGTCACTGTTGCAGCTAAATTTGAATTAAAATCAACCGTCACTCAAGAGTCATTATGGAAGTATGATGATATTATTATTCATAATACCTCGGGTAATTCCGGTAACTTAATAGCGGATTTGATTTCGACAGCCATTTCCACCGCAATAGTCGATTATGTGCCGATTGCGAATACTGTAAACCAACGGATAGTTGCGAGTATGCCGGTAGGAAAATATCATAAACGTCACGGACAAGACGGAAAAGATAAGGGCATCATTCGGTCGAAAGCCAATAATTAATGCAAATAACTAAGTGGAAACTGAATAGCGCTACGTACACTTTGTAGTACTCAAAACAATCTATTCAGTTTCAACTTTGTTGAATATTATTAAAGCTCAATCTCCAAATTATCTGACAACCTCGGCTGTCCCATCCAGGCGGCACAGGCAATCAAAATTTTCGCATCGGTATCAGTCGCTTTTTCAAGATCGATCGCATTACAAATTTCAAAGTAGTCGACTTTGAAGTCTTTACTTATTAATCGCTGGATAGCTTCTTGCTGTAAGCTACCGTAGTTTCGTCTACCGGACTTAATCTATTTTTTGTCTTATAGGCCGGATTTTATTTGCGATGGCGATTAAGGGTTTTAACAAAATATTTTGTGGAGTGTTACTTTGTTTTGAGGTTTGACAACCAAAGTTAGGTATTGTACATTCCAGTGGTCATATTTGAATCATATCTAAAAATTTGTCGGCGAATGATAGTGGACTAATGTTAGATTTATGAAATTCTGGTTCTCTACGACAAACATGAGATGACTTTCTAATTTAAAGGAAAAAACATGAAAAAAATAAATAAAATAGCTATTTTTGCGACTCTAGCATTTTCAGTTGGGGCAACAAATGTGGTCGCTGGTGAAGCTGGTAGCGGGCCAAGTCCATATATAGATTGTGGTATTGGTGGCGCATTATTCCCTGATACCCACTGGGCAGCTATCAGCTCAAATGTCATTTGGGATGTCGGTACTACGGCTGTAACTTCGGCCACGGCAAGTCCTGAAACTTGTAACGGTAAATCTGTAGAAGTCGCAGAATTTATTAATAGGACTTACGATAGTCTGGTAGAAGATACAGCAAAAGGTGAAGGAGAATATGTAACTGCTGTTCTGGATATTTATGGTTGTAATTCTATGTCTCAGTCAGCGATGATTGGTGATTTACGAGGAATGGTCGCGGTTGAGATTAGCGCGCCCAGCTACAATGATAAGACGCAATTAGAAAAATCTGAGCTTTTCTATAATAATGTTAATCAAGTGGTAGAAAAACAAGACGCTGGTGTCTGCTCAGCGACATAGTAAATTAGAGTGGCTATTCTAAGAAATAGCCGCTTTCTTTCCTTATTTTTGTGGTATTTTCTTTGTTACGTTCCTACCTTCTAATTTTCTTTCTCTTTAGTATTTCGGATATTGCATACTCAACTGAGGGTTCCATTGATGAGCATTATTTAACCGAATTAAGTCGCCAAAAAACATGGCTAAAGCTTGGTCTATATGAGCGCGAAGCGACAGAAAGTGTAAAATATTTAAGTTCAGTCCAAAGTGCTGACTTTTTTTTATCAGAAAACGGTGCTCAAAGCCCTTATAATGAACTTTTGGCAACGATTAATGAAATCAATTCGCCATTTGTTAGCAATGAAAGAAATAACGAACATGCCATCTGTAGGTTTCCGGCGAGGCTGTTTTGGTTGAAGAAAGTAATACCAAGCGCCCTTAATATAGATCGTAAAATCATTTGCAATAAATATAAAGAGTGGTCATATGATAATTCGACAGAGTCCATAAGTATCGTATATGCGACTGGATACTTGGGAAATCCTGCATCTTTCTATGGGCACACGTTGCTCAAATTCAATTCTAGCAATATAAGAGGAAAAACAAAGCTAGCAGATGTAAGCGTGAATTATGGAGCGATCATTCCTAAGAATGAAAATCCTGTGACGTATATCTTTAAGGGGTTGTTCGGTGGTTACGATGCCGGATTCAGTCACATAGATTATTATTTTCACAATCATAACTATGGCGAAAACGAACTGAGAGATATGTGGGAATATGAATTATCTTTAACTCCGCAAGAGTCCCAGTTTATTGTCGCCCATGCATGGGAATTATTAGGTAAGAAATACACCTACTATTTTTTGAAGAAAAATTGTGCTTATAGAATGGCTGAGCTTTTAGAGATCGTTGATAATATTGATATTAAACCTGAAAACCCAATATATTTGATTCCGCAATCATTAATACAAAAGCTAGTGGCGACTACTCATGGAGGGCGACAATTGGTAAAGCGCGTTGAGTTTCACCCTTCTCGCCAAACGAGATTTTATAAGCTTTTCGACTTATTAACATCCACAGAAAAAAAGCATCTTGAAAAGATAGTAGATTCTAACGGAAGGGGAAAGTCTGATTCATTTTCACTCTTACCTGCTCATTCACAGAAAAAAATAATTGATGCTGTTTTAGATTATTACCAATACGTTTTAAAGAAGAATAATTCTGAAGATGAGCAAATACAGGAGGACTATGAGAAAATTTTAGCTTTAAGATTTACTTTGCCTGCAGGTAGACAAAAAGTTGACTACAAAAGTAATATAGCTCCTCACAAAGGTCGATCGCCAAGTTTAACAAATTTGGCGTTGCTAGATAATGAGCGATTGGGGGCTCAATTGGCTATTAAGATCCGTCCAGCGTATTACGATTCACTGGATAGTGGTGGCGGCCACATAGCTAATTCGTCGCTAACTATGGTAGGTTTTGAGCTGCGACTAGGTGAGCAAAAATCTTACTTGTCCTATCTAGATTTATTCAAAGTAGAGAGTATCAACAGTCAAACAACTGGATTGCCGGATGATACCAATACCGCATGGAATATTCGAGCAGGTTTTAGTCAAACACATTCTACCTTATCTCACGCCGTTTTTGGTATTCAGGGAGACTATGGCAAAAGTTTTAGATTAAACAAAGGTTTGTTATTAGCGGCCTATCTAGGAGGAGGGCTTCAGGATAATAAAAATGGATATGGGAATATCTTTTTGCGCGGTCTTTTATCCGCACATTTTGATTTCGGCGACGCTATTCGGTTCAAAGCGAAATTGGAGCACAGAGAGTACGTAGATTCCAACAAGAACGATCAAAACATCTATTCGCTTGAAGGACGATACCAACTTACAACGAATGAAGAGTTGAGAGTTTTTTATAGAGATGATGAAAATCTTGAGTTTGGATTGTCCTATGGATTTTATTGGTAGCATCAGAGTGCTACCTAATTGTCTATAGCCTTAGCTCCAAATTATCCAACAACCTAGGCTGTCCCATCCAGGCGGCACAGGCAATCAAAATTTTCGCATCGGTATCAGTCGCCTTTTCAAGATCGATAGCATTGCAAATCTCAAAATAGTCCACTTTAAAATCTTTATTTATTAATCGTTGGATCGCTTCCTTTTGCAAACTGCCATAGTTTCGCCTGCCAGACTCAATTTGCGCGGCTGTAGCTAATATAGTCTTACGTAATTCAGCGGCTTTTTCTTTCTCTTCATCCGATAAAAATTTGTTACGCGAACTCATTGCAAGACCATTTTTTTCCCGGATTATTTCACCGGCAATAATTTCAATTGGCATAAACAGATCTTCTACCATAGCGTTCAAGATCATGTATTGTTGGTAGTCTTTTTTGCCGAATACTACCACGTCGGGGCGTAAAATATTAAACAGGATATTGACAACGGTTGCGACTCCGCGAAAATGCTCAGGACGGGATTCGCCACATAACCGTTCAGTCAATCGATTAACTTCCACACTGGTATTCACTTTGGTGCCAAGCGGATAAATAATTTCGTTGGTGGGAGTGAAAAGATAATCAACATTAATTGATTCTAATTTTTCAATATCATCTTTTAAGGTACGAGGATATTTATCTAAATCTTCATTGGCGCCGAACTGCATCGGATTGACAAAAATACTACTGACCAGAACATCACAATGTTGTTGCGCCAGCTTAAAAAGTGACAAGTGACCGCGATGTAAATTACCCATGGTTGGAATAAGACCAATCTTATTTCCGGCTTTTTTTAGCGCCATCAGGTCTTTTTGTATTTCATGTGGGTTTTGGATTATTTTCATATGATTAGTTCGTCTTTGCGAGGACGTAGGACGCGGCAATTTTTGAGTTTAGTTTCTGTCGTTAGGAGATTGCCGCGCGACGCTCGCAATGACAGTTTTAAATGGTCCTGTCTATCATTCAAAACTATGTTCATCATCGGGAAAGCTGCGATCTTTGACGGCAGAAATATAAGCTGCAATTGCTTCATGAATTGATGTGACATGTTGGTATTCAAAGAAATTTTTCACGAACTTAGGTCTAAAATCGTTATTAATGCCAAGCATATCCTGTAAAACCAAAACTTGTCCATCAGTCTGATTTCCCGCGCCTATACCAATTGTTGGAATATTTAGTTGCTCGGTAATTTTAGTGGCTAAATCCCTTGGCACACATTCCAAAACTAAAATACTGGCTCCGGCTTTTTCAATCGCCAGTGCGTCTTTGAGGATTTGTGTAGCGCTTCTCTCGTCTCTGCCTTGAACTTTAAATCCGCCTAAAGCATCTACCGACTGAGGAGTCAGGCCCAAATGAGCGCAAACGGGAATGCCTCTTTCAGTTAATTTTTTGATGCTGGAACAAAGCCATTCACCGCCTTCTAATTTGACCATATTCGCCCCAGCCTGCATTAAGGTGGCGGCGTTTTGTAATGTTTGTGTTTCGCTGGCATAAGACATGTAAGGCATGTCGGCAATTAGCCAGGAGCCTTGATTGGCGCTGGCCACACATTGGGTGTGATAAATCATATTTTCCATGCTGACAGGGACAGTTGATTGACGGCCCTGTACCACCATGCCCAAAGAGTCACCGACCAGGATCATATTTATGCCCGCTTCAGAAACCAGTTTTGCGAAGCTGGAATCATAAGCCGTCAATACGGTTATCGGTTCACCGCTGCTTTTTAGTTTTTGAATGCTATGTAATGTTTGTTTTTTCATGCCTTCTTTCTCTGAGCCAATGAAATATTCTTATTCTAGAACCTAGAACCTAGAACCTAGCACCTAGAACCTAGAACCTTCAATTCATTTAAACCACTGTTGGATTAAAATAATGTCGCCCACCACCAATATTTTCTATTCTATCTAACAATTGCTGATAATCCTGCTCATTATTGACCAAATCGATGCCCGATGCATTAACAATTAGTAGCGGGGAAGCATTATAGTAGTGAAAAAAGTCTGTATAGGCGCCGGATAACTGATTGAGGTATTCATCAGTAATGGTATATTCCATGTTGACGCCTCTTTTTCTGATCCGCTTCAATAAAACATCTGCTGGTGCCTGCAAATAAATGACCAGATCCGGTAGCGGGGCATCGATGGTCAGATTGTCGTAAACCTGCTCATACAAATTCAGCTCATCGGCATCCAGATTGACTCTGGCAAATAGTCGATCTTTATCCATCAGAAAATCCGCTACATGATTTGGCGCAAACATATCGCCTTGCCGTAATTCTTGCAGTTGTCGGGTCCGTTGAAAAAGAAAATACAGCTGGGCTGGAAGAGCGCCGGTTTTTGCGTTTTGATAAAATTTTTCTAAAAAAGGATTCTCGGCGGCGCCTTCTAATAACAATTCTGCGCCAAAGGATTCGGCTAACTTTTTAGCAAGAGTGGTCTTGCCAACACCAATTGGCCCTTCAACCGCAATAAAGGTCTTGTTGCTTTGGTTGTTCTTATTTTTATTCAAAGAGTTGTTATTTTTCACAGTTGTTGGATTCCTTGATTACCGGTCTGTTCAATCAGTTCAGCGATTTGACTGTTATCTGGTAAAGTGAGTTCAGGCTCAATTTCTGCTAGTGGAATCAATACAAAGGCCCTCTGTTTCATGCCATAGTGCGGTACGGTTAATCGTTCTTCTTTAATCTTTTGATTTCCATATAGTAGCAAATCGAGATCTAATGTACGAGGTCCCCATTGTTCGCTTTTTCTGACTCTGCCGTGGGATTTTTCAATGGCCTGTAATTCGTTCAGTAACTCTATTGGTAACAGTCTGGTCTCTAACTTGGCGACTGCATTAATATAGTCCGCTTGATCTTGCGGGCCCATCGGAGGCGTGCGATATAAACTCGAATGGGCAATCATGCAGGACTTTGTCAACTTGGACAGCGCAACAAGTGCGCTATTGACTTGAGTCCTTGGATTATTCAGATTGGCGCCTATACCAACAAAAATAATGACTTTCATAACGCCCTAGGCCTGATCCGGCTTCTTTGTTGTCGCGGTCCGTTTTTTCTTTTTAAAGTTTCTTCGCTTTTTGTGTTGCGGATGATCAACCTGACTGAGCATCTCATTGCGAATTTCAGGACTGGCATCTTGATAATCTGTCCACCATTTTGCTAGCGACTTTAGTTCGGGATCGCTACCAGCTCTTAAACAAAGAAAATCATAAGCGGCTCTAAATCTAGGGTGGCCCATCAAACTAATCACGCTTTTTTTACGTTGGTTATTTAATCTGAACTGCAACGACCACATTTCTTTTGCTACAGTCGAAAAACGTTTGGGAATGCCGATGACCTGTCGTTGATTATCCATCACTTGGCTGGCTGCTTTTTGATTGGCCTCGTAAGCGGGCATGCCTTTTTCCACTAATGATTGAGTCAGGTCCTGCAATGGTTTCCACAAAAATACCGCAAAAAGAAAAGCGGGAGTTACAGGTTGCTGGTTTGCAATCCGTTTATCGGTATTTTGTAATGCTGCTTGAATAAAGGTGTTAAATTCGGAACTCGCGATCTCGTCTGATTGATCGCTAACGCTTGCGACAGTCTGTTCAAACAAATAGCTAGCCACATTTCTTTCACAAAGAGAATTCCAGGTCGCTTGCGCATGTCCTGCGAGAAGCATTTTATTGCATTCATCCCACAGCCTGGCTGATGCTACGTGAGTCAATAGGCTCGATAATTCTTTAATTGGCGCAGCCGTTTTAGCTTCAATCGTCAGATTTAATTTACACGACAGTCTGATTGCCCGTAATATTCGGACCGGATCTTCACGATAGCGGTCATCTGGATCGCCGATTAATCGAAGTTTTCGCTCAGCCAAATCTTGCAGTCCATTGGTATAATCGATGACTGAAAAATCTTTTACCGTATAATATAACGCATTAACAGTAAAATCGCGCCTGAAAGCATCATCCAGCATGGTGCCATATACATTATCTCTGGTTAACATGCCGTGGTCGCTGGTTCTGGCGTGGTCATCTTTACCTTTAGTTTTATGGGTACTTGGCTGACTCTTATCCTGACTAGCGGCTCCTTCATGTCCTGCACGAAAAGTGGCTACTTCAATCACTTCTCTACCAAACAGAATATGTGCCAGCCGAAAACGCCGACCGATCAAGCGGCAGTTGCGAAATAAATCAAAGACTTCTTCGGGGGTGGCATCGGTTGCTACGTCAAAGTCTTTTGGCTGTAAACCTAATAAAATATCTCTGACACCGCCACCTACTAGATAAGCCTGATAGCCAGCTTCATTTAATCGATACAAAACTTTTAATGCGTTACGACTGATTTTTTTACGAGAGACAGTGTGAGCATCTCTGCTAAGGACTTTTGCACCATCAGCATAACCACTTTGATTGTCAGTTTGTTTTTTATGTTTTGATTGTTGGCTCTTCGATTTCCTAGAAAACAATCGTTTTAAAATTCCAGTCATATAGTTTCTATTCTTATAGTTCGCACAAATAACGAGCGATATTTCTTATGCCGCGACCAGTTGCACCAGCTGAAAAAAGCCCGCCAGATGAGTCTTGAAAACAGGCAGACAAATCAAGATGAACCCATTGCTTATTTTCATAGTCAACAAAGCGAGATAAAAATCCGGCAGCATTACTTGCGCCGCCAACACCGCCACCCGGTTGCGGTTTACTATTGGCCGTTGTGGCATATTCAGAAGGGCAGTTATCCTGATGAAATGGTTCAAGCGGTAATCGCCACATAGGGTCGTGTTCTTGTTTTGCAATTTGCTGGAAACGTTCAACTATTTCATCATTCATGCTAAGCATTGCATTATAATGGTCGCCCATTGCAACGCAGGCTGCACCGGTAAGCGTGGCGGCATCAATGATTACAGGCGCTTCACTTTCATCCGCCAAAATTAAACCATCGGCCAATACCAGACGACCTTCGGCATCGGTATTGACGACTTCAACACTTACGCCATTTTTGTATTTTAGAATATCCGCTAATTTATAAGCGTGCCCGCTGACCAGATTTTCCGCACAACAAAGATAAAGCTTGACCCGTTTATTTAATCCATTAGTTATCGCCAGTGCCAGTGCACCCGTTACGGTGCCAGCTCCACCCATATCACTTTTCATGTGTAACATGCCGACAGAGGATTTTAAGCTATAACCACCACTATCAAAGGTAATCCCTTTGCCAACCAATGCGGCGACTGGGGGTTGATCAGCACATCCTTCGGGGCAATAATCAATTTCCAGTAATGCAGGCTCCCGAACGCTACCGCGTCCCACATTATATATTCCCACTAATCCGGCTTTTTCTAAATCTTTGCCACTGGTAATTTTGTAGCTGACGTTTTTTTCATCCAGCTGGCTAATAAATTCCCCGGCCTGAGTGGCGAGTTGCATTGGCGAGAGTTCTTCAGGAGAACTATTTATGATTTTTTTAGTCCAGCTGAAGGCTTTTATTCGGTTATTTAATTGGATTTTTTGTTTGTTCGGTAAATCCGTAAATTCGATAGTCGCCATTTTTTGAGGTGAAGAAATTCCCTGCCAAAAATGCCACTGAGCTTCAAGATCCCAATCACCGATTAGCTTGAATGAAGGTATTTTATTGGATGCTAATTTACGAGCGGCCTTTTGTACTTTTAGTCTCTCCGATAAACAATCCTGCTTAGATGAAAGGTGAATAGTCGCTCCTTCTGAGGTATAACTCAGAAGATTTTTTTCACCCCATTTTTTCGCGCAAGGTTGATAACTTAGTTCGACAGTAAAAGGTTGGCTCATGTATTCTTCCTGGATTGTTAGGTTTTAGTCTTGGGTTCTAGGTTCTAGGTTCTAGGTACTAGGTTCTATATTGTGTGTAAGTTTCGGTTGGTAGATACCAAGCTCTTAGTACCTAGTAACTAGTACCTAGCTCTCAGAACCTAGCTTCACAACAAATGACCCATTTTCCCATGTTTTGTCGATAAATAATGTTCGTTGTGAGGGTTTTTACCGAATTTCATTGGTACTCTTTCAACAACGTCAATTCTGGCTGCTTTTAGAGCTTCCACTTTTACCGGGTTATTGGTCATCAATCGGATTTTGTTTATCCCAAGGGCGTTTAATAATTCTGCAGCGACGTCAAAATTTCTTTGATCCGCTTCGAACCCCAGATTTATATTGGCTTCAACGGTATCTTGTCCTTGATCTTGCAGCGCATAGGCCCTTATTTTATTGACCAAGCCAATGCCTCGCCCTTCCTGGCGCAGGTAGACTACCATGCCGCGGCCTTGGTGGGCTATTTTTTCCAATGCAGCGTCTAACTGCGGTCCACAATCACAGCGTAAACTGGCAAACGCGTCACCGGTTAAACATTCTGAGTGAACCCTTACTAATAAAGGTTCATCAAGCGATAAATCGCCCATACTTAGCGCAACATGTTCTTTATTATCGGATGTTTCTTCAAGCGCGTGCAAAGTGAAATCTCCCCACTTAGTGGGCAACTTTGCTTGAACAGTTTTTATTTCGGTCGTTTTGGCTTGCTTCATACAGCGATTGGCTCATCCCAAATGGGAATTTCTGTCCCAATTTTCTTATCAGAACTAAGAAATACTAGGATAAATGAAATAATACCGCGTATTTTACACTTTATGAATATTAATAGGTAGAGGTAGTTAAGGGCATGCTCTCATATCATAGGTTGCGAGTTATTTGCTCAATTTGAGACTGCTCCCGCCGCGGAATCCTGGAAATGATCCAATAGCAATACGGCTTTGAGAAGTTAGATCGCCGTGTATTCACAGAATAGTTGTGGGAGATTAGTTGAGGGGGAGAATCGTTAGAATTTATGCGTGATGCAAGTTACAATGTAGGTTAATTAAATCATCTGCGATCTATCTTTTGACAAATACTCCGTTCGAATTAGGTAAGTCCAACCTGATTGTCATAGGGATGATCTTCCTGCTTTCTGGTTGTGCTTCGTTATTTCCTGAAAAAACCGGTACAAGACCTTTAGACATTAATGTCTTCGATACTCCCGACACACAGTTTGCTGCTGAAATTTTGCGAGTGGATGTTGATCGATTAGTTGCCATGTTAGAAGAAATCCACCCAGAACCTTTTGCACTAATCTCAAGGCAGGATTTTTTGCGAAAAGCTCAAACCGTTAAACAATCGATCCGTTATCCCTTGTCAAGAAGCGAGTTTTATCTTCGAGTCGCGCCATTAGTTGCTGAACTGGGAGATATTCATACGCGGCTAGAAATTCCCAAATACCTGCCTAATAAGGCATTGGCAAAAAATGAGTCTCGTAAGAATAAGTATGCACAAAACAATAAGACGATAGACACAAAATCCAAAAATAAGCTTTTTCCTTTGGCTGTTTTGTTTGAGAACGACGGTCTATATGTGGCCGCAGATTTATCCCTAACTCCGCAAATACCTACCGGCGCAACGATTACAGCGATCAATAACGCACCGGTGGAATTTTTATTGCATGTCATGAAACGGTTAACCGCAAAAGAAACCGCCGCCGGCCAGCGGCGTAGAATTCAAGTGGATTTTCCCTGGCTGCTTGCGGTAATGGGATATGCCAAGCCTGAATATAATATTGCTTATCAGTGGCAGGAAAAAGATATAACAGTGAACATAAAAGGTATTGAGCCCGTACCGGAGCGCACACAAACAGAGAGTGAGAGCGGCAACGACATAAAGAATGAGGACAATCCACTGATCAACCAGTCACAGTCTTTGCCTTCCTTTTATGGTTTTAGCAAATTGAACGCGCACACCGCACTTTTGTGGTTTAATGATTTTAATGAAAATCCTCAGGTTTTTAAATCATTTCTTAATAATAGGTTTGAGTATTTGGCCACCCAAGGTTTAACTAATTTAATTATTGACGTTCGTTATAATGACGGCGGCTTATCGCAAAACATCAAAAACCTCCTTAGTCATATTACAACTAAGCCGGTTTACTGGGCGAGGTCTGGTGAAATCAATATTAGTGCGCCACTCAAAAAATTACACCAGGAAAAAACCAGGCAGCGGCGTAAGAACAAATATACCTGGGGTTTACAGTGGTTACCGCTAGAGTGGACCGATTCCCTGCAGTATGAAATATCCTGGAGTGAATCCGGTGAGAAAGTGTCGGTCGATTTTGAAGCGGTACAACCTGCGGATTCAACTAAGCCAACCGAGGTCATCGTTTTAACCAACGGTTTTTGTTATTCAGCGTGTAGCTCATTTGTCGCAACAGTCAATCAATATCAGCTAGCGGAAACTATTGGTGAAATAGCCGGTAGCATTGCCAGAGTGCAATACGGATATCCATTAACGACTAAATTGCCTCACAGCACGCTAAAATTTACATTGCCGACCATTAAGTTATTACTCGATCCTGAAATCCATGACCGCAGAGCCACTATGCAGGAAAGTGATAGCTTGATAGCGCCCAGACAGGATTATGCGCGAACTCAGCAGCAGATAATCAATCGGCAGGATGCCATTCTCAATGTTGCTTTAAAACAGTTGCAATCGAGCAATTAAGCGTCACCAGTCGCCAACTGACCTCTTTGGGCTTACAATGAGTCAAATTTTGGCTTTTTTGTAACATTAGGTCTAAGCTTACAGCTAGTGTTATTGTGAATATTTGGGAGCAAACTAATGGCTAAGTGGGTGACAGAAGAGTTGGAAAATTTACTTCATCAAATCAATGAAGTGCCTTATACCGACAATCGAGAAGGCCAACAATTGACCATTTTAATGAATGGTTTTGCACAATTAAATAATAAAACCATGGACAGAGCAGCCACTAAGACCCGTAAAGAATTTAGAGGCTGGAGTTTAGATGATGGAGTTGCAGAGCCAGTAGCCGCTAAAAAACCAGCGGAAAAGAAAAACGATGACGCAGCTGATGAATTGACTCGTTTGAGGCCGATCAGGTAGTCGTTTGATGACCAACAATTAATCAGCAATACTTCGTAATATCTTACTGTTTGTTTATCCCTTGCCAGCTTCTTATGTCCTATTTCAAATGTTTCCGTTGACGACTTGCTTAGAGATATCGATGCGCAGTCTTTTTGAGGTTTAATGCATCTCCCTCCGAATCAACCTTAGATATGCAGAGTCATCAATTTGTGCTACGTTCTTCAAGATGAAGGCTCGGCACCATGCTTTTATGTAGCACAGCAAACACGACCAACTGTTGATTATCTAGCGTGTAATAGACTATATGACTGGCATGAGGAAAGCTGAATACGTCACCTCCAACTTCTAGGCGCTTTTTTCCAATAGTTGGAGTTTCAGACAAAACTAGTATCGTTTGTCTTAGTTCCGAAAGATATTTTAATGATTGCTTTGCACCCCATTGCGCCAACGTATAGCGGCGAATATCTTTGAGGTCGATTTGAGCGTCTGGTGTTAGTCGGTAGGCAGATTTCTTAGTCATATTTACCGGTTTCTAGCTCGTCAAAAAATTGCTCTCCATCAACCGTTTGACCATCGCGAATATCTTCTTTCGCTTTAGCTACTTTAGATTGCAACAAACGCAACTTCAATACTTCCATCCTTTCATACTCTTCGACTGAAATCACAACAGCAACAGGCTTGCCATTCTTGTTTATTTGAACAGGCGCTCGTTGCACCTTCATTAACATATCACCAAATTGGGTCTTGGCATCATTGGCTGTTAATGCTTGCATATTTAAACCTCCTAATACCGTTCGATTCATTCATTATAAACGAATCGTATGATAATGGCTACATGTACTGAAGTTGGGTGTTCTGTACGTAAACGCGATATATTTTGGATTAACTCTTCGGGGGGAATCCTTTCGCAGCTACTCAACCGAACACGAAAAGAAATCAGCAATTATCAATGGGGACAGGAAGGTAAATAATTGGAAAATGTTTGTTTTTTGTATAATGAGCCTGACCCGTATTTCGGGGGTGTAGATCTGCCTCTGAGCATGAAATCAATCACTTAGCGCTAAATATTGATCAAAGTTGATCAAACCATCACAGAATTGTACGCATAAAAAAAGCACACTTTGTTTTGACAAAACAAAAAAT
>Ga0316205_10001664_pt1 | contig 26561 bp, 21 predicted proteins | sample 3monthpyrite_MG_FD_204941 | JGI IMG/M metagenome (GOLD analysis project Ga0316205, IMG submission 204941) | Microbial mat bacterial communities from mineral coupon in-situ incubated in ocean water Damariscotta River, Maine, United States -... | ecosystem: Environmental > Aquatic > Marine >... | reverse complement strand
GTCGCGGCAGTGCCCACAGGCATGAATGCAGGCGTGCGGATATCGCCGCGCTGGGTCCGGATCACGCCAGTGCGCGCCTGACCATCCACCCCGTCGAGCGAAAACTGGAATTTCTGCATCTTTCGACCCCTTTTGAACGCTGGTCGTATCTGCGGCATTTCCCCAAAAATTCCAAGGCGAATTCTGGAACAAGAAAGCGCGCACAGGTCTGGACCCCGGCCCCGCCAATCCCTATATAAATACTCAGGTTTTAACAGGACATGCCATGAACGCCGAGAATCCATCCGTTGAAGGGACGCCGCTTATCGCGCCTTCGTCTACTGATCATCCATTGCATGAAGCCATCGTTGAGGCCTGTCGCTCGGTCTATGACCCTGAAATACCTGTCAATATCTTCGACCTCGGGTTGATTTACACCATCGAGATTGATGCGCAGAACGCCGTTCGCGTGGTCATGACCCTGACCGCCCCGGGATGCCCCGTAGCGGGCGAAATGCCCGGCTGGGTCGCCGATGCGATTGAGCCGCTGGCCGGCGTCAAACATGTCGATGTCGAACTGACCTGGGAACCGCCCTGGGGCATGGAAATGATGTCCGACGAAGCGCGCTTGGAATTGGGCTTTATGTAAGCGCTTGATTTTTTGTGTCTTTTTGGCATGCTGAGTGTCAACAAGACCCCATATGTGAGAAAGCACCGACACATGTTTGGTATTCCCGGAAAACAGGCCGTCACCTTGACCCCGACTGCGGCCCAGAAGATTGCCGAATTGATGGCACGCGACGGCACGCAAGGTCTGCGGATCGGCGTGAAAAAAGGCGGCTGCGCGGGCATGGAATACACGATGGATTACGTCCGGGATGTCGACCCTCACGACGAGGTGGTCGAGCTGGGCGACGCCCGCGTGATGATTGCCCCGATGGCACAGATGTTCTTGTTCGGCACTGAAATCGATTATGAGGTTTCGCTTCTGGAAAGCGGTTTCAAATTCAAGAACCCGAATGTGGTAGATGCCTGCGGCTGCGGCGAAAGCATCAAATTCGCGGATCCGGCATGAGCATTTCGCAAGAACAGATTGATTTTGCTTTGGAATTGTTCGATGAGATCGGGTCTTTGACAACCCGCAAGATGATGGGCGGGTTGTGCATCTATCATGGCGGCACGATCTTTGCGATCCTGCATTCCGACGGCACGATCTGGCTCAAGGGCCAGGGCGCATTTGCCGACGAGCTGACCCAGGCCGGCTGGCCCCGTTGGAGCTACCAGCGCGACGGCGGCAAGGAAACTTTCATGCCCTACTGGCGTTTGCCCGACGACCTGCTGGATGACGCGACGGCCGCCTGCGCATGGGCAAACCGGGCGCTGGCGGCGCTGAGCTAACCTGCAGGAGAATAACATGGCCCCAAAAAAAATCGCCGCGGGCAACTGGAAAATGAACGGCCTGCACTCTGCCCTGAATGAGGCGAGCGCCCTGGCCAATGCCGACATTGCGTCCCATGTGCGGGTGGTCTTGTGCCCTCCTGCAACCCTGTTGGCAGCCATGAATGCAACGCTCGGCGCAGTGCCGGAGCAGGGCGTGCAATTGGGCGGGCAAACCTGCCACACAGCACGCTCAGGCGCCCATACGGGCGACATCTCGGCCGAGATGCTGAAGGACGCAGGCGCAACCCATGTCATCGTCGGCCATTCCGAACGGCGCACCGATCACGCCGAATCCGACGCCGAAGTCAAAACACAGGCCACTACGGCGATTGATGCAGGTCTCGTGGCGATCTTGTGCATCGGAGAGACCCTGCAGGAACGCGAGGCCGGCAAGACCCTTGAAATCCTGGGACGGCAATTGGAAAATTCCCTGCCCGATGCGGCGGATTTCAAGGTTCTGGTGGTGGCCTATGAACCGGTTTGGGCAATTGGCACCGGAAAAGTCGCAACCCTTGACCAGATCGCCGAAGTTCACGGGTTTGTGCGCGGCGTGCTGGTGGGCGAATACGGCGCTGGCGACGGCGCAGAGATGTCCATTTTGTATGGCGGCTCGGTCAAGCCCGACAATGCCGCCGCGATTTTTGCCACCGAGAATGTCGACGGTGCCCTGGTCGGCGGGGCATCCCTGAAGGCCGCTGATTTTATCAAGATCATCAACGCTTTGGCAGCGGCCTGACCCGTTGCCCTCATTGATGAGCTTGTGTCACATCATGGCCGTATAGCCAGTCAAACCGGCTTGGCAGAAAACCGGGAGCAGCACGCCCCAGCACCGACAGCCCGACATGGGCCACTTTGCGCAGCATCGGATTGGCCAGATGATAGCGCATCGCATTGGCCTGTGCCGCCGCCAAGGCGCGCGTCACGCGGGCACGGCGCAGCCGCTCATATGACACAAGGCCAGCGGTGACATCATGCATTGTCACTTGCTGCGCCAGCACCCAGGCATCTTCCAGCGCCATATTGGCCCCCTGTGCCATGAACGGCAGCGTCGGATGTGCCGCATCCCCGATCAGGGCCACTTGGCGCCCATCATGCCATCGAGCGGCAATCGGGTGTCGGAACAGGCCCCATTCGTAGCATTGCGAAACCTCGGCCAATAGCGCGCGCGTCCTTGGCCCGAATCCTGCAAAGACCTGGCGCATCTGGCGTGGATCGCCCTTTGCCGACCAGCTTTCCACCGCCCATTGCGCCCGTTCCTCGATCGCCACGACGTTTATCAACCGCCCGCCGCGCAATGGATAGCTGACCACATGGCGGCCAGGGCCCATCGCCACGCGCGCCTCTGCGGCCGTATGCCCGACGGCGGGCACCAGGGCACGCCATGCGACATGGCCCGTGAACAACGGTTCGCCCGGCCCATTCAAAGCCGCGCGCACAGGCGAGTGCAAACCATCCGCGCCCACGATCAGATCAAACCCGTCGATCATGCCGCCGTCGTGCGGCGCGGCGAAATGAAAGCCCACCCCCGCCGATCTGCAGGCGTCAAAGATCATTTGCACCAGATCCGCACGGTGAAATGCGCCATAGCCGCGCGCCAGATGGTCAAGACCCATCCGCACAACAGAGCGATCAGTCAACCCGTCACTAAGATGAATATAGTCAATGGGTTGCGCGTATTTTTGAATGTCTTGCGTCAACCCGATATCTTGCAGAACGGCCATTCCGTTCGGGCTGATCTGCAACCCCGCGCCCACTTCCGCAAGCGCTTCGGCCTGTTCGAAAACCTCTACCTCATGCCCGCGCCGTCGACAGGCCAGCGCGCAGGACAAACCCGCCACCCCGGCGCCGATCACACCGATTTTCACGCGCGCGCCAGAGGACGCAAAGCGACCCGACCAGGGTTCAACTTGCAAGCCCGGTGCCGCGTCGCCGCGCGATCAATCGTCGCGGTGAACTTTTTCGCGACGTTCATGGCGTTCTTGCGCTTCCAGGCTCATTGTCGCGATGGGCCTTGCATCCAACCGTTTCAATGAGATTGGATCACCGGTCACTTCGCAATATCCGTATTCGCCTTGTTCGATCCGGCGCAGGGCCGCGTCGATCTTGGCCACCAATTTGCGCTGCCGGTCGCGGGTTCTCAACTCCAACGCGCGATCGGTTTCTTCGCTGGCCCGGTCGGCAATATCGGGAATGTTGCGCGTGCCGTCTTGCAGCCCCTCGATGGTCGACTTGCTGTCATCCATCAGATCCGCTTTCCAATCCAGCAATTTGCGGCGAAAATACTCTACCTGCATATCGTTCATGAACGGCTCATCTTCAGCCGGTCTGTAATCGTCAGGCAAAAAGACTTCTGCTTTCACACCTTGTTCCTTTTGCTCGTCGGCCAAATGATGAATATCATTTCCACGCATTCGACATCCTCCTACTGGCGCCCAATTACCCCATGCACTCGGGGATGTCACTACACGATCTACCCGGGTTGAAGCATTGCTGTGCGACCGTTAGGAAAGTGTGAACAAAACATTAAAAATACTGGGATTGCGGATGAAATTCACTGGAAGTGACGCCTATGTCGCCGGGCATGACCTGACCATGGCCGTGAATGCAGCGGTAACGCTGGAACGGCCTCTCCTGGTCAAGGGCGAGCCCGGCACAGGCAAGACCGAACTGGCGCGTCAGGTGGCGGCGGCGCTGGACCTGCCCATGTTGGAATGGCACATCAAATCCACGACCAAGGCACAACAGGGGTTGTATGAATACGATGCCGTCAGCCGATTGCGCGACAGCCAGCTGGGCGAGGAGCGTGTGCATGACGTGCGCAACTACATCCGAAAAGGCATGCTCTGGCAAGCCTTTGAGGCCACCGGCAAGGTCGTGTTGTTGATTGACGAAATCGACAAGGCGGATATCGAGTTTCCCAATGACCTGTTGCAAGAGCTCGACCGGATGGAATTCAACGTCTATGAGACCGGTCAGACAATCTCGGCCCAGGTCCGGCCGATCGTGATCATCACGTCAAACAACGAAAAAGAGCTGCCGGACGCCTTCCTTCGGCGCTGTTTTTTCCATTACATTCAATTTCCTGACGAAGAAACCTTGCGCAAGATCATAGACGTGCATCATCCCGGCATCCGACAAGATCTGCTGGCCGTGGCACTGACCCAGTTTTTTGAGATCCGCAATCAGCAGGGGCTGAAGAAAAAACCTTCTACAAGTGAAATTCTGGATTGGTTGAAATTGTTGTTGGCCGAGGATCTGGGGCCTGATGATCTCAAGCGGGATGGTGCCTCTTTGTTACCAAAACTTCACGGTGCCTTGCTAAAGAACGAACAAGACGTTCACTTGTTTGAACGTTTGGCATTCATGTCCAGAGGACAAAGGTAAATGGCGCAGATCGAAATTCGGCCCTTGCACCCGGCCGATCACGATGCCTGGGACGCCTTGTGGCAAGGCTATCTGGCCTATTACCAGACCGAACTGCCCGCCTCGGTCCGTCAGATTGCTTTTGACAGGCTCGTGGCAGCAGATACGAAAACCCACGGGCTTTTGGCTTGCGAAGGTGGCGCGCCGGTGGGTCTGGTGCATTATATTTACCACGATCACCTGTGGCGCCCCGAGGGCGTATGTTACCTGCAAGACCTTTTCACCACGCCTCAGGCCCGCGGCAAGGGCGTTGCCCGCGCGTTGATCAAGGCCGTCTATCGCGCCGCCGATGCCGCCGGTGTGCCCCGCGTCTATTGGCTGACACAGGATTTCAACACCACCGCGCGCCGCCTATACGACCAGGTTGCCAAACTCTCGCCCTTTATCAAATACGACCGCCCATGATCCGGTTTGGCGTCATTCTGGCAACCTTGGCGCTGCTGGCCGCTTGTGCCAGCCCGGCGCCTGTCACCCGGATCGCCATGGCGCCCGGCACCCTGCCCGCCACCAAAAGCTTTGGGCCCGCGCGCCCTCAGGCCCTGCGCCGCAGCAGCGCTAGTTTTCAACGCGACTTTCTGCGTCTGGCCTTCACGCTTGAAAGCGGGCGCGCCCTGCCCGTGTTTACCCGGTTCGAAGGCCCGGTTTCGCTGCGCCTGACCGGCAGACCGGCATCCCGCCTGACGCAGCGCGACCTGGACAATCTGATAGCGCGTCTGCGCAATGAGGCAAAAATCAACATCAGCCGCGCGTCCTCGGCGGCGCCGGCCAATATCACCATCGAATTGATGGACCGTGCCGCCTTGCAGCGCGCTGTGCCCAATGCGGCCTGTTTCGTGGCCCCGAATGCGAGCAGTTGGTCCGATTTTCTGCGCAATCGCAACAATCCCAGGATGGAATGGACCCAACTGACCACGCGCCGCCAGATGGCCATTTTCATTCCCGCCGATGTCAGCGCCCAGGAAATCCGGGACTGCATGCATGAAGAGGTGGCACAGGCCCTGGGCCCGGTGAACGATCTGTATGATCTGACCGATTCCATCTTCAATGACGACAATTTTCACACCGTCTTGACCGGCTTCGACATGGCCATCCTGAGAGCCTATTATCATCCGTCCCTGTCCAGTGGCATGAGCAGGGCTCAGGTGGCCGCAGCCTTGCCTGGCATTGCCAGCCAACTTGGCGCTTCGCCCGGCGGCGCGGCCTCGCCAGTCAGCCCGACACCGATTTCCTGGAAACGCGCGGTGCAAACCGCTCTGGGCGCCTCGACGCGCAACAATCTACGGTTGGGCGCGGCCCAAACTGCCGCGGCAATCGCCAGAAATCAGGGCTGGCGCGATACGCGTCTGGGCTTCAGCCTATATGCTCTGGGCCGGTTGTCATTGCCGCAAGACCCCGATACCGCACTGGCCGCTTTTGCCGCGGCGGACAATGCGTTTTCGCAATTGCCGGGAGCAGAAATTCATCGCGCCCATATTGGCGTTCAGACCGCCGCTTTCGCCTTGTCCTCGGGTCAGGCAGAACGCGCCATCGCAATAGTTGACCGCCACAGCCCGGCCATCTTGCGTGCGCAGAATGCCTGGCTTCTGGCGACGATGTTGATGATCAAGGCAGAGGCATTGCAAAGCCTTGGCCGCGACAAAGAGGCCACAACGGTCAGGCTCGACAGTCTGGGTTGGGCGCGCTATGCGTTCGGCTCTGAAACAGAAATTCGAGCCCGCCTGACCGACATCCAATTGCTGGCGCGGCGCACCACCGGAGAACAGGCGCAATGATTGTCATCATAGCAACTTTGGCAGGTCTGATTGGCGGCGCGATGCTGGCCAGGAAACGCGGCGGCAACGGCATGGACATGGCGCAATATGCCTTTGCCCTGGGATTGACCGGCTTTTTCCTCAGCTATTTCATCTTGATCGCGCTGTCGCGCCTCTTTTAGGCATGTTTCTGAGGTTTTTCAGCCAGTTGCGTGACCACAAAGTGCCCGTCAGCTTGCGCGAATTCCTCGATTTTCTGGCCGGTCTGAAAAGTGGGCTGGTGACCTATGATGTCGATGGATTTTACTATCTTGCCCGAGGCACGATGGTCAAGGACGAGCGCAATATCGACAAGTTCGACCGCGCATTTGCCGCCAGCTTTGAGGGGCTGCCCCAAATCTCGACTGACGCCCTGATCGACGCGCTTGACCTGCCCGACGATTGGCTGAAAAAGCTGGCTGAAAACCACCTGAGTGCCGCGGAAAAAGCCGAGATCAAAGCCCTGGGCGGCTTTGACAAGCTCATGGAAACCCTCAAGAAGCGCCTGGCCGAGCAAAAGGGTCGGCATCAGGGCGGGTCCAAATGGGTGGGCACGGCGGGCACGTCGCCCTTTGGGGCCTATGGCTACAATCCCGAAGGCGTTCGCATCGGTCAGGACGGGTCGCGCCACCAACGTGCGGTTAAGGTTTGGGACAAGCGTGAATTTCGGAATTTTGACGATCAGGTCGAATTGGGCACGCGCAATATCAAGGTTGCGCTCAAACGGTTGCGCCGATGGGCGCGCGATGGGGCCGCCGAAGAGCTGGACCTGCATGGCACCATCCGCTCGACCGCCGAACAGGGTTATCTTGATGTGAAAACCCGCCCCGAGAGGCGCAACGCCGTCAAGGTCTTGTTGTTTCTCGATGTGGGCGGCTCAATGGACCCTTATGTCAAGGTGGTCGAAGAATTGTTCAGCGCCGCGCGCAGCGAATTTAAGCATCTGGAGTATTTCTACTTTCACAATTGTCTGTATGAGGGCCTTTGGCGCGACAATCGCCGCCGCTGGACCGATCAGACGCCAACATGGGATGTGCTGCGCACATTTGGATCCGACTACAAATGCATCTTCGTCGGAGATGCCTCGATGTCTCCTTATGAAATCGCCTATCCCGGCGGCGCGAATGAGCATTGGAATGAGGAAAGCGGCCAGATCTGGCTGACCCGCGCGGTTGAGCACTGGCCCAGCCATCTATGGATCAACCCCTCCCCGGAGCGTTATTGGCAATACACACAATCAATCGACATGGTCCGCCAGATATTCGGGGCCGACAGGATGGTGCCGATGACCTTGGCCGGGATAGAATCTGGTATGAAGGCGCTGGGACGCTGACTTGCCATTCGGCCCAAAGCCCAGCAAAATGCCACTGACCCGAGACCGATCCACATGAACAGCCCGCATGCCCCCCTTGCCGACCCGATTGCCGCGCTGATTGCGGCCGGAGGTGCCGGTGTTCTGGCCGTGATCACGGATACCGAGGGGCCGTCCTATCGTCCGGTGGGCGCAATGATGGCCCTCTTGCCTGACGGCAGCCGCATTGGCACCCTCTCCTCGGGCTGCATCGAGGCCGATCTTGGCCTGCACGCCCAATCGTGCCTCAAGACAGGCACCCCTATGAGCCTGCGGTATGGCCAGCGCAGCCCGTTCAAGGACATCACCTTGCCCTGCGGCGGTGGGCTGGACATCTTGTTATTCCCACGGCCCGGGCTTGAGGCCTTGACGGGCGTGGCCAAATCCAGAGCCGCCCGCCAGCCTGCCGCGCTTGTTCTGGGGCCGGACACAGGCACCCTCGCGCTGGCCCCGCATGGCCCGTCAGGTTGGATGGACGGCCGGTTTCGCGTGGCCGTCACGCCCGAGATTGCCTTTTTCGTCTTTGGCAAAGGCCCCGAAAGCAGCACTTTTGCCGCCATGGCCCATTCGGCCGGCTATGACGTGATCTTGTGCTCCCCCGACGACGAGACACGCCACTTTGCACGCGCGGCCGGCTGCGCCACACATAGGCTGACCCAAAAATCCTTCCCCGAAACTCTGGCACCCGATGCCTGTTCGGCTGTCGTGCTATTCTTCCATGACCACGATTGGGAGCCTCAGATCCTGCTGCACGCGCTTCGGACCCCGGCATTTTACGTCGGCGCACAGGGCAGCCAGCGCGCCCGTGACCTGCGTTGCATGGAAATGACCGCTTTGGGGGCATCTGGGGCCGAGCTTGCGCGCCTTCGCGGGCCAATCGGTCTGATCCCTTCGGTGCGAGACGCCCGCACCCTGGCCGTCAGCGTGCTGGCCGAAATCCTCGATGTGGCAAAGCCGCTTCTGCGCTAGATTGCGCGGGCGCAAGTTTGACCCGGATCAAGGCGCGGCAGGCCGCAAGCGCCTAGAATGATGTCACCCAAGCAGGAGAATAGAAATGTTTCCAAGCGAACAAGAACGTGCTTTGCGCGCGCGGCGCCACAAATTGACAGCGCATCTGACGCAGATTGAGCACGATCTGGACAAACCACCCCCCAAGGATTGGGAGGATCGCTCCAGTGAGCGGCAAGGCGACGAAGTGCTTGAGCAGCTCGGCCTGACGGAACTGGCCGAAGTCAACCGCATCGATGCCGCCCTCGCACGAATCGCTAACGGAACATATGGCCAGTGCCAGAAGTGCGGTGAAGACATTTCAGCCGAACGATTGGCAGTCCTGCCCGATACGCCGTTTTGCAAGTCCTGTGCAAAATAGCGGGTTTTGCCTACCACGGCGAGGCGCAGCATACGGGATATCTGAAGGCAGGCTTGGCGGGCGCCCGGCATGATGCTACCGCTTCGCCAATGCATGTTTTTCTTGCACGAGCCTTAACCGGAGACGCCCCATGCCCGCATTGTGGATCGCCCATGTGACCGTGACGGATGATGAGGCATATGCGAAATATGCCGCCCTTGCCGGGCCTGCGATTGCCAGCCACGGCGGGCGCTTCATCGCGCGCGCCGCGCGCTATGTCCAGTTGGAGGGCCGCGATCGCGCGCGCAATGTTGTCGCGAAATTCCCAGATCTCGAAAGTGCCGAGGCTTGCTATCATTCGCCCGAATATCAGGCCGCGCTGGCCCATGCCAAGGGGGCCGCGGACCGCGAATTGATGGTCATAGAAACGACGGAATAACGCCCGTTTCACCGCCCAAGCGCGGCCAGTGTCGCCGCGTCGGGATAACAGGTGACGGGCAGCCCATGTGCCCGTTGCCAAAGCCCCAGCGCGCGGCGGGTCTTGGTGCCGACCAGCCCGTCCACGCCCCCGACATCATGCCCTTGATCCACCAAATTGGCCTGCATCTTGCGGATCGTTGCGCGCGACACCGGCACCACCGGCGCCCACCCGGTCACAAAATCCGGCATTCCATAGGCCACCCTGTCGCCGACATGGCCCACGAACAAGGCATAGAGATCGCTGTTATTATATTGTTTCAACACAGAAAAATTGGGTGTCATTACGAATGCGGGGCCATAGCGCCCGGCCGGCATCACCAAAAAACCCTGGCCCCGCAATTCGTTTTGCGGGAATGACTTCCCGGCCACGCGCCGCACGCCCATTGCGCGCCATTGATCGATCGCGCGCCCATTCTCGGGGCCCTCCAACGCGCAAGACACATCCTTGGGCACGATGACTTCAAAGCCCCAGTCGCGCCCGCGCGTCCATCCGTGGCGGGCCAGATAGGTGCCAATCGACAGCAAGGTGTCTGGCACCGAGCTCCAGATGTTGGCATGCCCGTCCCCATCTGCGTCGCGCGCGAATGCCAGATAGCTGGACGGCATGAACTGAGGTTGCCCCAACGCACCGGCCCAGGATGAGCGCATCTGCGCGCGTGTCACCTGCCCGTTTGCCAGTATCTGCAGCGCGGCGATCAGTTCGTTTTCAAAATACCCCGAGCGGCGCCCGGCATAGGCCTTGGTGGCCAGAACCGCGATCGCATCATGCGGAATGGCGGCCTTGCCATAGGCACTTTCGCGCCCCCAGATGGCAAGCAGGATGTGGCCCGGCACACCGGTCGCCTGAGTGGCACGGCGCAAGGCCGCCCGATGCTTTTGCGCCATGTCCTGACCGCCGCGCGTGGCACCCGCTACGGTTTGCGGCCTGAAATAGGCGGCGGGCGCTCGAAACTCGGTCTGGGCGTCCTGATCAGAGCCGCGCACCACCAGTTCCGGCAGCTCGGTTTGCAGCCTTAGCCCGCCCATGGCGCGATCAAATGCACCCCGCGACAGGCCTGCGGCGCGCGCTCTCGGCCACAGCTGAGTATCAATCCAGTTAGTGAAGCCTGCCTGCGTGAGCGGGCGAGATTGCGCGACGGCACCGTTTGGGCCCAGGGCAATCAATAAAAGGAGCATTGGCAAAAACCGCATGGCAGACGCAGGATTTCCGCAACGCGCGCAAAGGTCAAAGCCTTTGATCCGCGCTGGCCTCCATTGCGCAAACAACCGCCGCATGCCCGGTCGCAATGGCTGCCACCGCCGTTGCAGCCTCACGCCCGCGCCGTGCGGGCTGCCTGCGCGGGCGCCGTCAGGCGAACCTCGATCGGCCAGGGTCAAGGGGCCGTCTTGTGACCTTTCGCGCACAGATGGGAAATTGCCGCGAGTTTCCCCTTTGCCCAATTGAGCGAATCCGCCCAAGAGGGTTACGACGAATGGTTCAACCTGGGTGCGGTTCATGGTGCGTTTGATACGGCTTTTTGCGTGGTGTTTCTTGTTTGCAATCTGGTCCGCAACCGCCAGCGCCACGCCCTATACGTCAGCCACGCCCAACGGCATCGCCCTGCCCGGCGCCTACCCCGAGGCAGGCGGGGTTGCGATCGTGCTCGTTGGCACCAATGGCAACATCTATTACCAATTCTCGGACCCCGCAGGTGCCTTTCGCGGATTTCAGTCCAACGGCCAACCTGCCGCATTTCGCGGCAATCCGTTTACCATCAACAACCCGATTTCTCTGGATTGCGGAAACACGGCTTGTCCGACCTATTTCGGCGGCGCAATCGCCACGATGTATGTGCGTTTTTCGGCCTGGGATGGTGATACCCAACCCGGCGGATTTGATGAAAATGACATCAGCCTGATCATGAACGGCACCAACATCGGCAGTTGGTCCGGCATCACCACTGAAATCACCAACACCGCGGGCACCTCGAGTTCGGGTTTCACCACCGGTTTTGGCAACAACACCTTCAATACGGCCTGGTTCACCACAACAAATGCGGCCCTTTTGAACAATATTCTGACCACCGGACAGATCACGACGCAGGTCTATGACCAAGATCCCAATGACAATTATTGGGATTTTCGCCGAGGCAACAGCCTGCCCAATCCTGGTATCGCCACCGTCGCACCCGGCTATGACCTGACCAAATCGGCCAACGCCAGCAACTACACAACGCCGGGCCAGACAATCGATTATACCTTTGTGGTCAGAAACATCGGCTCTGTGCGTATCGACAGCCTGTCAATCAGCGACCCGCTGCTGTCCTCGGTCAGTTGCAACAAGACGACCATACTGGACACGCCGCTCAATGCGACGCCAGATCAGGCCACCTGCACCGGCAGCTATACAATCACGCAAGCCGATATTGATGCAGGCTCACTGACCAACACGGCGCAAGCCACCGGCGTGCCTGAATTTGGCCAATTGGGCACATTGAGCGACAGCGTGACCCTGACCGGCCCGACCCGTTTGCCCGCCGCGACCTTGACCAAGGCGCCGCAAATCTCTCGTTTTGGCGATGCGGGCACCTCGGTTCCCTACAGCTTCACGCTGCGTAACACCGGAAATGTGACGCTCAGCAATGTTCAGGTTGCCGATCCCAAGATCCCGTCGCTAAGTTGCAGCTATGCAACCCTGGCACCGGGCGACCAACGCGTGTGTTCGGGCAGTTACACGGTCAGCCAGGCGGATGTTGACGCCTGGATCCTGTCAGGCACGACGCTCAGCAATACCGCCACGCTCAGCGCCACTCCGCCCTCTGGCGGCACGGTTTCCACCACCGACAGCAGCAATATTGCAGGTCCGGACGCGGCGCCGGCGATGACCTTGGCGAAATCCGTTTCGCCCGCCAGCTTTACGGCGCTCGGCACTGCGCTGAACTATACAATCCGTCTCACCAACACCGGCAATGTGACCTTTCCGGCCGCACCTACAATCAGCGATCCCCTGATCACGGGCGCCGGGGGCAGCGTCACCTGCCCTGCGGGCAGCATCGCCCCCGGGGCCTTCATCGACTGCACCGCCAGCTACACTGTCACACAGGCCGATCTTGACACCGGCAGCGTTGCCAATACGGCCAGCGCCACGATCTCAGTCGGCGGCCAGACGGCGACCGCCGATGGCAGCGCTGTGGCCACCGCCAGCCAAAGCTCGGCCTTTACCATCGACAAATCCCTTGCGGCCGGATCGCCTGCCTCTTTTGCCGCGCCTGGCGTCGGATTGACCTACGAATACGTCCTGACAAATACCGGCAACACGACGCTGTCCAACCCGGTTGTCACCGACAACAGGGTAGCGGTGAGCTGTCCGGCGGGTTCCTTGGCACCGGGCGCCTCGCTAACCTGTAGCTCTGCGACCTATGCAACCACGCAGGCCGATCTGGATGCAGGCGGCGTGACAAACACCGCCTCTGCCACGGCCACCATCCCCGGCGGCGGCACCGTCACTTCAACCGGCAGCGACAGCGTCACCGTGCCTGCCGTGCAAAACCCGGCGATGGATATGACCAAGACCGCGCCGGTGGTGGCGCCGGGTGCTTTCGCCCCCGGACTTGTGGTGCCCTACACCTATGTCGTGACCAATACCGGCAATGTCTCTCTGACCGCGCAAATCCAGGTCACCGACGACAAGATCGGCGCGCCTTTCAATTGCGGCACGCCCCCGTTGGCCGTGGGTGCCAGCACCACCTGTAGTGCGAATTATACCGTCACCGCGGGCGATGTGGCCAATGGTCTGGTGCAAAACAACGCCTTTGCCGATGATGGCACCACCACCTCCAACACCGCCACAGCGACAATACCACAAAGCGGAGCGCCGGGGCTTTCGCTGGCCAAGACATCCAGCACCGCCAGCTTTGCCACGTTGGCGGACACGCTGAACTACACCTTCACCGTCACCAATTCCGGCAATACTGTCATTGTGACGCCGGGTCAGCCGATCACCATCAACGATCCAAAGGTCACCGGCATCACCTGTGCGCAACCGGCCGTCCTGTCGCCCGGCGGCACGTTTGATTGCACGGCCAGCTATGCTTCGATCACCCAGGCTGAAATGGATGCAGGTCAGGTGGTCAACACCGCCACCGCCTCATTCACCTTCAATGGGCCGGGCGGCTCATCGACGGTGACTTCGCCCAGTGCAACGGCCACGGTGCCAACCAGCGCCCTGCCATCAATGACGCTGGCAAAATCAGCGGGTGTGGCACAGTTCAACGCCGTTGGTGAAGTGGTGAGCTATACTTTCACCGTGACCAATACGGGATTGCAGACATTGGCCAGCGTGCAGGTCACGGACCCCTTGATCCCGGGCCTGGCCTGCACCCTGACCAATATCGCCCCAAATGGCGGCACTGACAGCTGCACAGGCAGCTATACGATCACGCAGGCCGATTTCGACACCGGCACCCTGACCAATACCGCCTCCGCATCCGCAGTGACCCCAGGCGGCGCCACCACCAGCGCCACGGCCTCGGAAACCATTACCGTGAACCCTGCCGTCGCAACGTCGTCGATGACCCTGGCCAAGGCTGCCACATCGCCCAGCTATTCGGCCGTGGGCGATGTCATTGACTACACATTCGCGGTAACAAACACCGGCACGCTGAGCTTGAACGCCATCGCCATCACCGACCCGCTGATCCCCAGTTTTTCGTGCACGATCGCATCGCTGGCCCCGACCGCTACCGACACATCGTGCACCGCCAGCTATGTCGTCACCCAAGCCGACATTGATGCCGGCTCAGTTGTGAACACCGCCACCGCCAGCGCGCCGGGCGCGCCGGATGCCAGCGGTTCGGAAACCGCAACCGGGCCGGCCCAAACGCCCGGCCTGAGCCTGGTCAAGACCGGCCCCGCCAATTTTGCCCTGGTCGGTCAAAGCCTGCCATTCACGTTCGCCGTGACCAATTCCGGCAATGTCACCTTGAGCAATATCGTGATCACCGATCCGTTGATCCCGGCGCTGTCCTGCACGGTAGCCAGCCTGGCCCCAGGCGCAACCGATACAAGTTGCGCAGGTGCCTATGTGGTGCAACAGGCCGATATTGACGCGGGCATGTTGACCAACACCGCCACCGGCAATGCCAACGCGCCTGCGGGTCCAATCCTGCCGGTGACGGGCAGCACCACCGTTGCCGGGCCCGCCGAAAACCCACAAATCCAGGTGAGCAAGGTTGAGACCGATGGCACCGGCACTTTCGGTGCGGTTGGCACTACTGAGACTTATGATTTCACCGTGACCAATACCGGCAATGTGACCCTGTCCAGCGTCACGATTTCCGATCCGCTGACCGGCTTTTCCTGCCCCATTGCAACTCTCGCGCCGGGCGCTGTCGCCACGACCTGTGCCAGTTCGGCCGCCTTGCAGAGCAGCGTTGTCATCACCCAGGCCATGGTGGATGCAGGCACGCTCAGCAACACGGTCACTGCCAATGCGCAATCCCCGGCGGCCACTGCCGTAACGGACAGCGCGACCGTCATCCTGACCGGACCAACCCGCACGCTGGCGCTGACCATCACCAAGAGCGCGCTCGCCCCCTTACCGGCTTTCGATGCGCCGGGTCAGGTTATCAACTATGAATATGTCGTGACCAATACGGGCAACGTGACCATCACCGCGCCCGTCACGGTAACCGACGACACAATCGCCTCGGTCTCTTGCCCTGTCACACCTGCCGCGGGCATTGCGCCGGGCGCCAGCCTGACCTGCACCGCCAGCCATGCCGTCACCCAGGCTGACATCGACGCCGGTGGCGTGACGAATATTGCTGACATCTCGATCAGTCAGACCTTACCGGGCGATGCCGCCCCGACCACGGCCTCGGCCACGGATTCTGAAACCGTCAGCGCCACGCAATTGCCCGCATTGACCCTGGCAAAATCCATTCAGGCCGGCACGCCTTCGGGCTATGCCAATGTCGGGGACACACTTACGTATGACTTCCTGGTGACAAATTCGGGCAATACCACTGTCACCGACGCAATCGATATCAATGATCCGCGGCTGGGCGCGCCCTTTACCTGTCTGAGCGGACCCTTGGCACCCGGTGCCTCGGGCATCTGTTCGGCCAGCTACACGATTACCCAGGCAGATCTGGATGCCGGCAGCATCACCAACTCAGCCACGGCTTTTACCGGACCGGTTGGCAGCCCAACCCTGCAATCGCCCGCTGACACCGCCTCTGCTTTTGCGGTCCAATCGCCCTCGTTGGATGTGGTGAAATCTACACCGCAAAACATGGCGGCTGATTTTTTCCTCGGCAATACGATCAGCTATGCCTATGCAATCACAAACACGGGCAATGTCACCATCGCCGGGCCGATTGCGATCAACGACAATCGTATTGCCTCTGTCTCTTGTCCGGCCGGTTCCGTTGCGCCAGGTGCCACACTGACCTGCACAGGCAGCTATACGATCACCACAAATGACATCGCTCTGGGCACAGTCAGCAACAACGCAGCCGCGGTTGCCACATTTGGTGGCAATCCGGTGCCTTCGACCACCGGCTCTGTCACCATTCCCGCCGGTTCCGCCCCGGCCCTGTCGGTGGTGAAGTCAGAGACAACAGGCGCACCGTTGAGCGCGGCAGGCCAGGTGCTGAATTATCAATATGTGGTCACCAATACCGGCAATGCGGCCTTTGCCTCGGATGTGGAAATCTACGACGACAAGATCGCCGGCCCGATCTTGTGTCACAATTCGGCTGGCGGCACCGTGCCGTTCAACACACAAGCCAGCGCGATCGTGCCGTTTACCGCGACCTGTAATGCGCCCTACACCGTCACTCAGGCCGATATGGACGCCGGTTTCGTGACCAACACGGCCTATGCCCAATCCATCTTTGCGCCAGCCTCGCCCAGCCCGCTAAGCGTGCAAAGCCCGTCGCAAAGCGTGACCGTTGCCGCCGCCGCCAGCCCCAGCCTGAGCAGCGTCAAGGCGGTCACGGCAGGCAACAACCCCGCCGCGGCCGGGGACGTGCTGAGCTATGCAATCACCACCACAAACAATGGCAACCAAACCATTTCGGTCATCACCGTGGCCGATCCGCTGATCCCCAGCCTGAGCTGCACCATTGCAGGCAACCCTGCGCCAGCCAACATCATATTGGCGCCGCAAGCGCCCAACAATCAGCTGATCTGCGCCGGAACCTATACCGTCACCCAGGCCGATATAGACGCGCAAACACTCAGCAATACCGCCTCGATTGATGGCGTGTCGCCCAATGGCACACCCGTCACTGGCACGGCCATGACAACACATCCCCTGGCCACCCCGGCACCGGCGCTATCTGTCGCCAAAACGGTTGTTGCGCCCACGACCTCTCCGGTATTCACCGGTCCGGGCGAAACGATCACCTATGGTGTGAGCGTCACCAACACCGGCAATGTGACCCTGAACTCGACCACGATCACCGACCCTTTGGATCCGGGCACGACCTGCGTGGTGGGCGCGTTGGCGCCAGGTGCGGCGGATAGCACATGCCAATTCACCTACACAACCAGGCAAGCGGATGTGGATGCAGGCTCAGTGCTGAATGTCGCGACAGCAGTATCCCTGCCCGCCAACCCCGGCGCGCCCACCATCACCAATACCGGCTCGACCACGGCCACGGGGCCGGCGCAATCCGTGTCATTCGTTCTGGGCAAGAGCGCCAGCGTGGCCAATATCACAGCGGCAGGCCAGGTGGTGAGCTACACCTATGTCGTCACCAACGCATCCAATGTCACGGTGCGGGGCACGCCGTCGGTCACTGACAACAAGATCGGCACATTCAACTGTGGCAGCGGCCCCCTGGCACCGGGTGATACGACAAGTTGCACCGCCACCTATACCGTGTTGCTGAGCGACATGAACGCAGGCGTGCTGACCAATGTGGCCACCGCCTCGGCGCCGGCGGTGCCCGCAAGCGGCGCCACGCCCGCGTCGCCTGCGGTGCCAGCCTCAGCGCCTGCCACCGTCACATTGCCGGCGCTCATCAACCCGGCTCTAAGCGTCACGAAATCCTTGGTCTCCGAGACTGTCCTCTTTCCCACAATCATTCAGGCGACATTCGCCATTGATGTAGCCAATACCGGCAACATCACCCTGACAAACCTGGACATCGCCGATGACCTGACCGCCTTTGTCGCACCTGGCACGTTACTGTCGGCCACCTACCCGGCCGTCACGCGCGTCAGCGGCTTTGCAACTGCCACCGCCAATGCGGGCTATGACGGCGTGGCCACGACATCCCTGCTGGCGGCCGCGGCCATGATGAACCCGGGCGAAACGGGTCGCATTGAAATTGACGTGACATATTCGACCGCGACGGGCTATCCGGCTGGCCTGAACACCGCCACGGCCAGCTCACCCGACCTTTTGGCACCCGTCAGCAGTTCGGCCGCCACCCAGAGCATCGACAGCGATGGCGATGGCATTCTGGACAGCGCCGAAAGCTGCGCGGCCGACCGCGATGGCGACGGCATCTGCGACGCGCTTGACTACGATCCGACCGGATATTTCTATTGTGAGGACACCGGGTTGATCCTGGCGGGCGGGTCGATTTCGGTCACCGGGCCGGCGGGCACCCAAACCGGTGTGGGCACCTCGAACAACATCACAATCCTGCGCGACGGCTCAACCGGGCAATACCAGTTCTTTGTCACCGCTGCGGGCCAATATACCTTGACGCCAACCTATCCCGGCGCCGGCGTTGCGTCGAGCACGCGCATCCCAAGCTCGGTGGCTGTCGATGTCACCTCTTTGGGTGCAAATCCGGCGGTTCTGGGATCGACAGAATTCGGGACATCCGGCAGCCTCGCGGATTTCTCAGCCGCGGCCAATACACCGTCCTATCTGGTGTTTGACATAGACCCCGGTGATCCGATGATCATCGGCAACAACCTGGCGCTCTCCAATTGTGCCGGGGCGCCGCTTGTCACCTCGACCAAATCGGCCAGCAGCCCCAATGCGCGGCGTGGCGATACTGTCAGCCATTCACTGACCTTCACCAATTCAACCGGCTTTGCGGGCACCGGCGTCACACTGGTCGACCAACTGCCAACTGGCATGGTTTATACTCCCGGCACTGCCACCCTGAACAATGTGGCAACCGAACCGACAATTCGGGGCAACCGGCTGGAATGGACGGGCCTGACCCTGTCACCGGGCACCACGATCACCGTCACCCTGTCGGTGCGCATCACCGGGCGCGGCACGGGCGGCACATTGACCAACCGCGCCTGGTTGGAAAGCCCCGGCACCGGCATCGTCTCGAATGTGGCCCAGGCCACCATCACGGTCGAGGCCGAACCGGTATTCGATTGCACCGACATCATCGGCAAGGTGTTTGAAGACACCAACCAGAACGGATACCCCGACCCGGGCGAACCCGGCATTGCCGCGGCGCAGGTCGTGACCCTGCAGGGAGTGCGGATCACCGCAGATCAATATGGCCGTTTCAACATCCCCTGCGCAGCAATACCCGGTGACATCGGCGCAAACCTGACACTCAAGCTCGACCCCGCAAGCCTGCCCACCGGGTTCCGGTTGACCACCGAAAACCCGCGATCCATTCGTGTGACAGCCGGCAAACTGGCCAAGCTGAATTTCGGTGCATCTCTGGGCCGTGTCGTGGATCTGCACCTGACCGCCGCCGCCTTCCAGACCGGGACAGACCAGCCTGGCCCGGGCGTGGCCCAGGGTTTGGCACAGATCGTCACGCATTTGCGCCAGGAACCCTCGGTGCTGCGCCTGTCTTACCTGTCGCAAGGCGAATCTCCTGCCCTGATGCGCCAACGCCTTGATCAGATCGAGCGGCGGATCATGGAAATCTGGTCAAGAGAGGGGCGCTACAAGCTCTCGATTGAACGCACGATCAAGGAGGTCAAATAGCATGGGACATCGCATGATGATCAAACCCGCTCTTGGCGCCGCGGTCGCGCTGTTGCTGGCGGCCCCGCAGGGTGCGCTGGCGCAAACCGGATCTGGCGATGACGCCTGTGCGCAGATAGGCGGGCCCAGCGCCATCACCTGCCTGCCTGCCAATGCCAAAACGGCCGTGGCCATGCCCACGCCGCCAAATCTGGAATTTGACAATCAGCGCCAGCAACTGACCGGCCTGGCCATTTCCATTGATGGGCAACCTGTCAGCGGAGACGGGCAGGTCTTTGATCTGGCGCGCAATGCGGACCTGGCCCTGCGTCGCGCCGATATCGCGGTCTCTTTTGACGGGTTGGGCACCAAGCCCAGGCTTGATCTGGAAGTGGTCGGCACCCAACGCGCGTTTGCGCCCGGTGACACTGTAACATTGCAATCTTCGCTCAACTACCCGGCCTTTGTCTCACGCGCCGAAATGCGCATCATCGACCTGCAAGCCCCCGGCGGCCCCAAGACCTTGGCCGTAGTGCCTGTGGGCGTGAACCAGCAGGTGCGCCTGAGCTTGCCCGAAGGGTCAGACCTGGCGGCTGTCCACCGCGTCTATGACGCCCAGGGCCGATTTGACGAAACGCGTGCGCTCTCTCTGACGCGCCGGGACCCGCGTGAACTGGTCAGCGGGGTCGAAGACGGCAATGACGCCACCGCGCGGCGCAACATCCCGCTGGCAGGCGGGTCGGTCACTGTCAGCGGCACGGCCAGCAGCGCAGCCGCGCGCGTCACGACGCTTGGAGAAACCGTGACCCCGGCGCCAGACGGCGGTTTCGTATTGCAACGCATATTGCCGGTCGGCACCCATGACATCGGTGTTTCGGTTGCCGGGGCCGGAGCGCCGGTCAACATTACCCGCCAGATTGAAATCCCGAAATCCGAGTGGTTCTACTTTTCGGTGGCCGATCTGACCGCCGGCTGGCGCGACAGCGGCGCCTACCAGACCGGCAGGCTTGCCTTTTATGTGGATGGCCGCACGGCCGCTGGCGTCAACATCCGTGCCGCCGGCGATACCGGCGAAGGCGATTTGTCCAACCTTCTGAATGACCTGGACAAACGCGACCCGAGAACGCATCTCATGCGGCTGGACCCCGACCAATATTACCCGGTCTTTGGCGATGACAGCACCTATGAGCAAACCGCGCCGACATCCGGGAAGCTGTATCTGAGAATCGAAAAACAGGGAAATCGCCTGATCTGGGGCAATTTTTCCAGCAGCATCACGGGCCCGCAATACCTGACATCTGAACGCGCGCTTTACGGGCTTCAGGGCCGTTGGGCGACACAAGGGCAGTCCGATGCGGGTGCGCCAATCGGCTCTGTCGATATTTATGCCGCCAGCCCCGACACCCTGCCACAGCGCGAAGTATTCACTGGGACCGGCGGGTCGCTGTATTTCTTGCAACATCAGGACATCGTGGTCGGCTCTGAGAGCGTTGTGGTCGAAACCCGCGATCCGGTCAGCGGGCGCCTGATTTCTTCGGTGCCGCTGAGCTACGGGCGCGACTACGACGTCAATTACTTTCAGGGCACGATCACCCTGAATGCACCCCTGGCAGGATTTGCCGCCGCCGGTCTTGGCGGGGCCTCTGGCAATCAGGTCAACCTGGTCACCCAATACGAATATATTCCAAACGGGTTCAACGTCACTGGCCAAGCCTATGGTGGCCGCGCAGAGCTGCAAGTCACCAAGGGGCTGCGCGTTGGTGCCACAGCTCAGATTGAAAAAACCGCGACCGCCGATCAGCGTGCAGTTGGGCTGGACGTCGAGTGGACAGGCGGCGTGGGCAGCCGTGTCCGGGCCGAAATCGCGCGTTCGCAAGGGCCGGGATTTGCCTCATCCTATTCGTCGAACGGCGGTCTGACGATCAACAACGCGGCAGTGACCGCCGGTTCCGGCACCGCCGCCAGGATCGAGGCTGAGGCCGATTTGCGCGATCTGGGACTGAGGCAGAACGGAGTAATCGGCGGCTATGCCGAAAGCCGCGGCCAGGGGTTTTCGTCGCTCGAATACCAGGTGAGCGAAGACGAACGCCTGTGGGGTATTTACGCCCGGCTTGATGCTGGCCAGGGCCTGACATATGCGGCACAATATGATGCCTATGAGACCCAAAGCGGCATCCGCGAAAACGAGGGCGTGCTGAGTGCCGAATGGGAAAATGCGACCGGCCTTAGCTATGGTCTGGAGCTTGTCCATATCGACCGCGCAAATGCGACGCAAACCGGCACCAGAACCGATCTGTCGGCCTATGGCGATCTGCGGGCTGACGGTGCGTTGTATCTCTTTGGCACAGTGACGCTTGCCCAAACCGGCTTGGGGCGAAATGATCGACTTGGTTTCGGCGGCACGCTGGACCTGTCCGACCGCTGGACGCTGGACGGCGCCATTTCCGACGGAAGCACGGGATTCGGGCTCAGGGCGCAGGCGACACGCCGAGATGCCGCGGGTGGCTCATTGTATTTCGGCTATGAGCTGGATCCCGATCGTGCCGCCATTGGCACAAGCCCCGGCGCCAGGGATCAGGGCACTTTCGTTTTTGGCGGCTCGCGGCAGGTCACATCGAGCGTGTCCACCTGGGGCGAGAACACCTATGATCTGTTCGGCCAGCGCATGTCTCTGACATCTGCCTATGGCGTCGAATACAAACCCGTAGACGCGCTGCGGATCACGGCAGGGCTGGAATTCGGCGACGTCATTGACCCCGTGGCCGGCAATTATCGGCGCGAGGGGCTGAATTTTGGGCTGGTGCACTCCAATGGCGATCTGTGGTCCACTCGGGCCAAACTGGCCCTGCGGCGCGACAGTGATGCAACTGGCCAGGCAGATACCGCCGCGCTGAGCGTGACCAGCCGATATGCGCCCAATGCCTCCGAAAGGTATTCTTTCAACCTCGATGGCGTGATCTCTGATTCCAACCTGACCTCAACGCCCGACGGCAGCCTGTTCGACATTTCACTGGGCTATGCCTATCGCCCGGTTCAAAATGACCGGCTCAATCTGCTGTTCAAATATCGCTACCTCAGCGACCTGTTTGGCCAATCCGTCGATGGCGTGCCAAATGCCGGGCCGCGCCAGCGCAGCCATGTCCTGAGCATTGACGGCGAATATGACATTGACCGCAATTGGACCATCGGCGCAAAACTTGGGCTGCGCGCCTCTGAAACTTCGGCGGCAATCGGCAACCCTTTCGTGGCAAATGATGCCTGGCTGGCGGCCGCAACCGCGCGTTGGCATGTGGTTCACGATTGGGACGGCCTGCTTGAGGCGCGCGTGTTGGGCTTGCAGCAGGCCCAGACGACACAATTCGGCCTTCTGGGCGCAGTCTACAAGCAAATGGGCAACGGCACGAAAATCGGTGTCGGCTACAATTTTGGCCGCTTTTCCGACGACCTGACCGACATGGTGCAAGACGACAGCGGGTTGTTCCTGAATTTCGTCCAGAAATTCTAGCGCGTCTGACTTTGCTACTGGAGCTACAGCCGGGCCCTTGACTGCGGTGCCGATGCGCCAAAAAGGCCCGGGTCTACGCGGTCAGCGATCTTGGTTGAAACCCGGCCTTGTCAGCTGTTTCGACAAATGCCGCGACCGAGGCGGCATTGTCTGGATAGGCTGTGCCATCCGGCGCCAGGTGATTGTTTTCAAAACCGATCCGCACATGCCCCCCTGCCTCCAGCGCCGCCATCATGCAGGCATGTTCATTTTGCCCAAATGCACAGGCCGACCAGCTGAGCGGCACACGGCCCAATGTGTCCAGGAATGGTCTGAGATCGCCCGGCCGCGACACCTGGCCCGGCGTGTACCGCCCGAGCACGAAAATTGCGCGCCGGTTCTGATCGGGTATGCGGCCGGTTTCAAACAGTTCCAACAAGTGCCGCAAATCTTGTGCGTCATACAAGATATGCTGGATGTCGACATTTAGCCGGGCCGCGTTGCGATATGTCTCAGTCAGATTTTCGGGATCTCGGGCGATCTCACGCAGGGCGACGCTGGCATCCCCAGAGGCCGGATGTGCCAGACAAAACCGCTGGGCCGCAACGTCATACCGATCGGCCGCCTCGGTCGAAAACTGAACCCGCAGCGCGGTCATCTCGGCAATCGCGTCAACGGCTTTGGCATACAGTCCCGGCTCAAGGCTATGGTGGCCCTGTGCATCCCGGACATGAAGATGGATCGCCGTGGCGCCGACTTGGGCGCAGGCCCGCGCCGTCTCGGCCAGTTCGCGCGCGGTTATCGGCACGGCGGGATGGTCGGCCTTGGTCAGACGCGCGCCGTTCGGAGCCACCATCAGATCGAAATTGTCGGGCATGTCACGCGGTCCTGTGCGGATGCAAAATAAGAGCCCGCCCAAGAAATGATGCATCGCACGCCAGGTCAATATCGCCGTGATGTTTGGCCCAGCAGGCACAAGTGGCGCCCTGTCAACTTTTGAGGCAGCGTTCCAGGCAGGCCAGCCAATTCTCCTTGGCCAGTTTTGAAATCAAATCGTCCCCATAGCCATGGTCCTGCATGGCGGTGAACAGCCGCGCAACCCCGGAAACATCACCAATCACGTCAGGCAAGACGCAGCCATCAAAGTCAGAGCCCAGCCCCACATGATCTTCGCCCAATTCCGTGATCAGATGATCCAAATGGCGCAAAATGACGTCCAAGCCCAATCCTGCATCGGCCCTGCCGTCGGCGTTCAGAAAAAAGGTGGCGAAATTCAGACCGACCATCCCGCCACGTTCGCGGATCATGTGCAACTGACGGTCGGTAAGGTTGCGCGGGCTGTGGCACAGGGCATGGGCATTGGAATGCGTCGCCACAAGCGGCGCGATCGAGGTCGCGGCCACATCGTCGAACCCTTTTTCGTTCAGATGGGACAAGTCGATAATGATACCCAACTCATCGCAGAGGCGCACCAGATCCTTGCCCTTTTCTGTCAGTCCCGGCCCGATATCCGGCCCACCGGGAAAAGCCATGGGCACCCCGAAACCAAAGATCGTATCGCGGCTCCAGACCGGACCCAGTGAGCGAAGCCCCATATTGTGAAACAGATACAACGCATCCAGGTCCGGGCCGATCGCCTCGGCGCCTTCCATGTGCATGACGCCGGCAATGCGGTTACGGCTGATCGCCTCGCGAATGTCCGAGACCGAGCGACAAAGGCGAAAGTCATCGGGCGCCGCACGTTCCATCCAATGCAACAACCCGGCCATGGCCAATGCGTCTGGCTGGGCCTGTGCATGTGTCATCTGTGGGGGCGTGGGCATCTGATAGGGCGGATTGGCCATGGCGGCCTTGAAATCGGGTGGCTTGCCGGCCCCCAGCGGCGGCACGAAAATGGCAAACAGGCCGCCAGCGAATCCGGCTTTTTTCATCCGTGCCAGATCGAGGTGACCCGCGCCACCATCGCCCAGCCAGGTTTGTGTGCGCGGTGCGGGTGTTTTCATCATCCGCAAAAGAAAATCGTTATGGCCATCGAAAAAGGCAATCGGTGTGTTCATGACCGGTTGTCCTGCGCTTGCCCCTTTGAGATATGCGCATCAACGTCCCTGAGCAGTGCTGCGCAATCCCGGTCGGTGATCCCCAAAAGGGTCAATTGTTGCACGATCTGCATCAGGTAATCCCGGCTTGTTCCCAAAAATCCGGCGCCTGTCGCGATCCAGCGCACCTGGTCCGACCTCGAAATATCCGGCTCGATCGTCGGTGCCGAGTGGTCAGCCAGAAACGCGAGAACCTCAATCTCGCGGTTGTCAATCTGAACCGGAATGAATGTCGGAACATAGCCCGGTGCGATCATTTCCCGGCGGAACAAGATTTCGGTCTCAACTTCGACATCGTGCTCGGCGATCCGGTAGGCAAGGCCCTCGCACCCGCCGCCGCTATCAAGTGCTGCCATCAGACCGGGGGCATCTTGCGACCCGCGCCCCCCCTTGTCGTCCTTTAGGATGAACCGGCGCGCATGGGCCGGAGCGAACACGCGCCGCACTTCTTGAAATCGCAAGGCGGGATCCCACATCAGCGACCCATAGGCAAAGACCCATAGCTCGCCCCTATGCGCGCCCAGGATTTCAGAGCGTATCGCCTCACGCTCGTCATCTGAATGGGCAAATGGGCGAAACGGCTCAAGTTGAGGATGCATCTTGAGCAGGTCATCAAGGTTGAAGTTCCGGAAGAACGAGCTTTCGCTGCACGCCACCCGCGCGCGCAGCTCTGGATGGTGCAAAAAGGGGTCAGGCGCCTGGGTCATCAAGTTTCCTCGGGTCTGGTCGGCTCAGAACTGGTCGGGAAAAACCGACATCATCATCTGGGCTCCGTATTCACTGTCACAGGCCCCTGCTGCGATCAGGTCGCCGACAATTTGGCGCCTTTGCGCATCATCAAGACGGGCTTTACCGTCAAGTTTGGGCGCCGTGGACCACAATGTCCACACTGGAATTGAGAGGGAAAAGAACGAAAGGCTTGTCATGGTGGCTCTCACTTATGCTGCTGAGAACACTTTAGGTTTGAAATATCTGGGCTGGTATCCGTCGCGGCACTGTGCTGATATGCAAAAATGCAGAGCCGATTCAAGGATTGGGGAGACGTGCGGATATTTCTCGCCGTGATGCGTGAGGGGTCTACCCTTGCGGCCTCAAGGAAGCTGGAGATCAACCAGACTACGGTTGCCAGACGGATCGATGCACTTGAACACGCGCTGAACGTGACCTTGTTTGAACGCACCACACGCGGCGCGAGGCCGACCGAATGCGCAACCGCGCTCATGTCCTGTGCTGAAACCCTGGAACAAGCAGCCCTGGCCATCGAGGCCCAATCCGAAGCCG
>Ga0316205_10001663_pt1 | contig 26561 bp, 24 predicted proteins | sample 3monthpyrite_MG_FD_204941 | JGI IMG/M metagenome (GOLD analysis project Ga0316205, IMG submission 204941) | Microbial mat bacterial communities from mineral coupon in-situ incubated in ocean water Damariscotta River, Maine, United States -... | ecosystem: Environmental > Aquatic > Marine >... | reverse complement strand
ATCTACACCGATGATAAAAACTTTTTACTCGAAGCTGCCAGCCAAAGCGGACAACGATTATCAGCCATCGAGCTGGAGAAAACCCAGCAACAAAAGGATTTCGCCACCGAAGTTAATCGCTTGCAATCTTACCAGAAGAACCTTGAGTTATTTGTACATCAGTCCATCGAAAGACCATTGACCAACATAGCCCATAAGACTATTGATAAGGTCAGGGGATTTCGGGAAACAATACTCGATCAACGACAATCGCCACCAGAATTGGAACGCTAGCTGTGAATGATAACAAACGAGGTTCTATATTGGATGATTACATTACAGTTGTAGACCCGCCTGAGCAAAAAACAGCCAGCAAATCAGGCAATAATAATCCCAATTACACCAGCAACCGCGATGTTAATCATTCTTTGATGATGCTCGTTCATGTTGGCAAAAGCATTTATTGCCTGCCTTACAATTATCTGACCCTTGCAGAATTTAACCTAGAGCAAGGTTTAAGAATCAAATTTACAGAAATAGAGTTTATCATTCAGGGGAAAAATCTATATTCCCTACTCGAACTCATCCAACGCCACAAACTTAGCTCTATTCGTGTTAACCGCTCCAAATATGATCTTGAAGAACAAAACGCCATATACATCGATAATATTGAAGTTGTAGAAGTTTAATGGCTGCACCTTGAGATATATGCAGATATTAATTGCGGTATTGATTTTTTGTGATAGTTTTGCAAGATAAAGATTTTAAAGTGCGAGCCAGAGTGCCTACATGTGCGAGCTGAAGTGCCTACCTCTTTATTATCAAAAATATTTAACCAAGTTATTTTTTATTTGTGGGTCCTTTCCCATAAAGGTACCTGATGTTCCGTCAGAATGATCAATCGAATAATCGAAGGCGAAACTATCAAAATCGGCGAAAAAGAAATCACAATTAAGAGTGTCACTGTTGAAAACTTAGAATAAAAATTCAGCACCTTCGGTGCTAATTAAGGGGGTCACCCCCCTTAAAATCCCCCGCTACAACACAAAACAACAATTTCCCTCGACATCTTTGTATAATTTCTTTTTCCTACTGCCCATCTTTTGATCTTAAAATAAATGTGACAAGCTCACGTAATATAAATTGATTAATAAGTGGGCAGTAGGAAAGAAAATTTGGCGGGATATGGAGCCACTGAGGGCAATTAAAGTTCTTTTGAACACCTTACCAAGGAAAAACCAAAAAAAGCCACTCACGGACAAGCTATGGCCCTTGTGATACATTCCCACTAGCAAGTTTATCTGTGAGATTGTGGGGATTGTTTTGCAGAAAGTTTTTTGATCAATTCATCGTTCCAATCAAAACCCATTGTTGCAGGTTGATGCACACGAACAGAAATTGATCTATGAGCTTCAGTGGCCAAAGTTTTAATCTGATCGGCTAACTCCCTACCCCCCTTATCTGCATCGGTAGCGATGATTAATTGACCATCATCAGCTAAACGGGAAATTGCCGATCTTATTAGATCAGGCTGAATATTGTTTAATCGCCCTGCGCTGCTCATAAAGCGCGTTTGCTTGTCAGGATGTAATATGTGATAACTTAATGCTTTTATCCCGCCCTCGGCCACCACAAGCCGTTTGTCGCCACGATTGACCGCACTAAACCACAAACCTTTTGTACCACCGACAGCAAAACCCTTAAAATCATTATTGCGGATTTCATAACCACATAAACCATCATGGTCATAATGCGGAAATACAGCATTAGCATGCTGATCACTGTAAATCTTTCTTGCAAAACGCGGGTTTTGTAAAATCGAGGCTGGAATCTGGCGGACCTGTTCTAAATATTGATGATTTGTTATTGGCTGCATTGCTTCAAATAAAGCCACAACATTAGCCCGATCATTACTTGAGGGTTTGAGCTTTGCCACATAACGCGAAACTTCTATTGATGGAATATTACCCTTTGTCCAAGGCCGTAACTCCTGACGTACCCCACCAAGGTTAAGACTTTTTCGATTCTGTACAAAGTCAATAATTGAACCACTGTCATTGCTATTACCCACAGAAAAGTAAATCCAGTGTTTATCATGTTCACTAATGGCAATAACAACCTTATCACTCGAACCATTAGACATTACTACACTGGTGCGACTGCTTTTTTTGGTATTTATCTGATAACCTTGTGTTGCTGCATAGTGAGTAAGATTAATATCTGTTTTAAAATTCTCAAGCTCATCGTTTCGCCCCATTCCCTTAAACCTTTTTCTTTCCTACTGCCCGTCTTTTAATTCTCCAATAGCAGTGAGTCAAAGATTATTATAAAAACTTGGAAATGAATTCGATTGTTTAAATTAAAAATCATCTATGAGCGTTTAGCGAATTCATTATTCTTTTCTTTTGATCTTCCTCCGATGTTCCTATGATGATTTTCTTTGGATATCTAAATCGATTTGTTTAGTATCTTAAATTCTTTAAGTGGGAGCTATCGTACCTACTTTGAAGTTATCCACATATGCACATGTACGAATACAACAAGAATAAATTATATTTATATAAGATTAAAAGAAGAAAAGAATAGGGAAAATCAGAGGCGCAATAAATCATTTAAAAACATTAGTTTACGCAGTTTCTTGAGTTTTAAGTGCGAGCTGAAGTGCCTACCTTAGTGGTTAGTGCGAGCTGAAGTGCCTACTTTTGGGAGGAAGTGCGAGCTGAAGTGCCTACATGTGCGAGCTGAAGTGCCTACTTTTGGGAGGAAGTGCGAGCTGAAGTGCCTACATGTGCGAGCTGAAGTGCCTACTTTTGGGAGGAAGTGCGAGCTGAAGTGCCTACCTTGTATCTTAAGTGCGAGCTGAAGTGCCTACTTAGTGCGAGCTAGAGTGCCTACATGTGCGAGCTGAAGTGCCTACTTAGTGCGAGCTGAAGTGCCTACCTTGCTTCACTTTTCCACAGGGTTATGAGTTAAATTGAGTACGATATCTTTAAAAATATTGGTTCTGGTTGTGTGATACTAGATTTGGGTCTAGCTTTAATCTCTTTAACTTTCTTTAAGTACGCAATTCAGTCTTAAAATATGGTTTCATACAAAAGAAGTGCGAGCTGAAGTGCCTACCTCAAATACATTAATCTTTGTAGGATTAAATCTCTTTTTACAGGAGTTTTGTTTTAAAGGGGTAAGCGATGTTGTCTAGTATTTAGACCCGCATTATGCGCCCTCTCTTCCAAAATGGCTGCACGCTTGTTAGACGCTTTTTGTTCTCTTATAAAATCAGGAGCAGAGGTAATGGTATATACTACATCTGTTATTTTCCTTCCTTTTTTCTTTTCTGCAACTTGATAAGAAAGAATAACCCCTCTTTCTTTCAATTCATCAAATGCTGACATAACTTTAATTCTGTTATCTCTTTCCCTTATATAGTGCAGTAAACGGCTTGCTTGTTTAATGTCGGAATATCTGAAAGAATATTCATTCATATAATTAGCTTGCACGAAGCGATTAACAAGCCTTTTGTACAAAAAACGTGTTAGTTGTTCTTTACACTCCATAAATCTTGCATAATTGTACTGCCTGTACTGTAAGCTGTTTAATGAATGAGAAATAAAGACTGGCAATCGTGCCGCATGTAACGCCTGAGTGTGATCTAAATACTTATTACGATCTATGCTACAATAATCCTGCAATATACTACCTGAGTATATTTCTTTTCCATCCTCTTTTACCGTTATAACACTCTTACTCATCACCATTAAGCTATGTTTTATTTGATCATACCTTAAGCCCCTACCCATACGGTAAAGTTCACGGCGTATCATGCTATAGCTGAATTTTACCCAACTTTCCATATTGTCTGGGTCATGTATTCCATATTGCTGGTCGCTAAAAATTTTTTTGAGAACTTCTTCTATGGTTTCTTCGGTTTTTGTTGGAAAAAACGCTAAATAATTACCATCTGCTTGTTTAATTAAAGCAGGTTGAATTTCTACCTTATAAGGCAATATACTGGTTTTTTCGTGATTTCTGAGATTTATTATGTACTCATGCTCATAAGGGTCAGCATGGCCTGTTGACGTTCGTAATTTCTCAATTTGCTTTGCTGTTAAAAAGTATTTTGGGATGCTATCCCAAAATTCAACCGTGCTTGAGACCTCATTTAAATCGTTAGCAACATAAAATGAAAATAAATCATATTGTAGGCTTTTCATTGCAGTACTTGGTGGCAATTTAACCATATGGTTCTCCTTTACTTCGCTCTGCACTCCCTCTCCATTCATGGTTATATAACTCCGTTATTTGGTTATTATTGCTGCCAATAACACTAACATGCAGAGATTCATAACATAAATCAAGTGCCTAATTGATAAGTGTAAAAGTTTTTGTTACATCGGATAGGGAAACCAGAATGAAAAGCACCTAATGGTGCTTTCATTAATTTTGTAAAAAACATGCTGGCAAGTTATAAATATGGCTCAAACCACAGCATGTTAGCATGCTATAGTGCTGGCATGCTTAATTATTCTGCTTATAATAATCAAACATATGAACGAATAATTCGCTTAGCTCAAGGTCTCTCTCCGCTGCGTAGGCTCTAAATGATCTACGTATTTCTGGAGAAATTTTAACTTGTATAGGCACTTTCTCACTACTGGAAGGCTTACTTAAATTGGCCACCTTTTCTACAGCAGAAGGAGGTGTTCCAAGCCTATTGTTTTTAACCTTCTTCTTATTCAATGCGCTAATATCAGCCATGCTTATTCCTCCTTTTTATATATCATGCCGGCATGCTAGCATGCTTACCTTCCTCAAGTGAAGTGACCTCAGCTATTCTATTAACAATACTCTGAGCAAGAATATCAGCTTTATTATTAAGCGTCTTAAACCTTGTTTCTGTAACGGCCAACCCTTCATTTGATGCTAATCTATAGCCAGATTTTTTAGGCAGCTCACCAAACGCACAATAGCCAGCACTTTCTATATAACCATAAGCATCAAGCAGCTCTTTATCTGTATAATTAGCATCAATAAAGATAAAGGCAATCCTATCATTTGGAACAAGACCTGATAATTCGTGACCTAACTTTACAGCAGGTTTCAAGTCATCCAACCCAACGCCTGTAGGAATAATAATCAAGTCACTTGCATGCGCTACTTCTTGGGTTTGCTTCGTACTATGTGGAGCACCATCTAAAATTAACAAATCATACTGATCGGCCTGCTGTAATGCTTTATCTACTCTACCAAATAGTTCAACGGATATGTCTGGCTCAACCCCTCGCTCAAGCCGCCGAGACAACCAATCAAATGACGTTCCTTGCGAAATATCTAAGTCACCGATTTTTACCTTCCATTTATTTATCGCAAATTCTCTTGCCACAAGACGTGCCACTGTAGACTTACCAACACCACCTTTTTGTGAAACAACTCCAACTATAAGCGTCATATTCCTTTCCCTCAAATAGCATGCTAACATTTCAGCATGCTGGCATGTTAGACTGTTAACTTAGCAGAAGTATAATGATAAGAACAGAGAAATAAAGAAAATAATGAACAAGAATGCCAGCATGCTGAAATGTTAGCATGCTGGCATTCAACCATAACATAATTTAAGAACACAGTAACAATGGCCCCAAATCTTTTATAGTTGCACTCTATATGAAACCGCCAATATTTTTATACATAGATTATTATTCCAACATTACAAAAGAATGCTGGCATGCTAACATGCCAGCATTCTTTATCCTTTTATCATCAAAATCACGCAAGGAAGAACTCTAAAGGCGGGGTTGCTCCCGCCTTTCATGGCGTTCAAAAATCAATCTCTTCAAGCTCTTTGAGATAGTCAGAATTACAAGTAGCCCTTATTACGGCTTGTTGTTGTTCATTGGATAACGAGTAAATATAATCAAGGTCTTCCCACAGAAAACCATCGCAGATTTCTATCAACTCATCAAGAAACCCTTCTTCACCGTCATATGGAGTAAAAAGAAACAATTCCAGTTTATCGCCGTTCATCATGGCCACCTGATAATCACTATTGGTAAGGAATACATAGCCACTATTGCGATTCAGCATCGGTTTTACTTCGTCCTCATAGAACGAATCGGGCAAACCTTGTTCATCCCAAGCATTAAGCAATTCAACAACCATCAGCCTTTCACGAGAACCAAAATCTTCAAATTTATCGGTGACTATTTCTACATTGTTTTTATCTTCCATGACATAACTCCTTTGTTTTGTTGTTATGCCACAAGTAGAGAAGCCACTCTTTCAAGCCGTCTGTCATCCCCCAACACGTTTAAGCGGGCAGGGGATTGACTGACGGCGTGAGCGGCTATTCTTTAGGCAAACAACAATCAAGAGAGATAATGGAAAGCATTAGAAAAAGATTTAAGACATAACAGATAAAACATGAATTGACGATAGGGAAGGGGGAGGGCGACAGATAAACATGCCAGCATGATGGCATGTTTGCATGGTCACATACTGGTGCAAGGTGGTGGCAATACCACCTTGCATCATACACAGCAATTACTCTCAATAAATAATGGACATTGAGGCACCAGTGATCTAAACATCTTATGGTCTGTTAACGACCCAGACTGTGTGAAAACTCAAAGAATTTTTGTTTTTGACTAATATTTGCCAATTTTATAAAAAATTCAATTATATAAGTTATTGAATTAATTGAATTCTCATTTTTAGAAACATAGTGAGATATACATTCGGAATCATTTTTCGGAGTTTTTACACAGTCTGGACCCGAAGCAGACATTGAGTCGAAGGTTAGGGACGCTATTCTTTTATAAATAGCAGTGGTTTATTAGAGGATAAATAATGGTCGAAAACTTCAGTATTAATGATATTTACGATAAAAATATTAATTTTCTGATTGGCTCTGGTGCCTCATATGGGCTCTTTCCTACTTTAGCGTTAGATATTAAGGGAGAAGATGAAAAGTCTCAGACAATTGAGACTCTTGCGACCCTTTTCGAATCGCAAAATGATAACTCCTTATATTCACTTCTATTTATGCATTATTACAAAAGTTGTATAGAACCAGCGGCGATGTTCAATATGAAAATTGCTGAAGCTGATGAAAAGAAGAAAGAAGTTTTGGACAACTATAAAATGTTTCTTGAGACATTACTTGTAGTATTGTTACGCAGAAAGAATGGAGAGAAGAATTGTAACGTCTTTACCACAAACTATGATGGGTGCCTTGCTTTTGCAGCGGATGATTTATTACAGCAGGGATATACTGACTTTGTACTAAATGACGGTGCTATAGGCTTTAGTCGTCGTTTTCTTCAGGCTAAAAACTTTAAAAGTTACGTCTACCAAATGGGGGTGTTCGAAAAACACCGTGCAGATATCCCACAAATCAACCTCATCAATTTACATGGCTCCGTTTATTGGTATAAAGACGAAGAAAATATTCTAGTAGATTATTCGGATAAAAATAAAGAGCGGCTGCTAAAAGGCGATCATTTTAAAAAGCTCGAAAATTTTTCTAGATTACTAGAAGACCCTACTAAGAGCATAGATGATCTCCCGACCGAAAAAATGCTCAGCAAGGAAGAGGAAAATTTATTTTGGGAAGATTATAAAAAACTACCTATAGTCAATCCGACAAAGTGGAAGTTTCACGAAACAGTTTTTGAAGAACATTATTACCAAATGTTAAGACTGTTAAGTTACGAACTGGAAAAGCCTAATTCGGTTTTTATTATTTTTGGTTTTTCTTTTGCTGATGAGCATATTCTTAATTTAGTAAAAAGATCTCTATCAAATCCTTCTTTGCAGCTCTTTGTTTGTTGTTTCAGCAGTGACGGTGTAAAGGATATGAGGAATTTATTCAAGTCACATAGAAACGTAGAATACATATTTGTAGAAGGGTCGTTGAATTTTAGTGCTTTCAATGAAAAGGTATTTAATCTTAGTCCTAAAGAGGATGAAGAAGGTATACCGGAACCGGGGGCTTAGAGTGACTATAAAAGTCGGTGAAGTAATTGCCATAAATGGTGTAAAGGTTACTCTAAGAATATTTGAGGATTCCAGCAAAGACACTCTTTTTTACGACGGAGAAAAATATAAAGGTATTTCTATTAGGGAGTATATTTATATTCAGCGTGGTTTTAGGGATATTGTATGTATTGTTGAGGGCGAATATCTTGATGAAAACAGGTTCGAAGAAGAAACAAATAGAACACATTATATTCGAAAAGTAGAAGCAAAACCTATCGGGTATTATGAGCATGGAGATTTTAATGAGGGGATAAAGTTCCTTCCCATGATCAAGGACTCAGCATTTCTACTTCAAGAAGAAAAGATATCAGAGATTTACAGCAAAGGACGCACAGATGGTTTTGTAATAGGAAAAATGTTGAAGGAGGATATTCCTATATCTTTGCCTTGGCAAAAACTTTTCAATAGCCACATTGGAATATTTGGAAATACCGGCAGTGGGAAATCAAATACCTTAGCCAAACTTTACACCGTTTTGTTTGATCAAAAAAGAGAAGCAATAGGGAATAAGAGTAAATTTGTAATTTTAGACTTTAATGGTGAATATACTTCTGAGCAATTGGTCAAAAAAGATTATAAAACAACTCTGAAATTAAATACACAAACTGGTGAAGGGGACAAATTCCCATTGTCTGACGAAGAATTTTGGGATACAGAAACTCTTAGTATATTGTTTCAGGCAACGGTCAATACTCAAAGGCCATTTCTAAATCGATTAATTGGCGGTCGAAATAAGTATGTTAACCGACCTAATAGTTTATTGAGTTATATTCAATCCTCTTTTAGAGCTGTTTTTTCCGCTGCTTCACAAAAACCAGATTCTTTGGATTTACTTAGAGGGATTGCTGAAGTCTTAGATTTGGATAATCTCAAGGCCTCATTAAAAGATATTTCTTGGCATGGCGACAGAAATAAATTTTGGAGGAGTAGAGATAGCACCTTCTTCGATGCTGATGGTATTTCGTATGAAGCAGTATTTGGAAGAGAAGTAAAAAGTATTGCAATAAATGATCTTGATGGTTTTGCTGAATTGCTGATTAGAGCAAATTTACAGCTGACATGGGACTTAATTAGTGGATTTGTTCAATTTGAACATATCCAACCACTTCTTAAAAGAATTGACTCATCGCTTTCTAGTCTTAAAAAAGTAGTTATTATCGGAAATAGGCGAGACAATAATCAGCTATTAACAGTTATATCTCTCAGGAAATGTAATCAGGAAATTAAAAAGGTTTTACCTTTGTTAATAGCTAAACACTTTTACAATCACCACAAAGCCTCGATAGGGTATCCACCTGATATGACTATGCATCTTATTATTGATGAGGCACACAATATTTTATCTCAGCAATCTACTCGTGAGCATGAAAGCTGGAGGGACTACAGATTGGAGTTATTTGAAGAAATCATCAAAGAAGGGCGAAAATTCGGTATGTTTATCACTATTTCTAGTCAAAGGCCTGCTGATATTTCCCCTACAATTATTTCTCAAATTCACAATTTTTTTATCCATAGATTGGTGAATGATCGAGATTTATTCCTTCTTGAAAATACAATTAGCACATTGGATAGCCTCTCTAGAAGTCTTATTCCCAACCTATCAAAGGGAAGTTGCATTATCACGGGAACCTCATTTGATCTTCCGATGGTTTTGCAAATTGATAGACTGGAAGAGGCGAAACAGCCGGACAGTGAAGATGTTGATCTAGAGACTTTATGGTCTTAAAGTAGGAAAAAACTCAATTATGAGCCTCCGAGACTGGCCGAAGGCAGAGGAGTCACATTTAAAAAAGTTTGCATGATTAGCTAAATAATAAAAATTAAAGAGATATATGTATGGGAACAGAAATAACGCTCTCTATCGATGGAATAGATGTTTCGTATTCTAAAAGTCATATTGGAATGGATCATGGGTCGCTATTTCAAAAAAGTGACCGAAAGAGGATGAGGTCGGATCAAATTAATTACGATTATTTTGAATCACATGATGATCCTGAAATATTAAAAATGGAAATGGGATTTTCAAAACCATTACGTGATGTTGTTCCTCGTATCGAACTGCTGGGTTTCACTATTAATGCGATACGTTGCGAATATGAATCATGTGTACTTAATTGTGGTGAAGATAGAAGTGATCGAGAAGAGTACAGGCTGGAGAAAGCTGTATCCTGTATGTCTTTTGACCAATTTCTTGAGATTGTTAGCTCTATTAACATTAGTTCTTTGAATCATACATATGATGAACAGTGTCTTGAAAAGGACCCCGCAATCTATGGTTCAAAATTTGTTGACGCTAGCACTTTAAAGACGATTCCGTTTTACTGCAGCTACGACATTCAAGCATATTCAGAGCAGAGTTTTTTGGCCGGAGTGTTAGGGTTTCTCCATCCATATTCAGCACTACGTTTGCTTGCAGAGAATGAGCATAATCTAGATCAGGATGTAAAATGGCAATATGGCCCATTGGTAAACAACGGATGGGCTAACGAGTCTGAATTTCTGGAAAGTTCACGTCGAATAGAAAAGTTCTTGATTGTGACTGAAGGGCATACAGATGCTTCAATACTTGACCTCGCAATCAGAACAATAAGACCGGAAATAGAAGATTTTTTTAGCTTCATTGATATGTCAGAAGGGCATCCATTTGGGGGAACAGGCAACCTTCAAAAATTCGCAAAAGGGCTTGCTCAGATGGATGTCCAAAATCAAACGCTGTTTTTATACGATAACGATACTGAGGGTTTATCAGCTTTTAGGAATACAAAGAAATTGAATCTTCCGATTAACATGAGTGTGGCAATGCTACCAGATCATGAATCGTTTGAGTCGTTTCAGACACTGGGTCCTACAGGTAAAGAAAAAATAGATATTAACGGTAAGGCTGTTGCAATTGAATGCTATCTTGACTTATTTCGACCTGAATTGCCAAATGAACCACTTGTACAATGGAGCGGATATAAAGCGGATGTGAAACAATATCAGGGAGCCTTGGCAAAGAAAGAGAAATATACAAAAGACTTCCTTGAAAATACCCCAGATGATTTGTTGAACACAGGGTATGATCTTTCCAAACTCGGAAAAGTAGTAGATACGATATATAAAGAATGTGTAATTCTTGCAGTGAATAGAAGAAAAGCATCATAGTTCTTGAGCTATGAGCGTCCGCTTGTCGGGAAATCTCTACGTCCGCTATTGGCCCAGACTGTGTAAAAACTCCGAAAAATGATTCCGAATGTATATCTCACTATGTTTCTAAAAATGAGAATTCAATTAATTCAATAACTTATATAATTGAATTTTTTATAAAATTGGCAAATATTAGTCAAAAACAAAAATTCTTTGAGTTTTCACACAGTCTGGGCCGGTTTCTACATAACCAATTAGGAATAACCAAGCATGCTGGTCTACCTACTTTCCATTGAGCGTCAGCCCCCTATAGTTACTCCTCAACAATATTACTCCGGCCACCGGGGATGTGGCGGTAGAGGGTCGATGGGGCCACGCCTAAATGTTGGGCGACTTGTTCAACCGTGATATTCTGATCGCTCAATTTACCAATGAACCTAATATCTTCTGTCTATTAAGTTATAAATTTGTAGACGCCAAAATTGAGCAATAAATCTTGTCTTTTAAATCGTTTAACGCCACTTCGTAGACATCACTGTCTATTAATCGATTTAGTAGACAATTTAATCCGCTGAATTTCTCTTAGCGTATATTTTCGCACGAATGTGCACAGTACCCTGGTTTCCCCTAAATATGCAATTTTACCCAATATTGAAGGAATCTCGGAGTTTTTTTCAAAAAATCGTATTCACCAAGCATGTTGGCACTTATGGGGTCGAGGAGAGAATACCTAAATGTTCATCAGCTTTATTCGGATCGCTCAACATGGCTTTGTCGGCGGCGATGTCTGTTTTGTCTTTAAATCCGTTAAATACGTTCATCCACTCAATTTCAATAGAGATAGTTAGGATAATCGCAAAAACAAAAGCTGACAAAACCCCAGCTCCAAGAACATTTCTGAATCTAGTAGCTTCTAGGATTACGACTTTTAAATTTTTTATTTCAGCTTCTAATTCACTTGTCCTCTTATCCATATGCTCTAAGATAGACTTTGTTATGGCATTTCCCTTCGCTTTTTCGCCTTCTTTTTTTAGCGCATCCACGATAATGAATTCAGCATATGAATTTAATTCATTATTTGCATTATTTAGTAATTCTTCAACACGCCTGTCGTTTAGATCTTTATGGTAGTTACGAACAGAGTCATGGTTTGGTTTGTAACCGTTATTAATAATGTATTCTATTTTTTGCGCCTTATATGCAGCATAAGCAATTTTTCCTGTAAGAGCGTTAGCTTTAGAGTCTGTTACGAGCTTACTATAAGCATTACTGAATTCCGGTTGATCATCCATAATGTTATAAACTAGCAATTATTTATTATTATTTTCGCCTTTACCAGGTTTGCCTTTTTCTCGCTCTCCCATTTGTTTGATTGCATAATCAATAATTTCTTCTTTTACCATATGAATAACTTTCTCACTATTTGACTGAGGATAACTATGAAATAAGCTTTCAGGATAAATAGAATCGCCAAAATTACGCTTTAATAATTCTTCACGCTGCTTTTTTCTTTCTTCAAGACCTGAATCACCTTCTACAACAGTTGTCATATCTATCTCCTTTAGATATTTTGTCGGCTTATTATTTTGTTTCTCAAGGCTTAGGGTCATATTTGGATCAAATCTTACTAATTTCACAGAAGCAACTTTTATACAGAATAACAACTTAGATAATTCCATATTAATTTTACCGTATCCTCTAATATAGCCTGAGTACAAATACGCTTATTTGATCACCAGTTTTTCTGTATACTTTTTCTTACATTAAAGTATGGCATTATTATTATAGTCTGCTATGTGATTATTTCACTAGATTTTACAAAAATCTCCACTATTGGAACAGTTACGTCCATAAATGGTCTGACATAATATGTCCACTTAACCCTTTATAGTTCATATATTACCCACCACTTGCTGTATGGCATAAAAGTGTCGATCTGAATAGACTACAAGCAAATTTGATAGAAATTAGAATAAATCTATTTCATTCTCACATAATAACTACACGTCTAGAATGAAGAGTAGAAAACACTTCACACCTGCTGCTATACAAAAAGAATAATATCAATTCATTAAATATTCGATCATATAATTGACTTAATTATGTCCACCATAAAGCCAGTAAAGGCCTTCTTTGAAGGAAGTTGATTTTAAGAATATATTTATTAATATTCATTTAACTTATTGATTGTAAAATAATAATAGCCTTATAAGGCTATTATTATAATTACTAGCTGGGTTAATCATGTTAAAAAGAATAATAAAAACTGCATTAAATATCCTGAATATTACAAAACCTATAAAAAACATCAATATAGATGAAGAAAGAAAAAAGCAGCGTGAAGAATTATTAAAGCGTAATTTTGGCGATACCAAACACCCTGAAAGTTTATTTGATAGTTATCCGCAACCAAACAATGGAACAGTTGAATATATGGTAAAACAAGAAATTATTGATTATGCAATCAAACAAATGGGAGAGCGAGACCCCCCTAAGGTGAGCTAAAAGACGGAGTAGGGAAAACAGCAAATAAAGATCATCATATATCTCCAGCCAGATGATTGTGACTCGTTGTTTAAGTCTCTTCCGCGATATTACTTCTTCCACCGGGGATGTGGCGGTAGAGAGTGGAGGGGGCCACGCCTAAATGTTCAGCGACTTGTTCAACCGTGATCTTCTGATCGCTCAACATGGCTTTTGCCGCAACAATGTCTTTTTTCTGCATGGCGGGAGGTCTGCCACCTAAACGACCTCGCGCTTTGGCGGATTCTAAACCCGCCCTTGTCCGTTCTCTGATAATCGAGCGTTCAAACTCAGCCAAACCAGCAAATATATGAAAGATCAGGCGACCACCTGATGTTGTCGTATCCATAGTTTCTGTTAAAGACCGAAAGCCCATATCTTTGTTTTCCAAATCTTCGACTGTCTCAATAAGCTGCTTGATCGAGCGTGCCAGCCTATCGAGTTTCCATACGACCAAAATATCGCCCGTGCGCATATATTCCAGAGCTGCTTTTAATTCTGGACGCTCACGTTTTGCGCCGGATGATTTTTCAACAAATATTTTTTCACAGCCGGCTTTCTTGAGTGCATCCAATTGCATTTGCGGGTTTTGATCTTGGGTTGAGACTCTGGCATAGCCAATAAACATATAAATTCCTCCTAAAACTCATCTATATACTAGCTTTTAAGAGATTATGTTTCAAGAGACAGTTTTGGGAGATTAAAATAAGGGGTTTTGGCTGTTTTGGATGGCTAGGCCGTATCCCCCAAAAACGACCGTTTTTGAGAGAGAGGAGGGAAGTTAGAAATATTCCACATCATATATAATGTTTAAGTGGTTATCTATTGTGTCGATATAGTCGTGCAAACATAACTCAGCTAATAATTAGAGACGGAACTTCATGTGGGGAAAGAAGAAATATTTAATAGAACACTTTAATGACGGAAAGGGTGCTTGGGTAGACTACACAAAATTCAATTTAGGAGCTACAGGAACAGGGATTCTATTTGCAATATTTACTGCAACCGGTGTCCCTTGGTGGTTCCCCGATAAAATACCAAAACTCTTTTGTATAAATCCCTTTTACATTTTGGCTATTATAATAATCTTAGTCATAGCAGCTTGGATAATTAGGGCTTCATATCTAATAGATCGTTCAAGACGCTCTTTAAATAGGAAGCACATTCTACACAATATTGCTCATTTAAGTAGAGATTGGTATTCTGATATATGCAAGCTAAAGACAAAAGGAAATAAAACTCCTGATATAAAAATAATTTCTAACGATATCTGTAACTTAGTTCACTCATATTTTAAAGACCTAACTAAAAAAGATAATATTGGCGTGGCATTACGAATTGCAGCAATTGAAAATGAAGAAATAGTTTACAACACTGTTGGCAGGGCTGGATTAAACCTTTGCAGAGAAAAGACAAGCGAGCCATTAAAAGCAACGGAGGGAATAGCTAGGTTACTTCAAGATAAAGATGGTTCACATGGCATCCAGATTATACATGACGTAGAAGCTGCTATAAAGGCCAAAATATACAAAGACACAGATAATGACAAAAAATTTGATGGTGAAATAAAAACTGTGATGGTCGCCCCAATTAATGGCTGGGACGGAGAGAAACAGGCTCTACTAGGAATTCTTTATATAACCTCGCCTCAAAAATACGTATTTTCACAGAAATATACTGATCCAATGGGATTTATTGCCGATACAATAGCTAATATTCTCGCATCTACAAATAGAGAATTTAATAATTTAAACTCAGTAATATAGAAGAAATATCATGACAGAACCTACATTCAGGAATTTAAGCTACAGTGAAATTATTGATATAATAAACAACGATAATGAAATACCCACAGTATCTAACACCTTCGCAAAGAACATGTCTACTATGTTAGATAAATCAGAAACTCAAACAAACAATTTTCAAGAATCACCTCACAACACTAAAGAAAAATACTGACATTTATCAACTTACCAACAATTTAGAAGTTTAAAGGCCAGTTCAAGAAGTTGATTGGTTAGACTGGCAACAAAAGTTTTAGAATTTTTTCTACCTACTGTATATCCCTCAAGACTAATCCCTTCTAAAAAACTTGATAAGCATCATTTAAATATAGTATATTGATAATGCCTGCCCATATGAGTGGCAGTGTCCTTTAGCCTGGCTGTGCAGGCAGTTAATCATGAATAACGCAAAATACAGAGCCCTTAGGCTGGGGTTAGGCCTAACCCCAGCCACTATACTTTTCTATATCAAATAGTTATGCGCCAGCGAATGTGAACAATAATGCTGTAACTATCCAACACCAATCCCTTAGATCGAGTTCAAAGAAACACGTAAAAATCACGTAAAAAATAAAAAATACAGGTGCAAGAATCATAAAGTTATAACCTCAATTGGTGGGGACAGGCTGCCCCTAATATCGAAAATGCCTGACAGACCCACTGTAATTTAAAAAAATTACTCTTTAAAGTTCTAATATAAGTGCTTTTTCAGGCTCTTTTCCCGTATTTTTTAATCACAGATCAAAGGCCGAATTGTTTTATCTTTACAAATTAAACAATTCAAATTACAAAGAGGAAAAGGTGCTTAGTTGCACCATCTCCTCCTGAGGAAACCAGCGGTGATCTACCCTCCCAAGGAAATCACCGCTGGAAATTTCTTGGTAATATCCCATCTACATAATAAGGTCAGATTCGGTGATTCCGGTTACGTTTTCCATTTTGATTCTAAATGTTGAGCCGTCATGGATGTAACTGTCCGTGCCATCGCTGGATGTGCTAAAGGAAAGATCAGCGAAGGTAATGCCCAATGCACTGAGGTCGATTTTGTCAATGCCAAGCTCGAAATTATTAACATAATTCCAAGCACCGTAGGCAGTGTGTGTGGCATCAGTGAATTTCACAATGTCTGCTGCACCATCATTTGAACCAAGATAAAAACGATCACGGCCAGCTCCGCCGTCAAGAATATCAGCGCCGGTTTCGCCGTATAAACGGTCATCACCTGAGCCACCAAATATACTGTCAGCACCAGTTCCGCCGGTTAGAGTATCAGCCCCGGATGTGCCGATAATCTCGTTGTAAGCAGGAGTTGGGACGGGTGTTGTTGTGCCACCGGTTAGTATAAGGTCAGATTCGCTGATTCCGGTTACGTTTTCCATTTTGATTCTAAATGTTGAGCCGTCATGGATGTAACTATCAGTGCCATCGCTGGATGTGCTAAAGGAAAGATCAGCGAAGGTAATGCCCAAAGCACTGAGGTCGATTTTGTCAATACCAAGCTCGAAATCATTAACATAATTCCAAGCACCATAGGCAGTGTGTGTGGCATCAGTGAATTTAACCACATCAGATGCACCATCATTTGAACCAAGATAAAAACGATCACGGCCAGCTCCGCCATCAAGAATATCTGCGCCAGCTTCGGCGTATAAACGGTCATCACCTGAGCCACCAAATATACTATCAGCACCGCTTCCACCGGTTAAAGTATCAGCGCCTGATGTGCCTATAATCTCGTTGTAAACAGGAGTTGGAGTCGGCGTTGTTGTTGTACCAGCAGCCAAAATAAGGTCAGATTCGGTTATTCCAGTTACGTTTTCCATTTTGATTCTAAATGTTGAGCCGTCATGGATGTAGCTGTCAGTGCCATCACTGGATGTGCCAAAGGAGAGATCAGCAAAGCTAACACCCAAAGCACTGAGGTCGATTTTATCAATGCCAAGCTCAAAATCATTAACATAATTCCAAGCACCATAGGCAGTGTGACTAGCGGAAATAAATTTAACCACGTCAGCTGCATTGTCATTTGTGCCAAGATAAAAGCGGTCTCTGCCAGCTCCACCGTCAAGAATATCAGCACCGGCCCCACCATAAAGAGTATCATCACCATTGCCAGCATGGATAAAATCATTACCCTCATTGCCGTTGATAACATCATTGCCTAAGTCACCATAGAGAGTGTCGTCACCCTCATTGCCACTGATTGTATCGTCATCACTATCGCCATCGAGCGTGTCATTGCCAGCTCCGCCATCGATTATATCAGCACCAACTCCACCATTTACAGAGTCATTACCGGCACCAGATTGTATAGAATCCGCACCGCTGCCACCATCGAATGTATCATTACCCAAATTGCCAATAATTGTATCAGCGGATGAACTACCAGTGATGCTCTGAGCGCTATCAGCAAAGATAAAATGCTCCGGCGTAAGCTCTGTCAGATTCAGATTTTCGATGGTATATGTGTTGCCATCGCCTAAATCCAGAACAATATTTGCGCCAACCTGACTAAAATTAAGTTCATCCATCGCCAGCACGCCAAGGCGCGAAACATCGATTTTATCAGTACCAGTCCAGAAGCTCGTGATAAGATCAGTTGCTCCGGCCTCTTTTTCTATAAGAAATGTCAGCCTATGTGAAAGACTGGATATAGTATCATCGCCCATTCCACCAGCGATTGTGCCAGAAGTGCCAGAAATAAGATCATTCCCCGCACCACCATCAAAATATCCATTGTGAGAGCCATTCCAGTCAAAGCCATCACCAATAATCGTATCATCACCACTGCCACCAAGCAGGGTAGTACCCGGATTATTATCACCGCCGAGAATACTATCATTGCCCGCCCCGCCATCGGCATATTCGCCCTTACTGGAGTGATTGCCTGTGGTCATGGAAATAGAGTCATTACCGGCCCCGCCATAGATTGTATCAGCCCCCAAAGAGCCTAGAATATCGTCATCACCATCACCGCCGAAAATCACATCATCACCAAGACCGGCAAAAATATAGTCATTACCTGTTCCACCATGGAAAGTATCATTTTCTGATGAACCGGAAATATAATCAGCCCCGCCATCGCCATAAAACAGAGTGGGAGCGTTAAATTGTGCTACAAGATGATCATCACCACCCTTACCAACAATCATATTTATATCTGCTGAACGAGCCGAAAAACCTGTATCTTCAGCTACGCCAGTGCCAATAGATATACCGCCGAAATTAATAACCTCACTGTTATTGATAGTCAGCAGAAAATCGTGGATTGCGTCATATTGGCTCAGGGCATCACTGGCTGATGGGTCAACATTGTGCAACAACACATCTATCGCAGCCAAAGTGCTACCTTGGCTAGCGTTAATATTTTGTACACTATTAATAACATCGTTAAGGCTTGTGTTAAAACCCAGATTATCAGTTGCGAAATCATAAACAGCACCGGGGAAAATTTCAGCAAACGGCCCTTGGACTAATAAACGCGCAGCAAACTCTTCATAAGCGCTGGCCCATGAACGATTTATCGCATTCGCTGCATCAGCCGTGGTGACGTGACTGCCACCGCGTGTATCAACATAAGTAGTGCCAAGAATGCGCTCGATAAAGCCAAGCTCCTGCCCATCAACACGATTTCCACGGCTGGTCGGGTCAACATCGCTTACACCCGCCCATTGGAATAAAATCCCGCGTATCGATGCTGTCAAATCATCAGCGGTTGTTGTTGTGATATCAGTTGCCGAAAAATCCTGCACCATCGTCAGTAGCGCATCATCAACACTCATTGCTTTATGTAAAGCCTGAACAGTGCCGTAACCACGAGATTGCGGTAAAAACAAAGTCTCGAATTTTGTAGAAATCGCGCTGCCATCCGGCTGTTCAAGCGATGAAGTTGTATCAAGAGCCAGCAGTACTTCAGCAACTTCCTGATCCTGCCCAAAGACATTTGCCGTGGAAACCTCAGGGATAATATTGCCCTCTAACACCCGGTTAACCGCAGTTACATCAAGGCTAATCTCACTGATACCCGCTTGCGTTAAAGTTTTAATCTCGCCATCATCAGCCACACCGTCACTATTTTTATCCTGCCAAACCAAAATCTCATTAAACTGAGCATCGTTAACATCAATTAACTGATCAGCATTACTATCAAAATCGCTCATCTCTTGAAAACCGGTGCGAGTCGGGCTACCGAATAACTCACTTACATCATCGATGTTGCCATTACCATTGCGATCAACAGCGAACAAAGCATCATCAGGGGCCACCCAGCCTATCTTCTCAGACGTGCCGTCACCGTTGAGATCAAAAAACACCTGCGAATCGTTAGCGTTTATTAACTCAACCCCGTCACCATCGATATCAACCATCAAAGGGTCAAAAAATACCCGCGCAGCCTCAGCTACACCAAAAAAGTCAGATACCTGCTGTAAAGAATCATCAACGAAATCTCCAACTTCGTCAAAGAAATTACCAACACTATCTTTGATTCCTTGCCAAGTATCTTTAAGCTTGTCCCACCAACTTTGTGCCGGTATGCCTAAACTTTCCAATCCATCGAGCATATCATCAAATAAACTACTGGTTTGGCCGGTATCAGCATTTGCTTCATCAGAAAAATTAAGGCCGTCTTGGGCCAGCTTATCCTTAATGCTTTGAGCAGTATCATCACCATTACCAGCCAAATCATTCAATAAATCATCTTGTAGTTTCTTCGACAAATCCGGGTCATTGAGGGCATCATTTAAATCTTCAAGAGAGTTAATATTATCGTCATTACCCGCAGTATCGGCCACATCCTCACCCGTTGGACCACCACCACCAGCACTTGCTACATCGATAGAGACCGTGGCCTCATTAGAAACTAAACCCGCTGAATCGACAATAGTATAGGTAAAGCTATCAGTCCCCGTAAATCCGGCACTTGGAGTGTAGACCAAACTTGTACTTCCAGAAGATTGCAGAGTACCATTAGTAGGGGAGTTAATATTGTCAATCTGACTAATAAGAATTGACCCATCTTCAAGGTCGCGATCATTGCTCACTAGGCTCGATAGGGAAATTGTAACGGATTCATCGGCACTTGTTGAGGCCGTGTCATCAACAGCAACAGGCGCGGTGTTTGGGGCAAAGCTTATTCCATACTCACCATTGCTAAAGTTTTCTACTGTAACCGAGTTGGATAAGCCATTTAATATCTCTATAGTGGCCCCACTAGTTACATCTCCACCAAGAATTTTTAGAATGTTGCTACCAAGCGTATAATCATCACCATCAGAAACGATGCTTGCCACGCCAGTAAGAGCAACCCCGCCAAACTCAATTATATCGTTCAAATTATAAGTGTGGCTAGAATCACCAATGATCGTATCATTACCAAAACTGCCAGAGAATTTATATTTATCAACTCCCTTGCCACCAACCAGAATATCATTATCAGTGCCACCATCAATCGTATCGTCACCATCGCCGCCGATTAGTGAATCCCGGCCAAAGCTACCAAAAAGACTATCATTGCCTGTATCACCAAGAATATCGTCATCACCAACACCGCCATCGATAGTATCAGCACCGGCACCGCCGTCAATAAAATCATTACCACCGTTGCCCACTACGCTATCATTGCCTCCATTTGTGCGAATAATATTGCCATCACCGTTTCCTGCAACAATATCTTTACCGCTGCCGGTTGTAATATCTTCGATATTGTAAACCAAGTGATCATTATCGATTATCTCATCAACATTGGCCGTATGAGAAGTTAACAAATCAACAGTTACATCGCTTGTCGTGCTAGAGAAATCCAGCAAATCAACACCTGCGCCACCATCGATTACATCGTCACCATCACTGGCTATAATCTTATCGTTACCCCCTTGTCCTAAAATAACATCGTCACCATCGCCACCGTTAATAGTATCGTTCTGATTGCCAGCAAGGATTAAATCATCGCCACCAGTTCCGGTGATCACCGAAGCTGCGCCAACCCCGCCCATAACAAGGCTTACACCGCTACCATCGCCAGCCAAGAGGTCAGTTGCGCCAACTGAACCGTCATAAATACTGTTAACGGTGATTAACTGTTGTGAGCCATTAACAATTGCCGGAATGTCAAAACTAACAACATCATCCTCAAAGAATAAATAATGCTCAGAACTACCCTTAAACGCATGAACATCAAGATTGCCACCATCTCCAACTGTTAGCAAATCATCAATAGTTGATACAGAGGAAAGGGAAACTATCTTAGCTAAATAATCACTCGAATTGTAAAGGGTGAAAACATCATCATAGAACGTGCCCTCTATACGTATCTCACCCCCATTCGCGATTTCTGACTGTGCCTGAGAGATAAAGTAGCGCACGGCAATTTCCTTGTTTTGCGCCGATGTTGAGCCAAGACTGTCAATACCATCTGGATAGAAAACGCCTGATTGTAAGTTTCCTGATTGATCATAAAATTTTAAAACTTCTTCATCTCCATTGCTATACCACGCTTCAGTAGCTGCCGACATACCAGAATATAAAAGGGATGTGCCTCCGGCAATTACAACAGCCCCAAGAAGTGTAACTGCCCCGCCAGAAAGAACAACTACAGCACCCATTAATATTGCTACCGTACCAGCCTCCGCTAGGGCGAATTTAGCACCATTTTTATAACCCTCAATACTAATTTCGTTATTTTCATGATAATGAATTTTTAGTGTTGTTGTTGAAACTCCAAGTAAACTATCTGATAAAACAGCAAATTTTATTAATTTAGAGGCCACCCCAGCCACCTCTGATAATGCGAGAAATATCCCAGACTCTAATCCAGCGATTACTGAGACTTTCCCGGAAAGATTACCATCTTCTGAAATCCTTAATAAATCTTCTGCGTTGTAATATCCAAATTCTGTAGATGCCATGTTTCTTTCTCTTTATTTAATTTTATTTTTTATATTTTTTATTTAATCTTTCATCGTATATTGTGCTAAATGCTGGATTGTTTGGGTCATAAATTATATCCAATTCCTGACCCTTTTTCCAAAATAAAGATTTTGGGTTTAATAAAGTAAAAATTTGCGCTATATCACAATAGATCTTCTTGTTAAGAATAAAACTATATTTTACGTTAATAATAATTAGTGGAGAATGCAAAAACACCCAACGGAAATTTTTTAAAACATTCCCTTTAGCTATTTTACCATTCTCATATAAATATTCTTTTTGTTTTTTGTTCATTACTTACAGACTCTGCCTTCCAGCAAGATTACCATCTTCTGAAATCCTTAATAAATCTTTTGCGTTGTAATATCCAAATTCTGTAGATGCCATATTTCTTTCTCTTTATTTAATTTTATTTTTTATATTTTTTGTTATAACGCTCTGCGTATACTTCATTATATGAAGGGTTGTTTGGGTCGTAAATTATGTTCACATCAACCCCATCACCCGCAAAATAAATCTTTGGAAGATCAAATAAAACAACCTCATCTTGCCCAGAATATTGTTTTCCATTTTCGGCAATAAAGTTATAAAAAGTTGGACGTTGTATTGGTGATATGCAAAAAACAGCATCTATAATTGTCATAAATATATTTGTTTTTACCACTGTTTTTCCTTTAGCAATGATTCCATTTTCGTATAAGTACTTTCTTCTATCCTGCTTCATTACCTATTCCTTTATGTGAGGATATTATTAACCTCTAACCACAAGCTTTGTCCATCTAAAAGTTGTATAATTTTTTAATAAATTAAACTGTAAACATTATCGAGTTAACGTCTAGGTATTAAATGACAGAATGGGATAATATGATTTAAGGAACTACAGATAGTGGAGTGTATAGAAACGAGTTATTCGGCTGAATTAATTACGCAATCAAAGCAGCTCACTTAGTGATAAACAAGCAATAAAAAAGGCGGGATTTCTCCCGCCTTTGTATCAGTGATACAGGTTAATCGATAAATCCTAATATCTCCGCTGCTTCATCATGTTCTATAGCATAGGCTCTGAGCTGGTAATAATGTTTGCTGTATATTTGTGCGTTAATTTCCCATGCAAAAAGATTCTGTATACAAAGGTTAACCCCAAGGCTTGCAGCCTCTGCGCTCATCTGTCCACTATAGCCATTGTCGATGCATTGCATGTTAAAGCGGGTTTGGCTGTCCAGCTCCATAAAAAACCCACCATTAGACAAAGTGTAATAATCCCAGTACCCTCCGTCATATTGTCCTTGGCTGGCTTCTAGTAATTTTCGGTATATCAATTGCTCATACTGCATAAAATATTTGCCTGTAAAGAGCGGTAGAAAATTTAACCGGCTAGCATCTTTCACTCGTGTTTTTGTAATGTATTCCATTATTCAATTCCTTTTGTTTAAGTTGATAATGAGCACAAAAGGAGCAATCCATGATTGAGAATCACACCCCTAACACGGTGCCATTAATGGCTGGTGCGGGCGGGGGTTGATTGTCAAACAGGGCTTGATACAGTCAGCGAAAAAAACGCCAAAAGAATTTCATAATCAAAATATCAATAAAAACGATAATCAATATATGTCTGATTTTAATAGCAGGAATTTTAACCGGCACAGTTGGAGCAAAAGAGATATATGGCAGTTACAAGGCTGATATATTGCGGGTCATCGATGGAGATACCATTGAGGTCAATGTGCATATATGGCCACAATTATTGCAAAAAACCAAGCTCAGACTAATTGGTATAAATACGCCAGAAAAGCGTGGTAAGAAAATCTCTGACTGTGAGAAAAAAACGGGGCAAAAAGCAACCAATTTCACGCAAAAATGGTTAACAAATGTTAAATCAGTTAATGTTTCAGAGATTAAACTTGGTAAATATGCTGGGCGGGTACTTGGGAAACTATCAAAAAACAAGCAGGATTTAGGCAAAGCACTGATAAAAGCCGGACATGCAAAACCATATGATGGCGGAAAACGTAAACCATGGTGTTAGGCACATTAAGAATGGAAGTTTAATAATACTTTGACAGGAGCTATAAAAGGCGATAAAGCTATTTTAAACATGGTGGGGCTGATAACCCCCTAAACAGTGACATTTACACGTCATTTCGTGATGCCTCTTAGGTCGAGAGGCGAGCGGAATATAATAACGCGTAGCGTAAATACGCTTGGCACTAGTTTAGAGTGTTATCACCTCTCGGCACCAATATGGCTGAGTTTCCACCGTTAACAAAATGGTGGAAAAAATGAATAATAACAATAATACTATACGCTCAATATCGGTATCTTTATCAGAAGACGCAATCGAACTGATTAATATTAATCAAAAAATTTGGGGAGTCTCCGAAGAACAAACAATCAAGGAAATCTTCAAGGCCGGAGGTTTCAGCGGTCATGTTTTGTATTCACCCTCTAAGCACAAAGTAATGCTTACAATAAACTGCCATCACTTAACAGCAAAAGACAGCGATAGCGAGCTATTTTATAAATATTTCAATGACGGTGTGGCGGCTCTTATTTAAAATAACATTCCATTATTTAACCACCTCATCCAAGGCCCAAAGCTTGTTTTTACTTTACAAATGCCCGATTTTACTTTATCAATGGGAGTAAGGAAGGATTTTAAATTCCGCTCCTGACTAAGTTAAAACTGGCGGTGATTGATCGGATAATCTTTATCACCGCCAGAAGTTTAAGGCTTTATCGTTCCCATTTTATGGAAACAACCAGTACAAAACACTTTAATTTGAGTCTTATACTCGCCTGCAACTTTTTCAAGGTAGAATTTTTCAATTCTAAGTCTCCTTGACCAAGTTGCCCCGCGATATTGCGAGGTGAAGACAAACTAAGCTGCTATCTGAGGCTAATCAAGTTAAATCTGGCGGGGGATGCTAGGCAACCATTAAAAACCGCTCAATAATCTCACCGCCAATAATTTCCAAGTTTCTTTGTTTAGAAGTATGTGCGAATTTCGCGCAATTGGTAATTAAATTCACTTGATCATATACCGAATTTACTTTCTCTAATGAACTATCCAACTCCGCTGGTTTTATTGTGCCACGCAAAAGGGAACGAGTTTTTATAAGGTCTTGCTCTTCAACAACCGTATTGTCCATTATTTTAATCGCATTGGGGAGGGTCGATGCACAGAACCCTCTTAAATGATTCACACCAGTGTTGATATAATGATGCACTTGCATTTCTGTAGGAAACCGAAGATGAGACCCATGATATAACTTCTTATGAAGATATGCACCATTTTGGCAAACCAGCCTATTCCAGATAATACTAAAATCCAAGCATGATTTAGCGCATCTTTTTTCCGTCCATAGATGATTGGAAACTTCAGCATACAAATCAACCAGATCGCCATTGAGTACATCAATCTGATCATTAAATATAACAGGCATTGCAATTTGCATAGCACCACCATTATTAGAAATCTCAACCCGACCAGCTACGTTCTGTGTGACTAAATTCCTAAGAACCAATGCATGCGGCACTCCATTTGGTATCGTTGATAAAATGGCTGTTACACATTTTTCCTCCTTGTTCTTATCTAAATTACGAATCACAATAGAAAATGTCCCCAATGTGCCAGACATTATCTTGTTAAGATTATAGACGTGTAAATCAGGGTCTAATCCATCGGCAAACTTTTGCGGTAATTTACAATGTGCATTGAGTTGGCTTAATGCATGGTCAGTTAAACGAGATCCATTAAGCTCTTCTATTGGTGGCGTAGAGGTATATATTAAGGTACCTCGACTATCTACCTTAATTGATTGCATCGGGACAGTAATCACTTTCTGATTCCAGTTATCAACATAATCATGGGCATCCGAAATAGAAGAAAATGTTTTTGGTTTTTCGCTCAGTATATTCTCTAACATGAAATCCCCCATACCAATATATTCATATGAATAGAATTTGTATTATTAAACAAACGATGAATCCGTACCAACCCTCCCCAGCCAGTTTGGTTATGATGTCTTTTCTATCTTCAAATCCTCAATTTTTCCTCCTCGTTGTAGATGCTCACGGACAAATTTTGGCTTAACCCCGTTACCCGTCCAAGTCTGGCCGGTGTTTGGGTCTTTATATTTAGGCGGGCTAGCGGGTCTTTTAGCTTGTGAGAGATTAATATTAATTCCCGCT
>Ga0316205_10001660_pt1 | contig 26568 bp, 23 predicted proteins | sample 3monthpyrite_MG_FD_204941 | JGI IMG/M metagenome (GOLD analysis project Ga0316205, IMG submission 204941) | Microbial mat bacterial communities from mineral coupon in-situ incubated in ocean water Damariscotta River, Maine, United States -... | ecosystem: Environmental > Aquatic > Marine >... | reverse complement strand
GGTTGCCGTCAGGCGCATGAAGACAAAGCTGTCTGAACGGCTGATTTCCAGCGGGGCATCCGGGCTGGAAGTGCCCATGCCCACATTGCCGGTTGCGGCGACATCGATCGCGCTGGTCGGTGCATCAGGCCGGATACGGAAGGGCAGGGTGCTGCCATTGGTCACGTCACGCACAAAGAAGTTGGTTTCGTTGCCCGCCAGATCCCAGGTTTGCGGGGTAAAACCGGACGAACCGTCCTGCTCCAGACGCACTGTGGGCGTGTCGCCATCGACGATGTGCAGTTCGACAACGGGGGTATCGGTGCTAAGGCCGACGCGTTCGCCGTCATCGACATAGAGCGCATTGCTTGCCGCCCCGGATTCGATGGTGAAGGGCAACGCCCCATTGTCGGAGTCCTCGACCGAGAACTTGTTTTGCCCGCCATTGCTGCTTTCGTTAAAGATGAGCCGCCAGTCCGCTGTTGGGAAGCTGGCCGCCGACGACGTATCCTGTGCGTGAAGCCGCAGGTTGTTTTCCTGCATGCGAATCGTATCGAACCCGAAGGACGGGCTTGCCGGGCAATCCAAGCCCACGCAAAGCGAGCCGTCGACAACCAGATTCTGCGCCTGCGCTGCACCAGCTGCCAGTCCAAACGAGGCCGCCAGAATAAATATTTTCGATGATTTGTGTGTCATTTATCCACTCTCCCAAAATGAATTTTCAGTCCGGCAATCAGTTTAAAGGTTTTCCTCTGGGGCCGGAACGGTTCCACCCACGCACAATATGTGCAACTCCACTATAGGCAAAAATTGCGGAAAGTTGAAGATAATTTGCCAATCGGTCAGCCAGGCAGGCGTTGAACAACCCAGATTACAATAGTGGCGCAGGCGAGGGCCGCGCCAAAGGGCAGGGGCCGTGTTGGGCGTAATGCGCGGTCTGATCGCACCCGGCCTGCCGCCGCGACGGCCAGCGTGGTCATTGCCGCAATCAGCAACATCAAAGGCAGGTCAAAGGGTCCCAAAGCCGCGCCCAGACCGGCCAATAATTTCACATCTCCCAGCCCCAACCCTTCGCGCCCGCGCAGCCAGTGATATCCCCAGCGCAGAACGGCAAAGCTGCCCACCCCGATCACCGCCCCCCAAAGCGCCATGTCCAGGTTGGGCCGGCCGGTGATCCAGGCCAGTGTCAGGGCAATGACAAACAGCGCGCCGGTCAGGGCATCCGGCAGTCGGAACCACAGCAGATCACTGGCGACAAGCGCCTGCAGAACCCACAAAAACAGGGCGTAGAGCCAGATTTCTGCAGGGCTGTTGCCCAGGATCAGGGCCACTACGGCACAGCCTGTTGCGATGATCTCCATGTAAAGCAGCCAGGGCGGTATCGCGGCTTTGCAATGACGGCAGCGCCCGGCGCTGAGCGTAAAGGACACAATCGGGATCAAATCGCGCGGTCCCAGCCGTGTTTTGCAAGCGCGACAGGCCGATGGCCGGGTGACCACGTCTTCACCACGCGGCAGCCTGTCGGCCAGCAGCGCCAGAAAAGACCCGATGGCGGGGCTGATCAAAAGAAGGAAGGGGCCCAACATGCTCTCTTTGATAGGCGGCATCAGCGCGATTGTCAGCCCGGAGATGCGGCTCTATCATGCGGGTAATTGAAATGAGGAAATTTGCATGTTGATTGCCACCCCCACCCCCGAACAGGTTGACCGACGTGATGCCGGGTTCTCATTGCTGGAACTGATGGTGGTGGTGGTGATTCTGTCGATTCTGGCGCTGGTCATCGTGCCCCGGGTGATTGATCGGCCGGATCAGGCCCGTGTGGCGCGGGCGCAATCGGACATCGCGGCGATTTCCAGCGCGATCAATCTCTACCGGCTGGACAATCTGCGCTATCCCACCACCGAACAGGGGTTGAATGCGCTGGTCAGCCAGCCCACCACGGAACCCGCCGCGCCAAACTGGGCGACAAACGGCTATATCGACCGTCTGCCGGTTGATCCCTGGGGGCAGCCCTATCAATATCTGTCGCCTGGCGTGCATGGTGATTTCGACATCTTTTCTTATGGCGCCGATGCGGCCCCAGGCGGCTCGGGCGCGGATGCGGATATAGGCTCGTGGGGACAAAGCTGACCTCGTCGGATACAGGCCCGCAGGCCGGGTTTACCCTGATTGAACTTCTGGTGGTGATCGCGGTTCTGGCAGTGCTGAGCGTCGGCGCGGTTCTGACCGTCGGGCGCGGCGGACCAGAGGCCACAGGCGCCGCCGACATGACCCGCTTTCACGATCAGTTTGCAACACAGCGTGCGCTGGCCATACAGGGCCGCCAGATACGCGGACTTGTCGTGCAGGGTGGGGGGTTGAAAACGGCGCGTCCGGGGCCGGACGGCTGGGTATTTTCCGAGGCGGCCCAACCGTGGCGCGGTACTGTCGCCTTTGCGCGGCAAAACGAGGCTTTTTTCCCGAATGCGCCGGATATCCGGTTTCTGCCCAATGGCCGCACCAGTGTCTTTACCATTGGCTTTGCCGATGGCGGGCGCTGCGAGGCCGATGGCTGGGCGGAGCTGACATGCACCCTGCGTTGAAGAAACACTCCACCCGCGGGCTGACGCTGCTTGAGCTGGTCATTGCGGTGATGGTGCTGTCCCTTGGCAGCCTCGCGGCCATTCGTGCAACGGACCAGTCGCGGGTCGCGATCGGGGGGATGCCAACCCGCGTTCTGGCCCAGATCGTGGCGCGCAACCGGGTGCAGGAACTCAAGCTTTATGGCGCGATCGCGTCGGGTGGTCTGCCCGGGACTGTTGAAATGGGCGGGCGCAGTTTTCAGGTCACGGTTGACAAGACCGCCACAGCCGGAGGGCTGGTCGAGGCGCGCGTGGCGGTGCGTGGCCCGGATGGGCCGGGCGCGTTCCTTGTGGCTTACGTCGCCTCGCTAGGGCCGGGATCATGACGCGCGGTCTGACCCTGATCGAACTGGTCATCGCGATGGCCGTCTTTGCCCTGATTGCCGTGATGGGCCTGCAAAGCCTGTCCGGCAGCCTGACCATGCGGGACCGTCTGAGCGCGACGGCGGCGCAGACCAACCAGATGGGGCAGGGGGTGGCGCTGTTGCGCAACGATCTGTCGGCGGCACTGCCGATGCTGTTTTTCCCGCCGGGGCAGGGGGCACCGCGGTCGGCGATCCGGCCCGAGCGCCGGTCGCAGGGGTTCAGCCTGTCGGTGGGCGGGCAACCGGCGCTGACCCTGTCCGGTGGTGATGTGGTGGATGCGATGCACAAGCAGCGGGTGATCTGGCAGTTTGATCCCGATCAACAGCGCCTGACACGCGCGGTCTGGCCCACGCTTTATCCGGCCAATGCCACTCAGCAAAGTCGGCCAGTTCCGGTGTTGGAAGGGGTCACGGGCCTTGCCTTCCGCAGTTTCTGGACCGGGCCGGGATGGGTGAACGGGCTGCGCAGGCCCGACGGGGTACGCGAGACTGGCGGTGGCACGCAAGCGGATGATGACCGCGCAGGCGGTACGGCCCCCGAGGCTTATTCCGATGTGTTGCCCCGTGCGGTCGAAATCACGCTGGAGACCCGTGATTTCGGTCAGATCATTCTATTGGAGTATTTCCAATGAGGCGGTCGCGCGGGTTTGTTTTGGTCAATGCGCTGGTGCTGGTGGCGGCCTTGTCGGCGGTGGCGCTGGCGTTGCTGGCCCGCGCCGAAGGCAGCCGCATCCGGGTGTTGGCCGCGGGGCAGGCGGCGCAGCTTGAACTGTACCTGGATGCCTATGAAACCTTGGCGCAGGCTTTGCTGGACCGGGATATCGGCGCGATGGACCACGCGGGCGAGGCCTGGGCGCGTGATGACAATGATCTGACGCTGGATCGCGGCCAGGTGGCTGGGCAAATCACGGATATGCAGGGACGGTTCAACCTCAACTGGTTAACCAACCCCGAGGATATTATCGTCTTTGAAGCCTTTGAACGGCTGGTGGCGCGGTTGGGTGTGGCTCCGCGCGTGCGCGACCAGATCATCGCCACCCTTGGCCGGGGCGGGGGCAGCCCGTCCCGCCGCGATCAGGCCGTGGCCGAGAATCTGCCCGGTGGCGCGGTGCTGATGCTGGACCAGTTGCCAATCCCGGATGATGCTCTTGAACGCCTGCGCCCGCATGTGACCGTTCTGTCTGGGGGTGAACGCTTGAATGTGAACACCACCACCGCGCCGGTGCTGGCCAGTTTTCTGCCGGGGGTCAATCCGGCGGCTCTTGATGCGTTTCTGCGCACGCGGGTCACTGAACCGTTCACTTCCATCGAAGAGTTTGAAGATCGACTGATTGACGCGGTTGGCCCCGAACTGGTGGAGGAGTTGGAGGAAGACCGGCTTGGCATCGGGTCAGAGTGGTTCGAGGTTTCGATCACGGCGGCGCTGGACGGGCAAATCGCCAGCCGTCAGGTTGTATTGCAACGCTTCTCGCTTCCTGTGGGGGCGCAAGTGGCCTATCGTCTGGACACATGGTGAGCGGAGAAACAGCGGTGAACGCGAAAGCGAAGATCAAAGCGCAGGAAACCGGGGCAGGTGGGGCCTTTACCGATCCGTTTTCCTATCTGTCCGAGGCTGACACGGCCCTGAAAGCCCGCCAGATCGGGCTGGTTCCGGGGGCGGATGTGCCGTTGCTGGCCGTTGATCTGCCCGGTGCCCTGCGGGGCCATGCCCGTGAACAAGTGGCCGAGCGGCAGATGCGCGATGCGCTGGCCGGGGGCAATGACAGGATAGAAATTCGCCCCTTTCATGGCCCCGGAAACCCGCAGGACTGGTCGCGCGTGCTGGTGGCCGACCGGGACCGGCTGGATGATTGGCGGCGTATGGCAGGCCCGGCTTGCAAGGCGGTGCTGCCCGATTATCTGGCCTTGCCGACTGATGCGGGCTTGTGGACCATCGCCCGAAGCGGGGCGAGCGTTCTGGCGCGGTTGGGCCCCGATGACGGGTTCAGCGCCACACCTGCCGTGGCCACCCGACTGTTGAAAGATGCGCTTGCGACGGCCACGCCGCTGCCGCGCGCCGTGTTCAGCCCCCAGCCGTTGTCGCCCGAACTGGAGGATTTGTTCAAAGCCCACGACGTGCCTGTCGCCGACAGTGAGACTGCGCTGTCCGCTTTGGGCGTCGCATTGCCGCGCGTCTTGGCGCATGGCGAGCTGGCATTTGATCTGCGGCGCGATCCGCGCGCGGCGCGGGCGCAATTGAAAGCCCGGATATTGCCCTGGCGCTGGCCCGTTCTGGTCGGGCTGGTGGCGATGGGCCTGTGGGCGGCGGCCCAGATGGTTGCCATTCGCGGGTTAGAGGGTCAGGCCGCCCAGCACCGCGCGGCGACATTGGAAACGGTCCGGGCTGATTTTGTACCCACGGGCCCGGTGCTGGATATCCGCACACAGGTCAGCCGGGCACTGGCCGAGGCGCGGGTGGCCGCAGCCGGGGCGGGCGAGCGCGTGTCGCCGCTTGATCTGTTGGGATTGGCGGCAGATGTGATGACCGCCCGCAAGGCCCTGCCTGATTTTGTCACCTATACGGTTGCAGACGGATTGAGCGCTGTGGTGCGCGTGGAAAATTTTGCCGCAGCCGATGATCTTGCCTCGGCCCTGCGCGAAACCGGGCTGGTGGTGACGGTGGTGGAAAGCCGCGTCAGTGAGGGCGAAGATGGTGTGCGCACCGAGTTGCGCATCGCCGCCCCGGACAAACCTGTGACGGAGGAGGGCGGATGATCGAACGTTTCATTGATTTTCTGGTCCGGCTTGCCCCGCGCGAACGGGTTTTGCTGGGGGTGCTGGTTGGCGTGGTTCTGCCCGCCGCGCTGGTGTTGGGCTGGCTTTTGCCCTTGTCCGAGGCGCGCAGCAGCGCCCAGACCGCATTGTCCGAAGCACAGGCGCTGGACAGTTGGGTGAGTGGCCGACAGACGGAAAAAGCGGCGTTGACCCTGCCATCTGCCATCGGTGTGGTTGCCCCAGCCATTGGCGCTTCGGCCCTGGAACAAAGTTTGATTTCGGCCAAGCTGCGCCCCAGCTTGAGCGCGCTTGAAACCCGGGGTGGGGGCGAGGTTGCCCTGCGGTTCGACACGGTGAACTTCGTCGACCTGATGCGCTGGATGGATGCCCAAGACCCGGACTGGGGATATCAGATCATCGCGCTGAGGATCGATCGCACCGACCGCTCGGCCATTGTTGAGGCGGGCCTGACCTTGCAGCCTTTGGGGCAATAGCCGCGCGGATGTAACGATCACGGCCCTTTGGAATGTCAGATGACTTTGCCTCTCACGTCAACGACCTGACTCAAAATAGCGAACTTGGGAAAAGCGGCCATCGGCGCAGGCCTGTAAAAATTAGAAAGATCATGTCTATTGAAAAATGCTTTGGTGCGATTTAAATTCGTTGTGCGGAGGCGTTGTCATAAGGCGGCGCCTGGAAACTGAATTGGTAACTGCAAGGATCATGCCTTAAGCGAATGATCTGCCGTAACTACAGCGGAACGACAAAAGTCGTTTAGCGCGAGCATAAGCTTCCTAATTGGGGCGATCCTAAGAATCGCTGTGCACCCGTTTCGATTGAACCCGAAGCAGTGGATATGCACATGAGAAGTAAACCAAAAAATAACAAATTAAAGAATGTAAGACTTTCAAAATTCAAGTCCCAGGATGGTCAATGCTATTATTGTTGCCAACCGATGTGGACGGGCAACTCTACTGAGTTTTGCCGAAAGTATGACATGAGCGAAAAACAAGCAGCCAAGTATCAATGCACCGCTGAGCATCTCTTGGCACGATGCGATGGGGGTAGCGATGTTTCATCAAACATTGTTGCAGCATGCAAATATTGCAACAACACGCGGCACTTTGCGAAAGAGGCGCTCCCGGAAGCTACATATAAAGACAAGGTAAAACGGAGGCTGTTGAACGGGAATTGGCACGGCTTTTTGGTTAAGCCTCTAATTCCCAACGACTCGCACCAACTTTGGAGATAGTAAAAAAATGAGTTAAACCAGCCATTGGATCAAATGGAATGCAGGGCAAGTTTGCCCCGCACGGGCACCAAACTGCAAAGTCGCTCAAAACCCGGTCGGGTTCAAAACTGCATGACGGATGTAAACATTACCTTGCCCAACGTCTCAGCATCCAGGGGCCATTCAGAGAGATTTCAGCCGCACGTTGATCGAGGCCTGGCGTCCAGCCATTGCGCCCATCGGGTCCATGCCGGGGTGCGCCTTGAGCATTTCGCCCAAAGACGCCTGGGCCGCCAGCAGATGGCGTTTGCCCGCCGCCCGGTCACCAGCACTCAGCGCGGCCACGCCCAGCTCATGTTCGGCGGTGCCATGCACGGCCAATGCCGCCGAGCGCAATGTCTTGTCATCGGTCTGGGCCAACGCCCTCGCCTGAGCAGACGCCTTGTCATAATCTCCGGCGCGTAATTGCGTGTGGGCATATTCCAGCCGCATCCGCGGAGCCAGCGGCCCGGCCCTTGGAATAAGGACCGCATAGGCCTGGCTTGCCTGTGCATAGCGACCGCGCTCTAACGCGTCGCGGGCGATGCCATATTGCTTCTGGAAATTCTTCTCGCCAATGCCAGTCCCTTCGTCACATGCGCTCAGCACAAGGAGGGAAAAGCCCAAAAGTCCGGCGGTTGCCAGTGATCTTGCCTGCATCTGTCTGCTCGTTTTTTGTTTTTATCTTTCAGTGTGCGACTGTATCATCACCGGGGATATGCGTCTATCGAGCTTGAAAAACTCTTTGATGCGTGTTGCCAAGGAAGGACAGTCATGCGGTTCGTGGCCTTTTTTGCTTTGCTGATTTCACTGGGCGCTGCCGGGTGGGCGGGTCAGGTGCTGTGGCAGGAACTGCAAGTCAGCTATGATCCGGTGGCCGCGCGGGCCGAGGGGGGAGGCGAGGCTGAACCGCAGCCCCCGGCGCAGGCGATGCCGCCAAGGGCCTGGCCGATCCTGTTTGGCGAGAAGATGCCGCCGCAACAGCAAGAACCCCCCAAAGCAGAAGAGCCGGAAGCCCCCAGCCCGAAGGCGCCACCGATTGACAGTCTGGGATATACGCTGAGCGGGATTGTGCGGGCGGATGGGTCCGTTTGGGCGCTGGTGTCGCATCCCAGCGGCGAACAGGTGCTGCGCGTCGGGGATGATATGGGCGCGGGCGTGATCGTCGCGCGGATCGACGAACAGGGGTTATGGGCCGGGGCCGAAGGCGACGAGCCCGGCTTGCTGGGCTTCCCGGAATAGGCTGTCTCAGCAGCCATGATACGGGGTCGGCGCATGGCGTTTCGTCAGCACGGTGAGTCTCGATTGCACATCAAATCTGAAAAATCCGGGGCTGATACAATGACAGGTGCTATTTTAAATAAAATAGGCTAGAGTAACGCTTGAGGATAAAAACATCCCCGTCTGTGACACCCATTTTAAAAACCGGGGCGCGGCGTTGGGAACAGAGGCAGAGAGCAGGTCATGGTACAATTTGTACGGTTGCGGGCGGCGTGGGCCGTCCTGATCCTTGTCTTGGGTTTGGCAAGTCTTGCGCCCGTGCGGGCCGATGCGCAGGTCGAACTGAACTTGCGGGATGCGGATCTGCGCAGTTTTGTGCAGATCGTCTCTGAGGCGACAGGACGTTCCTATGTGCTGGACCCGGCGGTGCGCGGCACCGTGACGGTTCTGGCCCCCGAAGATATGTCACCTGCCGAGTTGTACGAAGTGTTCCTGAGCGTGCTGGAACTCAACCGGCTGACCATTGTCGAAGGGGTCGGATCGGATCGGATCGTGGCGATGAACACCGCGCGCGAGCTGTCAAACGGCGCGCCCGGCAGCGGGGCCTTTGAAACCCGCGTGATCAAGGTCGAAAATATCCCGCTCAATGAAGTGATCGAAGTGGTGCGCCCCTTGCTGCCTGCCGAGGCCGTGCTGACGCCGGTGCCCGGATCGAACCTGTTGATCCTGTCAGACCGTGGCCAGAACCACCGCCGGATTGCCGCGTTGATCACACGGCTGGACCAACCACAGGAAGCCCCGATCGAAATTCTGCGCCTGCGCAATGCCAATGCCGCCGAGGTCTTGCAGGTGGTGCAGGCCATGAACATCATTCCCGAAGGTGCCAGCGTGACCGCGGACCGGCGCTCGAACGCGTTGCTGATTTCGGGCCCTGACAGTTTGCGCCAGCAGGTGCGCACCCTGGCCGCCCGTCTGGACACACAACAGAACAATACGGTCAGCCATGCCATTGGTCTGAACTATGCCGATGCTGCCGCCATGGCGGATGTGGTGCTGCGCAGCCTGCAGAACCAGAATGCCGAAGGTCAGACGCAGGGCGAGATCCGCATCGTGCCGGAACCCCAGACCAACACATTGCTGGTCACGGCACCACAGGAACAGATGGACGACATTATACAGATGGTGCGCTATCTGGATCGACGCCCCTCTCAGGTGCTGGTCGAAGCGGTGATTTTCGAGATGTCGGTCGAGACGTTCTCGGACCTGTCGGTCCAGTTTGGAGCCATCGTCAATTCCGCCGTCGTGGGCGGCGCGCAGTTTTCGCTGGAAGGGCGGCCCAGCCTGACCAACCTGGTTTCAAGCGTGGCCTCGGGCACGGTGATTGATGCAGGCTCGGGCGGGATCATTGGCGGTGTGCCCACGGGTGAAAACGGTCTGGCCGGGTTTCTGGCCGCCGTGGCGACCGATCAGTCCACCAAGCTGCTGTCGACCCCGTCGATCATGACGCTGAACAATCAGGAAGCCGAAATTGTGGTGGCGCAGAACGTGCCCTTTGTGACCGGTTCGTTTTCCACCGTTGGCGATGATGCGATCCCGGAGAACCCGTTTCAAACCATCGAGCGGCAGGATATCGGCCTGACCCTGAACGTCACGCCCCAGATCAACGCCGACAAGACGGTGAAGATGGAAATCAAGCAAGAGGTGTCCAATCTGACACGCAACACCGCCTCGACGGGCGGTGAAATCACCTCGAAACGCTCGCTCAGCACCACGGTTCTGGTGGGCGATGGCAACGTGGTGATGCTGGGTGGATTGTTGGAAAACGGATCAGGCAGCGCCAAGCAGGAAGTGCCGGGATTGTCCAAGCTGCCTCTGCTGGGTGGGTTGTTCCGCGGCAAGAATGCGTCGAAAAGCCAGCGGGTGTTATTGGTGCTTCTGCGGCCCAAGGTGGTGAATTCCGAGGAAGAGGCCAAACGGCTGACCCGGGCACTGGCACGCGAGGCGAAAGCGGCAAGCCTTGCCATTGAACCCATTGATGAGGGACACTACCCGCGCAGCCCCGGGGGCGGCCTGCCATTTGACGGGGCAGATCTGAACCAACCTTTTGATGCCGGATTTATTGATGACGTCGCCCAGACCCGAAACTTCCCCCCTCTCCCCACCCGACTCAGATTTGGTGGCAACTAGCCCGCGTCCGCGCCTGCCCTTTGCGTTTGCCCGCGATGCTCAGGTGTTGCTGGACGGGGTGCGATTGGTGGTTGGTCCGGATGCCACGGCGCAGGGCCTGCGCGAGGCACAACGTCGGGCGGGCCGGATCAAGCTTGAGCTGATCGAGCAAAGCCGCGCCGGGTTCGAAACCGCGCTGTCCCAGTTTTATGAAGGTGACAATGGCGATGGTCCGGCAGGCGAGGCGGAACCCAGCTTTGATCTCGAAGACATGACCGGGCCCGCCGCACAGCGCGATCTGCTGGAAGAAAGCGGTGATGCGCCGGTGATCAAGCTGGTCAACCAGCTGTTGCGCCGGGCGGTCAGTTCGGGTGCGTCGGATTTGCATGTCGAACCCTATGAGGGCGGGTTGCGCGTGCGGATGCGGGTGGACGGCTTCCTGCAATCGGTGATGGACCGCAACGATGTGCCGGTGCGCCGGGTCATCTCGCGCCTCAAGGTGATGGCGGGGTTGGATATTGCCGAAACCCGCCTGCCGCAGGATGGCCGTATCCCGTTGCGCCTGGGCGGGCGGTTGATTGATACGCGGGTCAGCTCGCTGCCCGGAAATTACGGCGAACGGATCGTGTTGCGGATTCTGGACCGCTCGACAGGCCTGATGCCGTTGAAAGACCTTGGCCTGTCCGAGGCGCAAGAGGCCCTGTTGGAACGCATGTCAGCCATGCCAAATGGCATTATCCTGGCCACGGGGCCAACCGGATCGGGCAAAACTACCACGCTTTATTCCTTGCTGAATCTGGCCAATCAGGACGAACGCAATATCGTCACCGTCGAAGACCCGATTGAATATGACCTGCAAGGCATCAGCCAAAGTCAGATCAATGCCGAGATCGGCATGACCTTTGCCGCCGGTTTGCGGGCCACGCTGCGTCAAGACCCGGATGTCATCCTTGTGGGTGAGATCAGGGACAGTGAAACCGCCAGTGTTGCGGCCCAGGCCGCCCTGACCGGGCACCTGGTGTTTTCCTCGCTGCACGCCAACGGATCGGTCGGTGCCGTGGTACGCCTGCGCGATCTGGGGCTGGACAACTTTCTGATAGCCGCCACCCTGCGCGGCGTGATTGCGCAACGATTGCTGCGCCGCCTGTGTGCGGCGTGCAGCCAGCCCCATGCCCCCACACCGGCGGAGGCGGCGCATTTTCAGCGCCATGATCTGCCGTTGCCTGCACAGGTTCACGCCGCTGTCGGCTGTGAGGTCTGCAACGGATCGGGCTATGCTGGCCGGGTGGGTATTTTCGAGATGGTCGAGGTGGGCGACAGCCTGCGCGAAGCGATTGATCGCGGCGCAACCGAGGCCGAGATGAAGGCGCTGGCGCTGGACGAGGCCGAAACGCTGTTTGGTCAAAGCCTTGCCGAAGTCACCGCCGGGCGCACCTCGCTGGCCGAGGCGCTGCGTGTCGTAGGAGATGTGGCGTGAGGATGGGCAAACGCAACCGCTCTCTCATTCAGCAACCAGCGCGCATGCGCCATGCCCGACCTCCCCCCCGGGAGGGCATTCTTCCTTCATATGCCACTCTTGAAGCGGCCGACATTTCTTCGGAACAGTCGTCGCACCTTATAATAAGCGCCCTCCCGAGGTCGGGCATGGTGCAGGCGCTCGTCCACGAGGTGCGGGCATGAAAGCCTACGCCTATGTTGCCTATACGGATGCGGGGCGTCGCAAGACCGGCACCGTGGTGGCCGAAACCGAGACCCACGCCGCCGAAAAGCTGAAGGATCAGGGGCTTTATGCCTCGGAACTGACCGCGCGGGCACGCCGGATCGGGGCAGGGGCCTTCTCGCGGACGCGGCTCAGCCCGGAATTGCAGGCGGTGATGACCCGGCAGATGGCGGTGCTTTTGTCCGCTGATATGCCCGCCGAGGCCGCACTGGATGCGGTGCGCGCAGGCGGAAGTGCGGCGCTGGACCGGGTCGGGGCCGCCGCGCAGGCCGCCCTGATGGATGGCGCGCCGCTGTCCGAAGCACTGGACCGCAGCGGTGCCGGATTCCCACGATATTATATAGCGTCTGTGCGCTCGGGCGAGACGGCGGGCGATGCAGCACAGGTGTTTAACGAACTGGCCGATCATCTCGATACCCTTGGCACGGACAAGGCGCAGATTTCCACGGCGCTGATCTATCCGGCCTTCGTGGCGGCGGTGTCGGTGCTGGTCAGTACCATCCTGATGGTCAATGTCGCGCCCGAGATCGTGTCGATGTTCGAACTGTCGGGGCGGCCCTTGCCGGTGCTGACGCAAAGAATGCTGGCGATCAGTGACTGGATCGGTGCACACAAGATGCTGTTGGGCACGATCCTGTTGGGGCTGATCGTGCTGGGGGTGCTGACCCGGTTCGTGCCGCCACTGCGACAGGCGCGCTATCGTCTGGGGCTGCGCCTGCCCTTGATCGGGCGGTTGATGCGGCTGGGGGCGTCGGTGCAATATCTGCGCACGCTGGCGCTGGTGCTGGCCAGCCGTCAGCCGGTGATCAACGCCTCGGGCAGCGCCGCACAGGTGATGGATATCGACCGGTTTCGCGTCGAGGCCGAAGCGGTGACACAAGCGGTGCAATCGGGCGACAGCCTCAGCACCGCGCTGGAAAACCTCAGCCCCATTCCGCCAGTAGCCCGGCAATTGATCAACGCGGGCGAGGCCTCGTCGCGGCTGGCAAGGATGACGGAACGTGCCGCGATGCTGGTGGAAAACGGGCTGTCGACCGAACGCAAACGCATCGCCGCCCTGCTGGAGCCAATGCTGATGATGGTTGTGGGCGCGCTGGTTCTGGTGATTGTGCTGTCGATCCTGCTGCCGATTTTCGATTTGCAGGCCGTTGTGGCAGGCTGAGCCGACGGGCCAAAACTACCCTAAGGTAAAGAAACCTCTGTGAAATCGCTTTGCGCGCTTGTTGCAACGATACTCTTGAGCTTATCATATCTTTAAACGATTTGGTGATATGGCCGGGGCACGTTGAAAATGGGCCTGGTTCGTGCGGTTCTCGAGTATTTTTTTACGACGACATTAGGGATTTGGGGACTGGACATGACATTTATTTTACGCGCGCTTTGCGTTGTTTTTCTGGCAATGTTTGTGGCGGCAATGCCCAAAGCAGCCGAAGCGCAGGTCACATTTTCCAAGTCCTTCTCGCCTGATACGATCCCGTCGGGTGGCACCTCGGTCCTGACCTTTACCATCGGCAACACCTTCGTCGCAGGGGGCGTGACCGACCTGGCCTTTACCGACACCCTGCCAGCGGCAGTGACCCTGGCCACGCCGGCCAACGCCACCAACAATTGCCCGGATGGCACTTTGACAGCCGCAGACGGTGGGTCCACGATTACCTATTCAGGGGGCCGCCTGTCCGCCGGGGATACCTGCACCCTGAGTGTCGTTGTCACCTCAAGTACCCTCGGCACGCATAACAATACCTCAAGCCTTCTGACGTCAAATTCAGGCAGCGCCGGGCCGGCCACGGATGATCTGAACGTGGTGGATACACTGCCCACATTCAGCAAATTGGTGCCCCTCACCCCGGTCAATGTAAATGACCCGTTCACCGTCACCTACAGGATTGATAACCCTGCGAGTGCCTCAGATATTTCTACGTTGCAACTTGCCGAGACCTTCCCGACCGGTATCACCGTGGCACCAATTCCAAATCTGTCCTCAGATTGTGAAAACCCAACATTTGGCTCTACCCTGACGGCGAATGCAGGCAGCAGCACGCTCAGCCTGTTTGCCAACGGATTTTTGCCGACCTTCCCGTCACTGGCGGCAGGGGCCAGCTGTACGATCTCGGTTGATCTGGTGGCCAGTACCTTTGGGACGTTTGACCTTGTTTCGGGCAATCTGCTTGCCGGGGGCCAGAATGCCGGCCCCTCGCGCGGACGCGTCGAGGTGAGTATCCCCGCGACGGACGGCCCAACCCTGACCAAGCGGTTTGATCCCGGTGCATCCGGCCCCGGCGGCACGGTTCAGCTGATCTTTGATATCGTCAACACCAGCCGCGATAGTGCCACGGACATTGCCTTTACCGATGATCTGGATGCGTTCCTGAGCGGAGCGGTCTCGACCAGTGGAGTTGTTTCGGGTTGTGGCGGCACGCTTTCGGGCGCGGGCGCGCTGACCTTCACCGGCGGATCTCTGGCCTCGGGGGCCAGCTGTAGCTTTTCGGTGAATGTGGACATTCCCGGCACGGCATCGCCCGCCACCTATACCAACACCACCTCTATGCTGACAGCGATGGTAAACGGTGCCACCTTTAACGGCGCTGTCGCCTCGGACACGCTTGAGATCGGTGCCGGAACGCCGCTGGATCTGAATATCAGCCTGTCACCCAATCCTGTCCCTGCCGGTGATACAACCGTGCTGAGCTATACGATCACAAATCCCAATCCGGCGGTTGGCGCGACAGATGTGGCGTTCCAGCAAATCTTTAGTGGGCTTGGGGCCGGGGTGACCGCCACGGCGACCCCCGCCAACGGCAGCTGTGGTGCAGGATCGGTCCTTACGTTTTCCAATGGGTTCAATCCAACCGCCCCCTGCGATCCTTGCGACGGGATTCCTGCGCAATTTAATCTGAGCGGTGGGATACTTCCCCCCGGAGGCATGTGCACCTTTGACGTGACGCTGGCCGTGCCTGCGGATTTGCCCGGCGGCAGTTATCCGCTTCAGACCGAGAATGTCATGTCCGATGCCGGAACCGGTTCGGCGGGCAGCACAAACCTGGTCGTGAATGGTGGGATCAACCTGAATTTCACGAAATCCTTCACCAGCGGAACGGCCGATGCCGGGGATATCGCAACGCTGGAGTTTATCATTGATAACACCGTCAGCACCACGGCAGTGACCGGGCTGGCCTTTACCGATGATCTGGCCAGCATGGTCCTGCCAGGGATCGAGTTTGCATCGGCCACCGCCAACACCTGTGGCGGTATGGCAACGGGCGGATTCCCATCCACGACGTTCGGCTACTCGGGCGGAACGGTCGCCGGAGGAGCCACCTGCCGGATCGAACTGACGCTCACCGTTCCCTCCAATGCACCCACCGGGGATTACGTCAACACGTCACAGCCGCTGACCGGCGATGCCGGGGTGGGCGATGACGCGGCCGTGGCCACGCTGAGCGTTCTGGGCACCGATGACCAGCCGGTGATCCTGTCTCAGGAGTTCATCGGCGGGCCGTTCCTGCCGGGCGAAATCGCGACACTGCGCTTTTCGATTGAGAACCCCAACACCAGCAATGACGCAACCAGTATCACTTTCACCGAGAGCCTGAGCACGGCCCTGTCCGGGTTGGCCGCGACAGGGCCCTTGCCAACAGATCCATGTGGCGCGGGCAGTTTGATCACCGGCACCACCTTCCTGATCTTCGTGGGCGGAAACGTAACTGCAGGCAACTCCTGTACCTTCGATGTGCCCGTGCAAATCCCCGGCGGGGCGGGCAGCGGGAACTTTAACGCGGTCACCGGCAATACGACGGCCATAGTAAATGGCAATGTAACGGTGGGAGACCCGGCCTCGGGTGCATTGGTGATTGAGACGGCGTTGCTGGAAATCACCAAGGTGTTCCTGGATGATCCGGTGATCGCGGGTAACCCTGCGTCGATGGAAGTTATCGTGACGAACCCGACCAGCAGCGAGATCACCAGTATTGGCTATTCGGATGACCTGACAGCGATGCTGGCGGGCGCATCATCCAGCGGGACACCGTCGTTTTCTGGCAATTGTGGTGGCACCGGGGTTGTTCCCAACACCACGATCACCGTGTCCAACATGACACTGCCTGCCGGAACGTCCTGCCGGATCGTATTCGCCGTGGACATACCGGCGGGGGCGGCCTCGGGCAGCTATCCCAATACGATCAACGATGTTTCAGGGCTGGTGGGCGCTGTGGGTGTCAGTGGTGGTGTTGCCAGTGACAGTCTGATCGTCGCGGCCGCAGATGCGCCGACCTTCTCCAAGGCGTTTTCGGCAGCGGCGGTGACGCCGACCCAGACGGTTGATCTGACCTTCACGATTGGCAACACCAGCACGGGTACGGTGTCCGGAATTGGCTTCAACGATGATCTGGATGCGATGCTGACCGGGGCGGTGGCCACGGGGCTGCCGATCTCAGCCTGCGGCGGAACGCTGTCGGGCACCAGTTTCCTGACCTTCACAGGCGGATCGCTGGCCGGATCGGACAGTTGTATGTTCACGGCGACAGTTCAGATACCTGCAAGTGCGACCCCGGGATCCTACACCAATACCACCTCGGGTCTGTCTGTGAACGGTTTGGATGTGACCCCGGCGGCCACTGCCGGTCTGGCGATCGAGCCCGCGCCGACCTTTGCCAAGGCATTCAGCCCCAGCACGGTACGTGAAGGCGATACTTCGACCCTGACCTTTACGGTGGATAACTCGGCCTCGGGTATTGCCGCCTCTGACTTGGCCTTTACCGACAATTTGCCGGCGGGCATGGTTGTGGCCACGTCGCCCAACGCGTCGAGCACCTGTTCGGGGATGGGCGATGCGACGGGCGGTGCCAGCAGCTTTAACTTTGCAGGCGGCAATATCGGTGCAGGGGGCAGCTGTACCATTCAGTTTGATGTGCGTGCCACCGCGCAGGGCACGCTGATCAACACCTCGGGCGATCTGATCTCGACATCCGGGAATTCCGGCACGGCCTCGGCCACGTTGACAGTGAACCCACCCGATGCACCCGTCTTTACCAAGCTGTTCACGCCCTCAACTGTTGATCAGGGCCAGATCAGCACCCTGACCTTCACCATCGACAACAGCGCCAACAACATCGAGGGCACCAGTATGGCCTTCACCGATGCCTTCCCTGTCGGGCTGGAAGTGGCGGCTGTGCCAAATGTCGTCTCGGATTGCAGCGGAACGTTTGATGCCGTGGCCGCAGGAACAACTGTCGGCCTGACCGGTGGCACCGTTGCGGCGGCGTCGATCTGTACCATCGACGTGGACGTGCGGGCGATTGGATCCGGCGCGCTGCCGAATACCACCAGCGATCTGACCTCAACACTGCCAGACGCCATGCCAGCAACGGCCACACTGACCGTCAATGCGGCGGTGGCGCCGGGCTTTACCAAGTCCTTCACGCCCTCGACCATCAATCAGGGCGACATCAGCGTGCTGAGCTTTACCATCGACAACAGTGCCAACAGTATCGAGGCTGCCGATCTGGCCTTTACAGACGGCTTCCCGGCAGGGATGCAGCTGGCTTCGGCACCAGCTGTCTCCAACAGCTGTGGTGGCAGTATCACGGCCAATGCCGGGGATACCTCGGTGAGTTTGTCAGGCGGTCTTGTGGATGCCGGGGCGTCCTGTGTGATTGATGTCTCCGTGCAGGGGATTTTGGCCGGATCGCTGGACAATGCCACCAGCGGGTTGACCTCGACCTTGCCAACGGCACGGCCTGCCACTGCTACCTTGATCGTTGATGCCCTGCCGCTGAACGCCAGTATCAGTTTTGTGCCCAGCACCATTGAGCAGTTCCTGACCTCCACACTGACCTACACGTTCACCAATGTATCACTGATCAACGGCACGGCCCTGACTCTGAACGATACGCTGCCCGCCGGTGTGGTCATTGCCACCCCGGCCAACGCCTCGACCACCTGTCGCGACGGCACCCTGACGGTGCCTGATGGCGGCGGTGCCGTGTCGTACACCGGAGGGTCTGTGGCCGCCTCGTTCAGCTGTTCGATCAGTGTCGATGTGACCTCGGACATTGTGGGGAGTTACCCCAACACCACCGAAAACATCACCTCGTCGCTGGGCGTCAGTGCCGCGGCCAGTGCCACGCTGACGGTTGATCCATCAAGTACCGGCACGATCACCATTGTACAGAACACTGACACAGATGGGCCCTACGAGTTCACCTCGAATGCGTCCGAGCTGAACTTTACCATCAACACTGCCGGTGGCACCGGACAGTTTGGCCCAACACCCGTCATCGCGGGCAGCTATGTGGTCAACCAGCTTGCGCCTGCCGGTGTGGGAACCAGTGCGATCTCTTGTACGGATGCAGACAGTTCGGGGGATGCCCGCTCAGGCTCGCTGACGATCAACATCGCAGCCCTTGAAGCGGTGACCTGTACCTTTACCTCGATTTCGTCACAGCAGAAAACCGTGGATACGATCAACCGGTTCCTGACCAAGCGGGCCGATCTGATCCTGTCCAGCGAACCCAGCAATTCGCGCCGTATCGACCGGCTGAAGCGGGGGGCGGGCAATGCCAGCGCGCTGCGCTTTGCGAATGGCGACGTGCAGTCGTTCCTGCCCTTTACCGCGCAGATTTCGACCGCGTCGGAAAACTACACCATGTCCACCAGCCTGTTGCAGGTGCGTCAGGCCGCAGCCAGCCTGGCGCTTGGCCACGGGGCGCAGAACGATGTGCGCTATGTGCCCAATTACCGGTGGGATGCGTGGTTTGAAGCCCAGTACAAGAAATTCGATTCAGGTCCGGATGAGGGACATTTCGCCATCGCCTATTTCGGTGCGGATTACCTTGTAACGCCTGATCTGCTGATCGGCGCGATGCTGCAGATCGACGACATGGAGGACAGTTCGTCTTCGCTGAACTCCAGCGTCAGCGGCACTGGCTGGATGGCCGGGCCGTATATGACAGCGCGGATTGGCCCCAATCTCTACTTCGATGGGCGTATCGCGGCCGGGACGTCGACCAATGACATCAGCCCGTTCAACACCTACGAGGATGAATTCACCACCGACCGCTGGATGGCAACGGCCGGACTGACGGGTGACTTCCAGCGCGGCGACTGGACAATCCAGCCAGGTGCCAGCCTGTCCTATTTCGAAGAGAAACAGCACACCTATGTCGACGGGGTTGGGGTGACCATACCCAGCCAGGTCGTTTCGCTGGGTCAGGTCAAGATCGGCCCCACCTTTACGGGCCAGTTCCAGACGCCTGACGGGATGAATTATTCGCCCTTCTTCAGTCTTGATGCGATCTATAACTTTGGCGACACCAAAGGCGTGATCACCACCAATCCTGACACGGCCTCGACCGATGGCTGGCGCGGGCGGATCCAGACCGGCATCGATTTCAGCCTGCAAAATGGGACCCAGATCAGTTTTGGCAGCTCCTATGACGGGATCGGACGCGGATCTCTGGATGTCTGGGGGCTGAGCTTTGAGCTGAGTATTCCGATCCAGAAAGCCTCGGCAAAGTAGGGCCTCTCGCCTTTGTCACCAAATCTCACCGCGAGCCGCAAGCAGTATTCGTCGGAAGAGAAGATCAGGATCGTGCTGGATGGCGTGCGCGGTGAAGACAGCATTGATAATTTGTGCCGTCGCGAGGGCATATCGCAGCGAACCCGCAGTTTTCATCGAAAATCCCAAATGGTGGGGCTAAATACACTCGGAACTTGGTGTTATCCGGCGGTACAGGATTGCATTGGCACCGACAGCACGAAATATTAGCGGCGCAAGGCATAATGGCTGTCATTGCACACGCATTGCCATACGAAGCAGCATTGGCTCGCGATCTGTCAGACACAACAGCCGTTGAGGACCCTCGGATGGCAGCTTATTTAGGTTCGGAAACACCGTGAAATTAATTTTGAAGACCTCGGATGACTTGCAGAAATTGCGATTTTGCAATTCCTCGCCTCAGCCTCAGCGTAGGCGCTCGAGATGAAATTCTGCATCGTCGGAACTGGAAGATGTGGCACGCGGCTCTTGCGTACTATGTTGAACAGTCATCCGGATTTGTTTGTCTTCAATGAAACCCACTGGATTCCCAAATTGTACGAATTCTTCGGGACGTCTAAGGTCGAGACACGCCTTATGCTCGACATTGTAGGGCGGACGTATCACGTGACAGGGGTACCAACCACAGAACTTGATAGTCAGACTTTCCTAGACTACTGCAGTCCACCGGACTACATGACCGTTGTGGAATTCTGCGATGCGCTCGGGGGCTATTTCGCGACGCAGGCCAACAAATCGCAATGGGCAGACAAAACACCCGACTATGGTTTTTTTGCCGCTCAGCTTCAGGTCTACTGGCCGAATTGTAAGATTATCCATTTGATCCGAGATGGTGCGGCGGTGGTGAATTCGATGTCCAGCCACATTGGGTACAAGGGGCTGATCGCTGCACGGCAATATGCTTGGTGCCCTCTGTCACTGGATTTTTCAGCCAATCCTAACGATTATCCGCCGAGCCCTGTGTCGGCCTTTGCCGACCTCTGGTATCATCGATTGATCCGGATACGAGACGAAGCGTCGAGGCTGAAATCAGGCACGTATATCGAATTGCGTCACGAAGATGTTCTAAGGGCACCCGATGCAGAGTTGCGTCGTCTTGCTGAATTTACGGGCTTGCGTTCCGACGAGACGTGGTTAGCGAATGCAGGTTCACTGATCGACACTGAGCGTACCACGAAACCGCGCCCTATCGACGCCCTGGATCATTTTACGGCTCCGCAACTGGACCTGTTGCAAAGTCTGGGTTACGCCGGGAAACCTTCGAAAGATTGAATATGCCCAGCCCTGTAAACGGCGAACCAAATCTCAAACAAGATGACCTGCTTGTCGTTGGCTGTGTCAGAAACGAAATGCTGCGTCTGCCGTGGTTCCTGACACATCACCGTGCGCTTGGTGTTCAAAAGTTCCTGCTGATCGACAACGGGTCCGATGACGGCACTCGGAATTTCCTTCTGGGCCAACCGGATGTCTGTGTGTTTCACACGGCTGAACGCTATTCAGAAAGCAGGTGCGGGGTAAGCTGGCTCAATAGTGTCCTAAGGGACTACGCCGTCGGGCACTGGGCGCTGGTATTGGACGCGGACGAACTGTTTATCTTTCCGGGTTTCGAAACGCTGGGCCTGCAGCAGTTTGTCGGTTATCTCGAGACAAGCGGCCACGATGCCGTCTTGGCACCTATGCTGGACATGTATTCGCGAAGCCCGCTGGCCGAGACAGGCTATCGCTCTGGTACCTCAATGCTCAAAACCTGCCCGTACTTTGATGGTGAAGGTTATGAGTTCTATCGACCATTCCCTGACAGACCCAAGCAGTTGCATCGCGGGGGTCCGCGTCATCGGCTATTCTGGAAAGATCACGACAGATCGTTTCCGTCACCGGTGCTTGGCAAAATCCCGCTGATAAAGTGGAAAGAAACATATGAGCTCGAAGCCTCTACACATATTCTGAGAGGCGCTAATACGGCTAGCACGACCGGGCTTCTGCTGCATTTCAAATTCCTTCAGGACTTCATCCCAAACGCGCATTGTGAAGCCCAAAGAAAAGAGCACTTCCGAGACGCACGCCAATATGTGGCGTATGATGATGTACTTACCTCCACCCCGGGATTCAGCGCCTTTTGGGAAGGATCGGTTCGGTTTGAAGACAGCGCTCAGATGCTTGGATTGGGATTCATGTCCTTATCAGATGACTATCCTTTTCCGGTGAAATGACGTGATGCAGCGTTGTTTTTTTAACCGCCGTGGAATAGTCCGGGAAGACCTCGCCTTTTGGCCGTTATAGGGAGCAAGCGTAATGCATGGCTACTGGAAAGACTTTTGCGTCGTGGATGCTGCGGAAAAAGATCTTGGCGGGAATCTCCTGCATGGCGATAACCAAGGCATCACCCCACAGTTCTGGCGCTTTCTGGTTGATCGGTTTGCGCCACGTTCGCTACTAGATGTGGGGGCGGGCGAGGGTCTCACCCTGAGTTTTTATCATCGTATGGGTGTAATCGCGCATGGGTTTGATGGGCTTGCCCGTAATGTCCAGAATGCAAGATTTCCGATTGCGCTGCATGATCTGAAACATTCAGCTTACCGTTATCCCTGCGACCTAGTGTACTGCGTCGAGGTTGTCGAACACATCGCCGAAGAGCACCTGGACAATCTTTTGTCCACTCTCTGCAACGCGCCTGTCATTGTCATGACACATGCATTGCCAGGTCAGCTTGGGCACCATCACGTGAACACGCAACCGCAAGAGTATTGGGAAGAGAACCTGGCTCAGCGTGGTTACAAGTTGTCGATGGACAACGACAAATTTCGAGGCATTGCGCGGGGCGAGAACCCGGACAGTTATTTCGCGAAAACCGGATTGGTTTTTCTCCGAGCGCTTGAAACGGATTCTGCATGACGCAAGACAAGAAAAAATCAACCTACTCAGCCACTTGGGACAGATATGTCTCCGAGGTTTTTGACAAGATTAAGAGCGGTCCAAAACGGACAGCCGAGGAACTCTTGCCTTGGCAGGTGCTGAATACAACCGACGACGAATATGTCTGGCCTGGCGACGAGTGGGGCGACTCGACTTCGGTGCAGCATATCATGGAAACCTGTGTTTTCAGTTACCTTGATGAAAATCCAAACACATTTTGCGAGATCGCCAGCGGTGCCGGGCGTATGACCAGTATCGCTCTTGAAAGATATCCTCACGCCAATATCGATTGCTTCGATATATCCCGAGAATTCCTCGACCAGGTGGAGAAGCGGTTTGCCAATGAAATGTCCAGGAACCGACTTAGAACCTTTTTGCTGACCGAAGATCCACGTTTTATGTATCGAACTCTCGATCAGGCTTCGCTGACCCGGAAAATCGACTGCATATTTTCTTTTGACGCCATGGTTCACGTAGAGCTGCACAGCGTCCTGATTTATATCGCGACCGCTGCTGCGGTATTAAAACCGAAGGGCTTATTGTCGATGAGCGTCGCGGACGCGACCAATGAACACGGTTTTCACAAACTGCTGAACAACGCGCCGTCGGTGTTTAAGCTTGGTGGTGACGCAGGGATGCATTTTCAATTCGCTTCGCCAGATATTATTCGCACTCTTCTGGACCCGCTTGGATTTTCGTATGATTTTCATGACTGCAATGGTCGGGACCTGTTTTTTTCCGCGAGGCTCGACAATCCGGATATCGCGCAAGCGCAGTTTGAAAAAGCTGGTAGCTCGTGGTGGCTATGACCTACCCCCGAGACTCCGTGAATAACAGCTAGAGTTTGCAGATTATGTGTCGACTTCAAACGACGGAACTTCGTTTTGTTCAACTATAAATATCTCTACTATTGTCGTAACGATGGAATCGGATTCCAGTATACGTGCATAAGTAAACTCCTGAATGTGGCAATCAGTGAAAACGCGACCTTATTGGTCGACTGGCGAAATCTGTCTTTCTTCAAATTGCGGCGTCAGGAATTTTCGGTTGACAGGTTGCATGAATTTTTTCTCATCAAGCACGCCCACATTGTTTACGACCCACATGAAATAGATCGAATTCTTCTCGATCACCCAGATGAAGTACTGGGAATTGATATGGGCAAACATCACAATCCACACCCACAAGCCGCAAGTCATATCCGTTTTGCAAACTTTCACGAGCTTGGTTTGGAATTTGACAATAAATGCGAATGGTTGGGGCCCTACATCAGCCTTAGAGGCGAATGTTTCGAGAAATTTCTAAACCACCGGCCTATTGCCAAGCGATGCATCGGGATTCATGCCCGGCTTGGCAATGGAGAGATGCTGAATAATCCGCTCATGCGGCAGCGGATGGACATCCCTGTTGAGCGATTTTTTGAAGAAATTGACAAACACGATGACACGCAGATCCTGGTTTGTACCGACTCCCCCGCTTTTCTTTCCGCCTGTATGGATCGCTATGGCAACCAAGTCGTCGCGGTTCCCAGATCAATGCCTGATGAAAACGAAGGCCCCGGACATGCCGCTGGCAAAAAGCCGAGAAACATCGAACTTGACGGCTATGAGTTGCTTGGAGATTCGCTCGTGGAATTGCTCCTGCTGGGCGAATGTCGGTTTTTGATCTGTAACGCCAGTCTGTTTACTGTTCACGCCAGAAAATTCCGGCAAGTTCCCCACATTGTGTTGACCAATGGTGGGGCTGACTACGGCCTGCTAGTTTAGAAGTTTCAACCGGCTTTGCGCTCACGAATTAGAAAGCTAATTGAGGGCAACTCCTTCGAGGTTGAAGATTCTCGGTCGACCTGATCACCAGACCAGGCAGCCAGCAGAATCTGATAAACTTGCTGGACGCAATCCGCGATGTTCATGGTCGTGAAACAGCACTGAAGCGTGTAATCAATGTTATGTTAATATACCTCGTGAGTGACAGCACACGGCTCGTCAAGCGTTTGTGAATTGTCGTAGGCTATCGAAACAACAGGCATTGCCGTATGTCTTGAGAGAATTCCTGATTTGTCACCATTTCAAAGGGGTCTCCCATGAAACGTCTTCTCTGTGTTGCTGCTTTTTCCATCCTGGCAGGAACCGCCTTTGCAGGCCCGCAATATCTGGACGATACCGGGTATGCGGTGTCGGGATATGACGTGGTTGCCTATTTCGATCTCGAGCAATCTGAAGTCGGCGCACCTCAGCCCGAGGCCGTGCCCGGACGCAGCGATCTGGTCGCCGAGTATAATGGTGCAAAATTTGCCTTTTCGAGCGAGGAAAATCGCCAGAAATTCATCGCCGATCCCGCAGCTTACGCGCCTCAGTATGACGGGCATTGCGCCTATGGTGTGTCTGTCGGCGGCAAAGTGCCCGGCAATCCAAACCTGTGGCGCATTGTCGATGGCAAACTGTTCCTGAACATCACCAAGAATGTTGTCGGTTTCTGGGAAGAGGATATTCCCGGCAATATCAGCCTGGCCCAATCCAACTGGCCCGGCCTTGAGCCCGGCGATGCGGCCACCCGGGCGATCCCCCAGTTCAGCTCGCCCGCGCCCGTCTCAAACTAGACCTCCGTCTGGATCATGCGCCGTCGACATATATTACTGGGACTCGGGGCCGCCGCTTTGGCGGCTTCGGCCGGGTATGTCGTATCGCAGCCCCCCGAGGCCGCCCGTCAACTTAGCCCCCCTGACCTGCTTGCCCAGCTGCGCGCTGGCAAGGTCATCCTGATCGATATCCGACGCCCCGATGAATGGGCAGCCACCGGACTCGCCGAAGGGGCCTTGCCCATCGACATGCGCCGCCGCGATTTTGTTGACCAGGTGCAAGACGCCATGCAGGCTGCGCCCGGTCGTCCCGTGGCCCTGATCTGTGCACGCGGGGTGCGGTCGCGCCGTATGACCGCCCGGATGGAAAAAGCCGGGCTGACCACGGTGATCGACGTGCCCGAAGGCATGTTGGGGTCGTCGGCGGGGCCCGGATGGGTCGCGCGCGGCCTGCCCGTAACATTTGACGCAGCCAAATCCTGATGCATCCGACCTGGCCAGAACACCAAAACGGCTCCCTCACATGATATCTTTGTTGAAATTGTTCGCTGTGGCCTCTCTGGGCGCTGCATTTGCAGCCTCGCCCGCTGCGGCCTGCAGCACCACAACCCCCTGCACCGTTGACGGGGGCGAGTATTTCATCGCCCTGCCCGAACAGGCGGAGGGCCCCGTCCCTGCCCTCATCTTTGTGCATGGCTATGGCAGCAGCGGTGAAGCCGTGTTTCGCAACTCGGCCATAACATCAACTTTTCTGGACCGCGGCTATGCGGTGATTGCGCCCAACGGCACCGAAATGCAGAGGCGCAATGGGCGATCATGGTCATTCCACCCCGAACGCGCGCAACGCCGCGACGAGATCGCGTTTTTGCAAACCGTGCGCGACGACATCATCGCGCGCCACAATATCGACCCCGACAAAATACTCCTCTCGGGATTTTCCATTGGTGGCTCGATGGTCAGCTACCTGGCCTGTCAGGTGCCCGACAGCTTTGCCGCCTACGCCCCTGTCGGCGGTAGTTTCTGGCGACCGCTTCCAACCGATTGTGCAGGCCCTGTACGGGTGCTGCACACGCATGGTTGGCGGGACCGCACCGTGCCGCTGGAGGGCCGGGTGATTGGCGGCGGCGATTACCGCGATCCCGGTGCTTTCGTTCAGGGCGATGTGTTTCAAGCGATGGAAATCTGGCGGCAGACCAATGACTGCGTGCATCTCAGGGCCGATCGCTTTGTCACCGATGGCGCCTTCTGGCGGCGGTCGTGGGACCGCTGCGCGCCAGGCTCGGCGCTGGAATTCGTGCTTCACCCCGGCGGCCATTCGGTGCCCAGGGGTTGGGCCGATATGGCAATCGACTGGTTTGAGGGTCTCTAAAGCGTTTTGCGTTTTTCCTGAATCAGGGAAAATGGAAAAGGTCCACGCCCTTTGAAT
>Ga0316205_10001659_pt1 | contig 26576 bp, 21 predicted proteins | sample 3monthpyrite_MG_FD_204941 | JGI IMG/M metagenome (GOLD analysis project Ga0316205, IMG submission 204941) | Microbial mat bacterial communities from mineral coupon in-situ incubated in ocean water Damariscotta River, Maine, United States -... | ecosystem: Environmental > Aquatic > Marine >... | reverse complement strand
ATCACGAAAGAAAATCATCAGACCGACCAGCAAGACGCGACGGCAAAAACAAAGACAAAGACAGACACGAATCTAAGCGCGATAAAAAACACGATTCCGATAGAAAACCACGTCGCAAAAAAAGTGACGACGATTTGTTGTTATACCGGATTGAAGTCGGCAAATCGCACGGTGCTGAAGCCAGAAATATCATTGGCGCTATTGCCAATGAAGCAGGGCTGGACAACCAACACATCGGCGCTTTAAAAATTCATGATGCCTACAGCACCATTGAATTGCCCGACGGCATGCCCAAAGATGTTTTTAACGACCTAAAGAAAACACGTGTTTGCAACCAAAAACTGGATATCAGCCTAGAAGGTAATACCAGAGAAAGTAGTACCAAGGGAAGCAGCAGCAGAGAAAGTGGCAATACGGAAAAGAACCACAAGAAAAAAATCAGCATGAAAGAAAGCAGTCATAAAGGCCCTAAAAAAACATCCAATGCTAGTAATGCAAAGAAGCGCGTTGGCAGTAATTCCGGTAGCAGCTCTGGTAGAAAATCAAGAACTGCAAAAAATGATCGCTAATTTATATTAACAAAAATTAACGGTCATTCTTATTAGTTAAAAGGTTTTGCTGCAACCATTTCGATCAAGCTAACGCGCGCTTCTTCTAGGTTGCGATGCAGGTTATAGGCCTTAGTCTGGATATCATTTCCAACTAATAAATGCACGCCCAACTCAGGCAGACTCGGTTTACCCGCAGGCTCTTTCATTTGTGAAAAAGCCTTCCGTGCAAGATCAGTTTTATCACTCCAAACATCAACATTAAAACCTGCTGATGTTATCACCTCGCTGAACGCATCCGGGTGAAGCAAAAAACTAATCGAACTATCCTGTGCCCATGGAACCGGGAAATAGACAGGCGTATTTGCATTACCACACACCTCATACAAAATCGCTCGCCCTCCTGGCTTCAATACGCGATAAACTTCCTTTAACCAACCCAGTTTATCTTCAACATTCATATTCATTTGAATAGACCAGGCACCATCAAACGAAGCGTCTGCAAACGGCATTGCCAAAGCACTGGCAGCATGAAACTTCACACGCCCCTGCATATTAAGCAATTTCGTTAATCTTTCCGCAGCATCAATGTACTCATCGCTTAGATCAACACCCGTCACACAACAACCCACCTCATGAGACAAGCGCCGCGTAGAACCGCCTATGCCACAACCAACATCAATAATATGCATGTCAGAGGTAAAGCTGGAAAGGGTAATCAGTTCTTTCGTAGCCACATCACCACGAATATGAAATTCATCCACTGGCTGAAGATCATCAAGTGTCACCCTGGATAAATCCTTACCACTCTTATCCAGCCCTTCAATAATCTTGTTATACAAGTTATTCGGTGAATAATAATTGTGAATGTGATTCATCTGCTTCACTTAATTTAAAATGAGAAGATCTGCATATTTTAGAGAGTATATTAGCAGTAAATGCTGGAACGAAATCACTAGAATACTTTTTGAATGATTGGTCGGGGCGAGTGGATTCGAACCTCCGACCACCGGCACCCCATGCCGTTTTGAGATCATGTCTATTACTTTTTTTTATTGAATTTTTAGGGGTTCTAGTTCTAAAAAGGTATAGGTGGGAACGGTGATATAAGCCTTTGAATACATTGGAATCGAAAATCATTTTAGAACGATTTGGAGGGGGCATAGTTATTTAGGTCACATTAACCCAGAGCAGTTTGAACTGGCACAATGTGGAAATACTTGAATGTCTATCGTGTTGGGGGGAAGTCCATTTATTGCAGCCACTTATGGCTCCCCAAACACGATCAATCTGGGCACTGGGAAATTCGTATTGCACTTACAACCTAGCGATTTAGTAAACATACGATATCCTGCTGACATTGAATGTCAATCTCCCACTCCGGCCATTTGGGCTGCCGATCTAAATAACAGCTCCTAGACAAAGCCGACATTGAACAACAAATAATGATCAGTAAAAACGGTCTGAAAACTACTGTTAAACTAAGTCTTAGGGAGTGTGTCATGCTCACAAAAATCGTGTTAGTACCTGACGACGATTTAGGGCTTGTCATAACTATCAGACACGCGCATGTGACGACCCTGACTCTTCTCAATCTTAGTGACAAAGGGTGAGGTCATCGCGCGCACCAGTGCACTGTAATTTAACTGGAAGCTGATCTCGGTACCTACGGACAAACAACGACCGGATTCAACAATAAGATGGTCACTGCTCGCCCCAAGGAACTCAATTCCGCTAGGCGCTTGGAGACCATCCGGATCGATGTCCTGGCGCCCGATAGCCAAGATCGTCTGGAAGATATTACCCCGATTTGTGACAGATGGCGTATCACCAAACGCGCTCTGCCCGACCTCACCCCATGGCTGTGATGGCTTAAGCTTCGATTCGATCACTTCGGCGGTGAGAGTGATGGCATCAGTATACAGGCCATTGATGGCTTGGCGATGCAATGGCTCACACCCTAACAGTATCGATTCACCCAATCGAAGATCGTTTATCCGCCCTGTGTCTGCACCGCTTAGCACCCACTCAAGATTGGCAGAGTTACCGCCAGAAACGATGCTAAGCATGTGGCCAAAGGTCGCGTCAATGGAATTGGCCAGCGCGGACAGTTCAGCCATGTTGTTGGCATCGGGTGAGACGCCACAGCGACACGCAAGGTTAGTTCCAATGCCTTTGAGCAATATGTTTGGGAAACGAATCGTCTCACGCACGGTGCGCTCCAAGTCCTCCGGCATGATGCCTTCGCGCAGATCACCAAGCTCGACCATGAGTACGACCCCGTGGGTTCGATTCAGCTTTTGCGCGGCAGATGAGAGCTGACTGATAACATCGAGTTCAGTGTTGAAACTTATGTCAGCCTGCTTCATCACCCTCTCCACCTGGCTAAGCATCGGTGAACGGAGCAGTGTCATAGGCGCCACTACCTGGGCATCACGCATCGCTTGAATATTCTCGATGCGGGAGTCACCCAGTCCACGCACACCCGCCCGCAGCATTGCTGAGGCGATCGCTGGGCAACCAAGGCTCGCTTTGGTCACGCCCGTGACCGAAATACCTCTCACAGCCAAGCGTTCGACTAATGTCCGAGCGTTGTGATAAATTTTATCTAGGTCAATTTCTAACCGCGGCGCACTCACTACGCGCAGTCAGCTAGCTTACCTTTAATCGTGGGGAATGCTTCAAAAACCATGTCGACCAAACGCTCAGGGGATCGTGTCAACGCATCTGTGGCGGGCATACCAAATTCGTCCTCATACTGAGTGATCGCCTCACCCACTTGCTCATCAGTCATATTCTCATGGTTGATGGTCAGGCCGATCACCTTGGTCTGTGCAAAGGTTTGAATGAGATTAATCTCAGAGGCCGGTGTCGGCATAACCACATCCTCAAAATCAACACGATGGCTACGCCCTGGTGCGTGCTGTAACACCACGCCATCTGCGCAACTGCCCCGTAGGATAAAAGTAGAACTCAAGTAGGCAGGGTGACTCAGCGCACCCTGTCCTTCAATGATAATTACATCAGGCTGTTCGCCTTCGAACGCTTCAACGATGGAGGCTTCCATCTCACCTGAACAGAACTGTGACGGGATAGCATCGAGCGCAATGCCATAGCGGGCACCCTGAATCAGACCTGTCTGTCCGGTACCTACCAATACCGCTTTTACACCATAATCGTTTAGGGCTTGAGTCAGGATAGTCGCGGTAGTACGTTTGCCAATAGCGCCGTCGGTGCCAAGCACTGCGATACGCGGGCAGGTAACCTCGGCAATTCGACCGCTGAACAACCGCAGATCTTTTTTGGCGCGAGGCTTTCGAACGTCGAGGATTTCAACATTATTTGCAATACACGCCGCAGAAAACACCGGGTCATCGTTCAAGAATTCATGGAGGCCATTGACGATATTCATTCCGAGAACCATAGCCTCAAGTACGAGACCACGTTCATGTGGCGACAACAACCCACTGGATGGTGCCATACCGAAAATGAAAGTATCAGGTATGCCGCCTGCCTGAGCCAGCGCATCCTCAAGGTCACGACAAATGGAAATAGCATTTGGCTTATCGTCAAGCACTGTGCCAGCATCAAGACCCGCTTTTTCACTGTCGATGACTGAGAGGATTTTGTATTTTTCAGAATGTCGGACAAGCCCGTTAGCTGTCTTGCCATCAGGAGCAGCGAAGTTGCCTTCGCAATAAACGATAGCGGTTGTAACAGGATTTGATGATGTAGAAGGTGAGGCTATGGCGGGGGTGACTTCGGAGGGTGAGTTAACAGCAGAAACTGGCGGTGCTTGTTGAGAATAAGGGTGGGCCTGTGGCGGCATAGGATAGATAATAGACATGATAATTCCTCGTGTTGAGCTCAGGAGAGGCAACGAGATCGTGCCAGCCAGATTTAGCCAGTTGTCAACAAGAGGTCCCCACTAAGAAGTGGTTTAAATAACAGCCCATGGTAACACAGTTCGATGCATAGGAATTGGATAGGTAGTCGGAGCTGTTAGCTCCCACAACCTCAGAAAAGTCGACTGTAGATACTCAGCTAAACATTCACTGCCTATCCCCGACTTAGCAACACGGAGCCCTATAAATACTAAGACTGACCTCAAGCTTATGCCAGTGCTATCTTTGTTCAAAACTAAAGCATTTTAATTGTATTTCTAGAGAGTTATTTATTTCGAAATAATAAACGTTCTAAAACGACTGCCGGTGCTCTCTTTTTTAATTTTAACTATATTTTTAGAGGGTTACAGGATTTCTGAATGAGATAATTCTAAAACAAAGCTGCGGAAAGGCATTATTTTAGAACGTACGGGGTAGTATTTTTAGAACAAATTCTCTAAATAGGTTTAAGTATCTCCTGCAACTTATTGATTATAAATGGTCGGGGCGAGAGGATTCGAACCTCCGACCACCGGCACCCCATGCCGGTGCGCTACCAGGCTGCGCTACGCCCCGAATTTTAAATTTTGAAGGTATCTACATCGAATGTCTGCAGATAAATTGAATATTCTGATGTTGCTAGTCTTTGAGTATTTCCAGCACTTCTTCAAGTTCTTTTCGAACCTGTTTTACAATCTGCTTACTGCGATTGTAATCTGTTTTTGCATCTTGGCCGGACAGCTTCTGTCTCGCACCATTGATGGTAAAACCTTTGTTATATAACAGATCACGTATCTGCCTCACCATCATCACATCTTGGCGTTGGTAATAGCGGCGATTGCCGGCACGCTTGATGGGCTTTAGATGACTGAATTCCTGCTCCCAGTACCGTAATACGTGCGGCTTGACTGCACACAGTTCGCTTACCTCACCGATGGTGAAGTAACGCTTACCCGGTATAGGCGGCAGTTCGCTATTGCTGCTGGGTTCCAGCATGTGCTTCTACTCGTGCTTTTAGTTTTTGTCCGGGATGGAATGTTACAACTCTGCGTGCGGAAATAGGAATTTCCTCACCTGTTTTCGGGTTACGACCGGGACGTTCGTTTTTAACCCGCAGGTTAAAATTGCCGAAGCCCGACAGTTTAATCTGTTTGCCCGATTCCAACGCTACGCGCAGTTCCTCGAAAAACATTTCAACCAAATCCTTGGCCTCTCTTTTGTTTAGACCAAACTCCTCAAACAATCTTTCAGCCATATCAGCCTTTGTTAAAGCCATACCATCACTCTCTCAATGTTGCGCCAAGTTTTTCTTCTAAATGACTTATCACCGCTTTCACTACAGCATCGATTTCATCATCTACAAGAGTGCGTGAAAAATCCTGAATGGTCAAGCCTATAGCAAGACTTTTTCTTCCAGAATCTACCCCTTTTCCGGTATACACATCGAACAATTGCGTATCCTGCAATAAATCACCGCCCGCAGCAATAACACAATCTATAACTTGTTGTGCGGTCACCTGTTCATCAACAATTATCGCAAGGTCACGACGCATCGCAGGAAAACGTGACAAAGGATGAAACGATGACACATCATGAATCGCCAGAGGGGATGATTTAAGTTCAAACACATAGACATTACCATCCAGTGACAGCTCACTCGCCACAGCAGGATGCAGCTGCCCTACCCAACCGAGACAGTCACCTTTGGCATCAACCAACTTAGCAGACTGACCTGGGTGCAATACCGGATGCTGTGCAGAAACAAAGTTGTAATTTTGAAATTGTTTGCTGGATTTTAATATGGCTTCAACATCACCTTTGATGTCATAAAAGTCTACATTGTGCCCATCTACGTCCCATTGCTCAGGATAAACACCGCCATAAGCCACACCTGAAATAATATTTTCTTCATTTATTTCAGCGTGTTGCTTAATATACTTAACACCACACTCGAATATTTTTACGCGCTTTTGCTGTCTATTAAGATTGTATTGCAGTGTCTTTATCAACCCCGGCCACAGCGATGTTCTCATCACAGAAAGATCCGCAGAAATTGGGTTTTTCAACTCAATGCCCTGCTGCTCCGGATCAAGAATTTTCTGTGTTTTTTGATCAATAAAGCTATAAGTGATAACTTCATTATAGGCTCGATCCGCAAGCAACTGACGAATGCGTGAAACGGGTTTGTCCGCAGCGTGGCTTGAATCAATATGCATAGCAGCACTAGAACCACTATCAGGCAGCTGATCATAACCATAAATACGCGCGACCTCTTCAATGAGATCAACCTCGATTTCAATATCAAAACGAAATGACGGCGATACCACTCGCCACGATGTGCCATCTTCTTTGCTGTTGATTATTTCAATGACGTCTAATCCCAGACGTTTTAGAATTTCGCTAACATCATCATCATTGACTACGACACCCAACACTCGCTTTAATCGCGATGCACGCAGTGTAATGGCTTCATGCACGGGCAAGAACTGTTCTGCGACCACTTCATTAATTGGGCCAGCCTGTCCACCCACGATATCCATCAATAGATTGGTGGCACGTTCCATTGCTACGCGCGGCAAATCGTAATCAACGCCACGCTCAAAACGGTGCGAGGAATCAGTATGCAATCCGTAGTCACGCGCTTTACCGGTAATGCTGGAAGGACTAAAAAAGGCACTTTCAAGAAACAGATCATTCGTGGCATCAGACACAGACGATCTTTGACCACCCATAATGCCTGCCAAAGCAACCGCGCCCTGCTGATCAGCAATCACTAGCGTTTCATCATCAAGCTTAATATTCTGTCCATCGAGTAGTTCTATATGCTCCTGTGCTGACGCATAACGCACATCAATATTACCTTCGAGCAAAGACAAATCGAACGCGTGCATGGGCTGGCCCAGCTCCAACATAACGTAATTCGTCACATCGACAACAGGGCTGATACTGCGCAATCCGCAACGCCTAAGTCTTTCTTGCATCCACAACGGCGTTTCAGCTGCAACATTTACGCCGCACACAATACGCCCTAAATAACGTGGACAAGCTTTTTGCGCTGACACTGCAATAGTAAGCTCATCATCAATGCTCGGCTTTACCATCGTGTCTGATGGCGCTTCAACAGCACAACGATTAAGCACGCCCACTTCACGGGCGACTCCAGACAAACTCAAACAATCACTGCGATTGGGCGTGAGGCCTAACTCGATGGAAACATCATCCAGCAATAAACATTCACGCACATCCTGACCGGGCGTAGAATTAGTTGGCAACGGAAGTAAACCTTCAGCACTTTCGGCCATACCCAGTTCTTTTGCCGAACACAACATGCCAAAAGAAAATTCACCGCGCAATTTACTTTTCTTGATTTTAAAATCACTGGGCAACACAGCGCCTATACAGGCAGTCGGAACAAACATTCCAATGCGCACATTGCTTGCACCACAGACGATGGATAAAGGCTCATCACTGCCGACATTGACCTGACAGATTTGCAATCTATCCGCTTCAGGGTGAGGCTTAATTGATAACACTTCACCCACCACCACACCACTAAATGCAGGCACAACTGGCTCTACTGCATCAACTTCCAATCCTGACATTGTCAGCTGAACGGTGAGTTCATCTGTGGTGACAGCAGGGTTAACCCACTCGCGCAACCATTGTTCATTAAATTTCATATTTTTCGTTACAGACTAAACTTAATTAAACTGTTCTAAGAAGCGCAGGTCGTTTTCAAAAAAGAGCCGCAGATCATTCACACCATGACGCAACATCGCCAGACGTTCAACACCAAGGCCAAATGCAAAGCCGGTAAACTTCTCATCATCAATGCCAACATTCGCGAATACTTTTGGATGTATCATGCCGCAACCCATCACTTCCAGCCAACCGGTATGGCTACAAACACGGCAGCCTTTTCCTTCACACATTACGCAAGCGATATCGACTTCCGCTGATGGCTCGGTAAACGGAAAATAAGAAGGACGAAAGCGTAACTGTAAATCGCGCTCGAAAAAACTGCGCAGAAATTCACTCAACATACCTTTAAGATCGACAAAGCTAACATCACGATCAACCATAAACCCTTCCACCTGATGAAACATCGGCGTGTGAGTCACATCTGAATCACAGCGATACACTCTGCCCGGCGCAATAATACGTAACGGTGGCTCTTTATCTTTCATCACACGAACCTGTACCGGCGAAGTATGGGTACGCAACACGGTATGCGCATCAACATAAAAAGTATCGTGCATCGCTCGCGCGGGATGATCTTCCGGAATATTCAGCGCTTCGAAATTATGAAAATCATCTTCAATCTCGGGGCCTTCTGCCACCTCAAAACCTGCCTGGGCAAACAATAAACTAATCCGCTCAAGGGTCTGAGTCACAGGATGTAAACCACCCAAAGTCTGCCCTCGTCCGGGCAACGTGACATCTAAAGATTCTGATGCTAAACGCGCGTCGAGCGCGGCTTTTTCTAATACGCTGCTGCGCGTTTCAATCTCAGCTTGCAACGCCTGCTTAGCATGGTTAATTTTCTGGCCTGCCTGCGGACGCTCCTCTGCCGACAGGTCTTTTAGACGCTTCATATACGTCGTCAGCGAACCTTTCTTACCCAGATAATTCACACGCAGCTGATCCAGTGCGGCAAGGTCTTGCGCACTTTTTACACTTTGCTGAGCGTCCTCAAGCAGTTTTTCAAGTTCCTGCACAAAAAATCCTTTCAGTAAAAAAAAGACCAGTATAAAAAAAGGGGATGGGCTAAGCCCGCTCCCCTTTATATTGTAGCCAACCTAACACAAATGGTTGAAAACAGTTTTTGCTATCAAGCTGCAGCAGCGAGACTGACTTTAGCTTTTTCGGCAATGGCTGCAAAAGCAACCTTGTCATTAACCGCCAGATCAGCCAATACTTTACGATCGATCTCTATCAACGCCAGCTTCAGACCATTGATCAGCTTGCTGTATGACAGACCACACTCGCGTGCGCCTGCATTGATACGTGCAATCCAAAGCGCACGGAACTGACGCTTTCTCTGACGACGATCACGATAAGCATACTGTCCAGCTTTTGTTACCGCCTGAACAGCGACTCGATATACATTTTTGCGACGCCCACGATAACCCTTGGCTTGTGCAAGGACCTTCTTGTGTTTGGCGCGCGCGGTTACTCCACGTTTTACTCTAGGCATGATTCACTCCTTACCTCAACTGTACGGCAACATGCGGTTAAGCATACTGCTATCACTTTCATGTACTTCGGCAGCGCTGCGTAACTGACGCTTACGTTTGGTACTTTTTTTAGTAAGGATGTGACTCCGGTGCGACTGTTTACGCTTAAACCGCCCTGAGGCGTTAGTGCTAAAGCGCTTGGCTGCACCACTGTGTGACTTAATTTTCGGCATTGTCAAAACTCCGCATTCGTTTTGATGTTAATAAAATATGAATCTATAAAATTACAGATCCACTCACTTTTTCTTCACAGGAGCCAAAACCATCACCATCTGACGGCCTTCCATCTTTGGGAACTGCTCTACTGTTGCATACTCTTCGAGATCTTCTCGAATACGCTCCAACAGTTTTCTCCCAAGTTCCTGATGGGCCATTTCACGTCCACGAAAACGCAGCGTTACTTTGGCTTTATCCCCTGCGGACAGGAAACGTATCAGGTTGCGAAGCTTTACCCGATAATCCCCTTCTTCCGTCCCTGGTCGAAACTTTACTTCTTTTACTTGAATCTGCTTTTGCTTCTTTTTCGCTGCGTGGCGTTTCTTGCTTTCTTCAAACTGAAACTTACCGTAATCCATCACGCGGCAAACTGGTGGCTCGGCATTGGCAACAATTTCCACCAAATCCATATCAGCATCTTCCGATGCCTGTTTAGCATCTTCAATAGAGACGATACCGACCTGTTCCCCTTCGGCTCCGATCAATCGGACCTGAGGAACCCTGATTTCTTCATTCAGACGTAGTTCTTTTCCAGCAGCGATACTTCTAATCCTCCAAAACAGAACGGCCGCGGCCCACTAACTCGGTATTCAAACGATCCACAAAGTCCTGTAAAGGCATGGATCCGAGATCTTCACCGCTTAGCGTGCGCACGGCCACAGTATTGTCCGTTACTTCTCGATCACCAATGACCAACAAGTAAGGGACGCGTTGTAGCGTATGCTCGCGAATTTTAAAGCCAATCTTCTCATTTCTCAAGTCCGATTTAGCTCTGAGACCCTGATTTCTCAGTATTTCTTCTACTTTTCCGACATATTCGCTCTGATTATCGGAAATATTCATAATTACGGCCTGAATGGGCGCCAACCAAACTGGAAAACGTCCGGCAAATTCTTCGATCAAAATACCAATAAAACGTTCTAATGATCCGAGAATTGCCCGATGCAACATCACCGGCACCTGCTTGCTACCATCTTCAGCAATATAATGTGCACCGAGTCGTCCCGGCATTGAGAAGTCAACCTGAATCGTGCCACACTGCCAAACTCGACCGATGCAGTCTTTCAGTGAGAACTCAATTTTGGGGCCGTAGAACGCGCCTTCTCCAGGCTGCAACTGCCAATCCAGGCCTTTGTCATTGAGCGCCAATTCTAACGCTGACTCGGCCTTATCCCACAACACATCTTCACCGACTCGATTTTCTGGTCGCGTTGAAAGCTTAATAAGAATCTCAGTAAAACCAAAATCCGCATAGACATTAAATAGCAGATCAATAAAGGTCGAGACCTCTTCCTGAATCTGCGCTTCTGTACAAAATATATGCGCATCGTCTTGAACGAAATTACGCAAGCGCATCAAACCATGCAACGTACCCGATGGTTCATTGCGATGACAGGAACCAAACTCCGCCATACGTAACGGCAAATCACGGTAGCTCTTAAGACCCTGATTAAAAATCTGCACATGACAGGGGCAGTTCATCGGCTTAACCGCGTAATCGCGATTATCGACATGGGTGGTAAACATATCGTCGGAAAATTTTTCCCAATGCCCTGATTTTTCCCACAGACTTCTATCGACAAGTTGTGGCGTACGCACTTCCTGATAATCGTTGTCGTACAAAACATCACGAATGTATTCTTCAATCTGGCGATAAATCGTCCAGCCATTGTCATGCCAAAAAACCATGCCCGGCGCTTCTTCCTGGGTATGATATAAATCTAACTGCTTTGCCAATTTACGATGATCACGCTTTTCTGCTTCTTCAATGCGATGCAAATAAGCTTTTAAATCTTTCTTGTTTGCCCACGCGGTTCCGTAGACACGCTGTAACATTTCATTACTGGAATCACCGCGCCAATAAGCACCCGCTAACTTGGTCAACTTAAATGCTTTTAACTTGCCGGTCGACGGTACATGCGGGCCGCGACATAAATCAGTAAAGTCACCCTGCTGATACAAAGATAAATCTTCATCCGCAGGAATGCTTTCGATAATTTTTGCTTTGTATTCTTCACCCAAGTCACGAAAAAAAGTCACCGCTTCATCGCGTGATTTAATAGTACGTGTCAGCGGCAAATTTCGCGCAACAATTTCGCCCATACGCTTTTCGATCGACTTCAAATCTTCCGGTGTAAATGTTTTTTCATAAGCAAAGTCGTAATAAAAACCATCATCAATCACCGGACCTATCGTCACCTGCGCCGATGGAAACAACTCTTTTACCGCCTGCGCCAACAAGTGAGCAGTAGAGTGACGGATAACATCCAAACCTTCTTCATCACGCTCAGTAATAATTGCGAGATCACTGTTAGCTTCCATCGTAAAAGAAGCATCCACCAACTGACCGCCAACCTTGCCCGCAATCATCGCGCGAGCCAGCCCCGCACCAATCGATGCAGCAACATCAGCAACCGTTACGGGCTGATCAAATTCGCGTTGACTACCATCAGGCAGTGTAATTGTCGGCATCAGATTTCTTCCATCGCTTACAACGTGTACATACAAAAAAGCACCGCCCGAAGCAGTGCTATTAAATCTGGTAGGCGCGATTGGATTCGAACCAACGACCCCCACCATGTCAAGGTGGTGCTCTAACCAACTGAGCTACGCGCCTAAAAGCACGTAACTATACAGCATAATATCAACTACAACAAGCACTAATAGGCCATTTAGGCCTCTAGAGCGTGCCACCAAATCTACTCAATAACACAGCTAATCCTGAAGCCCAAGACTATGCTGCCTTACCCTATGTAGCTGATCTCTGATGTTCGCAGCCTCTTCAAACTCCAGGTCTCGTGCATGTTGATACATTTGCTTCTCTAGCTGGTCAATCTTTTTGGCAAGCTGCTTTGGTGTCATCGCACCGTATTCAATCGCTTGCTCAGCCACACGACTATATTCCTTAGCTGGCAATGGCCCTCCAGGGGTAATCGCATCAAGAATATCCGTCACAGCCTTACGTACTCCACGCGGCGTAATACCGTGCTCTTTGTTATAGGCAATTTGAGTATTACGACGCCGGTCGGTTTCATCGATAGCACGTTGCATCGAGCCTGTCATTCTGTCTGCATATAAAATAGCGCGTCCATTTAGATTACGTGCCGCCCGACCTATGGTCTGAATCAATGAACGCTCCGAACGCAAAAAACCCTCTTTATCTGCATCAAGAATTGCAACCAGTGACACTTCAGGAATATCCAGCCCTTCACGCAATAGATTGATCCCCACCAGCACATCAAATTCACCAAGTCGTAAATCACGAATAATCTCGATACGCTCAACGGTGTCGATATCAGAATGAAGATAGCGTACACGCACACCATGGTCGGCCAAATACTCTGTCAGGTTTTCTGCCATTTTCTTGGTCAGCGTAGTTACCAATACCCGCTCACCGACTTCAGTGCGTTTGACAATCTCTGAAAGTAAATCATCCACCTGCGTCGTTGCCGGGCGAATCTCAATTTCAGGATCAACCAGCCCAGTCGGCCTCACCAACTGTTCGCTGACTGCATCTGCATTTTCTTGTTCGAATGGCCCTGGGGTAGCAGAAATATAAACTGTCTGTGGCGCAATACTCTCAAATTCATCAAAGCGCATTGGCCTGTTATCAAGCGCTGATGGCAAACGAAAACCGTATTCAACCAGCGTTGTTTTGCGCGAACGATCACCTTTGTACATCGCGCCCAGTTGCGGTATCGTTACATGGCTTTCATCGATAAACAGTAACGCATTATCAGGCAAATAATCGAACAGTGTTGGCGGTGGGTCGCCTGCCTCACGACCCGAAAGATAACGTGAATAATTTTCGATGCCCGAGCAATAACCCAACTCCAGAATCATCTCCATATCAAAGCGCGTGCGCTGTTCCAGTCGCTGTGCTTCAACAAGCTTATTGACGCTATGTAGTTGTTCGAGACGTTCACGCAATTCATCACGAATCTGGTCAACCGCGCCCAACAAAATATCACGCGGCGCAGCATAATGCGTTTTTGGGTATATGGTTAAGCGCGATACGCGGCGCTTCACTTCCCCCGTCAACGGATCGAAATAACTCAGCGCTTCGACCTCTTCATCAAATAGCTCAACACGCACTGCTTCATTTTCAGAATCTGCAGGAAATATATCAATCACATCGCCTTTTACGCGATAGGTACCACGGTGCAATTCAACATCATTGCGTTTGTATTGCAGCTCCGCCAAGCGATGCAGTAATGCACGCTGATCGACTATTTCGCCGCGTGAAATATGCAGCACCATTTTCAAATATGCACGCGGGTCGCCGAGACCATAAATTGAAGATACTGAAGCAACGATGATCGTATCGGGGCGTTCTAACAATGCCTTCGTTGCTGACAATCGCATCTGCTCAATATGCTCATTGATCGACGAGTCTTTTTCGATAAACACATCTGTCGATGGCACATAAGCTTCCGGCTGATAATAATCATAATAGGAAACAAAATATTCCACGGAATTACGCGGGAAAAATTCTTTCATTTCTCCGTACAGCTGTGCGGCCAAAATTTTATTGGGTGCTAAAATAATCGCAGGACGCTGCAGTTCCTGGATAACATTAGCAACGGTAAACGTCTTACCTGAACCAGTCACACCCAGCAGAGTTTGGCGCACCAACCCATCACTTAAGCCCTCTACCAGAGACGCTATCGCGGCTGGCTGGTCACCCGCCGGCTCAAAATCAGAGACAATTTCAAATTGTTTATTCATAATTTACTTGGGACAGACCAGATACCGTGGCATTATTAGTGGCAGTATTAATAATCAAAAAAAAGATCGGTTATTATACGTGAAATGAAAAAAATTAGAGTGGAGACGCGCAGTTCAACAGACTATTTTCCAAACACACTACTGCAATTACACGAAAAATTGGCCACTTAAAGATGAATAGATACAACTATAGGATGAGACCACGTGGAACTATCTGAACGCGTCAAACGCATCAAACCATCACCAACACTCGCCATCACCGCCCGTGCCGCACAGTTACGCGCCGCAGGCAAAGATATCATCGGCTTCGGTGCCGGCGAACCTGACTTCGATACGCCTGAGCATGTCAAAAAAGCCGCCATTGCCGCCATTCAAGATGGCTTCACAAAATATACGGCTGTGGCAGGTACTGCAGAATTAAAACAAGCGGTAATCGACAAATTTTCACGCGACAACGGCTTTAGCTACAAAGCAGATCAAATACTGGTTTCCGTCGGTGGCAAACAAAGCTTTTATAATCTTGCCCAGGCACTGCTCAGCAGCGGTGATGAAGTCATCATCCCTGCGCCCTACTGGGTCTCCTATCCCGACATGGTATTGCTGGCGGACGCCAAGCCCATTATTGTCAGCAGTGGTATTGAACAAGGTTTCAAGATCAGCCCTGCTCAGCTTGAGGCGGCTATCACCCCTAAAACACGACTGGTTGTCATCAACAGCCCATCGAATCCAACCGGAGCCAGTTATAGCCGAGACGAACTAGCCGCATTAGGCGCAGTAATTAAAAAACACCCGCGCATCATCGTCGCCAGCGATGATATTTATGAGCATATCTTGCGCAGCGGCGAACGCTTTTGCAACATCCTCATGGCCTGCCCAGACCTTTATGATCAAGCGATTGTTCTCAATGGCGTATCAAAAGCCTATTCGATGACGGGCTGGCGAATCGGTTATGCCGGCGGGCCAGAGCCACTCATCACTGCGATGAAAAACATCCAATCGCAAAGCACTTCTAACCCAACATCCATATCCCAGGTTGCTGCACAAGCTGCTTTAGAAGGCGACCAAGGTTTTATCAGCACAATGAACACGGCATTCAATGAACGCCACGATTATGTAGTCGAAACGCTAAACAGTCTGCCAGGGACAAAATGCCTAACTTCACCCGGTGCGTTTTATGCTTTCCCTGAAATGTCAGCCGCCATTGAAGCCACAGCAGGCGTTAGCAACGATGTCGAATTTGGTGAACACCTGATCAATGAAGCCGGCGTTGCACTCGTGCCGGGGTCCGCGTTTGGCGCACCCGGTTATATGCGATTGTCTTTCGCCACCAGCATGGAAAATCTACGAGAAGGCTTGCAGCGTATCAAAAAAACCTTAGGCGGTTAAAAGCAGGACTTAGGATTAAGGTTAAGTCCCAAGCCATTTTTAACCCTAGGATTCATACCCCAGGCTGGGCGCAAGCACGCGTTCAGCCTGCGCTAGACTAAGACCTTTACGCTGCGCATAATCTTCAACCTGATCTTTATTTATCCGGCCAACCCCAAAATAACGCGCTTCGGGATGAGAAAAATACCAACCACTCACCGATGCCGCAGGCAACATTGCAAACGACTCTGTCAAAGTAATGCCCGCATTCTCATCCGCATTGAGCAGCTGCCATAAAGAAGCTTTCTCCGTATGCTCGGGACAGGCAGGATAACCCGGTGCTGGACGAATACCACGATACTGTTCTTTAATCATCGCCTCGTTATCAAGCGACTCTTGTGTATCATACGCCCAGAATTCCTTACGCACGCGTTGATGCATATGCTCAGCAAAAGCTTCTGCCAAACGATCGGCAAGCGCTTTAAGCATGATACTGCTGTAATCATCGTGATCAGCTGCAAATTCGGCTAACTTTGTTTCGATGCCGATACCCGTGGTTACTGCAAAGCCCCCCACATAATCTTTTAGGCCTGACTCACGCGGCGCAACAAAATCACTGAGGCAACGGTTAGGTCGATTATCCGGCTTTCCTAATTGTTGACGCAGATGGTGCAACGTTACTTTCACATCGCTGCGATCATCACTTTGAGTATAAAGCTCAAGATCATCGCCATTTGAATTAGCCGGAAAAAAACCGATTACCGCACGGGCCTGCAACCATTTTTCAGAAATTATTTTATCGAGCATTTGGATTGCATCGTCAAATAATTTAGCCGCTTCTTTACCCCTGTCACTGTCATCCATAATTTTTGGATAACTGCCTTTCAATTCCCAGGTGTGGAAGAACGGCGTCCAATCAATATAACTGCGCAGCGACTCTAGCGAATAATCCTCGAACAATTTGATACCCGTAAAAACAGGTTCTGGCGGTGTATACCCCTGCCAGTCAATTTTAATTGCATTATCACGCGCTTGCTCAATACTTAACCAATTAACCTTACCGTGACGATTGGCATGTGTGGCACGCACCTGCTCATATTCGTCTTTAACACTTAATATATACTCATCTTTTTTCGTATCACTGATTAGGTTTTGCGCAACGCCAACCGCGCGAGATGCATCTTTAACCCAGATAGTGGGTTGCTCATAATTTTTGTCAATTTTCACCGCAGTGTGTGCGCGTGAAGTCGTCGCACCACCAAGAATAACTGGAATAGTAAAACCTTGCCGTTGCATTTCTTTAGCAACATGCACCATCTCATCCAGTGATGGCGTAATCAAACCACTGAGCCCAACAATATCAACATTATGTTCACGCGCAGCGTCCAATATTTTATTGGCCGACACCATAACACCAAGATCAATTACTTCAAAATTATTACATTGCAAAACGACAGCGACGATATTTTTGCCAATATCATGCACATCACCTTTAACCGTAGCCATCAGAATTTTACCGTTCGATGACTTCCCTGCATCTTTTTCAGCATCAATATATGGCAGTAAATACGCCACCGCCTTTTTCATAACACGAGCACTTTTCACAACCTGAGGAAGAAACATTTTCCCCTCGCCAAACAGGTCACCCACGACATTCATGCCATCCATCAATGGCCCTTCGATAACTTCGATAGGCCGTGCGAATTGCTGACGTGCTTCTTCAGTGTCTTCTACTACATACTGATCCAGGCCTTTAACCAATGCATGTTCGATACGCTTTGTAACGGGAAGTTCACGCCATGTTAAATCTTCCTTTTTGCTTGCTGTACTACCATCCCCTTTAAACCTTTCAGCAACATCAAGCAAACGTTCTGTTGCATCAGAATTTTTATTCTGAATAACATCTTCAACGGCATCCTTAAGTTCTTTGGGCAAATCATCGTAAACCGCCAATTGTCCTGCATTGACGATACCCATATCCATGCCAGCCTGAATAGCGTGATAAAGAAAAACAGAATGAATCGCCTCACGCACGGCATTGTTGCCGCGAAAAGAAAACGAAACATTACTCACGCCACCAGATACCATCGCGTGCGGCAACGTCTGTTTGATGACTCTCGTCGCCTCAATGAAATCGACAGCGTAGTTATTATGCTCATCGATACCCGTTGCCACTGCAAAGATATTCGGATCAAAAATAATATCTTCGGGGGAGAATCCAACCTGTTCAGTTAATATTTTGTACGCGCGTGTACAGATCTCAATTTTTCTTTCTTTTGTATCAGCTTGGCCTACTTCATCAAATGCCATGACAATGGCCGCTGCACCGTAACGCTGAATAATCCGTGCCTGGTGAATGAAGGTTTCTTCGCCTTCTTTAAGACTGATGGAATTAACGATGCCTTTACCCTGAATACATTTCAGTCCCGCTTCAATGATCGGCCATTTTGACGAATCTATCATAATTGGCACACGAGAAATATCAGGCTCAGATGCAATCAGGTTAAGGAACGTTTGCATCGCTTCCTCACCATCGAGCATGCCCTCATCCATATTAATGTCGATGATCTGCGCGCCGTTATCCACCTGTTGACGCGCCACATCCAATGCGGCTTCGTAATCACCTTCAATGATCAATTTTTTAAAGCGTGCCGAACCCGTTACATTCGTTCTTTCGCCCACGTTTACATACAGAGAGTCATGACTAATGTTAAATGGCTCTAATCCACTCAACCGGCATTTTGTTTCTATCGTTGGGATTTCACGCGGCGATATATTTTCAACACAGGCAGCAATAGCTTTTATGTGGTCTGGCGTTGTACCGCAGCAGCCGCCAATAATATTTAAAAACCCACTTGTCGCCCACTCAGAAATTTCAGCAACCATATCTTCAGGGGTTTCATCGTAGCCGCCAAATTCATTTGGTAAACCCGCATTGGGGTGCGCACTGATGTAAACATCTGCAATATTTGAAAGCTCTTCTACGTATTGACGTAATTCTTTAGGTCCAAGCGCACAGTTCAAGCCTATACTAAGCGGCTTGATATGCTTCAAAGAATTCCAAAACGCTTCAGTTGTTTGCCCTGACAATGTTCGGCCACTGGCATCAGTAATTGTGCCAGAAATCATCACCGGCAAACGTTCACCGCGCTCTTCAAATACCTGCTCGATCGCATACAATGCGGCTTTTGCATTCAAGGTGTCAAAAATTGTTTCAACTAGTAATAAGTCAGCACCGCCGTCCATTAAGCCGTTTGCGGCCTCACTAAACGCAGAAACCAATTCATCAAAGGAGACATTTCTAAAACCAGGATTGTTTACATCCGGTGATATTGACGCGGTACGATTTGTTGGCCCTAAGACCCCAGCCACAAAACGAGGTTTATCTGGATTCTTTGCGGTCACTTGGTCCGCCGCTTCACGTGCAACTTTCGCTGCTTCTACATTTAATTCTGTAACGATTGATTCGAGCTCATAATCAGCCTGAGCAATCGATGTCGAATTAAATGTATTGGTCTCGATAATATCTGCACCGGCTTCCAAATAAGCAATATGGATATCGCGAATAATATCGGGCTGAGTCAGCACCAGAAGATCATTATTACCCTTGAGATCACAGCCATGCTCGGAAAATCGTGAGCCACGGTAATCTTCTTCTTCAAATTTATGACGCTGAATCATCGTGCCCATAGCACCATCCAGTATCAAAATTCTTTTTTTCAACAATGATTCAATGTTCTTCATAATCGTTTTCTTCGTATTGTCTGTTTTAATCGTATTTTAGCATGCTAATGAACCTTGATTGGAGCATGTAGAAATAAAATTTACGTGTACATCCATCTGCTTATATCGTATCGATCCAATTAATATTAACCCTGTAAAAGAAAGCGCCGATAAATACCATACAAAATTATGAGCATCATATTGTAAATAACACTCTTAATTACAGATCGACGGAACGCTCATAAACATCTAAAAATATATAGGTACACCATAAGATGATGATGGATTATCTCAAAAATTTGACAGTTATGAAGCAAAATAATGCTTCTAATTACCGCTTTTTCACGGTGATGGATTATATATATGGTATCGGTACACTAGCTCATCTCTTACTGCTTCCAACACTCTACACGCTCGGCGCTAACGTCCTGCTAGCTTACAACGTTTTTAGTATTATTGCGTTTTCTTCAAGCTATATTCTCAACCGCAAGGCTCATCACAACATCGCTTTTTTCATCATGTATATTGAAGTCAATATACATAGCTGGCTGGCAACCTATTATCTTGGCTGGGAAACAGGTTTTTATCTACACATACTTGTGCTAGCACCGATCATATTTTTCAATACCTGCTGCAATCTCAGACGAAAAATAATTGCTGCAACAGGCCTCAGTGCTTCTTTTTTCATTATGTTCTCAACCTATCACAATGCACATGCAAGCATCATCAATGCTGAAAGCTTCATTAATGATACATTTCTATTTGCAAATACAATTACAACCATCGTGATCTATTCATGCATCGGCTACTACTATGGTGAAGCCGCTGAAAAGGCTGAAAGTAAATTACGCACTGCCCAGAAAAAAGCCGAAACTCAAGCAAACACTGACCAATTAACCAAGATTAACAACCGTCATGCGATGGCTATATATTTAGAAGAAGAAGTCGAACGGGCAACCCTTTTAGAACAGTCACTACTTGTAGTTTTATGTGATATCGATAATTTCAAGAAAATCAATGACAGCTGCGGACATGAATACGGCGATCATGTGCTTTCAAATGTAGCCAGTGTTTTACAAAACTCAATACGAAAAAATGACAGATTAGCACGCTGGGGAGGTGAAGAGTTCATGATATTACTTCCCAACACATCTAGAAAAGAAGGACTGCAGCTAACCGATAGACTAAGGGAGAAAATTGCCAATCTTAAGCATGATTACCGCAGCCAAAATTACCCACCTGTTACCATGACATTTGGCTTATCCTGTTATGCTCACAACCATCATATCAATGACTGCATCAATGAAGCAGACAAAGCACTGTACGCAGGAAAACTAGAAGGGAAAAATAGAGTAGTTTTCAGCGAAACATTAAATCAGACGTAATTAAATTTTTGGCGCCACTAATGATTGTGCTACCAATTGCTTTGCAGCTGAAATTTGCACTTCAGACATGCGCTTTTCCAGTGACCACTTATAGTTAAATAAATCTTCCAAAACAATTTGGCACTGCTTATCACTAGGACAATTTTGCGCAGATTTTTCAGCCGTCAAAAACCAACGATACGCTTCCACGGCATCGTTCTCATCGGCATCGCGCTTCGCATAACTGCTGGCAAGGCGATACTGAGAATACGCGTGACCCGTAGCCGATGCGTGCAAATACCACTCGATCGCTTTATTTAAATCTTGCTCGACCTTGCCTTGCCCGTACTCATATATAAATGCCAATTCATGCATAGCATTCACCTCACCTAGACCAGCTGCTTTCTCATACCAATACGAAGCTTGAATATAATCGCGCTTATAATTGATCTTGCCACTGGAATACATCACAGCAAGCTGCAACATTTTTTCTAAATCACCTTCTTCCGCCTCTCTTATATAAAGATCAGCTGCCTGCTCAAAGCGCTCAACTTTATAGAAAGCATCTCCGCTTGTGGGTGCACAGCCTGAGATAATTAAAGTGAATGGAATAATAAACAGCAACATTGACGCTGACAGTAAAAAGGTTTTGTTTGTACGTTTTTTCAATTTAACAATCATAACTTATCACTATGCTTAAGATTGAAAACAGAGAAATTAATTTTTATTTCGTAACAAAATATTTACAATTTTATCTGTTGACAACAAAAGACGTAGCGAATCAAAATTTCGTTTTTCTTTTATCGTATATATTCCATCAACCGCTTCAAACGGTTTTTTAACGGGCTTCTGATTAAACTCTGACACAATGTAACCATTTGCGCCACGACCATCTTGCCGAACAATCAGAAATACATACCAAATATTTTGATCCTGACTAAGATCGATTAAAGCTTTCACAAAAGATTCTTCGAACTCCCAACTGCCAGGGTTTTCCGTGCTTGCAAGCACCACGACATAACCAAGCCCGTTTACGTTAAACACATCATCCCCGACAGCGCATTCTTTTGACAAATCACACGCGTCTATTTCAGCACCATTTTGCAAAAGCAAATCATGAAATTCCTGTTTAACACGTTGCATTGAATCACTCATCAGACAATCACTAATTATTATGCCGACATATTATCCAGAATCGCTTTCTTAACTGAATCAAGCGTGGCATCAATCGTCATCATCGGTGTCAAAGATTGTTTAATGGCAGTATCCGGATCTTTTAAACCATGCCCCGTCAACGTACAAACAACTTTACTGCCATTTGGTATTTTTCCGCTCTTAATATCTTTCATTGCTCCCGCAACTGAAATTGCCGAGGCGGGTTCACAAAATATACCTTCTTTTTCGGCAAGTAATTTCTGCGTCGCAAGAATATCTTCATCACTGAATTCATCAAACCAGCCATTCGATTCTTTTTGTGCCACCCAAGCCTTATCCCAACTTTGTGGGTGACCGATACGAATCGCCGTAGCAACCGTTTCAGGGTTAGCCACCATTTCACCACGTAAAAAAGGCGCTGCGCCACTGGCTTGATAACCCGCCATTATGGGCGTGCTGTTCACAATGCCGTGATCTCGGTACTCACTGTACCCCATCCAATAAGCAGAAATATTTCCAGCATTACCAACAGGAAGACAGTGATAATCCGGCGCCATGCCAAGCTCTTCAATAATTTCAAAGGCTGCTGTTTTCTGCCCTTGCAGACGAAATGGATTAATTGAATTTACAATCGATACAGGCGCTTCATCAGCTACCTCTTTAACCAATTGCATCCCATCATCAAAGTTACCTTTAATCTGGATCACCACCGCACCGTGCATCATGGCCTGTGCAAGCTTGCCCAAAGCGATCTTCCCTTCAGGTATTAATACAAAAGCTGTTATGCCGGCACGCGCCGCATAAGCAGCAGCTGATGCTGATGTATTGCCTGTTGACGCACAAATAATCGCTTCACTGCCTTCTTCAACTGCTTTTGTTACAGCCATGGTCATACCACGGTCTTTGAATGATCCCGTCGGATTTAAACCTTCGTATTTAACGTAGATATCTACGTCGCTACGCAAGATAGACGGAATATTTTTTAATTTGATAAGCGGTGTATTGCCCTCACCGAGACTGATAATTCGCGTATCGTCGTGCACCGGCAAACGGTCCCGGTAACGATCAATCAACCCTGTATAACGTGAGCGAAATGGCATTATTTATTCCTCTATACTAAGCAGTGCAACAACTATGTTGGCACACAAAATTTATAAATTAACTATCAAGTGTTTCCATTCGAATACGAATAACATTTTCAGAAATACTATCCAGTGATTCAATAAAATTGATGGCCGCATTCATATTTTTTTCAACTACTCGATGTGTCAGCATAATAATTGACGCGTGGCTTTCACCAACCGGATCTTTTTGCAGCATAGCTTCGATACTTATCCCTTGGTCAGCCAATATGCGCGTAACATCAGCCAACACCCCTGAACGATCAAGCGCTTTCATGCGTAAATAATAAGCTGTCTCAACTTCTTCCATTGCTAAAATAGTATCATCACTCAACGCATTCGATTGAAAAGCCAAGTGCGGCACACGATTTTCAGGGTCTGAAGTCAGCACACGGGCAATATCAATAACATCTGCAACAACCGCTGACGCAGTTGGCTCTGCGCCTGCACCTGCTCCGTAATATAATGTGGGACCAACTGCATCACCGTGAACCAATACTGCGTTCATTACCCCATCAACATTGGCAATCAAACGACGATTCGGAATCAAAGTAGGATGCACACGCAACTCAATACCTTTTTCAGTACGACGGGTAATACCCAAGTGTTTAATACGATAACCTAGCTCTTCCGCATACACGACATCGTCTTGTGTAATCTCACTGATGCCTACAGTAAAAACTTTATCAAACTGCAAAGGCACACCAAATGCCAATGAACAAAGAATCGCTAATTTATGCGCGGCATCTATACCTTCAACATCAAAGGTTGGATCAGCTTCTGCGTAACCCAATGCTTGCGCTTCGGCCAATACTTCTGGGAAATCACGGCCTTTATCACCCATCTCGGTAAGTATAAAATTCCCGGTACCGTTAATAATACCCGCTATCCAGTTAATACGGTTAGCTGCTAGCCCTTCACGGAGTGCTTTTATAATTGGTATACCACCGGCAACCGCTGCTTCAAAAGCAACCATCACACCTTTTTCTCTCGCCGCTGCAAAAATCTCGTTTCCGTGTTTTGCAATCAGTGCTTTGTTAGCTGTCACAACATGTTTGCCATTGGCAATCGCTTGCAAAACTAATTCACGCGCCGGTTCGTAGCCGCCAATCAGCTCGATGACAATATCGACGTCAGGATTTTTGACAACCTCAAATGCATCATCACAGATCTCAAAACTCTCTGTATTGACACCAGGAAATTCAGTTTCACGCGCGGCGGCCTGAATAATTTTAATATCGCGCCCCACTCGTCGGGCAATTTCCTCGGCATTGCGCAATAACACATTTGCCGTACCACCACCAACCGTGCCTAACCCTAATAAGCCTATTTTTACAGGACTCAACGTTTAACTCCTACAACGATGTTACTAATATTATCTTTTTTAAACATGTTACGCAGACCACGAACGGCCTGCCGCGTACGATGTTCATTTTCAATTAAACTGAAACGCACGTGATCATCACCGTAACTGCCAAAACCAATGCCCGGCGAAACAGCCACTTTCGCTTCTTCAATTAATTTTTTAGAAAACTCTAATGACCCGAGATGTTGATATTGCTCTGGTATTTTCGCCCAGACAAACATCGTAGCCTTTGGCTTTTCAACATTCCAGCCAATTGAATTCAAGCCTTCACAAAGCGTATCACGCCGCAAACGGTAGGTCTCGGTAATTTCCTGAACACATTCCTGCGGCCCTTCAAGTGCCGTTATGGCTGCAATTTGAATCGGTGTAAACATACCGTAATCAAGATAGGATTTAATGCGCGCCAATGCCGCTATCAAGCTTGAATTACCACACATGAAACCAACACGCCAGCCCGGCATATTGTAACTTTTAGAAAGACTATAAGACTCAACTGCAATATCCTTCGCCCCTTCAACTTGCAAAATTGAGGGTGCCTTATAACCATCAAAAGTTATATCCGCATAAGCCAGATCATGAACAACCCAAATTCCATATTCTTTAGCAATGGCAACCGTCTTCTCAAAAAATGCTAAATCAACACATTGCGCAGTAGGGTTGCCAGGGAAATTCAACACCAGCATTTTTGGTTTTGGCCAACTGTCTTTAATCGCTTTTTCTAATTCAGCAAAAAAATCGACACCTTCAACCATCGGTACATGGCGAATATCGGCTCCAGCAATTACAAAACCATACGGATGAATTGGGTAGGCAGGGCTAGGCACTAAAACGGCATCACCAGGCCCAACCGTGGCCAATGCTAAATGTGCCAACCCTTCTTTTGAGCCAATGGTGACAATCGCTTCACTATCAAAATCCAGATCCACATCAAAGCGAGTTTTATACCAATTACAGATTGCACGTCGCAGACGCGGGATCCCTCTCGAAAGAGAATATCGGTGAGTATCACTGCGCTGTGCAGCTTCCGTCAACTTATCAACAATATGTTGAGGGGTGGCTTGATCAGGATTTCCCATACCAAAATCGATAATATCCTCACCTCTCGCTCGCGCCTTGGCTTTCAAGTCATTAACTATATTAAAAACATACGGCGGTAAACGCTTGATTCTTGGGAAATCATCTATCATTTTTTATCTATTACCCTGAAAATACCATTTTAAATAGCAGCCTGAAAACATAAAACGCTTTTACAAGCTTGGACAAACATCAGTTTGCCACAATATTCATACCCGCTTAAACAAGCATAATTAAGCTATTAATTTTAACAGACTTTTTTTCATTTACCACATCGTTAATTGCTACAAAAAATGGATACATTCAAATATCCAAATTCTCCCCTTTATGGCTCCGACAGAAAATTTAAAAATAGCTGAATAATTTTGCGCATAACCCTCTCAAAAACACTCAAGATTACTCAAGAATCCCAATTAACCTACGATACCCTAATTTAACAGCGTCTTATTAAAACCATATACATCGGGGTGAACAGCCCAACTAACAACGAAAGGAGAGGCAAATGAGCAATGAAGATCAACGTCTAAATGACCGTCTGGGTATCAGCATGGGTCAGGAGGAAAATCAGTTTTACATTGAACGTGCAGGTGAAATTCACCCCATTAAAGATGTTCGTGATGTCTCAATTTCCGGAATGGGTCTAGAGATTTCAGAAGGATTTACTAAAGGTGAAAAAATCATCCTTAATTATAACTCTGATGGTTTTAACATGCAGATTGACGGTACCGTAATGTGGTGTGACAGTCAGCACAGTGGCAGCGCAATGGGCATCGAATTTGACGGCTCAAACCAAGG
>Ga0316205_10001658_pt1 | contig 26603 bp, 26 predicted proteins | sample 3monthpyrite_MG_FD_204941 | JGI IMG/M metagenome (GOLD analysis project Ga0316205, IMG submission 204941) | Microbial mat bacterial communities from mineral coupon in-situ incubated in ocean water Damariscotta River, Maine, United States -... | ecosystem: Environmental > Aquatic > Marine >... | reverse complement strand
GATAGATGATCACTTCTATGTAGGAATCGACTATTCGGTCGGCGGTAGATGACTTTGTCATCTTCGATTCTGAAAACAACATAAAGGTGTTTGCCATAGGTACCAAGTTGCAATTGATACGACAGGGAGTTGGACTCTGATCCCTTGAAGGCATTGCTGGCATCAAACAACTGCATGCGTTCTTCGTACGGAGCCCAATCGTCAAGATAGCCATCTAACTGAATGCGTGACCGCAGTGGTCGCACAAAGATATGATAAATGCGTTGGGTTGGTTGTGGTGCGACAGTTTGGGTATTGAACAAGTCAGGCCGACTTTGCATGACAGATGCAACCATCTGTGTGCGTGTTAGCAACACATCTTCTTGCTGCTTACGAAGATAAGATTCCATCTCCTGAATATATATCGTACCCACCCAGGGAATGATCAACAGGGTCGAGGCTACAAGCATGATCTTGACGCGAATACTGATGCGGAATCGTGGGAAGGGTCGCCTGGCCATATTGTTAGTTAAAGTATGAAGTTGTGGTTACTTTATCTGGTTATTATTTTTCGGTCCAGCGATAACCCATGCCATAGACGGTATCAACACAATCGAAGTCTTTATCCAGGTGGGTAAATTTGTTTCTGATACGTTTGATGTGTGAGGTAATAGTTGCATCATCAACCACGATTTTTGCATCGTTCATTAACTGATCACGGTTTTTAACATGTCCTGGACGTAAAGCCAGGGTATGTACAATCCAGAATTCTGTGAGTGTCAGGTCTACACGTTCGCTATTCCAGTGAGCGGTAAACCGATTCATATCCATTACCAGGGGACCGCGTTCAATTAATTCATCTTGTTGTGTGGGTTGCTTGGCACTGTCCAGCCGCCGGAAAAAGGCACTGATGCGGGCGCAAAGATTCGGGATACTGATATCCTTGGTCAAATAATCATCTGCGCCCAGGCGCAATCCGGAGATCGTATCAAGGTCACTGTCTCTGGCGGTTAGAAAAATAATCGGCAAGGTCTCAGACATGGAACGTAGGGCGCGGCAGAGTTCGAAACCACCATCGATTTCATCATTCAAGCCGATATCAAGTAGTGCCAGGTCAGGCAGTCGCTGGTTGAAAGCCTGCATAGCTGCTTCGCGACCAGGATACTGTTGGACCTCGTAGCCCTGCTTTTCAAGCGCATCCGCATAATTCTGCCGAATGGTCGGTTCATCTTCAACGATGGCGATAGTTTTACTCATGTTCTCTCCTGTCTCTTTACTAAAGCCTGCGCTGATGTGTAGCACCAGGCCCCTCTCTCGTAAAGAACACTAGCACAGTTATGCAAAGAATAAATCTCGAAAAGTGGAATTGCCATTATTGGTCATTTTTGATCCTCACGGCACCTGATTTCATACCCTGCCTGGTCATATCCAGGCGCCAGACTTAACCCTGTAGTAAACACCGGCGCGTTAAAGGAAAGACCAAAGCCAAGGATGGCACGCTGGAACAAACATGACAAAACACGAGATAGAAAGGGCTCGTAAAAAACAAAGAGAGAAGGATTATGTGGCAGAAAACGGCAGAAAAAAACTATTACCCGTCAACCCGGGCATCACTCTTAGCAAGAGTCGTGCAGAAGGGGCTCGATCTATTACAGCATATTCTATTGTTGGTTGCCTTTTTGATGTTTTTCTCCTTCGTCCAAGTTGCGACGGCATCAGAATCACACTCACAATTTAAGGATACAAAAGAGAGTACCTTATATTTGCTCAGATCAGATGCGGCCTCAGATGAGTCCACAGATGAAGACATGGAGCGGATTGAGAACAAGCGTGCTTCTGTCGCAATATTGTCTAGTACCGACCTCGGCTTGCGCGTAACGAACACGACAAGTCGTGCCACGGTAACGCAGACTTTTGACAATACAACTGGGGAAAATACTGAAGGGCTTTATTTTTTTCCTCTACCGAAAGACGCTGTACTGGAAGTTGCACAATTTATTATTGGTGACCGCCATACCGAGAGACTAATACTACCAAACCGACATGCCCGGGCCGAACAATTTCCAGATATGTTTGTGACCTCGATCGGAACGATTGGACCGGGTGAGCAGGTACAGGTGAAAATAATTTTCCAACAACCTGTTGCGTACAGCAAAGGACAGTTCCAGTTACGGATGCAAATGGCGATTCGAAAACAGCCAGTGTCATTGCATCTTGAACTTGATGCAGGTCATCCGCTTAGTGATATCGAGAGCTTGACTCACGATATTCACAAATCAAGTCATGGAGCGGGGCGTTATAGTATTCGCTTCAGGGATGATGTCGTACTCGGCAGCAAAGACTTTGTTCTAGTTTGGACACCTGAGACGGGCTTGTTGCCACAGGGCAATGTCGAATCGACAGCCCAGGCACCGCTGCAGGCCTTTGCGCCTAATCCTGTTATGGCCAGCACGCAACTTATGGCGAGTACATCCACGCTAATTCAGCCAGGTAACAACCCAGGTAACAATTCAGCCCAGTCAAACAATATTATTCCATTAAGTGCACAAACGGGTACCGACTCACAACTCAAACTACTGGTTGGTTTGGTCTGCGTGTTACTTGCGCTATCGGTGAGAATCATTCTATTACGGTTTTATTCTAGTTTGCCCCGAATCAATCAACGTGTCGAACGTGGTTACCTACGATGAGATTTTTAAGTGACCGCTTATTACGCTGGCTAGGCGCCTTATTTTTAATCCTGGCGATCTATTTTCTTGCCAGTGCATTTTATATTCCGGTCAAAGCGGTAATTGCACAGTCACTGTTAGAATCGGCATGGCACAAAACACTAGCAGGTAACTCACAGGTTCGACCCTGGCCCTGGGCTCGCACCTGGCCTATAGCGCGCTTGAAGGTACCAGAATTGGGTATCGATCAAATTGTATTAGAAGGCGATCAGGGCAATAGTTTGGCATTTGCGCCAGGGCGTAATGTCAAAACGTTTTACGACAAGTCTGCGGGTCTGACCATGATTAGTGCACATCGTGATACGCATTTTCGTTTCCTGAAGAATATTCGCCTTGGACAATACATTCATGTACAGGATGAAACCGGTGAGGTGAAACGCTATCAGGTCGAAGACATGCAGATAGTTGATTCTCGACAAAAGGGTATACGTGCACCAATTAAAGGCCACTGGTTAACCCTGGTGACTTGTTATCCATTTGATGCGCTAAGCAGCAATGGTCCACTACGTTATGTGGTTTTTGCTGAGGCAGTTAAGCCAGATCAAGTCAGACCAGAGTTGGCTGCCGGTCTAACGGCATCGTTAATCTAAACAACATTAAGCAGGAGTTTGTGATGCGCAAATATACGTTATCGATAAATATACAGTCTGAAAGCAAAGACTTGCTGGATAATTTAATGGTGACACTTGAGACGATCAATGGAGATATCGAAAAAATAAACTCGGTTGAGTTGCTAACAGTAAGCGGTCCTGCTTATATTGATTTTAATTGTGGTACCGACGAATCATCTGAATTGACTACCTCGCAACGCAATTTATTTCTCGATAAGTGGGTGATTAGTGACATTGCATGAACTAAATTATTGAACTTTGGCAGCGTGAATCTCGCGCATTTTAGGTACCGCCAATCCAGCCTCATCAGCAAGACCGAGTGCACGGGTTAAACGGCCTGGCGCTGAACGCCCCATACACATATGTTGTAAATCACCATTTACACCTTCAACGAAGCCCTCTATTAGGCGCTCTCGATCAAATTTAGATTGAGTCAGCCATTCCTGTAAATCGATAACTTCATTGGCTACTTCAGTGGCAAGCTCGCGATGATTTTGCCAAAGGTCGTTTACATCGCTACCAGTTATCAAACCGGAGATATTGGTAGTCAGGATATAGACGTTCTTAATCACCAGTTCATCAAGCAAGGCATTTTCATCAGCAACGACACGGGCAGGGATATCCAGTGATGCCAAGGCATCAACCAATAGTTGTGCCTGCGGTCCATAAGCGGGTGAGGGGATCAATACTTTGAAGTCCTGGCCCTTTTTCTTTTCAAACCAGACCGAGATGACGGTTGGATTGTTAAAAGAGTGTTTATTCCAGTCTCGTGGTAATAATTCGTTTTGCAGCAAGCCTACACGATCGTGCCACTGTGTCGGTAATTTTTCTAACACAGGGTGGAGATCATTCTCAGCAACCGAGACCAATACTAGTTGTGGTTCGGGATAGTCCGCTGCAACTTCCTGCATGTCCATCTCACGTGTTACTGGAATCACTGGATAGCCGAGTCGCAAAATACCACGTGCAAACACGCTGCCCATTTCACCGACACCCACCAAGATTACAGGATTTTTCATAACATGCTCCATTGCGCTTAATAATATGGTTTCTAATTCTTTACGGCGGTTAGCTTAGCAAGTCTACATTTGCTGAGTAAAGCATTGAGGGAGCCTATGCTTTATTTAAACGATTGGGTTCCCACAGAACCTCTTGACCATTTTCATGCCGTGCCAGCACTCGCGCAATAACAAACAGCAGATCTGAGAGACGGTTAACATAGGCCATGGTTTGTTCGCTGACATTATCAATTTTACTTAGTGAGTAGAGGCGTCGCTCAGCCCGTCGACAAACTGTGCGTGCGATATGGCATTGCGAAGTGGCATGTCCACCAGCAGGTAGAATGAATTCTTTTAGTGCCGGAAGGTCTTCATTAAACGCATCCAACTCTTGTTCCAGTCTTTCTGTATAACTGGCCATGACGGCCTGGTGGCCGGGTACACAAACCTCACCACCCAGATCAAATAAGTCATGTTGCACACCTTGCAGACACTGGACTATGCTCTCAGGTAAATCATGGGCAAGTACTGCACCGATATGGCTGTTAAGTTCATCGACGGTGCCATAGGCCTCAACCCGCAAATGATCTTTTTCTACCCTGGTGCCATCGCCGAGCCCGGTTGTGCCTTTGTCGCCTGTGCGTGTATAAATTTTAGAAAGTCGATGTCCCATAGTATTACCTATATATAGTAGTTAGCTGCCAGTTAGTTTATACACAACTGGAATGAAAAGGTGGTGTTCTTTTGCCAAGGAGGTTCTTAGTTCAGGTGATAACTCGGCAATTCCTTCAAATGTCTTGACCGCATTTCGATCAAGTACTTTGTAGCCTGAGCTACGTTGGATCACCACCTGCGAAATTTTTCCACGAGGATTTATATCCAAAGCCAAAATTACTTCGCCTTGCCAGCCGCGTTTGCGTGCCAGTATCGGATACTTAAACCGTAATTTAAACTCAGAACTCAAATAGTCGATCATATGATTATTGAGTAGGGCATGCTCCCGTGCCTGATTGTCAGTTGCTTGTGCTTGTTTTGAGTCTGTTTCGCTCAGCTCTGTTGTTTTTGTCGCAGTTACTTTAACAGCAGAGGCCGTCTCATGTTTGTTTCTTTTTATATTACTTTTTTTAACGATAGAGACATCTTGCTGACTAGGCTTTTCGGCTGCTTGCTGTTTTACACTTTTAGCTTTAGATGCTTTTGTTTCGGACGTTGCGGATGATTGTTTGATTGATATATTAAGCGGGCTTCCATTCATCACACTTGAGACCACGATCATATCCTGGCCATGCCACCAAAAGGCGAACACGACCAGGTGCAGTAGTACTGATACAGATACTGCGATATGGAGTGGTTTGCGCTTCATGTTCGTCTCATATTTAATCAGATTCGTAACTGATACCGATATAGATTGAGCGATCCGGGGTATTAAATCCGCTCGCCAGCTCGTACTGCTCGTTAGTGATATTATCCATTCGCGCATCTAACCAAACCTGTTTGTCGACTTTAAAGCGTGTCGCCAGATTAAATAAAGTATAGGCGGGCAGTTTCGTTAAGGTTCCAAAGCCATCTAGTCGCGAAGAGCTGTATAAAACCTCGAAACGTGCACTAGTATCTTTTGTAAAGTCATGACCCACTGTCATACTTAGTTTTTCACGTGGACGGCGAATTAGTTCCTGGCCATTTACTTTATTCGTGGCTCGCTGTACGGTCAGGTTAGTATTGAGTGACCAGTTGCTCGCTTGCAGTGTGTGCTGTAGCTCTAAACCCTCGGTGCGGGCACGACCAATATTTATCGCATCAAAGGTAGCTCCATCTTCATAAGCGATCAGGTTTTTGATCCAATTGGTAAAGTAAGTTGCCTGTAATCTTTGTTGCTTATTAATATTCCAGCGCAGACCCACCTCGCCGCCATCGGAGGTCTCAGGCTTGAGGTTGGGGTTACCCGAATAAAACAGAGGAGGTCCCCCACCGAAATCAAAGCCTGGATGGTAGAGCTCATTAATACTAGGTGCCCGGAAGGCATTGCTGATAGTCGCGGTCACACGCATGTCGGGAGTAACTTTCACTCCCCAGGAGGCCAGTCCAGTTGTCGCACTTCCAAATGCACTGTGATTATCTTCACGCAGCGAAAATAAAAAATCATGCGACTCGCCCGAATAACTCAAATTAGCGAAGACTGCATTATTGTCTATACGTTGGTCGTATACGTTTGTAGGTACACTAGTGTCAATATTGGTCGCTTTATCTTCATAGCGAGTAAACCCTGCCAGTAACAAATATGAATCGCTAAGAGCAATATCATGTTGCCAGTCAAGCTGCATGCGTTCAGTCGTGATATCTGAGGGAAAACTGGAGGTCGTAATCAGGTTATCGTAATAGGATCCTAACAAGAGTTTGTGCGACCAGATATCGTTAACTTGTTGATTAAAGTTACCGCTAATATTTCGATTGATCGAATCACTGACTCCCTGAGTAGACGCATCCTCGTCAAATACAGTCTGACCGTTACTTCCCCAAGCAGTTATTTCCAGTTGCATCGAGTCATCGATATCTGTGGAGTAGCCGATGTTAGCGTTGCTTTTTCGATACGGATTATTGTTTGGGTTATAAAAAAAGCCAGCATTGGAATTGGTTGATGAAAAGCTATCGGCTTGTTCGTAACCACCATTGAGTCGCAGGCGATGCTTCTTTCCGATCACGAGTCCGGCCGAAGCCTGTTGAGTACCAAAGCTGCCGGCGCCGATCCTTACGTGATGTGATTCATTCTTACGCGTGAAGATATGGATAATGCCGCCAATCGCCTCGGAGCCGTATTGAGTTGAACGTGGGCCTCGAACAATTTCAATTCTATCTATGTCATTGAGTGTCAGACTCTCAAGTGGAAAGGTTCCGGTTGTGGCTGAGGAAACGCGCATGCCATCGATTAGAAACAAGGTATGGTTTGAATTGGTGCCACGTGTAAAGACGTTAGTAACAGCACCCGCACCTCCGTTTTTTGAGATATCAATACCGGCTTGCATTTTCAATAAATCGGCGACCTCGCGGGCCTGGCTCTTTTGGATGTCTTCACGTGTAATCACCGTGACTGAGGCCAGCGAGTCGTCTGCTGTTTCACTGGTACGACTCGCCGTTACGACAATAGGGGATTCCTTAGTGGACTGTACTGGTTCTGCTACTGCTGGAGTTGATAAAACGATGCCAAAAAGGGCACTAACAGGTAAAACTGGTTTCATTATTATTATTTCCTCAAACTCGCGCACCCGCGGAGTGGTAATACGTGCACAGAGGAAAATTCAGGATGTATCCTGTCGTACGCCCCCCGCGCACACCTAAAGAAAAGACAACTGGCCGGTCTCCGGGCTTACAAGCTGAACCGTAGGTTCCAGGTGAATCGCCTTCCCACCAATATGGCAGTGGCTATGATGATTCACCTAAAGGGCATCTGTTTAATCCCTTAACTTGATTACCGTTGCGGGGGCAGCGTTGGATTCACACCAACTTCCCGTTTCACCGTCTGGATGAAAATCCATCGGGCACCAATAGTCTGGTCAAGTGACAAGGATCATGCGTGTCTCGGGTTGTCCTTGTCAAGCAAGGTCATGTAAAGGGCTAAATTAGGAACTATTGCTCACAATTGAAGCAATAATTTTAGTATTAAAATCAGTGGTCTATAATAAAGATCCAAATGTGCATTTATTAACCATATTTAATGTGGGATAATTGCCTAAAATTGAGGCCTGATACAGTTTAATTTCTCTGCTTGGGGCTACTCTATAAATAGACGCACGACTAGCCAGGTACACATGCAACGCATACTCGTCCTAAATTCGAAAGGTGGTTGTGGTAAAACCACAGTTGCGACCAATCTCGCCAGCTACTTTGCCAGTGAGGGATTGTCGACAGCCCTGGTCGATCACGATCCTCAGGGATCGAGCATGCGCTGGTTAAGCCTTCGTCCTAAAGAGAAAAGCGAGATCTACGGTGTGCCGGCCTATTCACGACCAAGCTCTGGGGTCACCATGTCATGGCATCGTCGTGTCTTACCTGCCACCGATAAGGTCATTATTGATGCACCGGCCGGGGTAATGGGGCAACAGTTACAGGAACTCATTCGCCAGGTCGATCTGGTTCTTGTGCCGGTACTACCTAGCCCAATCGATATTCATGCCGCAACACGGTTTATCGAAGAATTGCTGTTAATCGGCAAAGTTCGCAGCTTCGGTGTTCAAGTCGGTGTGATTGCCAATCGTGCCAAGAAAAATACCCTGGTCTATCAATCGCTGGAAAAGTTTTTAACGACCCTGAAGTTACCTTTCATTACCACCTTACGTGATACTCAGAATTACGTACGTGCCTCCGCAAGAGGGATTGGTATTTTTGAAATGTGGGACCAGCGAGTTCAGCAAGATAAACTTCAGTGGCAATCCGTCATCGAATGGCTGGATAAAATAGAGCCACGCACAAATCTTTACTCCGCACAAAAAAAATCATAATCCGTTTTTCATCTTCTCATGAGGGGCTAAACATCTGGCCCTGTTCATTTTCAATTTGAACGATGGGTGTGTGATACAACTCTTCTAAAGTTTCAGTGTTGAGTAAGTCTGCTGTCCGCCCAGATTTAATCTGTCCATCATCAAACATCATCAAGGTATGGCTACAATAACGTGCTGCAAGATTGACATCGTGTAATGCCATCATCAGCGAACAAGCTTTTTGTTCAGTCATAGACGTGAGTGTGCCAAGAATTTGATGTTGATGCTGCCAGTCGAGGTGGTTGATCGGTTCATCCAGCAAGTAGATAGAAGGTTGTTGCACTAGTACCATGGCAATCAACATCCGCTGGTATTCTCCACCGGAGAGTGACTGTAGATCTCTATTCTCAAAACCGTCTAGCCCGACAGTCATTAACGCATCAATTGCTATCTGGTAGTCGGCTTCGCTTTCCCACTGTAACGCCTTCAAATAAGGATGGCGACCTATCAATACATGTTCGATCACTTTGCCTGGAAAGGGATCCTGTTGTGTCTGTAACAGCAGCCCAATCTGCGTAGCAATCTCGTGTCGCGCTAATTCCGTTAGATTTTTTTCGTTTAAATAAATTTGTCCGCTGTTAGCGGGACGGATACCGGCGAGAGCATGTAATAAGGTAGTCTTACCTGCTCCATTTAAACCCAGCACCGCCCAGGTTTGGCCAGGTTCTATTTGTAAAGACAGGTTATCACATAAGACTTTGTTGCCTATTTTAAGGTACAGATCTTTACAACTTAATGTGCTGTTGGAGCTCATACCGATTTAACACCTCGGTACAGCAGGAAGATAAAAATAGGCACACCAATAGCTGCGGTCAGGATGCCAACCGGTAACGCGGTATCTTCGATCGCTGAGCGCGCAAAGGTATCGGCGAAGACTAGCAGACTACCACCTGCTAACACGGCACCGGGGATCAACAACCGATAATCGCGTAAGCCCATTAGGCGGAGCAGGTGAGGGATGATTAAACCGATGAAGCCGATGTTGCCAGCCTGAATAATCGCCATGGCAGTTAACAGCGAGGCGATCACATATAGTTGCCAGCGAAAGCGATTAATATTCAATCCCAGGCTTTGTGCCTGCATGGCACCGAGTGATAAGACATTCAGGCTGCGCGCAAAGTACAGACAAATCAGAATACCGATGGCCAGTGTAATCAACGAAGGCCAGAAGTTTTCAGCAAAACTTAAATCTCCCATTAACCAGAAAATCAAACTACGTAGTTTCCCCTGTGGGGCAATAGTCAGAACAAAACTTACAATTGCTCCCCAACCTGAAGCCAACACTACACCGGTCAACAGTAAACGGTTTTCAGTCCAACTGCCCTGACCACGGGCCAGGCCAAACACTAGAAACATAGCCAGCAGCGCCCCAAAAAAAGCAGAGGCGGAAACCATCCAGCCAACCACCCCTAGGGCGATGGCAATCAGCGCAAATACAGCAGAGCCACCTGAGATACCAAGTATGTAAGGATCGGCAAGAGGATTGCGTAATAAGACTTGCATCAAGGCGCCCGCCAGGGCCAGTAGGGCACCTGTTGTAAACGCATGAACCATTCTTGGCAGGCGCAGCTCATAGACAACCTGATGGTGTAGTGGATTCGCATCAGAGCTGATCGCGGAGAACACTTCTGAAAAAGACAACGATAGGCTTCCTGATGTGAGCGCAACAATAAAACTGATCAGGGCAATAGATAAGAGCAACAACAATTGCAGATAGGCTTTTTGCCTGACTACATTCGGCGCGTAGTTAGATTGTTGACCTTGTGCATTGCTCATGGCTATGAACTATCGTGAATCCGATTGACTATGTAAATCAATAATGTCCCATCCATTTGACTCTGCTTCTTTACGAAGCGTTTCATCTGGATTGACCGCAATCGGGTGTGTCACTCTGTTCAAGAGGGGCAAGTCATTGTGGGAATCAGAATAAAACCAACTATTTTCCAGATTCAGATCATTACCACTCAACCACTCAATCAAGCGCACCACTTTGCCTTCCTGATAACAAGGTGTGCCACTGACCTTACCGGTATAACGTCCGTCAATAATTTCTGGATCGGTTGCAAGCAGTTCATCAATTCCAAACGCTTTGGCGATGGGGGCGGTGATAAAGCTATTCGTCGCGGTGATGATGAGTAAGCTATCGCCTTGCTGACGATGTTTATCGACTAGTGCCAGTGCCGCAGGAAGAATCAGTGGCTGAATGATCTCTTGCATGTACTGAGCATGCAACGCAGTTAAACGCTCTGTACTTATTCTGGTGAGTGGCTCAAGGCTAAAGGCGAGGAAGGCAAAGATATCCAGCTGACCAGCCTTATAATCGTCATAGAATTTTTGGTTGGTGCGTTCGTAGGTCTCGCCATCGACTTCGCCCTGATCAACCAGGAATTTCCCCCAAAGATAGTCGCTATCACCCTGCAGCAGGGTATTGTCCAAATCAAAAATCGCCAGACTCACGTTACTTTCCCTTAAATTGAATAAGCTGGGCATCTTACCGTAAAAAGTGACAGCCATGCTTTTGAGTCGCGGTAATGTTTTTAAGTCCTTGATAAATCAGGAAAAATGTGCTTACTTTACTAAGATTGCGAGGTTTTAGAGCCTGTGAAACAATGTGGTTAACTAATTTTGTGAAGAGAATTTTCTAAGTGATTGATCGGCAAGGATTTAGAGCAAATGTAGGTATTATCCTCTGTAATGATGAGGGGGATTTGTTCTGGGCGCGTCGAGCGGGTGAAGATTCCTGGCAATTTCCACAGGGCGGGATTCGTCCCGATGAGACCCCAGAACAGGCCCTGTTTCGTGAGCTTGAAGAGGAAGTGGGGCTTACCGAATCAGACGTGGAAGTGATCGGTCGTACTGCACGTTGGTTACGCTATCGTATCCCAAAGCGTTTTTTGCGTTATCGGCGCCAACGACCGCGTTGTATTGGGCAAAAACAAGTTTGGTTTTTATTGAAGCTCTCGAACGGTGAAGAGAAAGTCAGTCTCGATAGTTGTGAAAAGCCCGAGTTTGATTCCTGGCGTTGGATCCATTATCGCGAAACGGTTGACCAGGTGATTTCCTTCAAACGTACTGTCTATTGCAAAGCACTGGAAGAACTCATTCCATTAATTAAGCCGGATGAGGCTGTTAAGTTAATTGATCCAATCAATCAGTAGTAACCTATTCACATATACTCTAGGGGATTCTGATTTGCCGTCAGTCCTGCTTCAGGAGCTTCATTAATGCTGAATACGCTGCGCCGTATAATCAATGAAGTCAACGATGCCCGCGATCTTGATCAGGCCCTGGAGATAATAGTTTCTCAAGTGCGCGAAGCGATGTCGGCTGATGTGTGTTCGGTCTATCTGAAAGATGAAATATTGCAACAGCATGTCCTGATGGCAACCGACGGTCTTGATTATGCGTCGATCGGGATCGTCCGACTTAATTTTGATCAAGGCCTGGTGAGTTTAGTTGCCAGTCGAGCTGAACCCATCAACGTTGATAATGCGCAGGAACACCCACAATTTCATTATTTCCCTGAAGCACACGAAGAAGAATTTTTCGGTTTCCTCGGTGTACCGATAATTCATCAACGCAATGTATTGGGTGTGATTGTAGTCCAACAAACCAGTAAAAAACGCTTTGATGAAGAACAGGAAAACTTTTTAATTACGATTGCTGCGCAACTTGCGGGTGCTATGGCACATGCTGAGGTAAGTGGTGAAATAGAGCGTTTGCTGAACCAGCATGAGGCAACCGACGTTCGGCCTTTCGATGGCTTACCAGGTGCACCCGGTGTAGCTATCGGTACTGCAGTTGCGATTTACCCATCATCAGAATTAGAAAAAGTACCCGATCGATTTGTCGAAGATCTCGATAAAGAGATCGAAGCATTTCATGCGGCGATTTCTTCAGTCAAACAAGATATCACCAAACTCTCAAACCGTTTAAAAGATGTGCTACCAGCCGAAGAACGTGCACTGTTCGATGCCTACCTATTGATGTTAGATAGTCATTCATTACGAGGTGTAACCGCAACCCGCATCATGGACGGTAACTGGGCGCCTGGCGCATTAAGACGAACCGTCGATGAGCATATTGAAGCCTTTGCGGAAATGGATGACCCCTATATGCGTGAGCGCGCAGAAGACTTACGTGAATTGGCGCGACGTATATTGCATTACCTGGTTCAGGATGCGCAACGCGAGATTACTTACCCGGAGTCAACGGTACTGGTTGGTGATGAGATCACGGCAGCACAACTGGCCGAAGTCCCGCGGGAAAAATTAACCGGAGTAGTTAGCGCGAAGGGTTCACGAACTTCACATGTGGCGATTTTAGCGCGCGCTCTGGGTGTGCCTGCAGTGATGGGTTCTGCCTCCTTACCATTAGGCAAGATCGATGGACAGTTTGTTATTGCTGACGGTTATAGTGGTAGCGTCTATATTTCGCCGCCGAAACAGATACGCAAAGAGTACGAGCGTCTTGCTAAAGAAGAAGAGATGCTAACGGCGGAACTGGTGAATCTACGCGATGACCCATCGGTAACTGAAGATGGACAACCGATCCCGCTTTACGTAAATACTGGTTTGTTGGCCGATATAACACCGTCATTAAATAGCGGAGCTGATGGCATTGGTTTATACCGGACTGAGTTTCCTTTTATGGTGAGACAAAACTTTCCCGGAGAAGAAGAACAATACCGAATCTACCGTCAGGCGTTACTTGCCTTTGCACCACGGCCAGTCACATTGCGTACTCTGGATGTCGGTGGTGATAAGGCCTTACCTTATTTCCCAATTGTTGAGGACAATCCTTTTCTTGGCTGGCGTGGTATTCGTATTACTCTTGATCACCCCGAATTATTTATGGTGCAGGTGCGTGCGATGATCCGTGCTGCAGTCGGTATTGATAATCTCCACATATTATTACCCATGATCAGCCAGATGAGTGAGCTAAGAGAATCCTTGGCTTTGATTGAGCGAGCTTACGAGGAGCTCAAAGAAGAAGATGGCGAGGTTAGCAAACCTAAGGTCGGTGTCATGATCGAAGTTCCATCAGCTGTCTACCAGGCGCATCGTTTTGCTGCACTCGTTGATTTTCTCTCGATCGGTACCAATGATTTGACCCAGTATTTATTGGCAGTGGATAGAAATAATGCCCAGGTAGCATCACTCTACGACGCATTACACCCAGCTGTGCTCCAGGCAGTACATGATACCGTACGCGCAGCACATGATATGGGTAAACCGGTCAGTGTCTGTGGTGAAATGGCAGGTGATCCAGCAGCAGTTGTACTTCTGGTTGCTATGGGGATTGATAGTCTGAGTATGAGTGCATCCAGCCTGAACAGGGTGAAATGGGTGATACGTAATCTTTCAACTGAACGTGCACGACAATACCTTGACGAAGCCTTGAATATGGAAGATGCTGCTAGTATTCGTGATTTTCTAAATAAGAAACTGGAGAAGGCTGGCATGGGTGGTCTGGTCAGGGCAGGGCGATAAATATGGAACATCAGCAAACAACTTTCGAAGAAATTGATCGCCGTTTGACTATGAAGGAAATTATTAGCGATCTGATAGAAGATGGTCGTGTTGATAAAGCGATCGCTGACGATTTTCTTATCCCCGTTCGCAGCAGTGGTCTGGAGATACACCCCCTTGTTATTATTTCCCAGCAAGAGTGGCCTGACTTACTCAATCCCAAAAAGAAACTCACCCTGGAACGTTTGACTGAATGGTTGGCTAATCGCTCCAGTATGAACTATTTTCGGATTGATCCTTTAAAAGTCGACGTTACCTATGTCACTAACGTGATGTCTTCAGCGTATGCGACTCGGCACAAAATCCTGCCGATCAATGTTACGGAGAATACTGTCACGATTGCGACTGCTGAGCCTTTTGTACGCAGTTGGGAAAAGGAACTGCAACATACCAGCGGTTTAAAAATTGAACGGGTCATTTCAAACCCGGTAGACATTTCGCGCTTTCTGAATGAATTTTATAGTGTCAGTCACTCTATTCGGACCGCTACTTCAGAGAACACTGATGACATTCCGGGTGTTACAAATTTCGAACAACTGATCGAGCTTGGTAACTCCGGCCGCTTAGATACCAATGATCAATCTGTTGTTCATATCGTGGATTGGTTATTACAGTTTGCCTTTGATCAAAGAGCGAGCGATATACACCTCGAGCCTCGTCGTGAGATGAGTAATATCCGCTTCCGTATCGACGGCATGATGCATACTGTTTATGAGATGCCCACCGCGGTGATGACGGTTGTGATTGCGCGAGTAAAAGTACTCGGGCGCATGGATGTGGTTGAGAAGCGTCGCCCTCAGGATGGTCGCATCAAGAGTAAGACCCCCGATGGTGACGAAATAGAATTGCGTCTGTCGACCATGCCAACTGCCTTTGGCGAAAAAATGGTAATGCGTATCTTTAGCCCGGATGTCTTGGTGAAAGACTTTTCCGGACTTGGTTTTAGCGAGAAAGATGCCACCGACTGGACCAGTATGATTTCTCAGCCGCATGGTATCGTTTTGGTTACAGGTCCGACCGGTTCAGGTAAGACCACAACCTTATATTCAACACTTAAACAACTTGCACAACCCGATGTGAATGTCTGTACAGTAGAAGACCCTATCGAGATGGTGCTCCCTGAGTTCAATCAAATGCAGGTTCAACACAACATCGGTGTTGATTTTGCCGCAGGTATTCGTACCTTGCTAAGACAAGATCCTGACATCATTATGGTCGGTGAGATCCGGGATAAAGAAACAGCTGAAATGGCGACGCAGGCAGCATTGACTGGTCACCTTGTTCTTTCAACTTTACACACCAATGACGCCTCAGCGGCGATTCCCCGGCTGCGTGAAATTGGTATCCCTGCCTACCTTATTAATGCCACCGTGATCGGTATTATGGCGCAACGACTGGTGCGTACTCTTTGTCCCGCCTGTAAGGAACCGACAGAGGTTGATGAGGACTTATGGAAAACTCTGACTCACCCATGGAAAGTATCGGGTAAAGGAACCTTCTATAAACCAGTTGGCTGTGATGAATGTCGCAACACAGGTTTTGTCGGCCGAATCGGAATTTATGAAATGATGATCCTTGATCGTGAGTTGCGCAATCATATTAATTCGGAAACAGATTCAAAGACCATACGCACCGAGGCTGTCAAGCAGGGCATGACAAAAATGCGAATCTCTGGTGCACGTAAAGTGGCACTTGGCATGACAACTATTGAAGAGGTCCTCAAGGTCGTGCCACCTGACGATGAGGACTAAAGTACCTATCTATATACTGGGTACGTTATAACGGGCGTGTCCGTCCCCCATTGCTAGATTTTCCCGACCAACCAAGGTTTTGCAAAAACAATTAAGCGCAACCAGGCTAACTCGAATAAAATGGACACGTTGACCCCGAAATAACGTAAAACTTTTATTTTGCTCGGATGTATTTCTGAATGACGTCGAGTAATACGCTTGGTTCGATCGGTTGTAGCAAATAATCACTCACTCCAACCTCCAAGGCATGTTCGATCATGTCTTCATCAAAATAATTCATCAGTAAAATAACTGAGACATCCTGCCAGCCCTTGTGGTGTTGCATACTTTGGATAACGGGCGGAAAGTCATTATTCAGCCATTTATGACTAATGAATAACAATTCAGGTGGGGGTTGTCCCTGAATATGGTCAAGCGCATTTTCCTCGTTTGTAATGATTGATAGATCAAAGCCTTCTCTATAGAGCAGCATGTGCATCAGGCTGACCAGGAATTTGTCTTCTTCAAAGACTAGAATTTTGCGCCTGTCTACGGGCGCTGAACTGGCATCCATGCATGTTCTAATATCGGAAACATGCATTCTTGTACAACCTCTGGTTGTTGTTAATTGTAATGCATGAATCGGCCTATTCCCTTATTAACTTTAGTGATAGTTCTACTGGAGATCCCGGAACGTGATCGGACCCGCACTATTGCAATTTAGTAACTAACCCGCTGATTTATCTGAAATTGATTTTCAGGGGATAAGCACGCATGATGGAGGGTATGGACACCCTGACCCATGCATTAAGCGGTATGTTGGTAGCCCGCGCCAGCCGCCGGGTTGATGATGAATTGCCAATTTGGCTGCGAAGCTGGACAGGTTTTTTCATCGGCGCCTTTCCCGATATCGACTTTGTTTCCCGGCTATTTGGAATTACTGCTTATCTGAATATTCATCGCGGGATTACACACTCAGTGGTACTTATTCCTGTTTGGGCGTTGTTGTTGTCATGGTTGTTATCAAAACTCTCGCGTAATAAATATTCATGGAAGCTGTTTCTACCCGTGTGTTTGCTTAGTCTGTCGATACACATCTTTGCCGATGTGATTACGGCCTACGGCACCGAGGTGTTAGCGCCTTTTAGTAATGTTCGGTTCAGTATCCCCACCACATTTATCATTGATTTATATTTCACAGGAATAATCCTGTTCGCAATTCTGTTGAGTACGTTTATAAAGAAATACGCAAAACCCATCGCGCTGGGTGGTGTCGTTTGCCTAATGGGGTATGTCCTGTTGCAGAGTTACTGGATGCGCGTGGCGCTTGAGCATGCCTACGCCTCGGCACCGGTCGATAAAATGCAAAATGCGGAAGTCGATGTTATTCCACAACCACTATCGCCACTTAACTGGAAGTTGATCATTAGTACGGACGATCGTTATTACATCCGTTACATTAATCTCTATAGAGATAAACCTGAGACAGCGTTACCCACCGATAGTTTGTTCAAACGCATTGATGCGCTTTATACACCGGTTCATCAAAATGACTGGTATATCGTGCCCAAATTCGGATTGGGTCCACTTCAATCATTAGGGCATACTATTTGGGAGCATGACAGGATGAAACCGATTCGTCGATTCATGGAGTATCCTGCTATATATCAAGTCGATCAATTCCCAGAGATGCAGTGTCTATGGTTTGCTGATCAGCGCTTTGTGTTACAGGATATTCGTGCACCTTTTATCTTCGGCGCCTGCCAACATCGCGAATCAAAACAACTCAAATTTTTACGATTAGTTGATGATCAACCGGCCTTATTTGATTAGATAGAAAGGAGCTTAGGCAACCTGCGCATCAAACAGCGCGAGTAATTCGCTTGCGGGTTTACGTTGTGAACCATTACAGCTAATAAAGCGTTTGACCTGTAAGCGCTTGATGTTATCAGCACTTTGGTAGGCCTTGCGGGTAAAGTGTGTATTGTGATTCGATATCAAGACAGGAACGTCACTTTGTCGTGCCTGTTCAGCAAGTTGCGCAAGTAAGTGTTGCTGATCAAGATCAAAACCGCCTGCACTGTATGTTGTAAAGTTCGAAGACTTAGACAGCGGCACATATGGAGGATCGCAATACACTACATCGCCCTGTTTTAAGTTGCTAAACACTGCAGCGAAGTCCAGGTGTATAAAACAAGCGCGTGTAGATTTTAGATGAAAGGCGAACATTTCATCTGCGGGGAAATAGGGTTTTTTATAACGGCCAAATGGCACGTTGAAGCCACCTTTAGAGTTGTACCGACACAGACCGTTATATCCATGACGGTTCAAATAGATAAACAAAGCCGCCTTTCGAACGCTATCTTTGGTTTTGTTAAATTCTTCGCGGCGACGATAGTAATATTCTTCTTTATTAGTCGCGCTGCGGAATAGTCGAGCACAGCGCTCGATAAATTGCTCCCCCTGATCGGCAAGGATCTGGTAGAGCGAAATAAGATCCATGTTGTTGTCCGCAAGTAAGTACTCGGAATAATCAGTATTCATAAACACTGCACCTGAGCCTGCAAACGGTTCTACCAAACGCTCACCTTCGGGTAACATGTCCTGAATATGATCCATGATCCGATATTTATTACCAGCCCATTTCAAAAAGGGACGAGCCGAGTTTTTATTATTTGCTCTCATTGATCGAGATCCTTCAAATAGACTTTTGACTGCCGTTGATAGTTATATAAGGCACGTTTTTTCACCGGCAGCGCATCCAGTTTGGCGGGTTTAAAGCCACGCTCGCGGAACCAGTGTGCGGTTCGTGTCGTCAACACAAATAATTGCTTGATGCCCAACTGTCTGGCCTGCTTGACGATATAGTCGAATAACTCGTGACCACGACCACCATTGCGATATTCTGAATGCACAGCAACACAGGCCAGTTCAGCAATACGTTCTTTGATATATGGGTAAAAGGCTGCACAAGCCACAATCAATCCGTCTCTTTCGATCACGGTAAAGTGTTGTATCTCTGTCTCCAGCACTTCCCTGGAACGTCGTACCAGTTGGCCTTCATCTTCCAATGGCTTGATCAGTTCAATAATGCCGCCAATGTCATCGATATTTGCTGCACGAATATCTTCAAACGATTTGGCACTGATCATGGAACCCACACCATCTCGAGTGAATAACTCGAGCAGCAGGCCACCATCAATATTTCGGTTAACAATATGCACACGATTTACACCATGGATGCTAGCTTTTAAGGCATGCTCCAGATAATTACGTGTTGTGTCTTTTAACTTTTTCTTCGACGCCAGCATAGTCTCGACTTCTGCTTGCGTGAGTTCGTGTAAAACCGATCCTTTCTTGCCAGCTGACAGGCTTTCATCCGCCAGGAATATGAGTTTGTCGGCCTGAAGCTGCTTAGCCGTCTCAGTGGCAATTGCCTCAGCAGTAAGATTGAAAACCTCACCCGTCGGTGAATAGCCCATCGGCGAGAGCAGGACAATATTTTCATCCTCCAGATGCCAATCAATGGAATTAGTATCGATACGACGAATGACGCCGGTATGACAAAAGTCCACGCCATCATGAATACCCAGAGGCTGGGCGGTGACAAAATTGCCAGAGACCACCCGGGTAGGGAGTTTGTGTAGAGGCATATCGCTGATACCCATGCTGAGTAAGGCCTCGATTTCTACCCGCACCGAACCCGCAGCCTGTTTCAGACACTCAAGAGCCGCATCCGTGGTAACCCGCATGCCCTCGGCATACTCTGTATCCAGTTTGCGTTCTTTCAGTAATTTATTGATTTGAGGGCGTGCACCGTGCACCAGCACCAACCGGATACCAAGGCTATTGAGCAGCACCAGGTCATGCACCAGGCTAGGAAACTGAGCGTCTGCCAACATTTCCCCACCAAAAGTAATGACGAACGTCCGCCCCCGGAAAGCCCGGATATAAGGCGAAGAGTGACGAAACCACTCAACAAAACGCTGTTGCTGATCTTTTTCTCGCATTTGCTTTAAATAGTAGGTGTATCTATTTGTTTTATAAGCATAACCTATAGAGAGATCAGGTCAAATAGTTTTGCAGGGTTTTTGGTCTTTATTTATGTTTTTTTCGTCCCACTGGGACGACTTACTTTCTTGTCGCAACAAGAAAGTAAGCAAAGAAATGCTCCCCCGTTGCGGGTGTAATCAGTGAGTTTTAGTCTTTTTCTGCCCTGTCCGGTTTTGATTCGCATCCATGCTCAGCAAAACCGGGCTCGCCGTCCATGGCTCGCTCTATTTTTACGTCCTCAAAAAATACAAAACTCACACACCCACACATGGGGGCATTGTTGCTCACACCTAGAGCAGAAATAAGGGTGCGTTTTATTTCACTGTACTGGCTCAGTGGATAATCCCCTTGCGCGCCATGAGAGTCGTTTGGCTAAACGCAAGTGAAACCCGAACGGGGCGAGGCAGGACGCCGAGCCTTTGTGATGAGCCAGGGAAGGCGAATCACAAAGTTTCACTGAGTAAGCCAATAAGACTCGAATGTTTGGTAAGCGCAGGGGAAGAGTTTCTTTGCCTACTTTCTTGTCGACACAAGAAAGTAGGTCGCTCTCGGCGAGAGCGAAAAAGCTCATAAGAAAATAAAAACTACAACCGAACCCCAATCCCAAAATGAAACCGCGTTTTAACATCGGAGTCTGAGGACTCAGACCAGAGATGCAGTTGCTCAGCTTTTATAACGGGGTACTGATAGTTAGCTTCGCCTATTTTACCTGCTTCACTCTTTTGAACTTGTCCTAAAGCAGACAGCCAGCGGCCACTGGCGTATTGGGCAGGTTCTAAGAAGCCCTGGTATTTAAGGATAAAACGGCCTTGCGGTTGTGCACTGGTGATGGGTTGGCCGTTCTCATTGAGTGGATAGTTGAGTAATTCAATTTGGCTGGTATTTTCAAAATTTCGGGTTTCGATAATCATACCGCCCCAAACGACTTTTTGATTTAACAGTGCGGGATTTTTAACAGTCTGCTGTGGTGTGATCGATTGGTTGATACCTTCCATTTTGAAAGGTGCACTTGCACAGGCATTGAGTAGCAACGCGGATGCTATTAATACAAGATGGGTTAAACGCATTTCTACCTCACTTCTTTTATCGTTCGATGGGGACGATGGTAATAAGGGTAGGGGTAGTACCAGGGGCCGTACCATGGGTCCCAATAATAATCATCGTCTTCATATTTAATTCGTACTGGCCAGAGGTGGTAAGTCGTTGCGTTAACAACTGGATAGAGATAATCATAGTCATCGACTTTACGATTTTCTGTACCGGTTACTATACCGTTGACACTCATTTCGCGTCCTGGCGCAAAGACGGCGGGGTCGAGAAAGCCGTTGATGTTGGTGATGAATCGGCCTAGTGACACATCACTTTCGATGGGGCGTGTTGAGCTACTCAAACGTTTGGCGAGTATGGTAATTTCTGTGCCGTCTTTTTTGGCTTCGCTGCTAAGGATTACACCACCCCAGGTCACGACTTGATCTTTGTGCGCATCTGGGTTGCTCTGCACGGCAGCAACAGGGGGGTTGGTTTTGGGTACGGGTAATAGCGGCGCAGATTGGCAGCCCAGCATTACTAAGCTGGTAAGTACTAACAGACTGAATAGTTTAATGTTCATCTCTCTCCATACAGGTCTTTTCAATCATGCTACCTATTAAGTCAACAGCCGGCTGAATTTGTTCCATAGGCAGGAATTCATCGGGTTGGTGTGCTTGATCGATATGCCCTGGACCCATGATGACGGTTTGCATACCCATGCTATTTAAATAGGGACCCTCGGTACAATATGCAACCGATTCTGCCTGGTGACCCGTTAATTTTTCCGCCATTTGCACAATTTCGGAATCAGCGGCGGTAAACATGGGGTCTGTCCCTCGAATTAATGGCGTTCTTTCATACTCCAGGTCGCTGTCGACGAGGCGTGCCTTCACCCGTTGATCAATCTGATCACGTAGTTCATCGCTGGACATGCCGGGCAGGGGACGGAGGTCGATATGTAACTCACAGTCACCACAGATCCGGTTTGGATTATCCCCACCATGAATGTGGCCCAGATTTAAGGTTGGGTAGGGCACAGTAAAACTTGGATCGTGATACTTGGCCTGTAGTTCGTGACGCCATAACAGGATCTCGCTAATGACCTGGTGCATGCCTTCCATCGCGTTATTCCCCAGTTCCGGGTTACTGGAATGACCCGATTGCCCCTTGAGACGAATCGACTCCATAATAATGCCTTTGTGTGCGCGTATGGGTTTGAGCCCAGTCGGCTCACCCACGATCGCATACTTTGCCTTTGGCCGATCGGCTTCGACCAACGCCACCGCGCCATCCATTGAACTTTCTTCATCGGCGGTTGCCAGCAGTATTAGCGGTGCTTGCAAACGCTTCATGTCATGTTGTTTAACCGCTTCGATTGCCAGGCCCATAAAACTCTTCATGTCGGCACTGCCCAGCCCAAACAGCTTATTATCGCGTTCGGTCAACTTGAAGGGATCCGACGTCCAGTATTGCTCATTGAAAGGAACAGTATCGGTGTGGCCAGAGAGGATCAGGCCGCCGGGTCCCTTTCCCAGAGTGGCGATTAAGTTGGCTTTATCGGGCTGCCCAGGTATGGGCATGATTTCGATGGCAAAACCCAGGTCTGACAACCAGTTTGCTAAAAGATCGATAACCGGGCGGTTACTCTGATCATGCTGCGGCTGTACGCTACTCACTGAGGGTGTTCCGATCAGAGCCTGTAACGATTCCATTAAAGTTGGTGAGTTTGGCATCGGTAATCCGTAATAAAAGGTTCATTTAAGTGTAACCCACTTGCCATATCGAAAGCTAAAACTTGTTAAAACAGGTAAAGGTATTTTGATATGGGATACGCAAGAACACATATGCTGTTACAGCGTGCAGTTGAGAAAGAACTCGCTTTCTGTCGCCAGGTAAATAACTCGCTAAGTGCACCTATAATACAAGGGTTCTTTTCAGTTGTAAGCCGACTAGGTGATGGTGTGCTCTGGTATAGCCTTATTGCCTGTTTGCCCTTTATCTATGGGACAGATGCAATCCCTGTCTCAATCTTAATGATCTTTGCTGGGGTTCTCAATCTTGTTGTTTATAAGGCTTTAAAAAAACTGACCAGTCGCGAGCGTCCCTGTTCTACCAGTGCTGACATTATACCGGGAGCACGTTTGCTGGATCATTACAGCTTTCCATCCGGGCATACCTTACATGCAGTGGGCTTCACAATTCTCGCCATTAACTTTTACCCGGAGCTGGCTTTGTTGCTGATTCCTTTTACTGTATTGGTCGCCATGTCACGTGTCATCTTAGGCTTACATTATCCTACCGACGTCATTGCCGGTGCGTTAATTGGTGCACTAATTGCCAGTCTTGGTATCGCTATTTATTAAACGAATAAAATAAGGAACGGCCCTATGCGCATCCTGATGATTACGGATGTCTATTTTCCAAGAATTAATGGTGTATCAACTTCGATAAAGCTATTTCGACAAACTTTATTGGCGATGGGGCATGAAGTAACCCTGATTGCACCGGATTACGCCGACCAGGCCGACGAGCAGATACCTGAAGATAATATTATTCGCGTTCCTTCAAGCAAGGTGATTCTGGATCCAGAAGATCGAATGATGTCTCGCAAATTTATCGCGAAATTGCTACCCGGACTGAAGGCGCAGGATTTTGATCTACTTCATATACAAACACCTTTCATTGCTCACTATGAGGGCGTGAAGCTGGCAAAAGAACTCGGTATCCCCAGTGTTGAGACTTATCACACTTTCTTTGAAGAATACCTGTATCACTATTTCCCTTATGTCCCAAAGTCATGGATGCGTTATCTGGCGCGCATGTTTACCCGCAAGCAATGCAATAGCGTTGATATGGTGATCACCCCATCGACCGCGATGAAGGATGTACTGGTTAAATATGGTGTTAAGACTGCCACAAGAATTGTGCCGACAGGGATTGTGTTAGATGAACTCCAGTCAGGTCAGGGGCATGTATTTCGTGACAAACACGGTATTGATCAGGACCGGCCGGTATTAGTTCATGTTGGCCGCGTCGCGCATGAAAAAAATATTGGGTTCCTGCTGCATATGCTTTCGCACTTACATAAAAAAATACCTGATGTGCTCTTCGTGATTGCAGGTGAGGGGCCCGCACTAGGGCACTTACGTAAACAGGTAGAACAATTAGGTTTAACCGATAATGTGATGTTTATTGGTTATCTGTCACGAGAGGGTGACTTACTGGATTGTTATTGTGCCGGCGATGCCTTTGTCTTTGCATCACGAACAGAAACACAGGGGCTGGTACTTCTCGAAGCAATGGCATTAGGTGTACCTGTTGTATCAACTGCAGTGATGGGCACCAAGGACATTTTGAATGCACGCAAAGGAGCCCTGGTAACGATTGAAGAGCCAATGGCATTTTCAGCAAATGCGCAGCGTTTATTGGAGAACTCAAGCCTGCGAACACGACTTGCAAATGAGGCGCGTGAATTTGTTAAGGAATGGACGGCGGAAGAAATGACTAACCGCCTGGTCGATTTATATCAGGACTTGATAACCGGTGATCTACCTGAGACTTTCGATGAGAATAAACTAGGAAGCAACCTCATCAACTAACTTACAATTTTTGCAGTAGTCGTTATTAATATGATCCCCAGCCATCTTTTTTCTGGAAGCGGAACTTGGGAATCACCAGACCTATGATCATACCAATGATGAGTACACCTGCACCGGTGATAAACCAGTGACGTTGTGAACGATCTTTTAAGACCTGATTTTCCTGATTGATCACGGCTAGTTTGGTACTGATCTCTTCATAGTCCTGGCGCAGTTGCTTATTTTCACTCTCGAGTTGTTTAGGGCGAGCTGCAACTTCGTTGAGGTGGGTCAGTTCCTGACTGGCCGTTTTGTGTTCGCTTTGTAATTTAGAATGTTCGGCGTCAAGTTTACCCTTGGCCTTTTTCAAAGTGCCTAGCTCCTGTCTGAGCAATTTGTTGGTTTCTTTAAACTTAGCAAGTTGGGCTTCCGCTGCAGTCAGTTTATCAGCTGCAATTGGGTTGTCAGCCAAATACTGGGTCCGTACCCAACCTTCGGTGCCATCTTCAAGACGCACCATGGTATAGCCCGTATCGGTCTCTTCCAGAATCTCAAGCTTAGTTCCGCTGACTAAAGTTTTGATGATTTCAAACTGGTTACCCTGCCCAGAGCGCATAGTGATGACTAAGTGATCGCTCACATATTTGCTGGCAGCATAGGCCTGGAGTGGCAACAAGCAGATTAGGCTCAGTGCGATTAATAGGCTTTGGCGGTGTCTCATATCCTAAAATTCCTGGTTTATACTTATTATATGGCTGGCTGATACTATCAGATTTAGGCAGTATTTCTTGTCAGCCAGGTCACAAGAATAAGGCAATTGGTCTGAAATACTGTGTCATACTGTCATGAACCCGTAACAATATTGACGTGTAATTAGCTTGTTTTCAATGCAAACGAGCAAACTATGTATAACATGATGTCAAAGGAAAACCCAAATATTTTAGTCGTCGAGGACGAGGCCGCAATCCGCGAGATGCTAAACTTTTCGCTTGGAAAGGCAGGGTTTAATGTCCACGAAGCCGCGGACGCTCGTCAGGCCCAGGATCTGATGAGCAAAACAGTGCCCGATTTGGTGCTGCTTGACTGGATGCTGCCAGGGATTAGCGGTGTCGATCTGGCTAACAAGCTGCGCCAGGTTAAACGTACCCACCGCGTACCTATTATAATGCTGACAGCACGTGGCGAGGAAGAAAACAAAATCAAAGGCCTGGAAGCGGGTGCCGATGATTATGTCACCAAGCCTTTTTCAACCCGTGAACTGATTGCCCGCATTAATGCGGTTTTACGCAGGTCGGTCGGGGACACAGACGGGGACGTGCTAGAGGCAGGAATTCTCAAATTGGATACTGTTGGACACCGGGTAACCGTAAATAATCAGCCTTTAGAACTGGGCCCAACCGAGTTTCGTCTGTTACACTTCTTTATGACCCATGCCGAACGGGTCTTTAGTCGCAGTCAGTTGCTGGATCAGGTTTGGGGTGATCATGTCTATATTGAAGAGCGAACTGTTGATGTCCATATACGTCGTCTCCGCCGTGCGCTTGAAGAGCACGATTGTGACAAGTTTATTCAGACCGTACGTGGTGCAGGCTACCGCTTTTCTGAGCAGATTTGACCAAAGCAGATTTACCCAGGGCGGATATACCCGGTCCAGCGTTACCGGACGCGCACATATTCAAAATCGATTTCAATGCATAGGTATAGATAGCCTTGAATAATAGCTGGAACGCAGAAGTCTGGCGACTCGTTGCCCTGTTGACCATTGCCGTCATTGTCGGGCTTATCTTTGATCACGTTCTATTATTCCTGTGTATTAGCCTGGCAGGTTATTTA
>Ga0316205_10001657_pt1 | contig 26604 bp, 20 predicted proteins | sample 3monthpyrite_MG_FD_204941 | JGI IMG/M metagenome (GOLD analysis project Ga0316205, IMG submission 204941) | Microbial mat bacterial communities from mineral coupon in-situ incubated in ocean water Damariscotta River, Maine, United States -... | ecosystem: Environmental > Aquatic > Marine >... | reverse complement strand
CTTCTAATAATTCAACATCATCTATATCAATTAAATAATCTTTGGGAGCTATATTTTTAAATGTCACTACGGGTTTACCTAACAACAAAAACATTAACAACACCGAGGAGGTATCACAAACCATGACATCCGCTTTTTTTAGTAAGGGAAGAACATCATCAGTTTCTACAAAGGTTAAATTTTCATTTTGTAGTGATTTATATTGCTGCACAATTTCAGCTGGCATTTTAGGGTGAAACTGTACCAACCATTGCCATTTATTGGCTTGACTTAGCCGTTTTATCGTTTCAAATAGATGTGGAGCACAAGAGAGTTTTTTTGAAAATGTCGAACATAACAGTATGGTCGGTTTGTTTTCGGCTATTTTTTCTTGCGCTAAATAGAGATTATCTAACGCGCACCAACCAGTTTCAGTAACTTTAAAATGATCATGTTGCTCAGCTAAATTTAAGAATGGCGTTGTTGTACTTGGCCCTTGAGTGCAATAAAGATCAAAGCAGTTCCTAATTTTAAAGTGATCATTATGTCCGCGCTTGTCTACTTTGCCCGCATCAAAACCATGGAAAACTGCCACATTAATCCCCGGTAAAAAAGTAGGTGCGATATTGGCTGGGTAAAAGGTAGCAATAGGGTTATAGTCGCTTATTGCTTGTACCGACAACAATTGATGTTCATTTTCAGCCAAAAACCCCGCATTAACTGCTTTGCCTTCTAAAAACCACGCAACTTGATCACCTCTGGCAATAATCGCCGCTTGCAACGGGCGTAAAATAGCATAGGAATAATTTTGAGAAATATAAAAAAGGTAACGCCGAGTTGCCATAACAATTCCTATTGCACTAAGTTGATTAACTGTCGATAAAAATAAAACCTTAATAATATTACATATTTTAAACCTATATAAAGGTGATTAAAACACGTATAATCCTTTTTCTTCTAATTCAAATATTCTCAATCAATAACAAATCGGATTTCGCTTTACATGCCTTTTTCAGTTTCAAAGCTTATAAAACTCCTGTTCATTTATATCATCTTCGTCAGTATTTCTAGCAAAGCAGAGCCATGGATAGACACCTCAGACATTTATTTAAAAGCGCATATTCAATTATTGGCAGATGCAGGTCATATTGCGACTCCAGTCACCACTTACCCACTCATGTGGCAAGATATTATTCAAGATTTAAAGCAAGTTAATCGTAGTTATTTAAGTGAAAATCAAAAAAATGCTTATTACTATATTCAACATCAATTTAGGTTAGCTAATAAAAATCAAACCCGCGTTAAAGCACAATTATCAATAAACGATAACCAATGGACCAGTTTTGGTGACAGCTTCCGCGAAAAAAATAGTATTCAAATCCAATCAAGCATGATGACAGATAATTTTGCCATGAAGATTTCGCCAAGTTATTTTCCCAACACTGATGGCAATGACGAAGTGCGCTTTGATGATAGTTATATTGCCGCTTTTTGGGGCAACTGGATAATTTCAATCGGTCAGCAAGACAGATGGTTTGGCCCAACCTGGGATACTAGTTTCAGTTTAACCAATAATGCTCGACCAATACCGGCTATAACCTTATCACGTAAATCTGCAACACCTTTTACTCTGCCATTCACTGAGCTAGATATACCTTGGACTGTCACCACGTTCATGGGAAAAATGAATGATAAACGCACAGTGAAAAACGCCTTATTATGGGGATTTCGTCTAAATTTCAAACCACTTAAAAATTTAGAAGTAGGATTATCTCGCCTAGCACAATGGGGCGGTGATGGCCGTTCGCAAAGCTTATCTACCTTTTGGGATGTATTCATTGGCAGAACTAACTGCGGTATAGATGATTTAGTTTGCGATGACAATACTCAAAACCCAGCAAATCAACAAGCTGGCTACGATTTTCGTTACTCAAATACCTTATTTAATGTGCCTGTTGCCATTTATGCACAAAAATTTGCGGAAGATGGCAGTGACGATCCATTGAAGTTTTTAACCAAAGCCGAATTACAAGTTGGTGTTGATGCCAATATCAATTTATTTAATATTCCCACAACCGCTTTTATTGAGTACAGTGATAGTCTCGCTGATTGTAACACCCGAGACAATATTGGTGACTGTTATTACGAACATTCTAGCTACACTACAGGCATGCGTTTTAATGGCCGTACTATTAGTAATTTATACGACAATGATGCTAAAACCTATGTATTTGGTGCTTATTCACAACTTAGCATCAATACTCACCTGACCAATAAATTACGTTACTTACAATTAAATTACGATAACAGTGACAAAGCGCCTAACGATCCATCAATTGGTAATCCAATTACCAGTATTGCTAAAGACATAGTGATGTTTTCAAGTAGCGTGCAACACAGCTATAGAAATTGGCGTTTCACTCTCTCTGGCAACGTTAGCTACTCAACATTTGAAAATAACCTTGATAGTGAAACCGACTATAATGCCTCTTTAACAGTTGAATATAACCTTTAAACCTCACAGCATTAAGTCCCCATATAACTAAAGTGTCTAGCGATACTTTTTTTTTCATTTGACAGAGTTAGAGTATATGCGCTATTAATATACACATAGTAACTGAAGCACACAATTTTAAGAAAAATGACAACATTAATTAAGCACAATAAACTCAACCTCCTCCTCGCACTCATCATGCGCGGCTAGGTTTTATTGCTTATTTAATGACTTCAACGATTCTTTTAGAATCAAAAAATAAAGTATTCAAATAAAACCCGCGCTAACTAACGCGGGTTTTTTTACGTCTATGCGTTAGTTAGTTTTCAAATAAATTAGTAAACAAAAATAGGCATATAAAGGATAAAAACACATGAGCACAAAAGACAATGTCATTATTTTCGACACCACCTTACGCGATGGTGAACAAGCACTTAACGCCAGTTTATCAGTGCATGAAAAACTGCAGATAGCTTTATCATTAGAGCGCTTAGGTGTAGACATTATGGAAGTTGGCTTTCCTGTGTCTTCTCCCGGCGACTTTGAGTCAGTGCAACAAATTGCTCGTACTATCAAAAATGCCCGCGTTTGTGGTTTAGCACGCGCGGTTGAAGCTGATATTGACGCCTGTGCTCAATCATTAAAAGTGGCTGACCAATTTAGAATTCATACCTTTATTTCAACATCTGATGTACATGTACAACAAAAATTACGTAAAGAATTTAGCGATGTACAAGCTATGGCGGTTCACGCTGTAAAATATGCCCGAAAATTTACCGATGATGTTGAATTTTCGTGTGAAGATGCCGGCCGTACCCCTATTGATAACTTATGCTCCATGGTAGAAGCCGCCATTGACGCCGGAGCTACTACAGTAAATATTCCAGATACCGTTGGTTATACTTTGCCGTTTGAGTTTCAAGGCATAATCACTAATTTATTTAATCGCGTGCCTAACATTGATAAAGCGATAATTTCAGTACATTGTCATAACGACTTAGGCTTAGCGGTTGCCAACTCAATGGCAGCAGTACAAGCTGGTGCTCGTCAAATAGAATGTACTATTAATGGCATTGGTGAACGCGCCGGTAACTGCTCTTTAGAAGAAGTGGCAATGATCATGCAAACCCGTCAAGGTTTGCTAAATGTTAATACCAATATTAATCATCAAGAAATTGCCCGCACTTCTAAGCTCGTCAGTACCTTGTGTAATATGCCGGTGCAGTTAAACAAAGCTATTGTTGGCGGTAACGCTTTTAGTCATTCATCCGGTATTCACCAAGACGGCATGTTAAAAGCCAGTAATACTTATGAGATCATGACCCCAGAAAGTGTCGGTATTGCCAAAACTAAATTAAATTTAACCTCACGCAGTGGTCGCCATGTAATCAAGCATCGCATGGAAAGTTTGGGCTACCAAGAAAGCGATTATGATATTGAACAGCTTTACAGTGATTTTTTAGCTTTGGCCGATAAAAAAGGTCAAGTATTTGATGATGATTTAGAAGCTTTAGTCTTTAAATTACAACAAAAAGATTTACAAGATTATTACCGCTTAGACAACATCAAGGTGCAATGTGGCGACGGTGATTTTGCCACTGCCAGTATTAAGTTAATCTCAGGTAACAATAACGGAGACCCCAGCGAAGGAAAAATTCATGCTGCAACCGGTAACGGCCCAGTTGATGCTTTATATCAAGCCATTAAGCAAAGTGTTGATATTGAGTTTTCCGTTAGTGATTACAAAATATCAAATAAAGGCTCAGGCGAAGACGGTTTAGGTCAAGCTGATTTAGTAATCACTTGGCAAGACAGAAACTTCCACGGTTATGGCTTAGAAACAGATGTGATAGAAGCATCAGGGCAAGCGCTGATTCATGCGCTAAACAGCATTCGCCGCGCCATGACTATTGCTGAACTGAAATCAGAAAAGTCAGTGAAATAAAACTCAATTTGTACGATTAAAATTAAAAGCATGCACGATTAAAATCCAGCCTACAGACATTACCACGTAGGCGGTAACTTGTTCGCGCTATAAACAATACATTATTTGTAAGGTATAAAAATATGTCTAACATAGCAATACTAGCCGGTGACGGTATCGGCCCAGAAGTTATGGTCGAAGCGAAAAAAGTATTAACGACTATTTCAAAAAAATTTGATATAGCGATCTCCACGAAAGACTATGATATTGGCGGTGCTGCCATTGATAATCACGGCACTGCCCTACCTGACTCAACCATGCAAGGTTGTCAGGAAAGTGATGCCATTTTATTTGGCTCTGTGGGTGGTCCTAAGTGGGCAAACTTGCCGCCTACTGAGCAACCAGAGCGCTGTGCTTTATTAGGTTTACGTGGCCACTTCGATTTATTTTGTAATATGCGTCCAGCCACTTTACAACCGGCTCTTTCAAGTTTATCAACACTACGTAGTGATATTTCCGAACAAGGTTTCGATGTTTTAGTGATACGTGAATTAGCCGGTGATATTTATTTTGGTGAGCCAAAAGGTCGCAAAGGTGAAGGCGAAGAAGAAACGGGCTTTGATTCAATGTTTTATTCTCGTCGTGAAATAAAACGTATTGCTCACCTTGCCTTTCAAGCGGCACAAAAACGTAATAACAAGGTTACTTCGGTAGATAAAGCTAATGTTTTAGCTACAAGTCAATTATGGCGACAAGTGGTTGAAGAAGTGGCCGTTGACTATCCAGAGGTTGAGTTAGAGCATTTATATGTTGATAACGCCGCCATGCAATTAGTACGTGATCCTAACCAGTTTGACGTAATGTTATGCCCTAATTTATTCGGCGATATTTTGTCTGATATCTGCGCAATGATCACCGGCTCTATGGGGTTATTACCCTCGGCAAGCTTAAACGAGCAAGGTTTTGGTATGTATGAGCCTGCCGGTGGCAGTGCTCCTGATATTGCAGGTCAAGGCATTGCCAACCCTATAGCACAAATTTTATCAGCCGCATTAATGTTACGCTTTAGTTTAAATGAAGACGCAGCAGCTCAAGCTATTGAAGATGCGGTGGCTAGCGCCCTAGATAATGGCATATTAACTGCCGATTTATTACCCGCAAACGAGCGAGCAAACGCGAAAAGTACCAGTGAAGTAGGAAACTACATCTGTAAACAAATTGAGAGTGCATAATATGACAAACAATACGCCTAAAACCATGTATGAAAAATTATGGCAAAATCATTTAGTTGAAGACGTAGCAGGTGAAACACCACTACTTTTTGTTGATCGCCATTTAATTCATGAAGTAACTTCACCACAAGCGTTTGCCAATTTACGTTTTCATAATCGCCCTGTTCGCCACCCTGAACGCACTATCGCGACTATGGATCATAATATTTCTACTCGCTCTATCAAAATTGATGCCGCTGGTGAAGGTGCTGCTAATCAATTACGCGCACTAGAGAAAAACTGTAAAGACTTTGGTATTGAACTTTTTGGTATGGGTCATAAAAACCAAGGTATTGCTCACGTAATGGGACCAGAGCTTGGTTTAACCCTACCGGGCACTATTATTGTTTGTGGTGATTCTCACACTGCTACTCACGGCGCTTTTGGTGCATTAGCGTTTGGTATTGGTACTTCTGAAGTTGAGCATGTTTTTGCGACACAAACTTTGCGTCAAAACAAAGCTAAAACTATGAAAATTGAAGTGAAAGGCCATGTGGGCAAAGGCATTAGCGCTAAAGATATTATTCTTGCCATTATTGGTAAAACAGGTAGCGCGGGTGCAACAGGCTTTGTAGTTGAATATTGTGGTGAAGCCATTACAGCATTAAGCATGGAAGAGCGCATGACAGTGTGTAACATGAGTATAGAATTTGGCGCTAAAGCCGGTTTAATTGCGCCGGATCAAACCACTTTTGATTATATTGAAGGTAAAGAATATGCGCCAAAAGGTGAAGTTTTTGCACAAGCAGTAGCCGATTGGAAAGCATTAAGATCAGATGATGATGCCATATTTGATAGTGTATTGACCTTAGAAGCCAAAGACATAAAAGCACAAGTTACTTGGGGCACAAATCCTGGGCAAGTGATCAGCGTCGATGGCGTTGTACCTTCACCTGATGATTTTAGCGACCCCATTGAAAAAGAGTCTTGCGAGCAAGCATTGAAATACATGGATTTAACAGCAGGCACTAAAATTACTGATATCAGTGTCAATAAGGTATTTATTGGCTCTTGTACTAATTCTCGCATTGAAGATCTACGCGCAGCTGCAAGCGTTGTCAAAGATTACAGCGCAAAAAATCAGCGAGTACAAAGCACGGTAGATGCTATTATTGTTCCGGGCTCTTATCGCGTAAAAGCACAGGCTGAAAGTGAAGGATTAGATAAAATTTTCAGCGATGCGGGTTTTGAGTGGCGCTTACCCGGCTGCTCAATGTGTTTAGGCATGAACGATGATGTACTTGAAGCTGGTGATCGCTGTGCCTCTACCAGTAATCGCAACTTTGAAGGTCGTCAAGGGCGTGGTAGTCGCACCCATTTAGTCAGTCCAGAAATGGCAGCAGCAGCCGCAATTACCGGTCACTTCATTGACTTAAACAACTAATTATTTATTAAATTATGGCGTAGGTGCTGCTAAATTTGGCGCAAATATCGTTAACATGGATGTTAACGTTAAGCCTATAGGGATATATTCACGGCGATTTGCAGAAAATAGTAGCATCTAGCCAACGACAGGAATTATCATGGAAAAATTTACCACACATACTGGCTTGGTTGTGCCATTAGATATCGCTAACGTTGATACCGATCAAATCATTCCAAAACAGTTTTTACAAAAAACTGAGCGTGTTGGCTTTGGCAAACACTTGTTTCACGACAGCCGTTACTTAGATCACAGTGGCAAAGAGCCAAACCCTGAATTTATTTTAAACCAACCAGAGTATCAAGCTGCCAGTATTTTATTGGCCCGAGAAAACTTTGGTTGTGGTTCAAGCCGCGAACACGCACCATGGGCATTAGAAGAGTATGGTTTTAAAGTAATAATTGCGCCAAGTTTTGCTGATATCTTTTATGGAAATTGTATCAATATTGGCTTGTTACCGATAAAATTAACCGAAGATGAAATAGAGCAGTTATTTACTCAAGCCGATGGCGCTAAACTCAACCTACATATTGACTTACCTAACAACAAAGTTAGTTTTTCTAATGCAGACGGTAAACAAGTTGAATTTAGCTTTAGCTTAAGTAAGTTTCAAAAATACAGTCTTGAAAATGGCGTAGACAGCGTTGGCTGGACGTTAAATAAGCTTGATAAAATTGAAGCTTTTGAAGCTAAAATGCCTAGCTGGCAGTAAAAGTAGTTTTAAATGCTACATCTTAAAATAAAGGAATAAATTAATGGCACTCGCCTATTGTCAAATGCAGCTAGACAGATGTAGCAATGAACGTAAAAATCAAGGCTGGTTAAAAGCAGAGTTTGCAAAAGCAGACACCTTATTTTGCTTAATAAATGACGGTATGTGCTTTTTTAAAACGGATGAAATAACACCGCTGTATTTGCATAAAGCACAACTGCCATCCTTGCATCTAGATCAATGCATTTTCCTTGGAAAAAGCGCACAAGGAGCAATTTTTGCTGTGGACCAACATAAGTTAAGGTTTTCAATTCAAGAAGAATTATTAACCTTTGGTCAATGGCAATCATTAAGGCAAAATACCGCCTTACTGAACGCCTTTGATGCCGGTGTTTTGGCGTTAGCAAAAGGCTTAGTGCATTGGCATAAAAGTCATCAATTTTGTGGCTTATGTGGCAACCTTAACCGCTCAACGGAAGCTGGACATGCGCGCAAGTGCACTGAATGTCGAAATTTGACTTTTCCGCGCACCGATCCTGCGGTAATAATGTTAGTTGAACGAATGTTTAGCGATGGCGTAGCGCGCTGCTTACTTGGTAGGCAAGCAAGTTGGCCTACTGGGGTCTATTCAACTTTAGCTGGTTTTGTCGACCCCGGCGAAACACTCGAAGCAACAGTAATACGTGAAGTGCTTGAAGAAGCAGCTGTCATTGCTGAAAATCCTAGCTATGTAGCTTCTCAGCCTTGGCCTTTTCCTGCTTCAATTATGCTTGGTTTTATCGCTCAAGCAAGCTCAGAAAAAATTGAAACTAAACAGGATAGCCTTGAAGATGCTCAATGGTTTTCTCGGGAGCAACTTAGCCATTTTTCCGATAACCTCTCGGTAATCAATACCGAAGCAGAGCAGCCTACATCAACAGAGTGTGCAACTAAAGATTCTAAGCAAAATACGCCTCAATATAAAATGAGTAGCAGTGACTCAATTTCTTCTTATTTAATTACCGCATGGTTAAATAAAGAAATTGGCGAGTATTAGCATTGAGCACTACCAACTCGTCAGTGCAGGCAAACTAAAGGTTTCGCCGCGATAGGTTAAAATCACCTGTTGTGGCAAGATTTTGTCAATAACCACTCCATTGGCAATACTGTCACCTTCATAACGATCTCTACCGTTAACATTTACCCAACCTTCGCCATCAGACGCATAAATGTGTTGTTCAAATCGCAAGCTTGGTAGCCCTTCTTGCACCCAAGTAGGCATTTGCGTTATCGGCTTTATTTCACCTTCGACACCTTGGCTAAGCTCAGTAGTTTCGGTGTTATTACTTGAGTCCTTTGTATTGTCAATTGCGGCTTGAAAACGGGCAAGTAAATCTTCAGAAACACCTTCAACCGCCTCAACTTGGTAATCTTCTTTATGTTCAACCGCTGAGTTTTGAGTTAACAACTCTTTAGTTTCTTCAACTGCTACTGGCTGATTTATTACTTGTTGTTGAACTTCTTTTACAGAAGCTACTTCCACAGGCACAGTTGTTTTTGTATTTGTTGCTTCTGCCTTTGGCGCTTCTGTCCTTGTAGTTACAGTTGGCAATAAATCTTCAACAGTTGCTTTATCTTCAAAGGGGGCTACTAGCTCTGTGGGTTGAGAAATTGGCACTTTTTGTTGGTTAACATTCGGCAGTTGAAACTGCCCTTGCCCTAACCAATAACCCGCGAATAAAAATAAAACTAACCCTGTTGCCGCTGTCGCTACTTTAGTACTGTTTTTTTGCCATAACTTTGGCTGCTCAAAATCATCTCCTAATGCATGACTTGCTGCCTTTAGTATTATTTTTTTATCCACAACGGCATTATTACTATTATAAGCCTCCATTAATGCACTATGACAAATCAAGTTAATAAGCCTTGGAATACCTTGAGATAATTGATGAATGGCTTTCAAAGCACTGTTGTTAAAAAGTGCTCGGTGACAATCAGCTATCGATAATCGATGTTTAATATAAGCCGTTAACTCTAGTTGGTTTAATGGCAATAAGTGATAGCGAGCGGTAATGCGTTGCGCTAACTGTCGTAAATCACGACGTTTCAAAAGTTGTTGTAACTCGGGTTGGCCAATTAAGATCACTTGCAATAATTTTTTAGTGTTAGTTTCTAAATTAGTCAGCAAGCGAAGTTGCTCCAGCACCTCTGCTTCAAGGTGTTGAGCTTCATCAATAATCAATAAGGTATTAATATCGTTAGCGTGATTTTTTAATAATTTTTCAGAAATTTTATCGGTTAAGGTTTTTAAAGTAGCACCGGTTTTACGATAACGGATTTTGAGTTGATCACAAATAGTCGCTAATAGCTCTTGGCTAGATAAGGTAGGATTTAAAATAAAAGCCAATTGGGTGCTTGTCGGTAAATCTGCCATTAAGCAGCGGCTAACCGTAGTTTTACCCGTACCAACTTCACCGGTAAGCAGCACAAAACCGCCTGAGCCATCTAAACCATAGCTTAAATGTGTCAACGCTTCACGATGCCTGTCACTCATAAATAGGTATTTAGGGTTAGGAGCAATTGAAAATGGCGGCTCACTTAACGAAAAAAAATTTGTATACATAAAAACGTGCTGCAACTCAAAGGCAATAATACGCTGATAAAATTAACCTGTTGGTGGCGTTATGTCCACGAAAATTGTGGTAAACTGGATTTAAATATTACTCTATTTAGGCTGTTTTTTTGAACACTCGCACCCCTACTGCACATATTTCTGAACTTGATGTTTATCTCGTCGGCGGCGCGGTTCGAGATCAACTATTAAATAGAGCCGTTAAAGATCATGATTACTTAGTGGTTGGCGCTAGTGTCGATGAAATGCTTAGGCTAGGGTTTAACCAAGTAGGTAAAGACTTCCCGGTTTTTTTACATCCTAAAACTAAGCAAGAATATGCCCTTGCCCGTACTGAGCGTAAACAAGGCCAAGGTTATACCGGGTTTGCTTGTTATGCCGAGCCTGATGTCACTATTGAGCAAGACCTGCTACGACGCGATCTTACGGTTAATGCTATGGCAAAAAATCGAGATGGCGAAATAATAGACCCCTATCACGGTCAGCAAGATTTACAAAATAGAATACTGCGCCACGTTAGTAGTGCCTTTGTTGAAGATCCACTTCGGGTTTTACGGGTAGCCCGCTTTGCTGCACGTTATCATAGTTACGGTTTTACCATAGCAGCTGAAACTCTTGAATTAATGACTGAAATTAGCAAAAGCGATGAGTTATTAGCATTAAGTGCTGAGCGTGTTTGGCAAGAAATGCAGTTGAGTTTAAATGAAGAACATCCCGAGGTGTTTTTTCAAGTATTACGTCAATGCCAAGCACTTAAATCGCTTTGGCCTGAGCTCGATGTTTTATGGGGTGTGCCTAACCCAGCACAATGGCATCCTGAAATTTGTAGCGGTGAACATACTATGATGGTTTTACAGCAGGCGGTGTTATTAACCACTGAAAATGAAAATAAAACCGCCATTCGTTTTGCCGCCTTATGCCATGATCTCGGTAAAGGCTTAACCGCAAGTGAACATTGGCCTAGCCATCGCGGCCATGAAAAAGCAGGCTTACCTTTGGTTGAAAAAATTGCCAAACAACTAAAAATTCCGACTTATTGCAAGCAACTTGCTTTGAAAGTGTGTGAACATCACTTACATTGCCACAAAGCTTTTCAGTTGAAAGCGAGCACCTTATTGAGAATTTTTAATCAGCTTGATGTCTGGCGAAAACCACAAGAATTTGATGATTTTTTACTTGCTTGTAAAAGTGACTTCCTCGGGCGCTTAGGTTTTGAAAACCGCCCTTATCCGCAAGAGCAGTATTTAAAAGATGCTATGCTGGCAGCCTGCCAAGTTAATGCTAAAGCTTTTGTTGAACAGGGTTTACAAGGTGTCAAAATAAAAGAAGCGATAGTAAAAGCGCGCTTAAATGCCATTAAAAAAGTTAAAGATAAATATCAGTTAGATTAATTTTGTTACAAGATCTCGCTATTTTAGTAGCGGCTTCAACATTGCCTCTAAACCATTGAGTTTAACCTCGTACATTAATGCTAATTGCTGACCTAGCTTGCCTTCAGGGAAACCTTGACCGTGAAACCATACCAAATAAGGCTCAGGAAGTTGTAATAGTTTTCTGCCTGCGTATTTACCAAAAGGCATAGTTTGGTTGACTGCTTCAATTAATGCTTGTTGATTGTTAATCACAGTGCTTCCTGAAAAATTCATCACTTTAGAGCCTTATTTGGGCTAAAGCAAGCAGGATTTTTCTAGGCGGTCATTTCATCATTCATCTTATACTCTTGTTGCTGCCGTCTACAAAAAAACAAGCTATTACCTGGAAGCTTTTTAGCTTCAGATTTTGCTTTAGATGCTAAATCAGCAATTTGATGATATGAATTAAAACAACTTGGATCCGGTTGTATAACCCCTATGGCTAGACTCACTAAAGGGTGAAATATTTTGTTGCCACTACGATCTAACGCATTATAGCCTGATTGTTTTTGATGCTCGGTACTAATAAACGATAAACTTTGCTTGGCAAAATCATCCAATATTTTTTGGCAAATATCTTTAACTTCATTATTTTTAAACATGATAATGAAATCGTCACCACCAATATGACCAACAAAACAGTATTTATTGTTAGTATTAATCATGATGATATTTGCTAAAGTTTTAAGCAGTAAATCACCGTTAGCATAGCCATAAATGTCATTAAACGGTTTAAAATGATTAAGGTCTAAGTAGGCTAAATTGAAACTTTTTTGTTTATGTAACATAGCATCTATCTCTTTCTCAATGACAACATTGCCGGGCAAACCTGTTAAAGGATTAGCGTACCTCGCCTGCTCTAGTTTTGAATCTGTGATGCTTCTCAGTAAATCACGAGGAGAAACCACACCAAGATATTGACCATTTTCGATAATAATTGACGGCTGAGTAAATTCTGAATTTGCTCTCGCGGTAAGTAAAGCACTAACTTGCTCTAAAGGCATAGAGTGCTCAATTATCATCGGGTTATTAAACATAATGTCTTTGGTTAGTTTTTTAGAAAACAAAGCTCGACCATAAATATCTGAATACGATTCCATTAATTGATTACGAAAAATCATACCTAAAGGAATACTGCCATTTAATACAGGAATAGCGTATACATTCAGGTTCTCGGTAAAAATATCATAAGCATCATTAACACTTTGGTGATATTGAACAGTAATTGTTGCGGTAACCAATGATGCGACCGTTTCTAAAGTCGATTCTTTTTCAATATTTGGGCTTATATCTAGCTGAGGATAATCTCTTCTTGGGTTTTCTTGGGGCTTAGCTAAAAAGAATCCTTGGCTGTAAATCATGCCAAGCTCGCGTAAAAGCTCAAATTCTTCTTTAGTTTCAATTCCTTCGGCAATAATATGGGCATTGGATATACGACCTAATTCGAAGAGAATTTTTAAAAACTCTCGCTTCATTACATCTTGATCACACTTGTCAATAAAGTAGCGGTCGATTTTAACAATATCTGGTCGTAAATAGCTCCATTGCTTAAGACCAGAGTAGCCTGCCCCAACATCATCTATAGCAATGTCAAAACCAAATGTTCTATACTTATTCAATGCCTTAAGTAAAACATCACTATTAGGAAATGGTGATTTTTCACTGATCTCTATCACAACTTGTTGTGGCGATAACCCCGCACGTTCAACTAATTTTAAGGTTTCACCGTAGGGATGATCTTTATTAAGCATGACATTTAAACAAATATTGATAAATAATTTGCCGACTAGCTTCAACTCTACAAAACGATTTATTGCATTTTCACGACAAAGTAGCTCTAACTCAGACAATAAGTTAAATTTTTCTGCGGTCATGAATAATAATTCAGGTGAGTGCAGTTCGGTATTTTTTGGTCCACGCGTTAATGCTTCATAACCAACAATAATTTCATTTTCTATATCGAAAATTGGTTGAAAAACAGTGGTGATATTCTTGTTTACTATTATCGATTTAATTGTTGACTGCATTGAACTATCTCATTATTTATCAGCTGAGCGTTTTGTTTTTTTAGTGTTAAATGACATAAATATTTTGCTATTTTAGGCGTAACGAAACTGAGTTAATGCTGTTTTTAATTCAAGACTTAAGTTTTCTACAGCTTTGGCATTGCCTAGTACATTATCAGTATTCTCTTTATTATTTTGTGATAAGGAGAACACCCGTTCCATCATACCTTTTACATCTTTAACCGATTGTAATTGTTCATTTTGATTATCTTTTATTCGTTCATTTTTGCTGATAATGTTGGCAAAAGAGCCACTAATAACTTGCAGATTAGTTTCAGTATCTTTTATTGTTTGCGCCCCTTGATTAGCTAAATCTGCATTTTTATGCATTTGTGTGGCAACTTCATCTGTGGCTTTTCTAATAGTGGCGATTACTGTTTCTATTTCTACCGTCGACTCTTGAGTGCGCTGAGCAAGCGAGCGAACTTCATCAGCAACTACGGCAAAGCCTCGACCTTGCTCTCCCGCACGTGCAGCTTCAATAGCAGCATTTAATGCCAATAAATTAGTTTGCTCTGCAACCGCTTTAATTACCGTAAGTACCGAATTAATTTGTTGTCCATGCTCTCGTAAAACATTCATTTGATTAGCCGAATGCCCTATCGCTTCTGCAAGCTGCTTAATTTGCGCTGATGATTGTGCAACTACTGTAAAGTTTTGCGTGGCATGTGTGTCAGCATCTTTACTAACGCAAATTGTATTTTCAGTATGGGCTTGGGTGGTTTCTACCGCTTTACTCATTTGCTCAACAGAAACACTGGCATTTGAAAGCTCACTTTGTGTACTTAGCACTTGCCCTTGCGCCTTTTGACAGGCTCTTATAGTGTTTTCTGTTGCAGAGTCGAGCGTAGTACCTATATTGGCTAGCGTATCAACAAAACCGGCAATTCTATTCATCATTGCATTAAAGCTTTGCCCTATTTCACCCAATTCATCTTGTGTTGTCAGCTCAACACGTAATGATAAATTAGACTCTTGCTCGACATTAATCATTACACGCTGCAAGTGTTGTAGAGGATCTCGAATTGACTTAAATATAGACCAGCCTAACAGCAGTATTAAAGTAGCAATAACAGCAACGGTTATTTGAATAACTCGATTCGTATCCGCACTAAGTTTATTATTTTTTAGGCTGTCTTGGTGAGCTAATTTTTTTTGTAGCAAAACCAACTGATCAAGCTTAATTAAAAACGGCTCTAGTGCGGCATACATTTGCAAATCAACATAATTGCCCATGCTATAAGAAGACTCTTGCGCCATGTAGTCAGCAATTTTATCTATACTCGCTAGGCTATTTAAGTAAAGAGGTTTCATGCTTGGCAGTAGTGCACTTTCTTCTGCCGTTAACTTCGCTGATTGATAAGCTTGCCACTGCTGAGTAATGATTTTTTTGCCAGTACTTACCTGTGCTTGTGCATCTTGCCATAACGCCATGCCACTGCGAGCTTTGTGAGCGGTATCAATAATATTTGAAGTAAAAGTTCTGATGATTAAGTTAAGTTTTTGCGTTTGGCTTAAACGGGACTCAAGCGTTTGCTGAGTTTGTAAATGCCGATCGGTTGATAGCTTTATACCAACAAATACAATAATGCTAAATGTCAGTAAAGGTACCAAGGACAAAATAACAAGCTTGCTGCTAACACGTGATAATTTCTTCATTTAGGTCAGAGTTATTAATAAGGTTAAGTAAAAACTAATCGCAGATTAACAAGGGTTTATGACAGTATTGTTGCTGCAATATTACAGTATTATTACTGTAATATGACAGACTGCATAAACATCCAAAGCTGTCATTTACTTGCCATAAATCTGAAATACAAATGTCATTAACTGCGGCTAAAATTACAGCAATTTTAATTATCGACCTGTTTAATAAATAAGGAAATGCGATGTCAATTATCAGAAAACGCAGTGCTGCACATAAAACTTACCTTCCTAGTAACGCGCGTGATAACCAATATATTTTGGCAGAATTTACAATTACCGATGAACTTATTCAAACCATAGCGAAAATATCAGATATGCCTGCGAATAATAGCAACAGTAATTATCATAATTTTTATAAAGGCTTAGCTAATATACTTTTCGATTTATCTGAAGTTTTTGAAGTAGAGAACTGCCAATTTATCGCAAATGACAAATTGGCTCGTGTTCGATTCAACCAAGAAATGCATCAGTGGCAAACTAATCAGCAAATTTTATTTTACTATAATCCCTTTAGTCATCAGCTAAAAAAATCTTTTTTTGATGCCGATAAACGTGCTCAAAAAGTATCATTGCTATTTCTTACATCAGGGCAAAGTATAAGAGAAAATTCCGCACATTTTCATGCTAAAATAGCGCAGTTAGTTAAAGCTTATGCGAAAACAATTAAAATCGATATGAGTGATATTCGCCTACGTGATCATCAACATATCACCTATGATTTATTCACCAAAAATAAACCTGCAAATCAAGATAACACCTTAACAACACAAGCGCATAAGTTGCGACCTATCATTCGCCGTTATGCTAGCCAACATGTTAATTTGCCAGAGTTTCACTCAGCTATGACCTATGCGGTAGTTAATCTTTCGGTATCTAATAGACTACTTAATATGGTCGAAGTTGACCTTAATGCCAGTGATCCATACAACCCACTTTATTCTTATTTAACCGATGTATTCACTCAAGCAGCTAAACGCTATAACTTAAATAATGGTGCTTTAATCGCAAACGGTTTAGTGCCTATTGTGCGTTATAGTATTCATGAAATTGTATCGCGTATTGGTGAGTTGCAAATGTTAGGTTACAACCCAGAGCAAAACCCTTGTGGTATTGTCAGTAAATGGAATGCCAATGAGTTAGTCGACGATATTCAATTAGTGTTTGTAGCTACCAATAAAAATAAAACCGAGCATGGTTTTGGCCGTTTTTTAAATCAAATTGAGCAAGCATTGAAATTAATGGCAACGGAGTTAGCGATAGACCCGAGCAAAGAAGAAGTCACTATTAGGTTCCATCAACATGTCGCTTATAATTTTTAGAGGAACAGGTGCTAATGATTGTCTTACCTGTGCATATCGCTCAGATAGGAATGCATTCGTAGGCGGGATTTTAATCGCGCTCAGGCAAGCGCGAACAAGTTCCCGCCTACAAAATAATGATGCCAGAATAACATGCATTGATATGTTAAAATTTTCCCCTTAATTACTTAGCTTGGTATAGTAGACTCTTAAATTATTACAACGATCAACTGAGAATTTCAAAGAATGTCAAAATTTATTGAAGATAAACAATTAGCTACTTTAGCTGGCGGTTGTTTTTGGTGTATCGAAGGTGCTTTTTCACAGCTACAAGGCATACTTTCCGCCACATCTGGCTATATGGGTGGAAAGTCAGATGCACCTAGCTATGAGGAAGTTTGCTCTGGTGAAAGCGGTCATGCTGAAGTTGTGCAACTGATATTTGATCCTGCCCTTATTAGCTATCAAGAAATCCTTGAGATATTTTTTACCCTACACGATCCAACCCAATTAAATCGCCAAGGTAATGATATTGGTAGCCAGTACCGCTCTGCTATTTTCTACCATAATGATGAACAACAAAAAATAGCCACAACGATAATAAAAGAAATGGATGATGATAAAGCGTTTGAGCAAGATATTGTTACGCAAGTCTGCCCTGCCGTAACCTTTTATTCTGGTGAGGATTATCATCAAGATTACTTTAAAAATAACCCTGAAAATCAATATTGTCAGGCGGTAGTATCTCCTAAACTAGCTAAGTTTAGAAAAACCTTTGTTAGTAAATTAAAATAGCTTACTCTAAAATTATTTTAAAGATTTGATTAACTTTGGATTGGTTAATTTATTAAATAATGAGTGGCAATGCTGGTAATTGCCACTCACTTCTACTTAGAGCTTTAAAAAACAGAACGAAATGATGAACGACCGCGACTTCTTGAGGCACGTCTATTTTTCATACGACTATGCAACTCACGACGTTTTGCATCTAACCATTCATCTCTAGTTACCGTAATATCACCCGAGCGACCTTCTTCACGGCTACGATATAAGCAAAACTCTTCAAACGCTTCAACATCATCTTTAAACTCTTCAGCAACTAGCTCAATCATAATAGCATCGTCTAAAAAGCCTAATGCTGGAATATGATCTGGCACTAAGTCTTCTGGATCGCTAAAATAAGCTAAAGCGTTTAAAACTTCATTTCGCTCTTCTGTTGGGATCTGCCATTCATCATCGTTAATCATAGCAACAAAAGTTTCTAATTTTTGAATACGTTGACGAACAAACTCTGGTACATTTTCTTTAATATCTTGGCTGAGCTTTTCTGCATTGCTTAAAATTTCTTGCTCAGTTAAGGCTTTTGCACCCGCTTGTGCTTTTTGCATTACATCACGGAAATACTCCAAGTCCGTATCCGTTAATTCAAATTTAACTTCAAATGCCATGTTCAGTCTCCTACTTTGGTTGGGAATATCAATGTTTTAACAAACTAAGTATTACTAGGTTTACTTAGTATAGACCACTGAAATTCAAAGATTTGCTATATCCTATATTTGTTTTAATTTACCAGAATGTAAAACAAACAACACTCATCATTTAAACTTTTGTTAATAAGTTTGTAATCTTTAGTTTACATAACACTATGGTTTTATTGCTTATAGATAATCAACTAGATGCTTACTATGCCAAACACTAGAACAACAAGTTTTACTAGTAGAAAAACTCAGAAAGGTTAAAAATAAAAACGACTCGGCTGTTAATAAACGAGCACAACTGATGTTGGCTTTATTGCCTAAACCTTATTTAAAACGCATTGATAAATCAATAGCTTGCACGTGTTTTGTGAGTGCACCGCTGGAGATAAAGTCAACACCGGCTTTGGTGTATTCTTGCAATATTTCTATGGTCATATTGCCCGACACTTCAAGTTTTGCTTTGCCGCGTGTTGCTGTTACTGCTTCTTCAATCATGAGTGGCGTAAAATTATCTAACATAATAATATCAGCGCCCGCATCAAGGGCTTGTTGTAGTTCATCCATTGATTCTACTTCGACTTCTACGGTTTTATCAGCATGATTTTTTTTAGCAGTGGCAACTGCTTGAGCAATACCACCACAAGCGGCAATATGATTTTCTTTAATCAAAAAGGCATCGAACAAGCCGATTCTGTGGTTAACACCGCCACCACTAAGCACCGCATATTTCTGTGCGCTTCGCAGGCCCGGCAAGGTTTTACGCGTATCTAATAACTTGGTATTAGAACCCGCTAATTCTTGTACATATTGACTAGTTAATGTTGCCGTGCCCGATAAGGTTTGCAAAAAATTAAGCGCGCTACGCTCTCCCGTTAACAAAGTACGGGCATTGCCATCAAGTTCAAATAAGGTGGTATTGGCTTTCGCCATTTCGCCATCATTAACAAACCACGTAATTTTAGTAGCGGGTAAATCTGGTTGGGCTGCATCTAATTGTGCAAATACTTCATTTACCCAAGCAACACCACACACAATACAATCTTCACGAGTAATAACCGTCGCAACCGCTTGCTCACTTTGCGGAATCAACATCGCCGTAATATCTTGATCAACACTCGGCATTTCATCATCAAAAACACCTAAATCTTCTTTAAGCGCCCAAGTTACGGTTGCCGTAATGTCTTGTTGTAATTTTATTATCTCAGAAGAAAGTGTAGAGGTAGGCATTGCTATTCCTGCTATATATTAATGTTATTAGTATTCACGTAAAGTAAGTTGTTTGCCTTTTTGGCTAAACTCGACTTTTTTTAACGCACTCATCCCCAACAAAATTTCATCACTTTTCATTGCTGGGTTGATATGTGCGGCAACATTATATAGGAAAATATTGCCAATGCTAAGCTGATCTATTTTTGTTTTATAAACCGTTATCGTGCCATTAGCCGTTTGCACAGGGTAACTACCAAAGCTTTCAAGTTGCAATGCATCTGCAATATGCGCTGGAATAGATACTTGCGTTGCCCCAGTATCGAGTAAAAAAGTCACCGAAGACTCATTAATTGTACCTTGTGTGACATAATGACCTTGCCTGTTTTGTTGCAAAACGACTTCAGCTTGCCCTGAACTATTAAGGCTAACTTGCGGCTGACTATTGGGGTTGTATTGTTTATCAAGCACACCTTGAAACAAAAACATCAATAAAGCGATGGCGATAATCCATGCCAACCAAACAAATATTTTACCTATTTTGTTTGTCGAGTCATCTTCAGTCATAATAGAATGATTCTTATGTGTAAAGTGGTAAAAAGTTATTGTATGTCGTTAAGCAAACAGAAAAAAGTGATAATAAGTAATAATTTGCAACATAGCTTATCCATAAAGCAAGGTTGGTTAGTAAGTGTTGAACACAAAAAATCTGACTACTTTACTGCGCGTGATCTCAACAATGAAGTTAACTTATTAGTTGTTCACAATATCTCTTTACCTGCGGGTCAATTTGGTGGTGATCATATCTCTAACCTTTTTTTAGGTAAAATAGATGCTAATGCACACCCAAGTTTTGCCGAAATTGCACAATTACAAGTTTCTGCCCATTGCTTAATTAGGCGAGATGGCAGTATCATTCAATATGTATCATTTGATGATAAAGCGTGGCATGCAGGCGTATCCTGTTTTAATGGTGTAGAAAAATGTAATGATTTTTCTATTGGCGTAGAGCTTGAAGGGACGGATGATATTCCTTACGAAGATGCGCAATACCAACAATTAGCAAAATTAACTAGTAGTTTGCAACAACACTACCCATTAATTAGTAACGAAAATATTGTTGGTCATTGTGATATTGCGCCCGGTCGAAAATCCGATCCTGGTCAAGCATTTGATTGGCAGTATTTTTATCAAATTTTACAAGCGGAAATAGATATTTAAGTGTTGAAATACAAACATAACTATACAAAGGAAAATCTATAGGTAATCAGCTTGAAGCTGTATGGTTCTAGTGAAAGGAAAATGCACGGAGTTGACTTTAGTCAATACTCCGTGCATCCTGTACTTCGCCTTTCAGGCCATCCTTCGGATGTTCAAATTATTTCCCGAAGAATTTGTGAGTACAATTGACGCCTCAATTGAGCCTTATAGCAAGAAGATGAGCACCTATTAACCAATTAGGTTCTATATGAGTTTATTAAGTTTACTAATCGCCTTAATGGCAGAAAAATCATTATCTGCTTCCGTTTGGCGCTTTGATTATTACTACCAGAAATACGTTACTTTTTTTCAAAATAATTCGCTATTATCTCAATTTAAAGATAGCAACCTAAGCTACACCATTTTTTTGCTATTACCCGTAGCAGTTGTTTATGGTGTGTTGGCTTTAGTAGACGATGGTTTACTACATCTAATTATTTCAACACTAATACTGATTGTCTGTTTTGGCTGCTTCACCACAAGAGATAGTTACAAGCAGTATTTACATGCCGCGTTTCGTGGTGAAATGACGACCTCAGAATTACATCACCAGCAACTATTACAAGATAAAAATTTACCGCCTATGGGCTTTGGCCAAGCGTTAATTTGGCTAAATTATCGTTACTATGTTGCTATCATGCTATTTTTTGTTGTATTTGGCGCTGTTGGTGTGGTCTTTTACCGTTTATTAACCACCGTAATTGAACAACAAAATGGTTGTACGCTAGACTCAGAACAAACAGAAGAGCAAGTTGCTACTGAGCAACCTAGTGTTCCGAGTATTTCTACTGGGTGTAAAAACTATCATGATGTTCTTTTCTATATTGATTGGTTACCTGTTCGTATAACATCACTGGGCTACATGTTTGTGGGCCATTTTTCAAAAGCTCTACCTATGTGGTTAGAAAGCTTGTTTGATTTTACTAAGCCAACTCACAAAATATTAACCGATGTGGCACAAAAGTCTGAAGACATTATGGTTGATGACGACGATTGTACCGCTGAGCCATGTTTACTGGTACGTTTAGCTAAACGAAATGCACTGTTAGTGCTTGCTGTTATTTCAGCGTTAACCTTAGTTGGCATTTTAAACTAGAACCTAGGGGGAGACTCAGGTTCCAGACTCCCCTTCCAATTGGTAAGACCATTAATTTAATACAACCGTATTAAACAACCGTTTAATAAATTATTCGCCATGTTATTTCATTTTTTATCCACCAACGTCCTTGCTTTATTCATAAGCTTCAACTAAATTACATTGCAAACAACAGCTTTATTTGCTATTTTATTGCCTGAAATTTGATTGGTAATACCAATTTACCAGTTAAAAATAGTGCAATATTCAATAAAAACAACCAATCATTATTTGTTGTTTTTACAATAATGAATGTTTAAAGGTTCAACCGTTAATGCCACAACCATTGAAACAACAGCTTAAACCACAAAAGTTATCTGATATTATTCTAGCGCAACTAGAAAACATGATCATTGAAGGCAGCTTACAACCAGGTGAAAAATTATTACCTGAACGTGAACTGGCCAAACAGTTTGAAGTTTCAAGACCGTCATTACGTGAAGCCGTGCAAAAATTAGAAGCAAAAGGCTTAGTAACCCGAAAACAAGGGGGCGGCACTTTTGTTAGCAAAAACATCATGAAATCTTTTGCCGATCCTTTATTTGATTTAATGGCTAATAATAATGAATCACAGTTTGATTTATTAGAATTTCGTCATGGCATGGAAGGTATGGCGTCATATTATGCAGCAATGCGCGGCACGAGTGCCGACTTTGAGCATATTCAAGCCAAACATGATCTGATCGGCAGCAGCCAATTAGAGGACAACTTTCGTTTAGAAGCACAAGCAGTTTATGAGTTTTACATTGCCATATGTGCTGCATCGCATAACGTTGTGATATTACACACAGCGCGCAGTATGTCAGCGTTATTGACGGATAATATAGAACAAAACTTAACCGTGTTAGCAAAACGTCCTGATATCTTTAGCAAGATAACTGATTACAGAAAAAATTTGCTCGACGCTATCACTAGCGGACAGCCAAAAAAAGCGTGGGGCGCAAGTCATCGCCACCTTGCTTTTATTGAGGAAGTATTATTAAAGCTTACTCAGGAAAATAGTCGTATGGAACGTTCCATGCGTCGAATGTAAAAATAATAAGTTTCGAGTTACGAGTTGCGAAATACAGCACTAGTTGTGATGTATTTTAAAGCTAACTGCTCGCTACTCGTAACTAAACTAATACAAAAATAGTGGAGACAACGAAATATGTCAGACCAATCAAACATTGATATTGATTCATTAGAAACCCAAGAGTGGTTAGAATCAATGGAATCAGTATTAGAAAATGAAGGGCCAGAGCGCGCACATTTTTTACTTGAAGCCTTAATTGATCGCGCTCGTCGCGGCGGTACGCATTTACCTTTTGATGCAACTACTGCTTATGTAAATACAATTCCACCGGGGCAAGAGCCCCATATGCCCGCGGATCAAACTATTGAATCTCGCATTCGTGCTGCCATTCGTTGGAACGCATTAGCGCTAGTACTACGCGCTTCTAAAAAAGATTTAGAGCTCGGTGGTCACATTGGTAGCTTTGCATCAAGCTCTACTTTGTACGATGTTGGTTTTAACCATTTCTTCAAAGCGGCGACAGATAAGGATGGCGGCGACTTTATTTTTGCTCAAGGTCATATTTCTCCGGGCATATACGCCCGTGCTTTTTTAGAAGGTCGTTTAACTGAAGAGCAAATGGCAAATTTCCGCCAAGAATGTGATGGTAAAGGTTTATCATCATACCCTCACCCACATTTAATGGATGATTTTTGGCAATTCCCAACGGTTTCAATGGGCTTAGGTCCTTTGCAAGCCATTTATACTGCGCGCTTCTTAAAATACTTAACCAACCGTGGTATCAAAGACTGTTCAGGACAACGTGTTTATTGTTTCCTTGGTGATGGTGAAACCGATGAGCCAGAATCATTAGGTGCTATTGGTTTAGCTTCTCGCGAAGGTTTAGATAACTTGACCTTTGTTATTAACTGTAACTTACAACGTTTAGACGGCCCTGTTCGTGGTAATGGTAAAATCATTCAAGAGCTTGAAGGCACGTTCCGCGGCGCAGGCTGGGAAGTAGTTAAAGTTATTTGGGGTAGTTACTGGGATCAACTTATCGCCCGTGATACTTCAGGTAAGTTATTACAGTTAATGAATGAAACCGTTGATGGTGAATATCAAAACTGTAAAGCCAAAGGTGGCAAATACACCCGCGAAAACTTCTTCAATAAGTATCCAGAAACCGAAGCTATGGTTGCGAATATGTCTGATAAAGACATCTGGCGCTTAAATCGTGGTGGTCATGATCCAGTTAAAGTTTATGCTGCCTATGAAAAAGCCATGAACACTAAAGGTCGCCCAACGGTAATTTTAGCGAAAACAGTGAAAGGTTTTGGTTTAGGCGCTTCAGGCGAAGCGTTAAATATTGCTCATAACGTTAAGAAGATGGATATTGAAGCAATCAAGCATTACCGTGATCGTTTTAATATGCCAATTTCTGATGAAGATATTGCTGATTTACCTTTCTACCAATTCCCAGAAGATAGTGAAGAATACAAATACATGATGGCTCGTCGCGAAGCCTTAGGTGGTTCATTACCTGCGCGTCGCCAGCAACCTGAAGAAACAATGGAAATTCCACCATTAAAATCTTTTGACGCCATCACTAAAGGCTCAGGTGATCGTGAAGTATCATCAACTATGACTTTTGTACGTGTGCTAAACAGCTTACTAAAAGACAAAAAAATTGGTAAACGCATTGTGCCAATTATTCCAGATGAAGCGCGTACTTTTGGTATGGAAGGTTTATTCCGCCAAGTAGGTATTTATGCTAATGAAGGGCAAAAATACGTACCGCAAGATGCTGATCAAGTGGCTTATTACCGCGAAGATAAAAAAGGTCAAGTATTACAAGAAGGTATTAACGAGCTAGGTGCCATGGCATCATGGGTAGCAGCAGGTACGTCTTACTCAACATGTAACGCAACCACTATCCCATTTTATGTTTATTACTCAATGTTTGGTTTCCAACGTGTTGGTGATTTAGCATGGGCAGCTGGCGATAGCCAAGCGCGCGGTTTCTTATTAGGTGCTACTGCAGGCCGTACAACACTTAACGGTGAAGGTTTACAACATCAAGATGGACATTCACATGTGCAAGCCGGTTTAATTCCAAACTGTGTTACTTATGATCCTACCTATGGTTATGAAATTGCCGTTATCGTGCGTGATGGTTTACGTCGTATGTATGAAGATAACGAGAATGTTTTCTATTACATGACCTTGATGAATGAAAACTACAAACACCCTGCAATACCTGATACTAAAGATATTTCAGATCAAATCATCAAAGGTATTTATCAGCTAGAACAAGTGCCTGCAAAAGCTAAAAAATCAGTGGCTAATGTGCAACTTATGGGCTCTGGTACTATTTTACAAAAAGTACGCCAAGCAGCGCAAATTTTAGCCAACGATTTTAATATCTCAAGTGATGTTTACTCTGTAACCTCATTTAACGAATTAGCCCGTGACGGCCAAGATGTTACGCGTTGGAACATGCTTCACCCTGAAAGTGAGCAACGTGTTCCTTATATCTCAAATGTCATCACAAAAGATGCTGGTCCTGCTATTGCCGCTACTGATTACATTAAAAATTACTCAGATCAAGTACGTGCTTATATTGACACAGAATATCGCTGTTTAGGTACTGACGGTTTTGGTCGCAGTGATAGTCGCGATAACTTACGTCAGCATTTCGAAGTAGATCAAAACTACATTGTCGTTGCTGCTTTATTTGAGTTAGCTAACCGCGGTGATATTAAACGCAGTGTGGTGAGCGAAGCAATTAAACGCTTCAATATTAACGCTGATAAACTTAACCCACTTTACGCTTAATTTGTGACTAGAGAAGGAAAATAAAATGTCTATTGAAAAAATCCTAGTCCCCGATGTTGGCGGCGAAGAAGTTGAAATAATTGAAATCTGTTTTGCCGTTGGTGACACAGTTGAAGCCGATGAAGGCATTATAACCGTTGAAACTGATAAAGCTTCTATGGATATCCCAGCACCATTTGCCGGTACTTTAGCGAGCTTAACCGTTGCTGTTGGCGATAAAATCAAAGAAGGTGATGTCATTGGTGAAATTAACTCGGCAAGTGAAGCGCCTGTCGTTGAGGAAGCGCCTGTTCAAGCAGCACCAGTAGAAACACCCGTTGCAGAAGTTGTTGCTGACGCTCCGGCTCCCGTGTCAGCGCCAACCGCTTCCGCAGTAATTGAAATTTCTGTACCCGATATTGGTGAAGACGGTGAAGTTGATGTTATTGAAGTATTAGTGAGCGCTGGTGATGTCATCGAAGAAGAAGATGGTTTAATCACCCTTGAAACAGATAAAGCCACTATGGATGTACCTTCAACTCATGCTGGTACAGTCAAAGAAGTCTTTATTAAAACAGGCGATAAAGTAAAAGAAGGCTCTTTAGTTATCAAGCTTGAAACACCCGGTGGTGCGTCTGTTGAAACGCCAGTAGCAGAGCCAGTTAAAGCAGCCACACCTGCGCCAGTACCTGCAAAAGTTGCCTCTACTACCGCGCCAATTAGCTCTCCAGTACCACACCACCCACAAGCAGGCGCCTCAAGTAGTAAAGGTACTATTTATAGTTCACCTTCTATTCGCCGTATTGCCCGTGAATTT
>Ga0316205_10001656_pt1 | contig 26616 bp, 19 predicted proteins | sample 3monthpyrite_MG_FD_204941 | JGI IMG/M metagenome (GOLD analysis project Ga0316205, IMG submission 204941) | Microbial mat bacterial communities from mineral coupon in-situ incubated in ocean water Damariscotta River, Maine, United States -... | ecosystem: Environmental > Aquatic > Marine >... | reverse complement strand
TTCAAGCTCTTGCACTTGATGTAGAAATTTTTGACGAGGAAGAGACTGATGAAATTAGTGCCGATTGAGATAAAAGAGGACAACCGTCCAAAAGACATCAAACAGCTTCAATTCCGCCTTGCTAGCCCTGAGAAAGTACTTTCTTGGAGCCATGGTGAAGTAAAGAAGCCTGAGACGATTAACTACCGTACACTTAAGCCTGAGCGTGACGGTCTTTTTTGTGCGAAGATCTTCGGTCCTGTTCGTGACTACGAATGTCTTTGTGGAAAATATAAGAAGATGCGTTATAAAGGCGTAGTCTGTGAAAAATGTGGTGTTGAAGTAACGACGACCAGAGTTCGCCGTACGCGTATGGGTCACATCGATCTTGTCACACCAGTTGCACACATCTGGTATGTCTCATCACTTCCTTCCCGTATCGGTACGCTTCTTGGCGTAAAGATGAAAGATCTTGAACGTGTACTTTATTATGAAGCATACATCGTCAGATCTGCCGGTGAAGCGTGTTATGACGGTGAGCAGAAGATACCTGTAGTAAAATATGATGTTCTTAATGAAGATCAGTACCAGACATTGATGTCTCGCTATTCTGAGTCTGGGTTTGAAGCTAAGATGGGTGGAGAGATCGTTAGAGACTTGCTAAACGATATGGATCTTGTTGAGATGTTCCAAGGTCTTAAAGAAGATATCGAAAAGACTAACTCAGAAGCAAAACGCAAGACGATCATCAAGCGTCTTAAGGTCATCGAGTCATTCCTTAATTCGGGTAACAACCCTGCGTGGATGATGCTTGAGCAGCTTCCGGTTCTTCCGCCTGATCTTCGTCCGCTTGTAAGCCTTGACGGTGGCAAGTTCGCGGTTTCAGATGTCAATGACCTTTATCGTCGTGTTATCAACCGTAATCAGCGTCTGAAGCGTCTGATCGAACTTGATGCACCGGAGATCATTGTACGTAATGAAAAACGTATGTTGCAAGAATCTGTTGATGCATTGTTTGACAATGGCCGTCGTGCAAACGCGGTCAAGGGTGCAAACAAGCGTCCTTTAAAATCTCTTTCTGAGATCATTAAGGGTAAGCAGGGCCGTTTCCGTCAAAACCTTCTTGGTAAGCGTGTTGACTTCTCTGGACGTTCTGTTATCGTTGTCGGTCCTAAACTTAAGATGGATCAGTGTGGTCTTCCTAAGAAGATGGCTCTTGAGCTTTTCAAGCCGCACTTGATCGCGAAACTTGAAGAAAAAGGTTATGCGACGACTGTTAAGCAGGCGAAGAAACTTATTGAAGACAAGACGAATGAAGTATGGGAGTGTCTGGCTGAGATCGTTGACGGATATCCTATCCTTCTTAACCGTGCACCGACACTTCACAAACTTTCGATTCAGGCATTCCACCCGAAATTGATCGACGGTAAAGCTATCCAGCTTCACCCTCTTGTTTGTGCGGCCTTCAATGCCGACTTCGATGGGGATCAGATGGCAGTGCACATCCCATTGTCTTCAGAAGCGATTGCAGAAGCGAAGGTCTTGATGCTTTCATCAATGAATATCCTTCTTCCTGCATCAGGTAAAGCGATTGCTACACCTTCACAGGATATGGTACTTGGTATCTATTATGTCTCTTTGGAGAAAAACGGTGTTAGAGGATCGAACAAACTTTTTGCCAATGTTGATGAAGTCCGTATCGCTCTAGAGCACGGCGCACTTGATCTTCATGCCAAGATCCGTACACGTGTCGACGGTCGTATGATCTATACGACTGCAGGACGTATGTTGATCAAAGCTATTCTTCCAGACTTCGTTCCGGTTGAGATGTGGAACCAAAACATGAAGAAGAAAGTCATCAATGCGATTGTCGATTATGTCAATAAGCACGGTGGTATCGCTATTACAGCATCTTTCCTTGATCGTCTAAAAGACTTAGGTTTCAAACACGCGACTGAAGCCGGTGTCTCTATCTCTGCAGCGGATATTATCATCCCGGCAGAGAAGTTGGAAAAAGTTGCTGATTCTAAGCACAAGGTCAAAGAGATCCAAAAGCAGTTTGATGCAGGTCTATTGACTGAGCAGGAACGTTATAACAAGATCATCGATGTTTGGACAGATACGAATAACACGCTTGCGGGCGGGATGATGAAGCTTGTCGAAGAAGACAAAGACGGATTTAATTCTATCTTTATGATGGCTGACTCGGGTGCGCGTGGTTCTGCTGCTCAGATCCGTCAGCTTGCAGGTATGCGTGGTTTGATGGCTAAACCGGATGGTTCGATTATCGAAACACCGATTACGTCAAACTTTAAAGAGGGTCTGAACGTCCTTGAGTATTTTATTTCTACTCACGGTGCGCGTAAAGGTCTTGCGGATACGGCACTTAAGACAGCGAATGCGGGTTACCTTACTCGTAAGCTTGTCGACGTTGCTCAAAACGTTAAAGTTGTTGTGGATGATTGTGGTACGCACGAAGGTATCGAGATCACTGATATCTCTATCGGTAATGAGCTTATCGAGCCATTGGCTGATCGTGTTGAAGGTCGTGTACTTGCAGAAGATGCGATCGATCCGATCACGAATGAGATCTTGTTTGCCGAAGGCGAGCTGATCGACGAAGAGAAAGCTGCTGTAATTACAGAAGCCGGTATCAAGTCACTACATATCAGAACACCGACAACATGTAAGGCAGAAGACGGTATCTGTGCATTGTGTTACGGTCTTGACCTTGGTCACGGAGAGCTTGTTAAGAAGGGTGAAGCAGTCGGTATTATTGCTGCTCAGTCTATTGGTGAACCGGGTACACAGCTTACACTGCGTACATTCCACGTTGGTGGTACGGCGTCAAGTACAAGAGAAGAGCGTCAAGTTATTGCGACTAAAGAAGGTTTCATCCGTTATTACAATCTTAAGACATACGAGTCTAAAGAGAAAAAACAGATCGTTGCAAACCGTCGTAATGCGGCTGTTCTTTTGGTTGAACCAAAGATCAAAGCACCATTTGACGGTAAGATAGAGATCCAGACTATTCATGACGAGATCTTGGTATCTGTTGTTGGGGCAAAAGAGACGACACGTTATACCCTTCGTAAGAAAGAGGTTGCAAAACCAAATGAACTTGCAGGTGTTTCGGGTAAGATCGAAGGTAAGTTCTATCTTCCATATGAAACGGGTGCGGTTGTTAAAGCAGACGAGTCTATTGTTGAGACGATTAAAGACGGATGGAATGTTCCAAACCGTATTCCATACGCATCTGAGCTTCTTGTAAAAGACGGTGCTCCGATCACACAGAAGATCATTGCAAAAGAAACGGGGACAGTTAAATACTTCCTACTTAAGGGTGACTACTTAGAACGTCACGAAGAGATTAAAAAAGGCCACAAGGTAGAAGAAAAAGGTCTTTTTGCTGTCGTGATCGACTCAGAAGACCGTGAAGCGATCCGTCACTATATCGCACGTGGTTCTGTTGTAGAGGTTGACAATGATGCTCAGGTAGAGAAATCTACACTTCTTGCATCACCGGCAACATCTGAGCAGACTGCGGTTGCAGAATGGGATCCGTATTCTAACCCGATCATCTCTGAAGCTAACGGTACTGTTAGCTTTGAAGACATCATCCCGGGTGTAACAGCTTCTGAGCAGTTTGACGAGCTTACAGGTCAGACACGTCTTATGATCAATGAGTATATCTCTTCTGAGTATAAGCCAAGCATCGTGCTTGCAACGGAAAGCGGTGAGATTATTCGCTACCAGGTCGAACCGAAAACAGCGGTATATGCTCAAGACGGTGCAACGATGAAAGTAGCTGATATCTTGGCTAAAACACCAAAAGCACTTCAGAAGTCACGTGATATTACCGGGGGTCTTCCTCGTGTATCTGAGCTGTTTGAAGCACGTCGTCCGAAAGAGATCGCAATGATCGCTGAAGTAGATGGTATTGTCAGCTTCGGTAAACCGTTACGCGGTAAACAGCGTCTTATCATCAGTTCTGATAATGGTATCATCAAAGAGTACTTTGTTGATAAACAGCGAACAGCACAGGTTACGGCAGGGGAGTTTGTTCACGCTGGTGAGACGTTGACTGATGGTCATATCTCTTCACATGAGCTTTTACGTATCATGGGCGTCAAGGCACTGTATAACTTCCTTGTCTCAGAAGTTCAGCAGGTTTATCGTCGTCAAGGGGTAAACATTGCCGATAAGCATATCGAGGTAATCTTTACTCAGATGTTGCGTCAGATCAAGATCGTCTCTTCTGGTGATACGAAGTTTATCGAAGGTGATCTTATCTCACAGAAGAAATTCCGTGAAGAGAACGAGAAGATCATGCGTCTCGGCGGTGCTCCGGCTATCGCTGAGCCGTTCTTGGTGGGTATTACACGTGCAGCAGTATCTGCTGACTCGATCATCTCAGCCGCATCTTTCCAAGATACGACTAAAGTTCTTACTGAAGCAGCAGTTTCAGCTAAGATCGATGATCTTACTGATCTTAAAGAAAACGTTATTATCGGTAGAACTATTCCTGTCGGAACGGGTATCTACAATAACCAAGAGATCATTCTTGAATCAGAAGAAGCGTAAGCTTCTACTGAGAAAGAGTTTTGCTCTACAATAAGGTAGAAACTTTGTTTCTACTTTCCTCTACACCTGTTCATAATACAAACTTCTTATAAAAATAAAGCGTATCTTAAATAATATTCAGCTAATATTTCGCACCATTTGGTAATCCCTAAAATCTTTATAGGTTGATAAGTAATCAATCTCGGAGGTTTTGGAGAAAATTCTACTGGAACATTTTGAAAAGGAGATTATAGTGCCTACTATTAATCAACTGGTCCGTTCAGGACGCAAAAGAGTAGTTAAGAAATCAAAATCTGCTGCTCTAGTATCATGCCCGCAACGTCGTGGTGTATGTACTCGTGTTTATACTACAACACCAAAGAAACCAAACTCGGCTCTACGTAAAGTAGCTAAGGTTCGTTTGACTTCTGGTTTTGAAGTAATTTCATACATTGGTGGTGAGGGTCACAACCTTCAAGAACACTCTATCGTACTTGTACGTGGTGGTCGTGTAAAAGATTTACCGGGTGTTAAATACCATATCGTACGTGGTGCATTGGATACTGCCGGTGTTGCAAATCGTACTGTTGCTCGTTCTAAATACGGAACGAAGAGACCTAAGAAGTAATCTTTTAAAGATTATCAACTTAAGATATTCAAGCTAGCACAGGGCCTATAGGGTTTTGAGTAAATTTGAAAAAATTGAAGAAGGAAATATACAATGAGAAGAAGAAAAGCTCCCGTTCGTGAAATTATGCCGGATCCAGTTTATGGAAGCAAAATTTTAACGAAGTTCATCAACAAAGTAATGTTGGACGGAAAAAAGTCAACTGCAGAGAAAATTCTTTACAGTGCAATCGACCTTATCAGCTCACGTGGCGAAGATAAAGGTATTGAAGTATTTGATAAAGCTATCGAGAATATCAAACCAGTAATAGAAGTAAAGTCACGCCGTGTTGGTGGTGCTACTTACCAAGTTCCAGTAGAAGTACGCCCAGTACGTCAACTTTCACTAGCTATTCGCTGGTTAGTTGATGCTGCTCGTAGTCGTAATGAACGTACTATGGCAGAAAGACTAGCAAATGAGTTAATGGAAGCAGCAACGGACAAAGGTTCTGCATTCAAGAAAAAAGAAGATGTTTATCGTATGGCTGAAGCAAATAAAGCATTTGCTCACTACCGCTGGTAAACTACATTTTTTAGTACGGCGAATGAGCAAAAGCCCATTCACCTACGCTAACGCTGTGTTTGTAAGAATGCTAACATATGGCATTTTATATACATACCCAGTGTAAGGCTCATGCGCAGTTCGCCGCGCTTGAGATATCCCTGTAACTTTATTTTAGTAAGTTACATTTCGAAATTGACGCGGGAAGCGGTAAACGGATGTTCGTCCATTTATCGATTTCCGGCTCACTTTCACAAAACAATTAACAGGACATATAACTATGGCAAGATCTCATAAACTTAATGATGTAAGAAATATCGGTATTGCTGCACACATTGATGCAGGTAAGACAACAACAACAGAACGTATTCTATTTTATACAGGTGTTGAACACAAGATCGGTGAAGTTCACGACGGTGCTGCGACTATGGACTGGATGGAACAAGAACAAGAACGTGGTATTACGATTACTTCTGCTGCTACGACATGTGAGTGGGCTGGCAAGCAAATCAACATCATCGATACTCCGGGACACGTTGACTTCACGATTGAAGTTGAGCGTTCTATGCGTGTACTTGACGGTGCAGTCTCTGTTTTCTGTGCGGTTGGTGGTGTTCAGCCTCAATCTGAGACAGTATGGCGTCAGCGTAACCGTTATAAGGTTCCTTCGATTGTTTTCGTAAACAAGATGGACCGTACGGGTGCAGACTTCTATGAAGTTGAAAAACAGATCGTAGATCGTCTTAAGGGTAATCCGGTTCCTATTCAGCTTCCTATCGGTGCTGAAGCTGAATTCGCAGGTGTTGTCGATCTAGTTAAGATGATTGCTATCGTCTGGGACGCGGATGCTGCTATGGGTTCTAACTACCACGAAGAAGCAATTCCTGCTGATATGGAAGAGATCGCTGCAGAATACCGTGAGAAGATGCTTGAGTCTTTAGCTGAAGTTGAAGGCAATGATGATTTTGCTGAGAAGTTCCTAGAAGGTGAAGAGATCTCTGAAGAAGAAGTTGTTGCAGCTATTAAAGCAGCGACTATCGGAATGGCAATCGTTCCAATGCTTCCAGGTACTGCATTTAAAAACAAGGGCGTTCAGACTTTACTTGACGCTGTTGTTGCGTATCTTCCATCTCCAGTTGAAGCACCTGCGATCATGGGTACGCTAATGGATGATGAAGAACAAGAAGTTGCAGTTCCTTCTACAGATGACGGTGATTTCGCATCATTGGCATTTAAGATTATGACGGATCCATTTGTTGGAACATTGACGTTTGTCCGTGTTTACCGTGGTTCGTTAGAAGCCGGTTCATTTGTTCATAACTCTACTAAAGACAAAAAAGAGCGTGTTGGCCGTATCATGAAGATGCACGCTATCAAACGTGAAGAAGTAAAAGAGATCTACGCAGGTGAGATCGGTGCGGTTGTTGGTCTTAAATCTACAACTACGGGTGATACACTGTGTAATGGTGATGTTAAAGTCGTTCTTGAAAGAATGGACTTCCCAGAGCCGGTTATCTCTGTTGCAGTTGAGCCTAAGACAAAAGCGGATCAGGAAAAAATGGGTATCGCACTTGGTAAACTTGCTGCAGAAGATCCTTCTTTCCGTGTTAACACTGACGAAGAATCTGGTCAGACGATCATCTCAGGTATGGGTGAGCTTCACCTTGAGATCCTTGTGGACCGTATGAAACGTGAGTTCAACGTTGAAGCTGAAGTCGGTGCTCCACAGGTTTCTTACCGTGAGACGATCAAGCAACCCGTAGATCAAGAGTACAAATACGCTAAGCAGTCTGGTGGACGTGGTCAGTTTGGACATGTTTATATGAGAATCAAGCCGGGTGATGCTGGTACAGGTTATGTATTTAACAACGAGATCAAGGGTGGTGCTATTCCACGTGAATATATCCCAGCTGTTGAAAAAGGTTGTCAGGAAGCTATGCAGGGCGGTGTTCTTGCTGGTTACCCACTTGAAGACGTTGAAGTCACACTTTATGACGGTTCATACCATGACGTCGATTCAAATGAGATGGCATTTAAATTGGCTGCATCAATGGGATTCAAAGAGGGCTGTAGAAAAGCATCTCCAGCTATCCTTGAGCCGTTGATGAAAGTTGAAGTTGAAGTACCTGAAGACTATATGGGTGACGTTATCGGTGACCTTAACCGTCGTCGTGGTCAGGTCAATAACATGGGTGACCGTTCTGGTAACAAGATTGTTGATGCATTCGTACCACTTTCTGAGATGTTCGGTTACTCGACTGACCTTCGTTCTGCGACTCAAGGTCGTGCGACATACTCTATGGAATTCGATCACTATGAAGAAGTTCCTAAGAATGTTTCTGAAGAGATCATCAAAAAGCGTAACGGCTAGCTTACTTACTTTCGGGCAAAGCCCGAAAGCCTACTCCTCATTATCAAGAAATTTTCCCAACTGTATCTATCCCCTCAAGACAAATCTTAAATAAACAATCTAATCACATCTTCTTCTTAACACCTATACACTGTACATATTTTTTTATATTATATTATAACTATCAATAAATAACAATATTACTTAATTATAAACAGTAATTGTCTGGCTCTATTCTTTCTTTATCATTAGGTATATATACTGTTCTCTCAAAACAAACTGAGGTGGTCTGTAGAGCTAACGCAGCTATTACATAGATCTGGAAAGTTTATATAGTGAAGCAGATGTTTCTCTATAAATACAAGGAGTCGATCATGGGACGTAAGTTTTTTGTTTTTGTTATAGGTATGTTGATGAGTCTACAGCTTTTTGCCGTTAATTTAAACACGGCGAGTGCCGAGGAGTTAAGTGCTTTAAAAGGCATCGGTGAAAGCACTGCAAAAAAGATCGTTCAATACCGAACTGAACATAAATTCAACAGCGTGGATGAACTAATGAAGGTAAAAGGTATCGGACAGAAGAAGTTCGACACGATAAAAAAGGACTTGAGTGTTTAAGAGCACTATAGTAATAGAAAGAGTGTAAACTCTTTCTATAGAAAAGGTAAAAACATGAGAACATTAGTACTATTTTTATATTTGTGCCTTTATCTGCATGGACAAGCCCCTAAGTTATTCTCACTAAAAGTCTATCGAGATGACCTAAACATCACCGGTTGGGTGATGAGTGAAAAACTTGACGGTATTCGGGCATACTGGGATGGAAAACAGCTTATAAGTCGTAGTGGAAGGGTTTTAAATCCTCCGCGATCATTTACTCATGGATTCCCTTCTTTTGCGCTTGACGGCGAGATATGGAGCAGAAGAGGCGAGTTTGAACATATTGTCTCTATAGTCAATTTAAAAGGAAGCAATGAAGGGTGGGATGAGCTGACCTATAACATCTTTGAAGTGCCTTATCAAAAAGGCGGTCTCTTACAAAGGCTGAATGTACTTGAGCGGTATTTAGCACATGATGTATCAGACAGAATCCATGTGATCAAACAGACAAAGATCAAAGATGAAAATGAGCTAAGATCATTTTTTGATGGAGTGATTGCACGTGGAGGAGAGGGGATTGTACTGCGTGATCCGGATGAACCGTATTATACTGGGCGGACATCAAGCGCATTAAAGTATAAGCCCTTTACGGATGCAGAATGCAAAGTTACGGCTATTATAGAAGGAAAGGGAAAGTTCAGCGGTCAGATGGGAGCGGTAAAATGCGACTATAGAGGGAAGATCATCAAGATCGGTTCGGGGTTCACAAGTGAGCAGAGAAAAAACGAATTCAAAATAGGTACTGTGGTGAGTTTTAAATACTACGGACTGACACATCTTGGTAATCCGAAATATCCTGTGTTTTTGCGTGTACGCACTGATAGTGACATAAGTTTGGATCAGTGATGCTTGCAAGTTCTGTGATAATTAAAAAGTTGAGTTTTAGCTGATGACTTTAGTCAGAAGGATTGGGTCATAAAATATATTTATATGAAAAATTTTAGTGGGAGATTGAATTGGTTGCGGAAACAGGATTTGAACCTGTGACCTTCGGGTTATGAGCCCGACGAGCTACCGAACTGCTCTATTCCGCGACATTTAGTGGATGGGGTGGAGGGATTCGAACCCCCGAATGCTGGTACCAAAAACCAGTGCCTTACCGCTTGGCGACACCCCAATAAAGACTTAAACAGATGCTTAAGAGGGCGAAATTATAGGGTAAAAATGTTTTTTTGTCAAGAGAAGTTTAGCTCTATTATGAAAAAAGTGCTTTATTTGCTAAAAAATATTTATAGGTATACAATAGCGCTTTAATTGATAAAGGTATATTGATATGGAATCAAACCGATATTTTTTTGATATGCAGATCTGTAAAAAACTGAAACTAAGATACAGGCTTGGCTTATGGATGGCAGGATTACTGATGTTGTTTGCTCTCCTGCTTCAGTCTAATACTTTTTTATCAAAAAGCTCGCCTGTGCATGCAAAGATATTGATCCTGGAAGGATGGCTTCCTGATTATGCTTTACAAGAAGGGATGCAGAAGTTTAAAGAAGGAGAATATGAGCAGGTCTTCACAACCGGCGGTTCTTTGGAAAGAGGCTCATACCTGAAGGAGTACAGAGACTATGCCCATCTAGCCAAAGCGACCTTGATGGCAATGGGGATGGCCGAGCAAGAGGTCATCGCCGTGGCCGCTGCGAATGTGAAGCGCGACCGTACCTATCATTCTGCATTGGCACTCAAGCGATGGATAAAAGTAAATAAGATAGAGAAAAAGAGATTGGACCTGGCAAGCCTGGGTCCGCACAGCAGACGCAGTTCAATACTTTTTCAAAAGGCATTCGGTGAGGATTATGAGATAGGTTCTATTGCTCTTGTTCCCGAGGATTATAACCCTGCAGAATGGTACAGCTCCAGTGAAGGAGTGCGCACGACTATAGATGAACTTATTGCCTATATCTATGTGATACTATTGAAGTAAGTTTTATTCTTCGGATAAAGCTACGTTGTTGGTAGCACTGACATCTTGATAGATACGTTTGCCACGGATATCGCCGAACATGATGACATCTTTGAGCACGACATCTTTGGCAAACCCGTCATCATCAAAATTCACATGTAGTTCGCCGCGTTCACTTTGAAAGATATCCTGATGCAGGATGATGGTGATCAGGTTTCCGCTGGTGTCTGCCATGATAGTCTGTAACTCGGTACGCAGTTCTTCATCAGGCACTTTGATATCTATCTCGCAGTTTGGACTTTTTGAGCCGATAGCTGCAAGCTGCTTAGCCTCACCGTATTTTAGTGTCGGAAGGATCTTCTGCGTGTTGAAGAAGAGCGACAAAAGGTCATTGTCGGTAAAAAACCGGAAGACCTCACTGTTTTGACTGAACTCTTCTGTTTCTATCTTGGTATTTTTCATTGTATCAATATCAAAACAGGTAGATTGTACATTATGAACCTTAGTGTAGTCAGTATAGACTTTTTCGGCAAAATAATCAAAAAGGTAGACACTGTCGCGTACGGACCTGTCACTCTTTCTATGTTTTACAAAGACATCAGGACGTAAAATGCCGTCAAGTATCTTGCCCTGAGAGATATAGCTCTCTTCGCGGTTTTGTGAAAGGATAGCACTCATTCCTGTCGTCCATGCATGCACGTAGATGAGATAACTGTCTTCATCATGTATGTAGGTTATCTCAGCTTTACCTATCTCTCCAATAATGCCAAAACTGACATCATAACCCGCCTTTATCGACTGTGCAGACATAGAAGTAATAAGAAGTAAGAGAATTAATATATACTTTTTCATACCTATATTATACTCCTTGTTGTGTAAAACTAATGTTTATTGGCTAAAATACCATTCTTATTTTACAACGTCGGCGTAGCTCAGCTGTATAGAGCATCTGATTCCTAATCGGAAGGCCATGGGTTAGAATCCCATCGCTGACACCACCCCGTAATTTTTTGCCCTCTATATATTCCTATTTATTTTTTGATCAAGTTGAGTGTTTAAGGCTAATGATCTTTACTGCGTTCATATAATGTTCGTCTTTTACGATAATTGTGAATATCGTTTTGTCTATTTTAAATTCTTATTAAAGATATAAGTTGTATATTATTAAGAGTAAGATTCATTATTTTGTATATAAACAGAAGCACGTTGGTTATCAATGGCGTAAAGGAAAGAACTAAAGCTTGATGAACTGACCCTAATTGTTCTAATTGTTAAAGGATAAAGAATGAGCCGGATTGTTATGGATGCGAACGAAGCAGTGGCGCGTGTTGCCCACAAGACGAACGAGGTCATAGCGATATATCCTATTACCCCCTCTTCGCCAATGGGAGAGCATTCGGATGAGTATTCCGCAAAAGGGGAAGAGAATATTTTCGGCACCGTTCCTGATGTCATGGAGATGCAAAGCGAAGGGGGTGCAAGCGGTGCTGTACACGGGGCCTTGCAAACAGGTTCGCTGACGACGACGTTTACCGCGTCCCAGGGTCTTTTACTGATGATTCCCAATATGTATAAGATCGCAGGAGAACTGACCCCAACGGTTTTTCATGTCGCTGCCCGCTCGCTTGCGGCGCAAGGACTTTCTATCTTTGGAGATCATTCTGATGTCATGCAGTGCCGTCCTACGGGATTTACGATGGTTGCATCGTGTGATGCCCAAGAAGCGCATGACCTTGCTCTTATCACCCAAGCCACGACTTTGCACGCTCGTCTTCCCGTATTACATTTTTTTGACGGTTTTCGAACCTCGCATGAGCTTATGGGTGTAGAAGTCATAGGCGAAGAGGTCATGCGAGAGATGATTACGCCTGAGATGCTCAATGCACATAAATCCCGTTCACTTGATCCACAACACCCTGTTATCCGCGGAACGAGCCAAAATCCGGATGTCTATTTTCAAGGGCGTGAAACGGTTAACAAGTATTATGACGCATTCGGCAAGATCCTTCAGACGCAGATGGATATCTTTGCAGGACTTACTGGCCGGCAATATCATCTGTATGAATATTACGGATGCGAGCACCCTAAAGAGCTGATCGTCATCATCGCTTCGGCTGCGAAAACGGTTAAAGAGACCATAGACAACCTCGGCAGTGATTATGAGGTTGGTGTGATAGTCGTGCGTATGTATAGGCCATTTGATATCAAGGCTTTGCTCGAAGCCATTCCAAAGAGTGTAAGATCCGTAGCCGTACTTGACCGTACAAAGGAGCCGGGCGCCAATGGTGAGCCACTTTATATGGACATCGTCAATGCCTTTGTCGAAAGTCTAAATGAAGGTGCCATATCTGTTATGCCGAAAATAATCGGTGGACGTTATGGCCTCTCTTCCAAAGAGTTTACGCCGGCGATGGTCAAGAGCATTTATGATGAGCTGAAAAAGCAAAAAAGCAAAAATCATTTTACGTTAGGGATCAATGATGACGTGACCATGACCTCACTTGAGGTGGCCGATTTTGAAGTGCATGAGCCGCAGACCAAGCAGGCACTTTTTTACGGCTTGGGCAGTGACGGAACAGTTGGCGCCAATAAAAATACGATCAAGATCATTGGCGAGGATGAGGGCGGACATGTTCAGGGTTATTTTGTCTATGACTCCAAGAAATCAGGTTCGATGACGACCTCGCATCTGCGCTTCTCGAGTAAGCCCATCGGCTCTACCTACCTTATTGAAAAGGCCGATTTTATTGGCGTGCATCAGTTTGTCTTTATGCTGAAATATGATCTTCTGAAACACGCGAACGAGGGTGCAGACATCTTGCTTAATGCGCCTTACTCTGCAGATGAAGTATGGCAACGTCTGCCTCGCATTGCGCAAGAGCATATCATTGAGAAGAAGCTTAACTTATACAGTATAAATGCCTATGATGTGGCTAAGGAGTGTGGACTGGGCAAGCGTATCAATACGATAATGCAGACCTGCTTTTTCAAGATCTCGGAAGTCATCTCTATTGAAGAGGCTATTAGCAAGATCAAGTCGACTATAGAGAAGACCTATGGATCAAAAGGTGAGATGATAGTACGTATGAACTATTGCGGTGTAGACAAAGCAATCGAAAACCTTGAACAGATCAATGTTGCAGAGATGGTCGCTATCGGACCTGACCTTTTACCGGTTTTAAAACTTGATACCCACGATGCCTTTTTGGAGAATGTCACAGCGAAGATTGAAGCCTTTGAAGGGGATGAGATCCCGGTAAGTCTGATGCCTGATGACGGTACCTGGCCTCTGGGTACGACGCAATACGAAAAACGTGATATTTCCCTTGAAGCACCGGTATGGGACCCTGATGTCTGTATTCAATGCGGAAAATGTATGGAAGTCTGTCCTCATGCAGTCATTCGCGGAAAAGTCGTGGACAAGAAACTTCTCTCAGATGCGCCGCAAGCCTTTAGCTTTGTACCCTCGAAAAACAAACATTTTGGTGAGGATACTCAGTTTAGCATCAAGGTCTCCGTAGAGGACTGTACAGGCTGTACGCTCTGTGTAGAGATGTGCCCGGCAAAAGACAAGAGTGACCTTTCGAGAAAAGCCATCAACATGGAAGCCATCGAACCGACACGCGAAGAAGCGATAGCCAACTGGGACTATTTTGTAGGTCTACCAGAATTCGACCGTACAAAGATAGACCGTACGAAGGTGAAAGAAGCGCAGCTGCTTCAGCCATTGTTCGAGTTCTCGGGAGCCTGTCCGGGATGTGGAGAGACACCGTATGTGAAACTTCTTTCACAGCTTTTTGGCGATCGTATGATCGTCGCCAATGCGACAGGATGTTCCTCCATCTATGGGGGTAATCTTCCGACCACACCATGGAGTAAAAACAGTGAGGGTCAGGGTACGGCATGGTCAAACTCACTTTTTGAAGACAATGCTGAGTTCGGGCTTGGTATGCGTGCTTCAGTTGACCGTCAGAGTGCCTTTGCCGCAGAACTTCTGAATAAGCTCAGGGGTGATCTGGGAAGCGGGTTGGTCGACGCTCTGCTTGCAAATGGGCAGACAGATGAGGCATCTATTATGCAGCAGCGCAAAGATGTAACACTTCTGAATGAAAAACTCGAGACACTGGAGGGTGATAATACCACACTTCTTAAAGGCGTCAGCAAATACCTGATCCGTAAATCGGTCTGGAGTATCGGAGGAGACGGTTGGGCCTATGACATCGGATATGGCGGTCTTGATCATGTGTTCGCATCAGGAAAGAACATCAACATCATCGTGCTTGACACACAGGTATACTCGAATACCGGAGGTCAAAAGTCAAAAGCAACACCAATGGGTGCAGTGGCGAAATTCGCAGCAGGTGGCAAGATGACGGATGCCAAAGACCTCGCATTGCATGCATTGAGTTATGGGGATGTCTATGTCGCCCGTGTCGCTATGGGAGCCAATGATACACAGACATTAAAAGCTATTGTCGAAGCAGAAGCGTATGAGGGAGTCTCGCTTATCATCGCTTATGCCCACTGTGTAGCGCATGGTTATGACTTGCGCTATGGGATGAATCAGCAAAAGCTGGCGGTGCAAAGCGGTCTGTGGCCTTTAATGCGTTATAACCCGGACAAAGTCGATACAGATGAGAATCCATTTTCGCTTGATTATAAAGCCCCTAGCATACCGGTCAAAGAGTATATGTACAATGAGACACGCTTTAAGATGGTACTAAAGATGAACAAAGAGCGCGCGGATGAGTTTTTAAGTGAAGCCGGGAAAAAAGCAAAACGTAACTGGATCTGCTACAGCGATCTGCATGAGAGTGGAAACTTGACATTAAAAAAGGATGAAGTATGAAGATGGACATTGAATATTTGGGACTAAATCTTAAAAATCCGCTGATTTCTTCAGCTTCACCGATCAGTTCACATACGGATCAATGCAAAGAACTCGAAGACAATGGGATAGCTGCTATCGTAATGCACTCTCTTTTTGAGGAGGAGATCAATCATGAACTGCATGAAGTCGATCATATGCTTTTTCACGGAAAGGACTCGTTTGCCGAAGCACTTGATTTTTTTCCCGATAACGATTTTGAAAACTATGAGAGTGATAACTACCTCAAACAGCTTGAGACCCTCAAGTCTTCGCTTGATATTCCGGTGATCGCAAGTCTTAACGGTATAAGCAGCGGCGGTTGGGTCAAATACGCCAAGCTTTTGGAAGACTCAGGTGCAGATGCTTTGGAGTTGAACCTTTATTATCCCGTGAATAATGCAAATGAGGACCCCCTTGCTATTGAAAAACATTATCTGGATACGATCAGTCAAGTCAAAGCCGCGACACAACTAAACCTTGCAGTGAAGCTCTCTCCTTACTTCACCGCTTTGCCCAATTTTTTACGATCAGCGCATATAAACGGTGCATCGGCAGCAATCTTGTTCAACCGGTTTTATCAGCCTGATATTGACTTAGAAGAACTTCAGTGGCAGAGTAAACTCTATCAGAGCAGTAGCGTAGATCTTGCCAAAGCCCTACGTGCGGTTGCGATAAACTATGGACAAAGTGATCTGGAGCTAAGTATCAGCGGTGGGGTCTCCTGCGGAACTGATATCATCAAGGCGGTTATGGCCGGTGCGCGCAGTGTCGGTGTCGCCTCGGTACTGTATGAAAAAGGCTTGGGACATGCAAGTGTGATGCTCAAAGAGGCAGAAGCATGGATGATCGAAAAAGAATATGATTCGTTTGATCAGATGCGCGGTTCCATAAGCTATACAAAATCTCCAAACCCTGCGGCTTTGGAACGTGCGAATTATGTCAGTCTCCTCAGACACAGCGAGGGGATCTGATGACCTTGCCGGCCACAATACTTGCAATCCTATCCTAAGCTTTTTTGGATCAGATCGATTGGCTTTGGGTCATGTTAACTTTGCTATAATTTCATAAAAAATACAGGATATAAAATGCTAAAGGTCGCTGCTGTTCAGATGAAAATGGGTGATGATATGGATGCAAACCGTTCAAAAGCGGAAGCATTGACACGTGAAGCGGCGGCAGGCGGAGCCAAGATGATCTTGCTCCCCGAGCTTTTTGAAGGTCTGTACTTTTGCAAAGATATGGACAAGCGCTATTTCGACTGGGCCACACCGAGGGTAGAGAACCTTTTGTTAGAGGAGTTCAGCAGGCTCGCAAAAGAGCTGGATGTCGTACTTCTGGTGAGTTATTTTGAAAAATCAGACGAGGAGTATTTTAACTCCCTTGTCGTGATCGACAGTGATGGTAAGATCCTTGAAAACTACCGCAAGACCCATATCCCTGATGGTCCGGGGTACGAAGAGAAGTTTTATTTTAAACCGGGAGACACAGGTTTCAAGGTCTGGAAAACGGCTTATGGTACGATAGGTGCGGGGATATGCTGGGATCAGTGGTTTCCCGAGACGGCGCGCTCTTTGGCGTTGATGGGTGCGGAGCTGATCTTTTATCCGACAGCCATCGGATCGGAACCGGAGATAGGTGTGGACTCAAAAGATCATTGGCAGCGTGTGCAGATGGGTCATGCTGCGGCCAACACGACACCGGTTATAGCAGCTAACCGTATCGGAATAGAAGCAGGGGAAAGCTGTTCGTTGACCTTCTATGGTTCATCGTTTATGACGGATTATACGGGGGCCAAGATCGCTGAGGCTTCACGTGACAAAGAAGAGGTCATCTATGCGGAGTATGACCTTGAAGCAAACAAGAAACAAAAAGAATATTGGGGTCTGTTCAAAGACAGAAGGCCTGAGTGCTACGGTGTTTTGACGCAGCAGTAAAACGAAACTCAAACATGGAACCTTATTTGCTTTTTTAGAGCAAATAAGGAGAGAATATGGAAATTGTATTGCAAAACAATATGATAGTCGTACGCACAGGCTTTGATATTCTCAAGTCCACATGGATGGATGAGTTTTTAAACAGCCACTCTCAGGATATGCTGTTCTTGCCTAAGTCTGTTCTGGTCTTTTTTAATGCCAATCTTCTAGACATCAAAGAGGAGTTTATAGAGTCCTTGTGTCTGCACTACACTCAAGACCTTGAGACAGACAATAATTTTTATTTCCGCTCTGTTATGCGATATATAAAATATCCGGTCAAGATTGAACTTCAGGAGAAAGAACAGGCGGAGGTCATGCAGGTTCGCCTTCAGGCAAGAAGCTCGTCAGAGGTACAGATCAAGCTTGACCGTCCTAACCGTTGGGTGATGTCATATCTGAAGTCTCAGCTTGACATCTATGTCGTTCAGGAAGGTCTTATGAACCTCTTTTTGGAACTACCTGACGACAAAGCAAAGGCACGTCTTGAACGAGCATTGAACAAACGCCATATTCTTCATTATGAGATCCAGTACAGTTATGATGCCTATTTCATGCGAAACCTCTATGCAGAGTTTGGACAGTTCGAGTATGAAGACCATACTGATGATGAGATCGATGAGATGCTGCACTACTATACCGTACTTGAATGCCCTGTCGGTTCGAGTCAGGACGCACTTAAACGCAGTTATAAGAAGCTTGTTAAGGTGTATCATCCTGATAAGGTCCACTGCGAGAGCTCAGCTACTGTCGATCGTTATACACAAAAATTTCAGCTTCTCCAAGAGGCATATGAGGCTTTGAGGATCGTCTCCTAGCCCCTTTGCTTCAAACACACTCTCCTCTAAAGATTAAGAGCATAAGGTTCTTGTCTCTTAATGATTAATGCTATACACTTACATGATAAGAACCGTTAGTGCATTTTCAAGGAGCCGCGTTTGCTATATATCTCAAAATACATTTTTTATATCGCTGTGCTGAGCAGTGCGTTGATGGCTAAGGGGTATCCTCAGCCGAAGACTTTCTCGCATGCATCCAAGATCTATAAGCAGATCGATTTTGACTATACTCGTACCGCTTATACCAAGGAGGTGTACAAGTATGACCCGACGACCTGCATGGATAAGAACTACGTAGAAAACGATCCAAAACGTTCTGTGATATTTGTACGTATCGTCAGTGAAAAACGTATGCTTCAGACGCGAAAGTGTGCACTAGAGAAGACCTGTGTTAACTATTTTGGAAAACCTTACGGAGGTTCACTCTGCTGTCGTAAGAGCGACCCTGTGTATAAAGCTTTTGACAGTGATATCCTCAACATCATGCCTGTAGCCGAAGACAGCCTGAAAAAGTTCAAAGAACCGCCTTTGCACTACAAGGGAAACATTGCCCGGGCCTATCTATATATCAATGCGCAGTACGGATTGGGTCTTTCCTATGAAGAACAGATGAAGTACCTAGGATGGCATATGCTTGACAAGGTAGATGAGAAAGAGTGCAAGATCTATAAGCAGATCTATAAGATACAAAAGCGTGTAAACTCATGGATAGAGTCGGGATGCAAGGCACTTGAAAAATAAGTGTTATCAGTCTCGTCGAAAGCCTTGGATAAGGTCATATTCTGTGACATTGGTGAGTAGATCTTCGAAATCATTGCAGGCATAGAGTTGAAGTTTGTCATCTTGTAGACTCAACAGTTCTTTTGAAAAACCGCGCTTCGCGAAGAACATCAGTATATCGGGTCTAAAACCGACTTTATCACATTTTTCAAGGAGTTTATTGACCTCTTTTTTGTTCATCTTGTGGTTTTTCCATTTACATTCGCCCACGATAAGTTCGTTTTTCGAGCCTGTTGCCATCAGGTCGATCTCCACGTGCCGATCCCAGTAGCTTCCACTGTCAATGAGTCCAAGTTCAGAGCACTTGAGCTTCATCATCTCGTTGCTTAGTTCTTCAAACGTGTAGCCGACGAAGGATTGATGATGCTGTTTGAAGTTCTCTATGACTTTGTCGTAGTCACCTTCTTCGATGTAGCGTCGCATGGGAGAGATGAAGTAGAACCAAAAACGTAAAAAAGGCGAGGTGAAACGCATCTTGTGAGAGATGCGGTGTCGGGCGATTTCACGCTTGAGTTTGTCACGGTTCTTGGGTGTGGGTTCCTCACGTGAGTATTCAGCCTCGAGTACGCCCGTATTTTGTAGATGTTTTAGGCTCAGCCCTCCAGAGAGGTTGGTCAGGCCGCTTTTATTGAAGGCCGAGAATATTCGTCTGTCACCTCGTGCAAGAGTCGTAAGCAGTCTTGCATATTGCTTCTCCTGAGTGGTCAATTCCAGTATCTGGTTGTGTAAAACAGTAAAATTCTCAAGTATCTCGGTGACGATAAGCTCTTCAAGCGGAGCATCAATATCGATCTGCCAGCCCAGACCACCGAAAACGGAGAAATGCTCTATGAGCTTCTCGATGTCATGTATTCTGTGATGACAGTAGAAAGATCGGAATTGCTGTCTGATCATAGCGTAGGGTTGTTTTTCATGATGCCGTAAAGTCCTGCTTCTTCTTCTGCGCTGATATCTTCTGTGTCGACTGTCCAGAAGATGACCTTGTGTCTTTGGATGACACCCAGTTCCAAGGCGATCTTGCTAAGCTTGACATCGATATCAAAGTAGCTGGCGTAATGATAGCGTTTTTCAAATGCTTTGTCTTGCAGTGTGGCCGCTTTGTCGACAAGTTTATGGAGTCTGATCTGCGGATTGAGCGTATGCATATACTCCAGGACCTTGTCTTCAAAACAGGAGACTTCTACCCATTCCAGTTTGTCTCTTATCTGCTCCTGTATGACTTCACAGAGTCTTATATAGGTATCCGGATTGTATTTGATCTCGAGGATAAGTGTGGCGTGAGCTGAGGTAAGAAGAAGGAGCCCGTCCAGAGTTGGGATTTGCTCGCCTTTTCCTGCATCAAGTCTTCTGAGTTGTTCCAGTGTTAGCGCTTCGGGGACATCGCTATGACCCGTGATCGCTTTGAGATCGTCATCATGAAAGATGATGGCCTTCCCGTCACGGCTCAGCCGCACGTCAGTCTCTATACCGTCGGCACCGGCCTCTAGAGCTTTAGCGAAGGCAAGCAGAGTGTTTTCAGGATAGTCTGAACTGAATCCTCTATGGGCAAATATCTTCATGTGCTTTATCTTTTTGGTTTGGTTATAATCATTATACAGGAGATAGGATGCAAACTCAATATGATGCTGTGATCATCGGTGCAGGTATCAACGGTGTTGCTATAGCAAAGGCCTTGGCTGAATCAGATAAGACAGTGCTTGTGATAGATAAGAGCCGCATCGGAGCAGGTGCTTCCTCTCACTCCTCCCGTCTTATTCACGGGGGTCTTCGCTACCTCGAGACGTATGAGTTTTCCCTTGTACGAGAAGCTTTGCATGACCAGAAATACCTACTGGATACTTATCCCGATCTGGTAAAACTCCGACCTTTTTATCTTCCTATCTACGCAAACTCAAAACGTCCGGCATGGATGATCGGTCTGGGCCTGTGGCTCTATTCTCTTTTCGGCCAGCACGGACGCAAGACTGAGAAGATCTCAAAAGAAGAGTTTCTGTACCAGTTCAAGGCCATCAAAGAAGAGGAGTTGAATGCTGTCTACAGATATTATGACGGCAAGACTGATGATGATGCGCTTACGCACAAGATAGCCGAAGAAGCACAGCAAAGTGGCGCAGAGATATTTGAAAATACGCAGCTGAAAAGCGTGGCTGTAGCGGATGAGATCATCACGATAGTGACCAGCCAAGGCGAAACACAGACCAATCTTCTCATCAATGCGACGGGAGCATGGGTGGACGAGGTCAATGCAAAGTTTGGCTTCCCATCATCGTTTACCATAGAAAAGCTCAGCGGTATCCATCTCGTCATTGACAGGGTCCTTCTTCCTGAGCCTCTACTTTTGGAGACTTCAAGCAAACGTATCTTTTTTATCATCCCCGAAGCAGACACGACTGTCATCGGTACGACGGAACGGAGCGAAACGGCAAGGATAGATGAGATAAAAGTCAATGATGAGGACATAGAGTATCTACTGCGAGAGAGTAATAACTATCTTCGTACTGCTCTTAAACGCAATGATATCAAAGAGGTCTATATCGGGACACGCCCTCTTATAAAAAGTGCCAAAGATCCTTCACAGATGTCAAGAGAGTATAAGCTTGACCTGCATCCAATGGGAAAGAACAGAGTCCTGCATGTCTACGGAGGAAAACTGACGACTTTCCCATCTCTGGCGAAGAGGACGGTTGACCTTCTGGAGAAGTAAGGTGATTTATAAGGGCTAGACGCATTTATGTTAGTGGGTATATCCCCAAAGGCATAATCTCTTTTATGCTACAATCATTGGCATATTAATGATAAAAGCAGTGATTAATGACATTCAATAATTTTTTCTATAGCAATTTTAAATTTGAAGAGGATGAGACTCTTCTAAAATTTAAATTCAAGATGATGAACTCTGTTTTAGTCATCATTGCTTTTTTTAGTGTACTTTTCGGTTTGATGAGTGACCTTGGTATCAATGATATTGGCTCTTTTCATGCAAAGGTCGATTATATCTATGGCTCTTTTGCAATTTTATTGATGGTGTTCCTTCGGCGTTCCAAAGCCAATTATACCGTGGCCTCCCATGCCATATTGTTTGCTTCTACGGTGACATTCTTTTCAGCACTTGTGAACGTCCCACAGGATGAGTTCAGGATCATATGGTTTTATCTCATGATCTTTTTGGCGTATATGTTAAATGGGAGTCGCAGCGGTTTACTTTACACTATAGCTTCGATTGTGATCATCCTCGGGTCACACTATTTCTTTGATCTAAAACTTTCTCAGGTAGCCATTAATTCAGCTGTACTGGGCTTGGTTATTGGAAGTTTTTTGTCACATGTTTATACGAAAAAGATAGGTGATTATGAAAAGACTTTGCATGAAAAAAATGAGACATTAAAGTTGTTGGCTTCTACGGATGGTCTGACAGGGATAATGAATAAACGTATTTTTGATGAAGTCTCTAAGCATTATTTTGAGACGGTTCAAAGAGATGGATTAGAGTTGAGTCTTTTGATGCTTGATCTTGATAACTTTAAGGATATCAATGATACCTATGGTCATCAGATAGGTGATCTGATATTGATACAATTTGCAGAGACGATCAAGCCCCTTATAAGAAAAAGCGATGTCTTCGCTCGCATAGGCGGGGAAGAGTTCGCTGTACTCTTGTTTAAAACAGATACAGCGGGGGCTGAGATACTGGCTGAGAAGATACATGAAGCAGTCAAAAATGTCGTGGTGAAATGTGACAAAAAAGATATCTGTGTGACAACAAGTATCGGGTGCACAAAGAATAAAAAAACAGATGTCGGTTTTGAAGAGATCATCTTACGTGCTGATACGGCACTGTACCAAGCAAAAGACAAAGGCCGTAACCAGACCTGTATATTAGGCTGATGATGTCAGTAAGCCAAGATAAGGTCTGCAGAGGGAAGCCTGGTTTAGACAGACCCTGTTATCATTGACCTCTCTCCTCGGTATAGAAAATTAAAGTTTTACGTCAGTTTTTTAGATTGTAAAACTAGGATGGAATCAAGGTGGTGATTGATTCTAGTCTGTAATAAAAATTTAATATCCTTTGATTAAAAAATAAACAAGTATATAGTGTTTTTTTCGCTGCTTGCTCTATAATATAAAGAGACAAAGAGCATTGATCTCTAAGTAAGAGATAAAGAAGATAGTTGTGATTAAGAATCTTTAGATGCTCGGAAGATATTAGACCCGTTTGAAATAGAATATAGCTAAACCAATGGTGCAAAGATATATGTTGTGCGGATTTAAGCATCTGTCCGTATTCATACCGGCTAAAATGACAGAATGCATCAAAGTGGTGATTCATATCTGATCCAAGTGTTGAAGGAATGAATGTGAAACAAATTAACTGTGATGTTTTGATCATTGGCGGCGGGCCTGCCGGCGGTGTGTGTGCGATGACAGCCAAGATGAACTATCCAGAAAAAGAGATACTGGTTATTCGAGAGTACGAGAAGCAGCTTGTACCGTGCGCTATTCCCTATATTTTTGGGGAGACACTAGGGTGCAGCGATAAAAATGTTGCTTCATGCGGAATGGCTGCAGATATGGGTATATCAACATTGATAGGCAATATTGTCGATATTGACAAAGAGAATAAAATAGCTTATTCAGAAGAAAATGCGATCTCGTTTGACAAACTTGTCTTGGCAACGGGATCCCGACCTTTTGTACATGAGTCACTCCGTCACGCTTCAGCCTTAAAAGGTGTTTTTACTATCCCAAAAAACAAGATTCTTATCGACGAGCTCAAGGCTTACTCCGATACAAAAGAAGAGATAGTCATCGTCGGAAGCGGATTTATCGGTGTAGAGATCGCGATTGAATTCGCTGAAATTGGTAAAAAGGTCACGGTGATAGGAGGGAGTAAACATATACTCAAAGATGCGTTCGACAGTGAAATCGCATTGCAGGCAGAAGAGATCTTGCTTGCATCCGGAGTGAAGTATATCGGCGAAGACAGAGTCGTTGAGATCATTGATAAAAACGGCGACAATGTTGTCAACGCAGTGAAACTGAGTAGCGGAAGAGTTGTTGATACCCAAGTGGTGATCTTGGCAACCGGGTACAAACCAAACACGCTTCTGGCTAAAAAGGCAGGCGTATCGCTTGGTCATTATGGCGGTATATGGGTAGATGAGTATATGAGAACAAAAAACCATGATATCTTCGCTGTTGGAGACTGCAGTGCGCGTAGGGATTTTATCACTAAAGATTCCACGAAGGTTATGCTTGCTTCAACGTCGGCAGCTGAAGGAAGAGTGGCCGGAAGTTCTCTTTTTGGCATCAAGTACTTCAAAGGGTTTAGCGGAACGATCGGCATTTTCTCTACTATGGTAGGCAAGACCGCATTCTCATCTGCAGGTGTCACACAAGAGCAGGCAATGGCTTCAGGGATAGATATAGTGGTGGGATCATTTAGCGGTATGAACCGTCATCCAGCGACTATACCCGGGGCAAAAAAACAGCTTGTAAAACTTATAGCAATGCGACATGGCGGTCAGATCATCGGTGGACAAGTGGTCGGAGGTGAAGAGACGGGGGAGATGATCAACCTTATAGGGTTTATCATAGAATCAAACTTTGATATTTATCGCGTTATGTCTATGCAGGTAGCTACGCAGCCAATGTTGACGGCTGCCCCGACATCTTATCCAATTGTAATGGCGGCAATCATGGCGACAAAACAGATAGAACATTAGCGCTAGATGATCTGTTGTCACTTTTTGAGTAAAGAGGAAGAGACTTACTTCAGATAGATTCCGTTGTCTTTGACTTCTATCTTATCGTTATCGACAAGAGCGGTTAAGGTGCGTTTGTAGGATTTTTTACTCAGGCCGAATATGTTTTTGATGTCTTCGGGATCACTTTTGTAGTTGTAAGGAAGTTTTCCTTTGTTTTGCTCAAGCATTTTGAGTATTTTCTCCTGCCCTGCATCTGAACTCTTATCGCCTATCCTCTGCAGAGAGAGGTCCAGTTTGCCGTCGGGACGTCCCACTTTCAAGTAGGCTTTTTTCGTATCACCGACATCGATGTGCTCGAAGATCTCGTTGTGGTAGATCATTCCCTCAAACATGTTGTTGACGATGCACTTGTAGCCCATAGGGGTCTTTGCCATGACGAGGATAGAGACCTCGTTGTTCGGCTTTAGCGTCTTCTTGTGAAAGCGCAGGTGCTGAGTCAGGCGCTCTGAGCCGATAAGTCGGTGTGTCTTCTCATCGTAGTTGACATAGAGGATACGTTTCTCACCGACTTTGAAGTCGCTCTTTTGGTGGGTCTTGGGGACAAAAAGGTCTTTTTGAAGGCCCCAGTCTACAAATGCACCGAAGTTTGTCACATCGACGACTTTGAAGAAGCCATACTCATTGATCATGGCGATCGGTTTTTCCGTGGTTGCGACGATGCGGTCTTCGGAGTCATTATAGACAAAGACTTTCAGCTCATCATCGACTTTCATTTCTTTGGTGACGTATTGGTTGGGAAGAAGGACATCCTTCTCATCTGCGGCCATTAAAAAGATGCCGGGATCAGTAATACGGTCAACGCGGAGGGTGTTTGTGCTACCTAGCACTAAGTGTTCATTTATCATAGTCTAATTGTATCCAAAGGTGGTGCGGCTTCGCCTGAAACTTTTTTACCTGTGTAAAAATCGCTACGGCTTATTTTATAGTGAGATTATAGCGTAGATGCAGTGAATGACAGCTTCATATCAAGCGGCTCTAATGGTTGGTTAGGCTTCGCGTTTTCCGTAGATAAGAACGGGTCCGAACTTCCATCCCCAGAAAATAAACAGTACAAGCCAGAGGGTCAAGGAAAGATCAAATAACCATAGCATAGGGATATCTAGACCGAAGACCAGAGAGTAGAGAAGACGCGCTGCTACTACGATCTGCGTAAGGTAGAAGATCTTCAGTGTAAGGCTGTCGGCATGTGGAGGCTGACCGGAGTGGCCAAGGGTGACCCGCGTCCCAAAACCGATGATGATCGTCGTTAAAAACCCGAGTCCAAGCAGGTGTTTGTCCACAAACATAAAACTGGTATTCATAAGGATCTCGAAGAGCTGAAAAGTTGCACCGAGTATCAGGGCAGCAGGCATCCAGTAGAGGGCAATATGCAAGATCTTCAAGATGTTGGGTGCCTGGGAAAAAGAGAGCTTCCAGCGCAGGACTTCTATAAGGATATAGACACCAAGTAGCAGAGATATACCTGCCTCGATGATGGGAAAACCCAGTATGTTACTGAAGCTTTTAAAGATCAGTGATGCGAAGACGATGCCTACAAACTGTGGATGGGTACTCTCCGTTGTGTGAGAGAAGAAAGGCACCATGCGTTGTGCCACAGAAAAGGTCATGAAGATAAGGTAGAGATTAAAGGCGAAGGTAACAGCAAAATGCTGCCACTGCATAAGGGTCTCAATGATCCAGATCGCATGTGCCGAGGTACCAAGGTACAAAGAGATCAGTATCCAAAAAGGATCATCCGTGATCTCTGCCTGTGCTGAGGTAAAGACA
>Ga0316205_10001651_pt1 | contig 26705 bp, 15 predicted proteins | sample 3monthpyrite_MG_FD_204941 | JGI IMG/M metagenome (GOLD analysis project Ga0316205, IMG submission 204941) | Microbial mat bacterial communities from mineral coupon in-situ incubated in ocean water Damariscotta River, Maine, United States -... | ecosystem: Environmental > Aquatic > Marine >... | reverse complement strand
TACAAAACTGGAGCTTGACCGTTCAACAACTAGCGATTAGATTTGGTGATCGTTTGCCATTGGACATAAACCGAAACCCTAATCCCGAATAAAACATCAGACAGAGTTTAAATAACACTCCCACTTTGATAGATGTTATATGATCAATAAACCGTAAATTTGTGTATTTGCTGATCAAATCTGCCTGGCTTAGCATTCTCATTGCATTATATTCCATTTTTTTAAAACCATTGAAAGTACTTTATTTGGGATAGTTTTCGGATAGAGCAGTAACTAGGGTACAAATAGGAAATAATTATTTCGACAATTATTACAGCAATCGTTGAATAATTATTCCCTTTAATATATACTGAAGCTATTTATACTTAATAAGTAATGGTTTTAGTTATGGCTAAGCGGATTTCATGTGGTATGGCAACATTATTTCTATTTATTGAAAATAAATCTCAGTGATTAGCAATGGGTTCCTTGCTATCCTTTTAAAAGAAATATAGAATGATATTCTTGCTAATGATTTACCAATTTGGTTTAAAAACTTTATGAAGCCTAGTAATAAAGAAATTATATTTAATGCCATAAATGGTAGTCGAATTGAGATAAACCTTCTCATTAAAGAAGCATCACAAATTGCTGAAGCTTCAATTCGTCTTCAATCAAGAAAACATCGACATTTATTCCAATTCATTTCTGATTCTTATAAAGAAATTGCTTTGGATTCTATTGCAGAGTTGTTTGAATCTGTAGACGGGACTTTAATAAAGTTAAAAAAGTGGTGGGAACGAATTGAGGGTAAAAAAAGAGCTGAAAGCGAAATAGAAATAGAATTTCGACGCTTAGTTGGTAATCAGGTTAATGACTACATTTTTCTTCGTTATAAAGAAAAAGATCCATCGCTATCCAAGATTATTCGCAATTTAAAGAGAGCAATTAGTGATCAAATGATTGACGGGTTAATGCTATCGACGAAAAATAATTTGATATCTTTAGAGACAGATATTCCTTTGACGAAGCAACTTCAATTTGAAGTTTTGAATGTCTACATATGTAATTATTTGCAGGAAGTATCCAACTCTTCGGACGTTTTAATTGCACTAAGAACAATTTTTGAAGATCACTTACCAGAATATTATTTCAGTAAGGTCAGTGATGTAGCTACTATAACCCGACAGTTGTTTTTACTAAGGTCATTTGAAATGGAAGATGAAGAGGATAGATTTATTACGGATGAAAATTTGAGTCAATTTTTAGAGCAGACCATTAATGAAATGAAGACGAAATTTTATGCTAAATATGTGCTCAAAGAAAAATTAAGTACTGAAGAATTCATGGGGCTTTTTTATGCAGTAAGTCAAATTATCAAATCGAACTACTCCTCCGAACATGAAGAACATCATAATTTTTTTAAAATAACAGCTGCCATTATTCCTGATTTGAGTAAAGATGAGTACATGAAAAAATACAGAAATCCATTAGAATACTTTGTAAAGCAAACCCGTCAACATTTGATTACAGAAATGAAAAAGGAGTTTCTTTCCGTGCTAAAGATAAATGGGGAGGGTAAATAGATGAGTATGAAATTCACAGATTTTGATATTGAACATTTTGTTCGATTCCAGGATGAATGGTCAACTGAGAAAACACAAGCCATCAAAACTTTTATCGAACATAATCCCCTAGCGAAAGAGTTGGAGGGCTACTACCGGGATTTGTACATGGAACTGAATAAAATTAAACGTGAACCAATTTATGAGTTAAGTGCAGTAATAGATTCTTACAATAATGGAGATCAGGTAGTTCTTGCGGCGGATAGTACCACGATTAATGAGCAGTCACTAGAAACGATTGCAACCTTTAAATCTGCTAATGAAAATCAGGTACTTCGTGTTTTAAAAAATCATTCAAGGAATACAATTGAGTTACATCTAATAACTGACTTGACAGGTCAGTACGAGTTTGTATTAGTACAATTCAATAGATATGGCAAAGAGTTTATTCTTAATGATCAAGGAGTTCTAAAAGACATTGAATCTGAGCATTTTACTAATTTTGATTGGAGCCGTGCGATTCCCAGTCTTCGATATCCGATTGAAAGTTTTCAGATCAAGCCACAGGCAAGATATCTCAAGTTTTCAGTTGAAAATGTTCATATCGGGTTTAATGAAGGTAAGATGATTGTTACTACGGAAGATTCTATTTCACGATTCTTAATAGTGCAAGCTGATGGTATAACACTTTATCACTTACAAAAAGGGAAAGCTGAAATTGAAATAGATTTAACTGTAGCAAGCCAGATATTCGTTTATGAATAGGATGTTAAAAAGATGAATCCGGTTGAAATTGATATTCTTTTTAAAGAAACCATCCAGAACCTGACAGTTTCTCCTTCAGAGCGAATCCGGATTAATTTAATTGATCGGTTTCTTGAGGCCATTTCTGAAAAAGAAAAAACCTACCAATCCTATGTACTTCAGCTAGTAAATGAATTGCCTAGTCTTACAAATCCATTACTATATGCAGGTATACATCCAAGAAAAATCCAAACCTTTATTCAAAGATTAGAGGAGTGTGGGTTATCGATTGTTGAACTTGAAGACAATGAATTGTTCGAGAATCGCATAACTGAATACCGATCTTTAGTACAACAAATTTATCAGTGGGTTGGTGAGTTTGACGTGGCTGAAGAAATTGGAACCTCATTGGTCGAAAGCAAAGCGAGAAGGATTAAAATAATTCCGGGAGAAGTGATTGTTCCAGTGGTGGAAGAATTTAATGGAGTTTCCGCAGGTCGACTTCGAAGACTGAAAGTAGAAATATTGGGGGCCACAAAAGACTCACATGAAATAAAACCTAATTTTGGGGTAGTCGGGGCTGAAATAGGCAACTTTGCGAAGACCGTTGAATCCGCAGTTGCCCAACTGGCCGAAGAAAGGCGGGTAACAAATCACCGATTTTGGAAAGCTTCCGTTCAATTCGAGTTACTTCATGCCTGGCATACAGGAAGTTCTGCAAATCTTGCTATGGCTGGAGCATTTTTTAGCGAACAAATGATTGTTGAAGAACAACAAGAGCTCTTTTGGATCAATCCGGGTGCCTGTGTGTCTGGTGATTTGGATAAGTATGGAAATGTACTTCCGGTTAATCCGGATTCACTTCTACAGAAAGTTGAAGCTGCTTTTTTTTCGTGGTGCCAGATATTTATTATTCCAAGTGCTCAATTGACAGAGGTAACTGATTATTTTAGGGTTTTGAATGAGGAATTTCCAAACAGAAAGCTTCCAGTTGTTGCTGTATCCCATCTCAGTGAACTATTTTATGATCGAAGAGTTACTCAGTTTAAAAAAGAAACAACAATTGTACATACTGTAAAGAAAGCATGGCGCCGCCGAAAAAGTGTTGGGGCTATCGCTGTCATTTCTATCTTAATTTTAGTGATTTCTAGTTTAATCTATGGACCGGTAGATAGGAATCCTGTAGGTTTTAAGATAATTGGTGATTTGGTCACGACATTAAATAAGAACGGAAGAAGTTTGTCAGAAATTAAGATAGATAAATATAATAAAGTAATATCAAATTTGAATTTTCCAGGTATAAATACAAACCCCATTAATTTTGTAGATATCAATAATGACGGTATTAACGAAGTACTTCTCTCATTGGTCGACTCAGAATTAATAAGGGATGGAAAGTTAATTCTTATGGATTCGAATCTTAAAGACACATTATGGTTTAATGATCTAAATTTTGAAGTGGAATACTTAAAACATGAGTATGCTAATAATGAATCATATGCGCCATATTTTCCAATTCTTAAAGATGTGACCGGCGATGACATTCCAGAATTATTAGTTGTTTTAAAACAATTTCAGTTTTTTAAATCTAGACTAGCCATATTTGATATAAGAAACGGAGAAATGTTATCCGTTATTGATATGGTTGGGGATTTATATTCTATTGAGATAGATGATTTTGATCATGATGGAATTATGGATGTTTTTTCTTGTGGTCATTTTAAGGGGTTTGACTTCTCTGGTTGTTTTTTAGTTGACGTACCAAATCTAGAGGGCTTTTTACCGCTTCATGAAAGGTATTGGGACGAAGAAAAAGAAATTTCTAAAATCAAACTCTCATTTATGATTCCTCATACATATTTAGGAAAAATTATCCATAAAATGAGTACAAGTCAACCTAGTCAATCTTCTATTATTCAAATTAGTAATGATATAAAAAACAATCAGATTAACTTAATTCAATTCGAAGCTACATATGATACAGATGTAAGGAGGGTAAATACATATTTAATCATAAGATTAAATGAAAAATTCAATATTAAATCCATTGGTGCCTCGAGCGAATACGACCTATTATCCAAAGAATTATCTTTTATAGATCGTCTTGACGGAGTTAGTGTTTCTCAATACTTAGAGTCTTTTCAAGATTCATTATTGTGGTGGAATGGAGATGAATGGACAAATAAACCCAGCCTAAATCATAGATTCTTAGAATATGTAGGAGATGATTCTACAAGATATTTAGATTATTATTTTAAATAATTTTCCGTAGAAAACAGACATGTAAAGGTATATCTGTAAAACCTTAATAATTTACCTATACATGAGATTATCTAAACTTTTAAATTATATAGCAGTTTTTATTATTACTACGTCTTATTCCTTTGCTCAAATTTCATGCAAGGAATCTTTCTTAGATAATTTTGATAACAATTTATCAAGTTGGGTTAATCCAACAGGTCTAGGAACTTGGACTATATCAAATGGAATTCTTCGAGGAGATTACCCAATTACGTGTGGTAGCACTACTTGCCCACAATCTGAATTGATTCTCATCGATGAGTATCAATTATCAGATAACTGGAAAGCAACTGTAGAATTTACCGAGTATGAAGCTTATCCAGGGGTTAATGGATATTCCGCAAAATTTGCATTCTTTGTTGATCCTGATAACAAGATGAAAATCCAAATTGGAGAACAATCTGCTGGAGATCAAGATTCAGTACTGATTTCATTATCTCATTGGGATGGTAGTTGGCAATCATACACATTGGATGGTCTTTCATCTACACGTAGAATTGAATATCCAGGAAGTTGGAACTCAACAGAGATTAATAGAGCTTCATTAGTAAAAGAAGGAACAAATTATTCACTATTTCTTAATAATAATCTATTAATTACAATAGAAGACATTTATTTAAATGGGGATGGTGATATTGGATTAGGTACATATGGAGGTGTTGAAACTTCTTCCTTTTTACTTGAATCCTGTTCAAAAGCTAATGATTTTAGAATATCAGGGAATTCCTACACAGAAACTTCGAATCTTGACTCCCTATCTCAGGTTTATTTTGGGGATTCAGCTGAAATTGCAGATTGGAATGATTTGGTAGTCTATATTCAATCTTTTGATTCAATTGAAGATTTCTATGAGACAGTTGGTATTGAAGATAATGATGTAGCATATATTAAACTAAATGGAGAGAGATTCGTTGAAAATAGTAATAGACATTTTTACCTGCAGAGGTTCGATGATAAACCATATGAAGGTTTTCTAGTTCACGAACAATATCAATCGCTCTATTTGGGTTCCTGGTTTGGACTTGATATGAATTTTATTTCAATGAGGAATTCGAATGATAACCCTTTTAGAAAATCCTCAAATACTTATTCTGAAACATTAAATTTGGATTCTCTATCAACTTCAATTTTTGGCGAATCCGCAGGTATTGCTGATTGGTCAGATATAAAGGATTATATAATAGAATCAGGGTCAATAACAGAATTTTATTATCAAATTGGATTAAAAAACCAAGAAACAGCGTTGGTTACCTTTAATGATCAACAGTTTTTTAATGGCGGTGATAGACATTTCTATTTACAAAGATTTGATGACGGTCCATATTCAGGGTTTTTGGTTCATGATCAAATAGAAAACCTATACTTAGGTTCATGGTTTGGCCTTGATATGAATTTTCTTATTAATCATGGTGATGAGGGAGGAGGGGCGAATAATTATTCAGTATTAATTGAAGATGTTTTAGAAATCGAAAACCTGAATTCAAAATCTAGTCTAGTTACGAAAATTAGTGGAATATCAGATAAAATTTCGGCTTACCAATTCGACCTTGAAATTCCAAAAGGACTCACTTTTACAGGATTAGATACTGCATCAACACTTTCATCCGGAGGTATATTTCAAACAAATCTAATCGGTAACACACTAAAAGTAGCTTTCTCTACTACTGATTACTTTAAAGGAGATTCATTGTTATTAAAATTAGAATTTGAAGCTGATGGTTCGGGTGATTACGAAATTGCACCATTCAATTTTGTACTAAATAATATGGATATCGATTCTGTAACTCCAGGTATTTTGTCTGTAGTTGAATTACTCGGAGATGTAGATGACAATGATTCTATTCAAGCATTTGATGGGGCATTAGCTCTTCAATACTCCGTTGGAATTGATCCGATTACCTCTATTGATGCTTTACCATGGGACATCTGGAGAGTGGCAGCAGCTGATGTGGATCAAGATAATCAGGTATTAGCATTGGATGCTTCTTATATCCTTCAAAAAACCGTAGACTTAATTGATGAATTTCCGAATGCCAATCTGAAATCATTACCAATAGAATTGTTGGTTCAACAAGATGGAAAAGACTTGGTGTTCTCAACCTTTTCGGAGGGATTGATTGGTTTCAATACATCAATTCCAACCTCTGAAACGCTTACTTTTAGTGAGCCAACTTATTCTTGGGAAGAATCCATTCATGCAATTAATCAAAAGGAAGAAAGTCTTGAAATTGGTATAGCTTCCCATATTCCAGCCTCAGGAGAATTTTTAAGAATTCCTTTTGAAATTTCAGAAGAAAAGACTTTTGAATTAGAGGTGATTAAAAATAATATCACTCAACTAATTGAAATTACACTATCAAACACTAGTGTAAATACTGAATTAATTTCCGAAGGTGTTAAGAAGTTCAATTTAACCCAAAACTACCCTAACCCTTTCAATCCATCAACACAAATTAGCTATTCATTACCTCAAGCTGTAAAAGTAAGACTAGAAGTACTTAACATGCTTGGCCAGCGAGTAGCAACGTTAGTGAATGAACGTAAAACAGCAGGTAATTATACTGTAAACTTTGATGCTTCTGGGCTATCAAGTGGGGTGTACTTCTATACCATTCAAGCTGGAGCGTTCACTCAGACTAATAAAATGCTGCTTATAAAATAGTATATAGAATTTTGCATACTCAACCACAATGTAAAGCCAGTGGTTGAGAAGCAAAATTATAGGAAAACTCCTCGATACAAGAACTAATACTGATTAATAGATTAGTTTAAACATCTATCCCATCAATTAAAGCAATTGTATGTATAGTTACCTCATCACATAATGGATTTTTTAGGAAAGATCTATAATATTCAACGTGATCATAGTACTCTTCCTCATTGAAGAAGTTAATGGTAGCTTTATCATCCACTATATGCTTAATGAATTTATTCGAGAAAATTGGATGAATCATGCTGCAGTGTTTCCAAAAGTCATCAGGATAGAGGTTCACAATTTGTAGCCAGTACAATTTGATAAACTGGTTGAAGAGTTTGGCAGTATACGTGTAAGGATTCTCAGGATCTATATTGAGGTCCTCTCTGTAAAGAGGTAGTAACTCTTTATGAATAACTTTGAGTTTCACAAAGTGCCAATAATCGTAATCATCAAATTTATCAATTTCTTTTAGCTCACGATCGTCGAATTGGATACTATTTATAATCGCCTCTTTACTTCCTTTTTTAAAGATACCGAGAACCCCCGTACTGAAGATTACATCCCATATATTTTTTACTAATTCTTTTTTTAATTGATGTTCTAGTTCTGTCATAATTTTTTGTTTTCTATTAATTATAGCAGAAAAAGATTTTTTGAGACGGGGGGTATCAAAATATGGGTATACATAAAAATAGAACAAATAAGCGGGGATGAAATAGTGCTAAAAAAGCTCTAATTGGGAATAATGGTACAATACCATATTTTTAGCACACTAATTTTAACCCCACCCTATGAAAGCCACCTATGTAAGAGTATCTACGTTCGAACAAAATTTAAGTCGACAAATAGAGGGGAAAGAAGGAAAAGTATATTGGGATAAGATATCGGGTATGGTTCCATTTGAAGAACGACCAAAAGGGGGGCAATTAATATCCGATGCCAAGAAAGGAAAAATCAGGGAAGTTGAAGTTCACTCCATAGATAGGTTAGGGCGGGACGCCATAAATGTATTGCAGACGATCAAAACATTTACAGGTCTGGGGGTAAATGTAGTTTCAAAGAAAGAAGGATTAAGTACCCTCCTTGAAAATGGTGAACAAAACCCAGTTGCAAAATTATTAGTCTCCGTATTAAGTACCATAGCAGAAATAGATTATAATAATCGGAGGGAGGCCCAACGAGAAGGAATTGAACGAGCAAAAGCTGAAGGAAAATATCTAGGAAGAAGTGAGGGGTCTACTCTGTCAGATATAGAGCTTATCGAAAAGCACTCGGATATCGTTAAAGAGTTAAATCGAGGGGAGTCTATTCGGAGAACTGCTAAGTTGACAGGTAAGAGTACGGGGACTGTTCAGAAAGTTAGTAAGGTGCTATCCTCGTTTAACTAAGCGAAATAATTCAGATGAAGATTAGATGCTCTGTGTTGAAATCTTCTAACCAATAATTCCGGTTCCAATACCCTCACCTTCTCCCCAAAACTCAATATCAATGTCTCCAATTCATAATTTGGAACGACTTCAATTTCGACGATTAACTTATCGCTTTCCCAATATGTTTTTTGAGTAGGATGCAGAGGTTTGGTTTCGATATAAGGGGCCTGCTCTTTAGTTACTTCGAGCTTTATGGTTTCGACTTTTTTATCAATTGGTCTAGTAACACCAATTATATCATAGAAGTAGTCATTCCAGTCGATTTCACTTGGTTGGTAAGAATCTGTTAAGTACTCAATAGAAAGTATTCGGTCTAAAGCAACGGTCCAGGTTGGGGTATTGCGATCTGGGTTCAATCCAATTACGAACCAGCGGTTGTTGTATTGTTTTAAATAGTAAGGATGGAAAGTAAAGGAATAGCTTTCGTCTGTTTTAAAGTCTTTATAACCAACATTGAGTACTTGTTCCTTATTAATGGCTTCATAAAGCGGACTAAGATGTTCGATTCCTTTTAAATCGACGTTTGACTCTATGGAGATAATTTCCTTCGAATTGGTTTTTACATCAAAGCGGTCTTTTAAAACCGGGATCAATTCCTGAACCCATTCGAATTGTGGGGCACCGGAAAATCGGGAGAGAACTTCTATGGCTGCACTAATCTGCGAGCTTTCACTTTCGTTTAAAGGCTGATTGGAGATTGAGAATTCAATGTCCTCATACCGATAGTAGGTTTTTCTTCCATTTTTAAGCGTTTTCAGCGGAATTGACCACCCCTGATCACTCTTCATAAACTTAATGTCATCAAAGAGTTGTCGGCGTTTTATTTTTGAGTCAGGACCGTTATACTCTTCAAGCTCTTTGTTTACTTCATGTAATAGATCATCGATGAAATAGTTGCGACCGGGGTTTTGAAAGCAACGATCTAATACACGATAGCGGAGCATTGCATTTTTGTTAATGGACATATATTTATTAACTGTGCAGATAGAGTGCATAGATAATCTGTACAATTGGGAAAGTCAATAAAAAACATCTGTTAGTCAAAAGTATGAGTACAGAAAGATTAGAGACTAAAGTTTACCGCAACTAAGAATTTTTAAACTTTGAATTAAAACTGATTATGAGTTCATCCGAGAAAATTATATTCGAATTGTTCAATGTTTTGAGGGGCTCTTTAATGAGCAGTGAAGTTTTACTGTTACTTTGGGTGTTGTATAAAAAAGGTGGTTACGACTCAGTTTTCTATTTTCACCCAGATTATGGATCGTTAGATACTATTTTAAAAAGTATAGGTGCATTATCAGAAGAAGAGAATGATACGCTTGAAAGTTGTTTTGAATACTTTAGTAATGAAATACTATTAATTAATAACCAACAAGCAGAGTTAATTAAAAGTCAGTTCGAAGAAGTAAATGGAGAAGTATCAATTGGAGAGTTTTTTGATGAGATTTTATTTCAAATTGTTCGTAATAGAAGCTTTGAATTAGGTGAGCACATTTTGCCAAACGAAATCAGTGAGCTAATAGTAAATCTTGCTGAATTTCAGAATGATGACTCGGTTTTTAACCCATTTGCTGGTTATGCATCATTCGCCTTAAAGACTGGAGCAAATGTGAAATATATTGGACAAGAAAAAAATATCAGCACAATAATTTTAGCTGATCTTAGACTATGGGCTCACGATAAATTAAAAAACGTAGAAATTTCTAATTCTGATACAATCTTAAACTGGCCAGCTTCTCAAAAATTTGATAAGATAATTGCAAGTGTTCCATTCGGGTTGAAGATACCTAGAAACAAATACCCAATGATAGAATCAAGAGAGATTGAGGAGTACTTTCTTAGTAGCGCACTCGATTCGATTTCGAATAAAGGGAAAGTTGTGGCACATATAAGTAATAAATTCTTATCAAGTGGAGGTAGAGCAAAAAAAATTAGAGAAAAATTTATTTCTGAAGGATGGGTTGAAGGAATAATTCATTTTCCATCCAATTTGATGTACAATACAAATATTAGTTCTAGTATTATCATATTGTCGAAATACCGTTCTGCAAAACACCCAATAAAGTTTTTGGATGCTTCCGAATTATTTAATCAAGTAAACAGAAAAACTAGAATACTTGATTATAAGCTTGTAACCGATATTTATAATCAAATAGAGAAATCCAAAAATCTTCGGATGGTGGATTTTAAAGAGATAAAAAAAAATGATTACAATTTTATTGTAACTCGTTATTTCTTGTCAAAGATCAAGAAAAACATTTATAGTGTACAATTAAAAGATATTCTTCAACCAACTGATAAAAAGACGTTTAGAAAAAAAGGGAGAGAAGTTGATGGAAAAAATTCGAAGCAAAGCATTGTCAATTTAGCCAGTCTAAATAATGAGGATGAGGGAATATTTTTAGACAAGGACAAATTGCAAAAAGTCGATTTAAATAAAGAAGTGCCCATTTATTCAATTTCGAAGGAATCACTTCTGATTGCAAGAATTGGCATTGGACTAATGCCAACAATATTTAAGAAACCAGTCAATGATGTAATGATAGATGCTAGAATTGATGCATTTACTTTTACTAAGGGTAAAGTTGATCCTGGGTATTTAGTCTTTGAATTGCGGAAAGATTACGTTACAAAACAAATAGGCATGCTAAAAGGAGGTAACACATTAAATCTCATTAATCAAAACGATTTTATGTCTATAGAAATTGCACTACCCTCCATTGATAAACAAAGGCAATCAGTACTTGACACAATAAATCTTAAAGCACAAGAAAACGTACAAAAATTTACTGAGGGGTTAACTGATCTTAAGCTTGACTACTATAGAAAATTCCAACAAACAAGACACTCAGTTAGGAACCTTCTCCTAAATGTATCAACAGGTTTAATAGTTTTAAAGGATTTTATGAAGAAGAAAGATGGTAAAGTTTTTGATATAACTGAGAAACCTTCTGCTAAAGCAATGCAATCAGTTATAGAGCAAATTCAAGGAATGTTAGAGTCTACAAAGGAGGCCTCAAAAAGAATGGATCTTTTGGAAATCCCTTTTCTTGATTCTTCTAAGAAAGCCCATAGTCTATTAGATTTAGTTACCAAAAATTTTATCAAATATGATAACGAAGAGTGTAAGATTACAACTGTCTTTGATGAAGAGTCATTCTTATTTGATGGAAATAATTTTGAGCCGATCATACTTATTAATGAGGCAGACTTTCATACGATTTATGGCAATATAGTCCAAAATGCAATTGATCATGGATTTAAAGGAAAATCCGATAATTATATCCTCAATTCCATTTACTACTACCCTCAAATTGACAAAGTGATATTAGAGGTAAGTAATAACGGCCACCCGTTTCCGGAAGGTTTTACTGAAACACATTTTAAGTTGAGGGGTGAAAGTACAAAAAGAAATCAGCATGGTACGTTGGTAGGAAATGGTGGGGCAGACATTAATGAACTTACTAAAGTTAATGGGGCTGAGTTTACTTTGATTTTAGACGACGAAAGTGATTTGCCAGTTAATTATGTTTTCCAATTCGATCTTGCTCGTGAAGGTGTCTAAAATGTATAAAGTACTTTGGATTGATGATGAACATGAAAAGAACCCTAATTTTCAAGTGTTGTGTGAAATGAGGGGGATTGAATTGGAGGTTAGGGACAACTCAGAAGACGGTATTCGTGAACTCAAGAAGAGAGACCTAAAATACGATGCGGTGATACTTGACGCCAAAGTCAAAACACATAAAGATTCCGCATCAAATTTAAGAGGTTTAACTGCTTCAAGAGACTTCCTAAACAGATTAAATGGTGATCAATTTATACCCTATTTCATATATACAGGACAGACAGATTATATGAAACAGGAAACTTTTGAGGAATCATATGGTGATTATTATGTGAAGGTTGATGATGATGAGCATCTAATTCAGGATATTATTATTGCAGTTACAGATCGGCCACAAACTCTACTGAAACGACAATTTCCGGATGCATTTAAGTTATTTGAAAATAAATTTATAGATCCATCTTATGAGAAGCACTTAATTCGAATTTTAAAAAAGCTACAATACAAAGATATTGAGTTTGAAGACGAACTATACTTCAATCAACTCCGACAAATTCTAGAGGAAGCATTTCGAAGAGCAGCAGAAGCGGGTATTCTGCATGAGAAGTGTATTTCGGATAAGAATAGTGTGATTCTCAGATTATCAAGTAGATTTATGTCCGGTTTAGACGTTAATGAACTGGGGATAAAATGTAAAAAAACACATTTTCCGAAGATCATATCTAACCATGTCAGTGAGATACTTGATATCTCTAACATTGGTTCTCATGCGGAATCGGAAGGTAAAGAAGAAAGTGAGGAAAATCTCAGAGAGTATCGGAGAATACTCAACACCACTTACTTGTTATATTCACTAACTTTTAAGCTTATGGATGTATTGATATGGTTTGATAGTTATATCAGAGCAAATAATCACAAAGAGTTAAATAAATCATTGTGGGTAGATATAATAACATCTACCGAAAAAGTAGCGAGTACAGAATCAGACTGGATTCAAGGGACTGTGACTAGAGTTGCTGAAAATGGTTGGGGTACGTTTATTCCTAACGGTAGTATAGAGTCAATTAGTATTCCTCCTAAAATGATTAAGGATTATTCGATTAAAGAATATCAAAAAATTAATGTTGCTACAAAACCTAGTCCAAACGGTTCAAAACTACATATAGAGTCAATTAGAATTCAATCCTAAATTATTAACATTATCACTCCATGAATCAAGCAGTACACAATAAATTAGTTTCTTTTATCTGGTCGATTGCCGACGATTGTCTACGGGATGTTTACGTTCGGGGGAAGTACCGGGATGTAATTTTGCCCATGGTGGTGCTTCGACGATTGGATGCTTTGTTGGAGCCAACTAAAGATGAAGTGTTGAAGGAACTGAAGTTCCAGAAAGAAGAAATGGGATTCACTGAGTTGGATGAAAAAGGGTTAAGAGACGCCTCAGAATACGTATTCTACAACACCAGCAAGTGGACCCTTCAGCGGTTGTTTAACACAGCTACAAATAACAAGAAGATCCTTGAGCAGAACTTCATGGATTACCTGAATGGGTTCAGTCCTAATGTGCTGGAGATTGTTGAGAAGTTTAAGCTGAAGTCTCAGATCAGTCACATGAACAATAAAGATGTGCTGCTGGATGTGGTGGAGAAGTTTATCTCACCAAACATCAATCTTACCCATGAGGAAAAAGAAGATCCTGATGGACGTAAACTTCCTGCCCTAACAAACCTCGGCATGGGCTATGTATTTGAGGAACTGATCCGAAAGTTTAATGAGGAGAATAACGAGGAAGCCGGGGAGCACTTTACCCCTCGCGAAGTAATCGATTTGATGACAAGACTGATCTTTGAGCCTATCAAGGACAATCTTCCTCCTGTAATCACCATTTATGATCCGGCTTGTGGGAGTGGTGGAATGCTAACGGAGTCTCAGAATTTCATCAAGGATGAGGAAGGGGAGATTAAGGCCACCAGTGATGTGTATTTATATGGCAAGGAAATCAACGACGAGACTTATGCCATCTGTAAGTCGGATATGATGATTAAGGGGAATAATCCCGAGAACATCAAAGTAGGCTCTACGCTGGCTGCGGATAGCTTTTCGGAAAAGAAGTTCGATTTCATGTTGTCGAATCCGCCGTATGGAAAATCATGGTCGAGCGACTTGAAACACATTAAAGATGGGAAAACCATTATCGATCCACGGTTTGAGGTGAAACTGACTGATTATTGGGGAAATCTGGAAACCTGCGATGCCACGCCCCGCTCTTCCGATGGACAATTGCTCTTTTTGATGGAGATGGTGGACAAGATGAAATCTACCAATCAAAGTACGGCGGGTTCGCGTATCGCTTCGGTGCATAATGGAAGCAGCCTGTTTACCGGAGATGCCAGTGGTGGAGAAAGCAACATTCGGCGGTACATTATTGAAAATGACCTACTCGAAGCCATCGTCCAGATGCCGAATAACTTGTTCTACAATACGGGGATTACCACTTATATCTGGCTGTTGAGTAACAACAAATCGGAAAAACGAAGAGGTAAGGTTCAGCTGATTGAAGGAAGTTTGCTGTTTCAAAAGCTTCGGAAGAATCTTGGGGATAAAAATTGTGAATTTGCGCCCGAGCATATCCATGAGATTGTGCAGACCTATCTGGAGAGCAAAGAAATCGAACGGGAGATTAATCACGAAACTAACGAAGAAGAAGGCATCGCTTCTAAAGTATTCGATAACGAAGATTTCGGATACTATAAAGTAACCATCGAGCGACCGAACAGATTGATGTGTCAGTTTAGTGATGAGCGGGTAGAAAGTCTGCGGTACGACAATTACCTCGAAGAACCGATGAAGTGGGCCTACACTGAGTTTGGGGATGCATTGTATGAGGATTTGAAGCAGTTTGAAAAGAAGATCTTGGATTGGTGCGAGGAAAGCGAAGAGGTGGATCTCACCAAAGGTCAGCGTAATAAACTGCTGAAGAAATCTACCTGGGAAAACCAGCGTAAGATTCTGTTAGCTGCTGAATTGTTGATGAAAGAGATTGGGGCCGAAGTCCATTCCAATTTTAACGCCTTTGAAGAAACGGTAAACGCGGTGCTGAAAGATCACAAGGTGAAACTCTCTGCTTCGGATAAGAACAAGTTGTTTGGCGCAGTGACTTGGTATGATGAATCCGCAGATAAAGTGATTAAACGAACCAAAAAGTGGAAGCCGGAAAAGTTAGAAGAATTGTGTATTCATCTGGGATGTACGGAAGAGCTGCTTCCTGATTTTGGCTACTACCCGACCGGAAAGGCCCATGAATTTATAGAATATGATACCGCTACCGATTTACGGGATACCGAAAATGTACCACTAAAGGAATCTATTCATAAGTATTTCTTAAGGGAAGTACACCCGCATGTGGAAGAAGCATGGATTGATCTGGATAAGACTAAGATCGGCTATGAGATCAGCTTTAATAAATACTTCTACCGCCACAAACCCTTACGGGATCTGGAAGAGGTAGCTGCCGATATTCTAAAGCTGGAAGAGAAAAGCGAAGGACTTATTCACGAAATCTTAAGTCTGGCATGATGGAAGTAGCTGCAAAAGAAATAGAATTTGAAAGGTATTCGAAGTATAAAGATTCAGGGATAGAGTGGTTAGGCAAAGTGCCTTCTCATTGGAAAATAAAGAGATTGAAATACTCTGTTAATATTGTAAAACGAATTGTTGGTAATGAGGGAGCAGATGTGCTATCTATTACACAAAATGGCATTATAGTTAAAGATATTTTGAGTGGTGAAGGTCAATTAGCTTCAGACTATTCTAATTATCAAATAGTTGAAAAGGGCGATTTTGCTATGAATCACATGGATTTATTGACTGGTTATGTTGATATGTCAAAATATTGCGGTGTCACTAGCCCTGACTACAGGGTTTTTAAATTGACTGATGATTCAATTGCTAAGCAGTACTTTCTAAAGTTGCTTCAACTTTGTTATGACAATAAAATATTCTATGGTTATGGACGTGGAGTTTCACAGTTTGGTAGATGGAGACTACCTGCTTCAAGTTTCAATAATTTTTTAATACCAATCCCACCCAAAGAAGAACAAACCGCTATTGCTAATTTTCTGGATGAGAAAACCGCAAAGATCGATGAAGCTATTTCCATCAAACAGCGGCAGATCGAACTGCTAAAAGAGAGGCGACAAATCCTCATCCATAAAGCTGTAACCCGTGGCCTCAATCCCGATGTTCCCCTCAAACCTAGCGGTGTAGATTGGATTGGAGATATTCCCGAGCTTTGGGAGGTGAAGAGGTTCAAGTATGTGACAGATTTAATTTCAATAAAAACGACTGGTGCTGAAAGTGACCTAAAATATATTGGAATGGAAAATGTGGAATCTTGGACAGGAAATTATATCGATTCGGAGGGTGATGCTGAAGGAGCTGCTAATACTTTTCAAAAAGGGGATATTTTGTTCGGAAAACTAAGGCCATATTTGGCCAAAGTATTTCTGGCTGAAGACAAAGGAATTTGCTCAACTGAATTATTGGTATATAGATCAAATAGTAATGTCTTCAACTACTATATGAAACAATTTATGATTTCATATGGATTTATCAGTCTGATCAATTCATCCACTTATGGTGCAAAAATGCCTAGAGCAAATTCAGACTTTATAGGAAATCAGTTAATGATAATTCCACCAATTGAAGAACAAAGAGAAATTTGTGCATTCATTAATTCTATCAATGAGAAGATTGAGAGAATAACTGAGGCTAAGAAGGTGGAAATCATAAAACTCAAAGAATACAAAACTACCCTTATTAACAGCACGGTAACGGGGAAAATAAAGGTGAGTTAGAATGAGAAATTTAGATAAGCCTTCATTTATTGCTCAAATCAATACCTTAAAAGAAACCAAAAGTGTACAAGGGAAGATTTACCACAGCATAAGGGCAGATGGTCATGTTGTCCAATTTATAAGAGGCGGGAAATCTAAGTCGGAGCGTATAAATCTTGATGAGTTGTTTGAGCTATATCAAGCCGTTGATTGTCCAAACACTAAAGAAGCCCGATCCTATATTTCCGGAAGAGTTCAATCACCGGCCGTTTCCATTATCAAAGCACTAAGCCAAAGTGAGCATAAAACGGATTCTCACGAACAGAATAATCTCACGGATAAAGTTTTGTCTGAAGATAAAAAACGTGCGCGTAAATCTGCGAACAAGGATCAACCCAAAGACGAAACTCGCTTTTTTCAAGCTTTTGCCGAAGTAGTCAATGAGCGTTATCTGCTTTCAAAGAGTATATACAAACCCGTTAAAAGTAATCATGCATTCCTTTCGGATGATTTTAGGAGCTACGCATTTCCTGAGCAGATAGACCAAAATTTCGAGCAATTTCTCGCAGAACTGGATTCCAATATTGCCTTTTCAGGTAAAAGTATTGCGCACTTCATTGATGGGTTATTAGTAGATCACCCACAGTTTGGAACACGCATTGTGGAGTTTGACGAGGAGCAGCATTTCTCACCGTCATTATTTTATCTTCTGAGCACACAGTCTCAACGAATCAAGTTGGATTTTTCAGCCTACTATCTTTCTCTGCTTCAGAATACTTCCTATTTGAATGAAGAGGTTCTGAAAAAGAATCGAATTAAATACCGCTTCAGCGAATACCCGCAAAGTCATAAAGACTTTTTAGAAGCCATTCAAAATGAACGTGAATCCGGCTATATCAAGCCTAAGCAAAATGGATTTCCTTATCTGGGAGGTAGAATCGCTCAAAGAGCCTACTACGATTCTTTAAGAAATGCAGCGCATCTATCACCAAAGAACACTGGCTTTGCACCTGTCCTAAGGTTTCCAAAAAAGTACTTTGAGGATAAGTGTGGTAAGCGTTTTTCGAGTTTACACTCAGATCAGTTAAAAGACGTCATTAAAAAATGTCTAATTGACATCTACAAACAAGAGATTTAAAAGTGAGTTAAGATGAGCAGCCAAACCAATGAACAAGCCCTTGAGGCAGCGATCGAAAAAATATTAGCAGAATAAGAGCCGGAGTACAAAGTGTTAGAAGAACTGACAGCCATCATTGAAAAAAAGAGAGCTCTGTTCAGAGATCATAAGGATGAGATGGTTGCTGCTTATAAACGTGAGTTGGAAACCACAGAGGGTTATAATGGCCGGCAATTACTTGAGCTCATTCAGAACTGTGATGATGAAGGGGCAAAAAAAATACTGATTTCTATTAATGCAGAAAGGCAGGTACTACGTGTCTCTAATACCGGTGAACCATTTTCTTTAAAAGGGTACCGGTCGATTGTTACTTCCAACCTCTCAGCAAAGAGCGATAAGAAGAAATACATCGGGAATAAAGGACTTGGGTTTCGATCTATCATTAACTGGGCAGATGAGATCCGAATCCACAGCAATAACCTATTACTCACGTTCAGTCAGGAAGCCATTAAAAAGGAATATAAAGAGATGTTCCATGGAAGAACCGGTCTTGTATTTAATAAAGAATATGGTCTTAAGCATTATGAGATTCCGATACCATTGCTATCAATTCCCAGGATTGAAGAAAAAAGCAATGACACTGAATATGCAACGACCATTCAGATTCACTACAAGAAAGAGTATTACTCGGATATCCTAAAACAAGTAAAACAACTGAGGCCTGAGATACTGCTATTTCTACATCATATTGAAGAGATCGAATTTAAAGGTTTTGATAAGAGGAAAGACATAAAATGTGTCAAAGAACCTGCTGTTCAGAATGATGGATTTGGGCCATCTGAGATAGTTAAGATCAATAATAAGAGGTGGCAAGTCTTTACCCGAGAAGGAGAGTTAGATAAGTCCCTGCAAGATGAGGAAGACGATTCAAATTTTTATCAGCTTAAGTTGGCTGTGAACGATGCTCTTGAAAATGATTACAAGTATCTGTTTTCCTATTTCCCGACTCAAGTACGACTTGATGTCCCGTACCTGATCCATGGTACCTTCGATTTGGATCAGAACCGGAACCAGCTGAACAACACTAAACGAAATCGAAAGGTTTTAAAGAAGCTCGTAGGGTTTATAGTCGATACAGCATCTTATTTTACTGAACAGGAACTGAGTTGGAAACCACTATCTCTGTTGAATTTCAAGAGGAAATCGGATAATCCAACGCTTGAAAATTTAGGATTCAATAATGCTGTAGATACCGCACTTAAGGAAGAAAAGCTATGGCCATGTGTAAGCAATACCTATAAATCACGGAAGGTGAGTATTTATGTTGATGATGATTTCGCACAATTTCTATTGGATAATGAAATAAAAAACAGATTCAGTAATCTTCTTATTCCAAGGGGTAAGTTTTATATACATGAATTTTTTAATAAGTCAAACATCTCAAATATTGAAGATGCCATTGATGATATTTCGAAAACAATTACTGATGTAAAAGTAAGAACCGAGTTAATATATCATGCAAATCGGTGTTTTAGTGATAGCAAATTTAGCCTATTAACCAATTCGCACGGGGAACTCATTGATAAAGAAGATGAGATATTTACTCCACCGACAAAAGATGTAAAGATACCCTCATTTTGCAGAGTCCACTTTATCAATACAGAGCTATTTAACCTGTTAGTAAAGAGGTTTAGGCTTGAGGAAGCTAAATCCAAACCTCGATCAATCGTTAATAAATTAAGCGCTAACTGTAACATATTAAGCTATGAACCACAGAATCTGATTCAGAAGATCATAAGCGGTGCAAAAAGAGAGATAGGTTCTAAGGACGGGATAACAAATAAAAAGGCAATTGTTACTGAAATGGTACAAAGTCTTTTTGCAATGTACCGAACCATGTCCGACCCATCTGAAATAAGATCAGAAAAAATTCCGCTTTTAAATTCTGAGGGAAACATTAAGGAAAGTCGGGAGCTCTATCTATGTGACTCCTTCGAAACCGGGAGAAAAGCTTTATTACTTTTCAACAAGATCAGAAGTAATGATGTATTACTGGCACGTCCATTTGATTATGGCCTGGAAAGTGAATCTGTTGAAGAATTAGAGCAGTTTTTTATTTGGCTGGGTGTCAATAAATTTGTTCGATATGAGGTAATAACAGATAAGGAAGCGTTTAATTCAGAGGAAACAAATTATGTGAATTATGCCTTAAAGTTGAGAGGGTATGAATATACTAGCCTAACTTCTGTATCCTACACTTACATTTCTGATCTAAAATCTATAACAGAAGAACTATCTATTGAAAAGATTATTAGTTGGATACATATTGATGGCAGAGCAAGCTCAATTATTTCATATTATGATGATGCAAGAACTATCAAATATTTTTATCGGACTGAAAAAAGGGTTTATGATAGTCCATCTTATTTACAATACCGTTTAGCTAAGGCTGGTTACGCTTTTTTGAATCACCTTGTTGAGTCGAAATACAGCTGGGTCAATAAAATTAAGATTAATTTTAATCATTCCATTTTTAAGCAGCTCAATATTGACTCTTATGAGGTAGCAAGTATTCTTAAATCACTGGGAGGGAAAGCAAGTTTCAGTGATTTGTCAATTTATCGAGTAAAAGAAATCATTAACCTACTCCCTGAGAAATTTCCGGACGGTAAAAATTCTCAAACCATATATAAAGCAGCTGTTGATCATTATAGGGAAAATGAGGACAGGCTTGGGGTTGGATATAAACTATTTGCGAAGACAAAAGATGATCTGAAATTATTTGATCCAAGTAGTATCTATTACTCAGATAAAGCAAAACTTCCTACGAAGTTGATGGATGATTTTCCCATTCTAAATTTCCCATCCAGAGGTGGCGGGCAGTCAGCTATTGAGTTTTTTGGGATCAATGACTTGGCAGATATTGAAATCAGTATTGATTCTCACTCAGTTCACGATTTGTTAAACAAGAGTTTTCAACAATATTTTGAAAGTCTAAAACCCTACATATTGCTCTACAGGCTTGATAAAGTTAAGTCAGAATCTGTTCGGGAACAGTTCATAAGAAGTATCAAAAACGTAAAGATTATTATTTGTACAGAGTTAACTTATTCTGCAAACAATACTAAGTATATTGCAGATTTATATGAATATGTACCGGGTGAGGAAACTACTTTTTATATCAAATGTAACAGAGAAGATACCCTTCAGATTCTACAAGATAATTCAACATTTTCGGACTCATTTGCCAATATTTTCTCTGAGTTATTTGGTATTTCAGATGAGAAAACAGAATACAGAGCATTATTCCGGGGAGGCATAGATGATGCAAAATATGTATCTGAACAAAACTTTGGAGAGGACCTCATACGAGAATCAAAGTTACTTTTAGGTGTTGGAGATAACTACAGATCATTTTGGGAAGTGATCTATCAAATTTTGGGTAAAGAGTACAAGGTTGGTAAGAACCCACTTAGGGAATTAGAAATTAACAATGATCTTGGGGGGTTAGATTATGATGAATTAAATGCTGAAAAAACTAAGTCAATAATAATTAATCTGTTCAAAGAATTAGAAATCAGTATTTCAGCATTTAATTCAAAAGCCGCAAGGAAGATTAGTCTTGCTAGATATCATCAAAAGAAATTTGAAACAATCCTTTATAACTATTCCAAAAGATTCAGAACGCTTATCTGGGAGAATTTGAATAATGCAAAGAGAGATCAGAAGAAAAAACTGTTAGAAGTTTGGGCATTATTTGAGGATAAATCTATGGTCATGAGAATTGGAGAAGAGAATGAGGAAAAAATTGAAGTAGACTATCATCAATATTTGCAGCGTATTCTAAAAAAATTCGACTTAACACTTCAGGAACTTGATGAAATAGAACAGGATATTTCTGTTCCTGATGCCATGTTTGAGAGCAATAGAAATAGGTTTAATGATGAACAGTTAATCGAAATTGAAAGTGATCTCGCATTGAAAAGTCTCTTGTACTTTGAAAATGAAGCGGATTATTTATTGGAGTTACTTGAGCCTAATGTAGATGAAATTGAGGAAGATTCAGAACAAGGAAATGCAGCAGTAAACAAGGGAGAGTCGAAATCAGCAAAACTAATTCGGGATAATAGATTAGTATCCCGAACTCTTAAAAACAGAAATGGTTCTCTTAAACCGTTTGCTCCGTCACTAAATGAAAAAGAGCGAAAGATAATTGGAGATAAATGCCAGGATATTGTCTACGAAAAACTTATTCAAGAATACAGCTCAGATTATGTAGATAAGGTGATAAACCGCGATGAGGGACTCCATTATGATATAAGATATAGTCCTGATAAAGGTAAGAACTGGATTTTTGTTGAAGTAAAAAATATGGCTAAGGGTAGTTTTTACTTAACAAGAGATGAAAAGGTTTTTGGAGAGGAGAATGGGGAGAATTATGAACTTCATCTTGTAGATTTACAAAACAATAAAATTAACGTAGTTGAAAACCCATATAACTCTGAAGAAATAGATGTTGTGGTCAAGGATTATGTAGTTTATTATGAGTTAATTGAAAAAATATAAGTATTTATGTCCAGCCAAACCAATGAACAAGCCCTTGAGGCAGCGATCGAAAAAGCGTTAACAGGTGCTTCGTTAGAGGAGCTCAAAGTAAATGGGTTTTCGGTGGATCAGGTGAATGAAGATCCGACTTTGTTCAGCGGTTTAGGATATAAGCATGGGCTAACGGAGGATTTTAATAAGCATCTGGCATTAGATGAGAAACGGTTCTGGGATTTTCTGGAGAAAACACAGTCGAAAGAATTGGAGAAGCTTCAACGCCAATCAGACTGGCGGGATCGAATTTTAGCGATGTACGATCGGCAGGTTAAGCGCCGGGGAATTTTACATGTGCTCCGTAAAGGGCTTAAAGTTGACGATGCGAGTTTAGAGTTGCTGTATCCGTTGCCCTTGCCGAGTAGCAGTCCCCAAATAGAGAAGAATTTTGCGAGCAACCAATTTAGTGTCACCCGCCAGCTTCAGTACAACATCGACAAGCCCGGTGAAGAGATCGACATGGTGCTGTTTGTAAACGGAATTCCATTTGCTACCATGGAACTCAAAAACCCATGGACGGGGCAAACGGCTAGAAATCACGGTCAAAAGCAATACAAGAGGAATCGGGATATTACCCAGCCCCTCCTACAATTTGGACGCTGTATCGTTCACCTTTCCGTAGATATTGATGAAGTGTATATGACTACCCGATTGAACGGAGAGAACACATTTTTCCTGCCCTTCAATAAAGGATACAACAATGGAAAAGGAAATCCACCGTTAGCGCAAGGCCATAAAACCAGCTATCTCTGGGAAGAAATACTAGCCCCGAGAAGTGTAGCTAACATCGTTGAGCAGTTTGTTAAATTCGATGGCAAACCTTCCGATCCACTTCACAAAAAGACCTTATTCTTTCCACGGTACCATCAATTGGATGTGGTACGGAAACTTACCAAACATGCTGCCGAGAATGGCGTTGGTCAACGATACCTAATTCAACATTCTGCCGGTTCAGGCAAATCATACTCTATAACTTGGTCCGCTTTCCAACTCATCGAGACCTATCCAAAGAAAAATGATTTACCGGGAAGTAAAGGCATCAGCGAGCCTCTATTCGATTCGGTAATTGTAGTCACCGATCGAAGAATCCTGGATCGACAGCTTAGAGAAAGTATTAAAGAATTTTCAGAGGTACAGAACATCATTGCGCCTGCACAAAGATCAGAAGATCTGAGGCGACATCTGGAAGGCGGAAAGAAGATAATCATCACCACCATTCAGAAGTTTCCTTACATCGTAGATGGTATTGCAGATCTAAGCGAAAAACGATTTGCAGTCATTATAGATGAAGCGCACAGTGGTCAAAGTGGTTCGGCACATGACAATCTGAACCGCGCCATGGGCCAGGAACTCAGCGATCCTGATGAAGAGTTTGATATTCAGGATAAGATCATCGAGATCATGGAAAGCCGAAAGATGCGGGGCAATGCTTCGTATTTTGCCTTTACTGCTACTCCAAAGCCGATTACCTTAGAAAAATTCGGAGTAAAACAGGCAGACGGAACATTCGAAGAGTTTCATCTTTACTCAATGAAACAAGCCATTCAGGAAGGTTTTATTCTGGATGTGTTGTCAAATTACACCACCTTAAAGAGTTATTACGAGATCGCTAAATCAATCGAAGACAATCCCAGATTCGATACGATGAAAGCGCAGCGAAAGCTGAAAGCCTATGTTGAGTCGAATGATCAAACGATAGCGGTTAAAGCTGAGATCATGCTGGATCACTTCATGGAAAATGTTGTGAAAAAGAAAAAGCTGAAAGGCAAAGCCAAAGGCATGGTGGTTACGCAGAGTATTAAATCGGCCATCAGATACTATCAGGCATTAAATAAATTATTGGATGAACGAGGAAAGCCATTTAAGATATTAGTGGCTTTTTCAGGGACTAAACGACTCAAAGGTGTTGAATACACCGAAGAGATGATTAATGATATGCCTCCAAAGTTAGATACAGGCAATCCAAACGATCCGGGGTATATCTCCGATAAACTGGCTCGCTATTTCAATAAAGACGAATACCGGCTTTTAGTAGTAGCTGATAAATACACTACAGGTTTCGACCAGCCCAAGTTGTCGGCCATGTACGTAGATAAAAAACTACAAGGTTTACGTGCGGTACAGACGCTTTCTCGTTTAAATCGCTCTGCGGATAAGCTCGGCAAACGTTCGGAAGATTTGATTGTACTGGATTTCTATAACAAAACTACCGACATCAAAGCAGCCTTTGATCAATATTATACGTCAACTTCACTCAACGAAGCCACGGACGTCTCGGTATTGCATGAGTTGATGGATGATTTGAGGTTAGTGGGAGTATTTGAGTGGTTTGAGGTAGAAGAGTTTGTAACCAAATACTTCCAGAATGCCGATGCTGATAAAGAGCTGAGTCCGATTTTACAAAAAGCTTCCCATCGTTTTATCGTTGAACTGGATTTAAACGATCAGCAAAAGGCAGATTTTAAAATCAAAGCCAAGCAGTTTGTAAAGATTTACGGACAGATGGCGGCATTACTTCCCTTTTCGGTGGCTGATTGGGAAATGCTCTACTGGTACTTAAAATTCCTTATCCCATTATTGCCAATTCCCGATACCGGTGGAGAAGGTATTGATGAGATACTGGAAAGTGTGGATTTATCGACCTATGGATTAGAGCGAACAGAGCTAAATAAAAAGATTAAACTAGACGACTCCGAATCACCTCAAGATCCTCAAAATCCTAATCCAAGAGGAGCTCATGGTGAAAATGAGGAAGACGAACTAGATAACATTATCGAGCGATTTAATGATCGTTATTTCAAGGGATGGGATGCGACACCGGAAGAGCAACGAATCAAGTTTATCAATCTTGCTAAGAAGATGAGTGAACATCCTGACTTCCAAGAGAAGTATGCGGATAACAGTGACACCCAAAATCGAGACATTGCCTTCGATAAGATCTTTGATGATGTAATGGCGGACGAACGCAGGCGGGAATTAGATTTATACCGGCAGCTTGCCAGTGACGAACAGGCCAAAAAAGCATTTAAGCTGATGATAAAGAGATTGATTGAGGCGGCTTAGGGATTATGAATAAGTTCGGGTTTTGGAAAACACTCTTCATTATTCTAGCAGTAGTAGTATTTATTCTTCTATTTATCATACTACTGGGAAGGGTGAGTCCTACCAAACTTGCCAGTACTGCCGAATTTAAAGAAGACCCAGAAACGGCTAGAAAGAAAAATCGAAGATATAGGGTTTTTGTAGAGTCTAAGAAAAAGCTTCAAATTCAACTTAAAAAAACGTTTAAACGAATGAATCTATTTTGGGGTAAGGATCGGATTAATTGCCTCATGGATTGGATTACTAGTTGCGCTAAATGTCATAGGGTTAATATCTACTCCCGAGGATCTACTCATTTATTCTCAACTAGCCCTAATACTTATCGGTATTGCAACATTTCTAACCTTTGGTACCATTGCGAACTTAAAGTCATTTGTCCATAATCTAGAAGTAAAGCTAGAAAACAAGGTGTACGGTAAATATATCGACCTAAAAGAATTGCAGGAAGTTGCAGAGGTAAAAGATATTGAGGAAATGGTGGTTTCTGATGTTAAATCGAATTAGAAAATGGGGGCTACTTTTTAAAAAACGGATAATCTAGCTAAAGAATATCTGTTCTAGTTTATTTGAATCAGGATAACCGGCTCCATTGACCCCAATGTTTGATTTTGAAATAGTAAAAGTCTGTTCATCTAGAACTAATTGGCTACCTAACCTGAGTTCGATTAATAATCTGGACAAACTCTGAGGGGTTAAATACGTGTAAATTATAGATAAAAAAGTCGGATAAGCCACGCTAAAGTGTTATATTAAGTTTATCA